>Ga0209009_1000161_pt1 | contig 27405 bp, 26 predicted proteins | sample BlaSpr_A8_OM3_M2_FD_187979 | JGI IMG/M metagenome (GOLD analysis project Ga0209009, IMG submission 187979) | Forest soil microbial communities from Thunder Bay, Ontario, Canada - Black Spruce, Ontario site 2_A8_OM3_M2 (SPAdes) (version 2) | ecosystem: Environmental > Terrestrial > Soil > Boreal... | reverse complement strand
AGGCTGCTGAAAAAGGGTGTGAGGCGGCGTTGCGAGCGCCGCGGGGCCGGATGCAAGGAGGCGCGACGAGGGCGATGCCGGGGCGCATCGGAGAGGAGCGCCGACGCCGCAGACGGCCTCGCGCCGCCGCAACCGCTTGCTGTGGCTGCCCTTTTGCTGGCGACAGCTTTGAGGCGAAAAACTGTCTGTTCAAGTCGCACTCCTTTACAATTCCCTTGCAAAAGGCCAGACACGACGCCCGCATCCATTCTTCAGCAGCCTGCTGGACCGTCGCAATCATACGGCTCACTTGCGCAGGCCGAGGCCGAGCAGGATCACCGGGCGCAGGATCGACCACCACCCGGTGACGGGCGCCATTTTCGTGTAGCCCAGGGACTTGGGCGGATAGATCTTCGTGACCGCTACCTCCACCGTGCGATACCCGAGTCGGATGACCTTCCAGTAAAGGTACGGCTCGAGCTCGTATTCGTCGAGCCATGCCTGATCGAGGTCGATTCGCCGGTCTTCGAGAAGGCGGGTGCGAAAGGCTCGAAAACCGTTTGTGGACTCGGAAACCCGCTTTCGGGCCGCCAGGGAGAAGAGGACCGGGTGCACGCGGGTTGCCAGTCGCCGGTAGAGCGGCATGCCCCCCGTCGCTCCTCCTTGCAGGAAACGAGAGCCCTGGACGAAGTCGGCCCCGTCCGCGATGGCCTCGAGAAGCCTCGGAATCTCCTCGGGCGCGTCCTTGGTGTTGCCGGCGATGACGACGATCACGTCGAACCCTCGGACCCTCGCCCATTGGAAGCCGGCCCGCAGGGCCGCCCCCACACCGACCGTCCGCCCCATGGGCAGAACGGCGGCGCCGCGCGCCCGGGCGACCTCGGCGGAGCGATCCGTCGAGCCGTCATCCACCACCAGCACCTCGTCCACGACGTCGCGCGGCGCCCGGCGCACGACCTCACCGATCTTCTGTTCTTCGTTCAGAACCGGGGCGATGAGACAGACGCGAAGACCACGGTACACGTCAGATTACCGGAACCCGCCGCGACGATTCCGCGATTGAGTGATCGAGCGCCTCGAGCACTCGAACCACGTCTCGAGCGAGCGCGCCATTGGAGAGCGGCTCGGTGCCGTCACGGATCGCGTCGAGAAATGCCTGGCATTCCAGGCGCAGCGGTTCTCCTGTCGAGACCTGGGGTATCACGACGTCCCCGTGGACGAGCTCCACGCGAAATTTCGCAAACGTGTCCACGACCCGCTCACGCTCGTCGATGCGCCGGAACCCCTTGTTGTAGATGCGGAGCGGTTCGAGCAGGTTCACATCATCGAAGACGATCATCTGATGCTCGCCCACGACGGTGAGCGCTCGGATCTTCTGCGGGTCGAGCCAGCTCGCGTGGAGATGAGCGACTCGGCCGCTCGTGAAGAAGAGGGTCGAGAAGAGAACATCTGGAACGCCCGGCCGGATGTAGGTCTCCGCCGAGGCCGTCACCTCCGCGGGCATCTCGTCGAACAGATAAAGGAAGATGGAGACGTCGTGGCTGGCAAGGTCCCACCCCGCGTGGACGTCGCTTCTCACCGGGCCGAGGTTGGTGCGGCGACTGTGGACGTAGTACGTCCTTCCGAACTCGGCGGCGGAGACGATTGCTTTCATGCGGCGGACGGCTTCGTTGTAGAGAAAGACGTGCCCGACCAGAAGTACGCGTCCCTCCCGTCGGGCAAGGAGTTCGAGCTCTTTGGCCTCTGCGGACCGGGTCGTGATCGGCTTTTCCACCAGAACATGCTTTCCGGAGAGAAGCGCGCGCTTTGCGAGTTCGTAGTGGGTGCTGGTCGGGGTAGCGATGACGACCGCGTCGATCTCAGGATCGTCGAGTATCAGGTCGGCGCTGCTCTCCATGCGGACGCCCGGAAACGACCTCGAGAGCGCGCGGATCCGCTCCGCACTGGCATCGCAGACGGCGACGAGTCGACTGTCGGGGTTGGCCTCGAAGTTGCGGACCAGGTGCGGGCCCCAGTGACCCGCGCCGATGACGGCGACCCGCGTGGGTCCTTTCGAAGCGTCCGCCATCATCGCAGCGCCTCTTCAAGAGCGGAGCCCACGCGATCGATCTGCTCCTCGGTCAGGCTCGGGAACATCGGAAGCGAGAGGACCTCACGGGAAAGCCGCTCGGCGACCGGAAAGGTCCCCGGACCGACCCCGAGGTGGCGATAGGCCTCCTGAAGATGGATCGGCCGAGGGTAGTGGATTCCCGTCTGGATTCCGGCCGCCGCGAGCCGCCGCTGGACCTCGTCCCTCCCGGCGACGCGCACGACGTAGAGGTGGTACACGTGGCGGCCCGGCTCCTCCGGCGCCCGGGGCAGGACCAGCGGAAGCCCCGAGAGCCGCCGCCGGTAGCCGTCGGCCGCCGCGCGCCTCGCTTCGTTGCGGCGGTCGAGGGCCGGAAGCTTTACGCGGAGAACTGCCGCCTGGAGCGTGTCGAGTCGCGAGTTCGTGCCGACAACCGCGTGTTCGTACTTCTTCCGCTGACCGTAGTTACGCAGCATGCGAATTTGCGCAGCAAGCCCTTCGTCATCGGTCACGACCAGGCCGCCGTCGCCGAAAGCCCCGAGATTCTTGGCCGGGTAGAAGCTGTACGTTCCCGCGTCTCCGAAGGAGCCCGCGCGCCGTCCTGGCTTGCCGGCGCCGTGGGCCTGGGCGGCGTCCTCGAGGAGGAAGAGGTCGTGGCGGCGCGCCACGTCCAGGATCGCATCGATCGGAGCGAGTTGCCCGTAGAGGTGCACCGGGATCACTGCTCGTGTCCGCGGCGTGATCGCCTTCTCCACCGCGTCGGGGTTCAGGTTGAAGTCGCTCTCGTTGCAGTCGACGAGCACCGGGGTCGCGCCGACCCGGTTCACGGCGAGGGCCGTCGCGATGAACGTGTTCGCGACCGTGATCACCTCGTCGCCGGGCCCGATTCCGCGGGCCTGGAGCGCCAGGGCCAGGGCGTCGAGACCGGATCCGACGCCGATCGCATGGCGGCTCCCGCAGTAGGCGGCAAACTCCTTCTCGAAGTCTTCGAGCTCGCGCCCGAGGATGAAGCTTCCGTCCTGGATGACCCGCCGCATCGCCTCGTCGATTTCGGTACGAAGCTCCCGGTGTTCGGCCGCAAGGTCCACGAAGGGGACGTCGCTCACAGTGCAATGACTACCACACATCTGCAGCTACACCTATCTCCGAGGCAAGGCACGAGCAGGGTGAAGTTGATTCGGTCGCACGCATGGCGGGCCGTTGTAGGCTTGACCGGCCTTGACCGCTCTGGCCACGATCATCCATCTCGCGCTTCCGCCTCTTTCGATCCTCGCCATGGGGCGGTTCGCGCCCCGTCGCGGCGTGGTCTGGACGATCGTGGCGGGCCTGGCGCTGTACGAAACCGCCCTTCTGACTTTCGGGTTCCTCCTGGGCTACCTGGGACTGCTCCGCGCTCCCGGCCCGCTCGTCCTCTGGAGCTTCTTAGGGGCTCTGCTTCTCGCTCTCGCCGTAAGAAACCTCGGGTCGACCTGGAAGGCAGCGCGGGCCGCCCTGGCCGGCGTCCGACCGCGCCCCGTGGACGCGTTCCTCGGCCTGGTCGTCCTCGCCACGGCCTACATCATTGGCTTGCAGGTCGCGCGGGACTGGACCGTGGGCACGGTGAACTTCGACAGCCTTTCCTACCACATCCCGCGCGCGCTCCTCTGGTCCTGGCACGGGGACTTCCGCCCTTGGCCGGCCCCCTATTGGCAGCAGGTCGGCCATGCCATCGGGGGCGACGTTTTGTTGCTCCCGGGCGTCTTTCTCGGGATCGGATGGGTCGGTGCCTCATGGACGACGGTTTGGCTATCGGTCGGAGCCGCGGCCGCTGTCTTCGCAGCGGCCCGCAGCCTGGGTATCGGGAGGCGGCCTTCCTTCGTAGCCGCGCTCGCGTTCTTCTCGTTTCCCGTGGTCGGGATGCGACTCGTGGACGTCAACAGCGATATGGCGGCGGCGTTTCCGATCGTCGCCGCCTGGGCGCTCGTCGTACGCGCCCGCTCCTCCGCGGAGGCCGCGTTCCTTTTCCCCGCCCTTTGCGGAGTCGGGGTCGCTTCCAAGGCCAACGTGGCTCCAGCCGTCCTCGTCCTCGCGATCGCTCTCTTCGGCCGTCGGCTCCGGACGGTCCTCCTGGACTGGCGCGCCCTGACGGCGGCCGCCGTCGGGATCGTCGTCGCTGCCCTATTCTGCGCGGGTTCGTACCTCCCCATATATCGCCTCTTCGGCGATCTCATGGGCGGCGGTGAAGGCAGAGGCCTCTCTTCTTACCGAGAGGGGCCCAAGAAAATGGAGCGGATGGTGCTGTTGGGCACCCTCCAGTGGCTGTTCGAGCCTTTCGCGCTCGTCCCCGAGTCACGGCGTATCTACATTCTCCACGACGTGGTGAAAATCGAACGCGTGTACCGCGCGTTTGGAGCAAGCGTGAACCAGGATTGGTACCCCGCGATCCACCCGCATAAGAACCGGTCAGGCGTCTTCCCCCTGCTCGCGCTCCCGTGGCTCCTCGCCGCGCTGCCGAAGGGACGGCGGCTGGGCGCTGGGCTCCTCTTCCTGGCAGTTCTCATCGCCCTGTTCGCGCCGATCAACCCGAACATCTGGTCGCCGCGATTTTCCGTGGTTCTCCTGGCCGCCTTCGCCGTCTTCTGGGGTTTCCGCGCGGTCAGATCTCCTGGACTCGTTCCTGTCTGGCTGCTCGCCGCCCTCGTCGTGGACGCCGTTTTCCTGGGGGCCCCCAATCTGCGGGAACTCAACAGGTTGCGGAGGGCTCCGGACTGGAATGCCCCAATTGCGGCAGCCGTCGGGTCGCATACGTTGTGGCTCCTGAACGGTCCGATGACCGCGGACGCCCAGATCGCAGGCCGGCGGGCCGATGTCTGCTTCGCATACCTGACGTGCCCTCGCGACGGCGACTGGAAGAGGCTCTTCGCGGGGATCCGGGAGACGTCGCCCTGGCTCCTTCTCAATAACAACGTCAAGGAGGTGGGGACCGGCCCGGGCTACCTTTCGGCCTTCGGGCCGCCGTGCCCGAACGTGCCGGTCGTCAAGCTCCAGAACGCGCTGTCGGAGACCGGATGGCGGCTGGCCTTCGGGGATTATGGTTACCAGGTATGGTCGGCGGAGCCGGCCCGACAATCAACGCCTTGAGCTCAAGGGCGCGCCAATAATCGGCAAGTAACCAGTCCTATGGGCAGGCGGTTGTTCTCTCCGCCGGCCCTGGGCGGTTGCAACGGCGCTCCTTGTGAGGCCGTCACCGCTGTCCCCGCAGAGAGGTGAGGCTGCTTCGGTAGTCGACGACCTCAAAACTCTTGCTTGGCGACGCCACCAGTCCGCCAAACGTGCGGCCGGGTGAACGCGCATCAAGCGATAGGGCCTCCGAGTCGTCAATGAATGCCCGCACAACGCCGTCGGACCAGGTCAACCGCAGGGCAAGGATCTTGTCGACAGGGGGAGCCCTGCACGAGACCTTTGCGGTTCCAAGGGAACCCTCCGGCGTCAGCGGCACGATTGAGGCTACGCCTTCCTCTTTCCGCAAGTCGAAGTACAGGGCAAATCCCAAACCGCTTTCCGCACGGAGGGTGACGCCGCCTTCGAGCGGCAGTCGGTTGAAGTCCACGGAGATAGTCGCTTCGACGACGTTTGCTGGTCGTGCTTCGTCCCAGACGACTCGGTAACCTTTCGGGGAGGCATCGGCTCTTTCCATCGCCACGATCCCACTGCCAACGCGGTGCCAATCGGCAGACGAGCCACGCCAGGCCAGCGGTGCAACGAGTTGTGTCAGGTCGTACACGGGCAGGTTAGGCCCCCATCGGTCGAGCCAGGCCGAATAGTTCCGCACTTCTTCCGTGTAGGTGGTACTCGATTGGATCGTATGCTCCACGAAGTGATCCAGGCGAATATAGCTGGCTGCGGGAATCAGCATCTGAGGATCGAGGGTGTCGAACGCGGGCCAAACGAATGCGAGGAAGTTCTTGTAGACCGAGAACTGACCATCCACGAGCCAGTACTGATAGCCGCGGCCGACGGCCTTGACGAAGTCGGCCAGGGTGTAGCCCATTCCAACCCTCTCAATTCGGCGCTTGGTCTCGGCAGCGTAGAAATCGGGGCCGGCATGATCGAGGATGACCAGGACCCCCGGATTTCCTGAGGTCCCGCCAACACCCTTACCGACTTGTTGGAAAGCCGCGCGGAACGGATTGCTCCGCCCGAGCACGTCGGGTGAGAGACTACGGACGAAACCCCAGGTGATCGCAACAGCGGCGAGCACGGCCGGCAGGATTGGCCGCAGAATCGGCGGATACAGCCGGCGGCAGGTTCGGTAAATCAACTGAATCGAGCGGGCTGCAGCAAGGGCAATGAGGGGCTGGATGAACGAGATCTCGCGGGGAGCTTTGAAGTTGAGAAAAAAGAAAACCAGGCCCGGTCCAAGGATCGCAATCAAGATCGCATAATCCGATCGGCGTTCGGGAACAGAGTTCCAAGCCCCCCAGATCAGAAAGGGCAAGAGCGCAGCCAGCGCGAGCGCCGCGGGATTGTCGAGGTCCTTGAGAGTGCGCAAATAGAAGTCGGGCTCCCGAACATGAGACAGAGAGAGCAACCCCCCTCCGCCCCACGACCCCGGGTGGAGCATGTGTGGGGGATCCTTGAAGGTGCGGAGAATGTAACCGCCGCTGCCCGGAAACACGACCCTCAGGGCCAGATCCCAGGTCACGAGGAGGGCGAGGAAGCCGCCGAGATAAGCGAAGGCACACTGGACGAGTCGGCGCACGGAGCGGGCGAGAGGACACAGCATCGCCAGCGGCACGAGGCAGCAAGCGAAGCCCTTGTAGTTCGCGGTCGCCCCAAGGCCCATGGCGATGCCAGCGAAAAAGCAGCCAAAGGTGTTCTCGGACCCGGCCTTTCCTCGGAAGGAAAGAAACAGCAAGGCGTAGGAAAGGAGCACGAACGCGGCTCCCGGACTATCGACGCCGACCGTTCGGGAATAGAGGACATGCATTGGGCTGACCGCGAGCAGAAGACCGGCGAGAAGGGCCGTGCGCCGGCCATAGGCCAGGGCGGCCAGCCACATGAGGCCCACCACAGCCAGGACGCCATACAGGGCAAAGGGGTACAGAAGGGATGACGGAGAGTTTCCGAAGAGTCGGAGCGGCAGGAGAACAGAAGCCCACGTCGTCGGAGAGGACTTGTAGTCGCTGTAGGACTTGAGGCCACCGTTTAACCACTCGGCGGCGCTTCGTTGAGCGACCTCGACGAGCCAGCCTTCGTCGTATTCGAGTACACCTTGATCGATGAGATAGGCGAAACGCAGCACGGCTGCCAACGTCAGAACGATAAGAGCGGGACCAAGGTAAGAAAGACGGAGTCTCACGAGTGACTTCACTGGATCAGCGGGGTGGACGGTGCCGCTCATGGTCCCCGCTTTGGTTTCTGCGATCGCTCGCGGTGGCAGCATGGTTAGACTCAAATTAACACGGAAGCGTGGCGGCCATAGCCCGGGTCGGACGGAGCCCGCTGATGACGAGGGAGACCGTCATGCGGGAGGCAGACGACCGGGGGCGGATCTGTCGGCTCGCCTCGGATGAGCGTGCTGACCTCGTATGATACCGAGAGAGAAGAGGGGGCCGGGACGATCACAGGGTTGTTTGTGGGTCCTTCCGAACTCTCACTTCGGGACCAGCTTCTCCCTGTCAAGGCCCGCGACGATCTCGCGGGCCACGACGGTGTAGCCGTACGGCGTGTAATGGCAGTGGTCGTAAAAGAGCTTCGTGCTCGCCGACGGCGGCACCAGCCCCGTTCGCGGGTCGTAGGCCTGCCGGTCCTTCTTTGCCTGCCAGTCCGCGCGCAGCGCCGGCAGCGGATCCAGGTACGGGATGCCTCGCCGGGCGCAGAGCTCGCGGCACCGATCCTGCGGCCAGTGGTCCTCGTAGCTGCCCAGCACCTGGATGTGCACAGGGAAGAGCAGGATAGCCAGCGGGGTGCCCTTCTGGCGGGTCTCCTGCTGCAAGGAGGCCACAACGCCGTCCAGGATCTCCCAGGACCGAGGGTTCCAGGCGAGACCGAAGTCCATGTATGCGTTGTAGATCTCGAAGTCGAAGCCATCCTTCGAGCCGAACATGTCGCCGCTCTTCAACGCGCGGCCCGCGCGGAAACTCTCCCGCCATTTCGGGTTGATCCTGGCGCCTCCCTCGCGGAAGAACGTCTTGCCGACCAGTTGGACGCGGTTCGCCGCCCACGCAAGGAAGCGGCTTCTGGAGAATGGAGGCGGGATCGATCTGACGTAGAACTCGCCGGCCGTCTGCGCGTCGTTCAGATACATCGCCACCAGAACGAGGTCGGGCTGAACGCGGTCTCGCACCTCCTCATAGAGGTAAAGCTCCTCCATGGTCCCGGCGCCGGGCAAGCCGGCATTGATGAAGTGGATCTTCTTGCTCCGTCCGGAGGTCAGCTTCTCCAACTGGCGCGTGAACGTCTCGTCCTCAGGCACGAAGTCTCCCAGGGTGATCGAGTCACCCAGCACCAGCACCCGGAACTCGTCCTCAGTCTTCTGGCCGAGCTCGGGATACCGGAGGCCTGTCGAGTTCACTTCGATGAGAACGTCTCGTTTCGAGAGAGTGTGGTTGACGATCTGCGCCCGCGTGTTGGGACGCAGGCGTACACCGCGGTGTCCGCCGAAGAGGATCACCGAGTTGATGGAGCTCTCCTCGCGAGTGTCCACCCTGGCGTACGACTCACCCGATTCGGGCCGGGTTTGGATCACCCGGACAGTCTGCTGCGGCGGCAGGAACAGCCGCGCGCCGAGCTCGCAGAGGAAAAAGACGAAAAGCGTCGAGCCGAGAAGGAGGAGGAGGTTAGCGCCTATTCCGGGCCAACGGCGCCCGCTCAGCACAGGGTTAACTCATTTTTTCTTGCCGACCCTGAAGCCATGGCTGCCTGCGTTCTGCCATTGCTTCGCCTCGGGCGACTTGTAGAATATATCCACGCGATAGCTGCCCTCAGGCAGGGGCTGTTCGAATGCCGCGAAGCCTTTGCTGCCGGTCAGCTTGACCTGCTCGCCCACATCCGCGTTGGTGGCGAGATCCTTCCAGACGGTGCGCACCTGAGTGCCGGCGGGTGGAATGTACAACGACATCGCCGCGGTCGAGCCCGCAGGGATCACGTCGGTCTCACGGGTCACGGTCCCGTTCGCGTCGGGGGAGACACCGAACCGGAAAGGATCCGTCCCGCCGCTGCGGCCGGTCGACTTCGTCTCCTTCCCGCAGGCGACGAACACTTCTGCCAGAGCGAGCAGAACGAGCATCTTCGGAAGCCTCATAAGCTCCAACCTCTCCAATGAGCTGAGTAGGCTGTTCTTACCGCATGAGCGTTCGAAATTCCAGTCCAATCCGCGCGGGTCCGCGCGTCTGCGGTTGTCGGCGCGTACCGGCTGTGCCGGTCCGAGCGAGAATCAACAGGAGGCCATCTTGCCCGGAGGAAGAAAAGAATGACTGCGTGAAGAAGGCGCCCGCCCCTGATCCGATCCGGAGTCCGAAACTCGTGCCGCGCGACGACCTTCCCTCGCCACTTCGCGCAGCGGGATCCGATATCCGCAATCGGCTCCGATCTCCCAACCCCAACAATGCGTTCTGGCCGAAGGAGGGACATCCAATCAACTCTTGCTGCCGACCCTGAAGTCGTGGGTGCCCAGGTTGTCCCATCCCTTGCTTGCGGGCTGCTTGACGTACATATTGACGCGGTAGCTGCCCTCGGGAGATGGACTCGCCTGTTTGAATGTCGCGAGACCCTTGTCGCCGACCGGCTTGACCTCCTCGACCGCCGCGTTCCTGGTGAGATCGTTCCAGACGATGCGCACCTGAGTGCCGGCGGGGACGTTTCGAACATAGAACGACATGACCGCGGCCGAACCGGGCGAGATCACGCTGGTCTCTTTCACCACAATCCCGTCCGCGTCTGCGGCAACGCCGAATCGGAAGTGGTCCAGGTACAGGCCGGTGCGATTGCTGGTCGGGATGTCGTCGGTCGCTTTGCTCACGGCTGCCTTGCCGCCGCCCCCGGCCGGCGCCTCGCTCTTCCCGCTGCAGCCGCAGGCGACCAGCATCGCGGCTAGCGTGAGCACAGCAAGAAACTTCGGAAACGTCGTCATCTTCAACCTGCTCCCTTCGCTGAGGGCTAAAAGATCGAGTAGATGAAGGGGGCCAGCGCCGACCCTTGCGCGAAGATCAGCAACACTCCGACCAGCAGCATCGTGACAATGATGGGAAGCAGCCACCACTTCTTCCGCGCCCGCATGAAGGCCCACAACTCGCTGGTGATGCTCGAACCGCTCATGGATCAAGTCCCCCTAGAACTGGTGTTTCATTCTATCGCGCTGTCCGTCCCCGGAGGATCGCCGGACCCAGAAGCTTCCTTCCGAGAGCGGCCGCCGGATGGGATTCTTCCCGAACAGACGCATTATCCCACCCGTCGGCGTCAGGATCAGAAAGTAGACGATCCCCATGAAGACGGGGGTTGTGACTCGCGACAGCAGGTGGGCAAGCCCCATCCAGGCCCGGGAGACCGGCCCCAACCGAGCCGGTACAACGAGGCCGGCCAGGACGAGCGCGCTGCCGAGAGCCATGCAGACGAGCGCAGCCGAATGGCGACCGCGCCACCAGAGCAGGCCGGACAGCGCCAGGAAGGCTGCGCCGACGGTCGAGCCGAACTTCCGCCCCTCCCCGGGAGTCAATCGAGCTGGAATTCCTGTTGCCACGCCCTGGTCTCCTTCCACTCGGGCTGCTCGGATTTGTTCAGCAGGAACGGTCCGAGCACCAGATGGTCAATGTCGGTGCGCATGAAGCACTGATAGGCGTCCGCCGGGGTGCAGACGATCGGCTCTCCCCGGACGTTGAACGATGTGTTGATCACGACCGGGCACCCGGTCAGCCGCTCGAACTCCTTGATGAGAGCGTAATAGTTCGGGTTGGTGTCCTTCGTCACGGTCTGGACCCGCGCCGAGTAGTCGATGTGCGTGATCGCCGGCAGGTCAGAGCGCGGGAGATTCAGCTTGTCAATTCCCCACAGCCGTTGCTGGTCCTCGGTCATCGGGATCTGCCGCTCTTTCCTTACCGGGGCGACAAGCAGCATGTAGGGCGAGTCACAATCCATCTCGAAATAATCGCTGACCCGTTCCCGCAGCACGCTCGGCGCGAAGGGCCGGAACCCCTCGCGGAACTTGATCTTGATGTTCATCTGAGCTTGCATCTTCGGGCTGCGAGGATCGCCGAGGATGCTGCGTGAGCCCAGAGCCCGCGGCCCGAACTCCATCCGGCCGTCGAACCAGCCGATCACCTTGCCCGCCGCGATCTGCTCCGCCATCCGGCGGTGCAGCTCGTCCCGTTCTCGAAGGTGGTACACGGCTCCCTGCGATTTCAAGAACGCCTCGATCTCCCCGGGGGAGAACTCCGGGCCCAGATAGGCCCCCTGCATCGAGTCCTTCCCGGACGTGACGGTGCGTGGCTGCTTGCATTGCCGGTGCCAGATCAACTGGGCCACGCCGAGCGCGCCGCCCGCGTCCCCCGCCGCGGGCTGGATCCAGAGGTGCTTGAAGGGCCCCTCGCGCAGAATCCGCCCGTTGCCCACGCAGTTGAGCGCAACTCCGCCCGCGAGGCAGAGGTTCTCCAACCCGGTCTCCCGGTGAACCGCCCGGGCCATCCGCAGCATCGCCTCTTCGCAGACCACCTGGATGGACCGCGCGAGGTCCATTTCTCTCTGGGTCAACTTCGACTCCGGCTCCCGGGGAGGACCGTCGAAGATCCGGTCGAAGGCCCGGTTGGTCATGGTCAAGCCGGAGAGATAGTTGAAATACTTCTGGTTCAGAGTAAACGACCCATCCTCCTTCAGGTCTATGAGCTCCCGGTAGATCAGATCCACGTACTTCGGCTCGCCGTATGGCGCCAGTCCCATGACCTTGTACTCGCCGGAGTTCACCTTGAACCCGGTGTGGTACGTGAAGGCGGAGTAGAGGAGGCCGAGCGAGTCGGGCCAGTGGAGTTCCTTGATCAGCTCCAGGTCGTTGCCCTTGCCTTTCCCGAACGAGGCAGTCGCCCACTCACCCACGCCATCCATCGTCAGGATGGCGGCCTCCTCGAAGGGGGACGGGAAGAACGCGCTCGCCGCGTGGGACTCGTGATGCTCGGCGTAGAGGATCTCCCCGTCATAGCCCAGCGCCTCGCGGAGCTGTCGGTCCATGAACAGCTTTTCCTTGATCCAGAGCGGACCGGCCTTCAGGAAGGAGCGGAAGCCCTTCGGTGCCACGCCCAGGTAGGTTTCGAGAATCCGTTCGAACTTGAGCAGCGGCTTGTCATAGAAGCCGACGTAGGCCAGGTCCCGGACCGTGATCCCGGCCGACCGGAGGCAGTACTCGACCGCGTGCGCGGGCAAGGTGGCATCCCCCTTCTTCCGCGTGAAACGCTCCTCCTGAGCAGCGGCGACGATCTTGCCGTCAGACAGAAGACAGGCAGCGCTGTCATGGTAGAAGGCGGAGATGCCGAGAATATGCACGATGATCGCTCCCGTGGCCTATTTGTGGCAGCGAGCGTACACTTCGACGGTCCCACCGCGGCGAAGGAGGACCTCAAGCAAAGTGAGTCCGAAGCTCATCGGGACGATGACGGGCAACGCGCCGAGCGTGAGCAGGAGCTGAAAAGGAGCTGCCCGTAAAGGGTCTGGCAGCGAGCGTGCGCTGCGGTTCTTGAGAAGGTCGTAAAGAAGATTGTACCGGAAGCCCAGCTTGTTGAGCAGGCTCTGAATCCAGCCGTAGGGATTGTACTCGACCGACAGGTGACTGACGTCGAGGATGGAAAAGCCATTGGCGGTCAGCAGCCGGCGCAGCACGGTGAGACCGAAGTGATGGTAGTGACGCGGGACGTCGAGGTGGAACCAGTGGCGGCCGGCAAAACGAGCCTGGAGGCTCTCGAAGTTTGGCACAGCAATGACCAGGAGACCGCCGGGTCTCAGAATCTGCCGGGCCTTGCGTATAGCAGCCGCGGGGTCCGGGAGATGTTCAAGAACATGCCAGAAAACGACCGTGTCGAAGGAGCCGTCGGCGTAGGGGCTCTGGACAAGATCGCCCACGAAAACCGGAAGATGGAGCTCGTCTCGGGCGTGCCGGGCAGCAGTCTCCGAGAATTCCAGCGCGTCAACTTCCCAGCCGCGTTCGCGCATGAGGGTCGGGAGAATCCCGCGACCACATCCGACGTCCAGGATTCGTCCCTTTGGCGCGAACTTCTCGATTGCCAGGGCTCGGCGGTTACGGAAGAAGGGGATGAGCCCTTCGAGCAAGGCATTGAAGCGGCGATTATTCTCGCCATAATAACTGGCCGGATAGTACCGACCGATCTCTGTCGCCGGCACGGGCGGGGAAGTCGCGACGAGCCCGCAATCTCCGCACTGGACGAGGGAGAAGGCGTCGCTGATTCTCAGCACTTCCTTGCGCGAGGTTGAGCCGCAAAGCGTGCAGTGTATCTGCGCGGAGTCGAAAGGAGACGCCTCGCCTTCCAGCGCTTGTCTCATCTGCCGATCTGCAAAGCGCAGGATCAGTCGCACCGCGGTTGCGAGGAATCGCCGACGGAGCGGCGCGCTTTCGCTAAGAGGGACATGCGAGTCTCTAAAGCCGCATTCTCTTGAAAAGCTTTTCCGGAATCAGGCGAATCAGGAGCATGAGAGGCCACCAGAATCGAGGCACGTAGGCCTGGTCCTTGCCTTTGAGGGTTGCGTTGACGATGTGCCTGGCCGCGGTCTCGGGCGAGGCGACCAGGAAGAGGCCCGGTCGGCCGTACGTCATTTGTGTGTCCACGAAGCCCGGTTTGATCGTGACGACCCGGACGCCGGAGGAAAAGAGCCGGTTCCGAAGGCCTTGAAGAAAAACGGTCAGGCCCGCTTTGGCCGCACCATAGACGTAGTTGCTCTGCCGGCCTCGATCGCCGGCGACCGAGGAAAGCGCGCAGATGAAGCCGTTGCGTTTCTCCTCGAAGTGGTTTGCCAGGAGGCTCAGGATGGAGACGGCGCCGAGCAGGTTCGTGTCAAGGATTCGCTTTGCCTCGGACAGGTCCTCTTGCGCAATGGACTGGTCGCCGAGGTAGCCAAAGCAAAGGACAGCGCCGGCGAGAGAGTCTTCCGACGTCTTGCGACAGGCCTCGACAAAGGCGCCATGGGTTTCGAGGGCCAGCGCATCGAAGGTCCGGCCTTCCACCTTCACGCCATAGCGCAGGGCAAGATCGGCGGCGAGACCGTGGAGCTCTTCGGGATTACGCCCCGCCAGCAAGAGGTCGTAGCCCTGACGAGCGAACTCTCGCGACACGGTTTGCGCGATTGCCGACGTGGCCCCGAGAATCAGAACCGTCCGGCGAGGAGAGACGTGGACTCCCGGGGATGCAGTCCCACGCGTCATGATGGAACAATGCCCAAACGGCGGGCCTGAGAGGAAGAGAGCTTGTTCTTCGGGTCGAGCCGCGCCCTGATCGCGCGGAACTCATTCAGTCCGGGATACATGGCGGCGAAGCTGCCCGGTGTCGTGGCGGCGTCTTTGGCCAGATAGAGACGGCCGCCGTGGCGCAGGACCAGCGTGTCCAGGCCGGCGAGAAACGGGACCAGACCATCGCTGACGGGCAGATCGAGTGCGAGCGTGTATCCGGGGAAGGGAAAGGAAAGAAGACCGGCGTTGGCGTTTCCGAAGCGTTTGAGGACTCCCAGGAACGATCCGCGGCCCGACTCGCTGACGCGCTCCAGCACTTGCGCCAGACCCGTTCGGCTGGTCTCCAGGGGGAAGACGAGCTGATACTGGACGAAGCCGCGACGCCCGTACATCCGGTTCCAATCGCGAATCGAATCGAGTGGGTAGAAGAAGGTGTCGATGTCGGTGAGGCGGCCCGAAGCCGTCCGATGCAACCCGTAGAAGAGGGTATTGAACGCGCTGACTGTGAACCGGTTCAAGAGCGCGGCCGGAAAATCGAAGGGAATGGAATGCTCGGAGCGGCGGCGAAGGCGCAGCGGATCTCCGGAGTCAGGCGGCAGGTCGCTCGCCTTCGCGGGGTTGGCTCGCATGAGGACCGATCGGCCCAGGGCCTTTCCTTTCGCCAGGCAGTCGATCCAGGCTACCGAAAACTCGTAGAGGTGATCCGACTCCGCCATGGCGTCGATCGCGTCCTCGAAGTGCGAAACCTTCAAGAAGTCCACCAGGACATACGCCGTTTCGACGCGTTGAAGTCGGATGCGGGCACTCAGGAGCAGACCGGTCAGGCCGGCGCCCCCCACGGTCGCCCAGAACACGTCCGGGTTCTGCCGCGGAGAACACGTGATGACGTCTCCTTGCGGCGTCTGCAGGCGGAAGTCGAGAACAAAGTTCGAAATCGTTCCCGCGCGGTGGTGGTTCTTGCCGTGAACGTCGTGGGCGATCGCTCCTCCGAGCGTGACGAACTTGGTCCCGGGCGTCACCGGCAGGAAGTAGCCCCGGGGCAAGAAACAATCCAGGATCTCCGCGAAGCTGACGCCCGCCTCGCATTCCAGGACATCGGTTGCGGGATCGAACGCGATCAGGCGGTTCAGGCGCTCGAAGGAGATGACTCCGCCGCCCCGATTGAGCGCAGCGTCGCCGTAACTGCGCCCCAGGCCTCGAGCGATGTAGGAAGGCTCCCCGCCGGAGGCCAGAATCGCCGCCAGGCTCGCACGCTTCTCGGGCCGGAAGATCCGACACGTCTCCACCGGAAACTGGCCCCATCCGGAAAGCGGGCGAACGACCGACGGCTCCATGGTCCCAGAGCCCGCTAGCCCGGCTGCACTCGGATGCGGCTCACGGGCCGCCGACCACTCGGTAGACTGCCGTGGCCCCCGGGAGCACCGGGCTCAAGAAGGGGAATGAGGCGACATTCCCGGCGGCAGGATAGAGCCTGCGTTCGAGGTCGCCGACGACGACATGCGTGACGTGATACTTCTGCAGGACGAGCGCCGCGGATTTCGGGTCGGGGGTCGTGTAGAAGGCTTCGACGGCGGCGGAGCGCTGCGAGACTTCGGGGTCATTCGATCTCCAGAGACCTTCGTGGTTGCCCCAGCCGAGCACAGTCGGGATCCCCGTATGCGAGGAGATCCGGGCGTAATCCGAGTAGGCATGTCCGGTCGCCTCGAGCACGATGGAGCCGGCGGGCGCGTGCTGGATGAGCCAGTCGATCGCCGCGGCGTCCGCGGAGTTGCGGCGCGTCACCGCGGCGTGCAGGTCGAGCGAGACCGCTCCCTCGTGCTGCCGCAGGCGCGAGACGGCGGCCTCGACCGGGTAGAAGAGACAGAGAACCAGCGCGGCCGTGAGCGTTATCCGCGTGATTGAAGCCCCGCGGGCTCTCTCGCGCCACGCGCGCTCGCCAAGGACCGCCACCGCGACCGCGAGGAGCGGCCAGGCCTGGTGATAGAACTTAAAAATCGTGTTCATGCGCTGCAGGTCCTGCCCGTAGTTGTCCTTGAAATAGATGAACTCGCAGCCGGCGACGATACCGACCGCGAGCACGAGCAGAAACGCCGTGAAAAGGTCATCTGCGTTTCCCTCCGCCGACTCGAGGGCACGGATGGCGACGCGCAGCCCCAGGAGCGCGAGAGGCAGGATCGCGACGAGCGCCGGCGCCCCGGCGTAGAAAGCGGCGAGCAGACACGCGATCGCCACGACGGCCATGACGAGGTCCGCCCGGCGGCGCGACCGTTCATCTTCGTCCGGGCCGGCCGCGGCCGGAAGAAGGCTCGCATAGCCGGCGGCCAGCAGAATGCCCCAGACGCCGAGGAACTCCAGGAGGTTTGACTTCACCGTCGTCCATCCCAGCCCCTGCGTCTGGAGCGCGTAGGAGCGCGAGTAGGGAAACCAGAGAGCCAGCGAAAGGAGCAGGACCCCGGCTCCCGTGACCGCTCCCCAGAGCCCATCTCCGAAGGCGGGGAGCCGGCGCCCCTGCGTGACACGGAACACGCCGGTCAAGACGAGCAGCAGGCCCAGGGCGGGCAGATTCCAGTTGTTGCCGGCGCGGGCCGTGCCCGCGAGCAGAGCGAGCAGCAGCGACGGCCAGAACTTTCGCAGAACATCGGCCGCCTTCCACGGAGTCAGCAGCGGCTCCGGCGGGATCTGCATGTAGCGATGCGCGGCGGCGAAGGCGGCGATGAAGAAAGGGAAGGCGAGCAGGTGCGGATGAAGATCCGCGTGAAAGAACGTGAAGAACGGAAACTCGTTGATCGTCTTGCCCGAGCCGATGACACGGGAGGCGTGCCAGTAGTCGAAGTCGCGGCTGAAGGGCGCGTGCCAGGCGTCGAAGGCGCCGGTCAGGTTTCCGGCGAAGACCGCTCCGATGCCCGCCCACACTCCCGCGGCGAGCCGCCCGCCGGACAGGCGCAGCGCCAGACACGCCGCGGCCACGAAGGAGTAGCCGGCGAATGTGGCGACCGTGAGGTTGTACGAGACGAACGTCGGGACCGCCGAGATCTTCGCGAGCGCGGCCGCGAGGAGATACCCCCAGTAATAGTAGTTGATCGTGTGGCCCGACATCCAAGGATCGGCGGGAGGCATCGCGCCAGAGCGGGTCAGGGAATTGAAGAAGGCCAGGTCCATGAACTTCTCGGCGCCGAGGACCTCCGGGACGGCGGCGCGGATCAGCATGAAAACCGCGGTAGGCAGCCAGAAAAAGAGAGCCGCGCGTGTCTCCTCGGGACCCCAGAGGCGCTTCGGCGTCGCGCCCGCGCCGCGCGCCGACCGCCAGACGAAAAAGGAGGCCATTCCGATCAGGGCCAGGGCGAGAAGGAGCGTGCCCCGCTCGAACCCGAGGCCCTTCGGCAGCGACAGAGCCCATCCCAGGTACGCCACGAGCGCGAGCCCCACGGGGCGCGAGAGGAGCGCGGCGTCCCTGCGGTTCTCGAAGAATGCGCGGAGGAGCGGCAGGCAGGCCAAGCCCAGCACCTCGACGGTGAGGATCCACATGAGGATGTCGCGCACTGCGGATCAGTGTACCGTCAAAAACCGGACTATCGTTAGGCGTTAGGCGCTAGGGCGCGGAGCGCGGAGCGGGGCACCGGCCTTGTACGAAAGGAATTGCGATGGCTTTGAAGGAATACCGCGCCAAGCGGCGATTCGACGTGACGGCGGAGCCCGCAGGCAAGGAAAAGGCGCCTGCCAAACGCCGCAGAGCTTTGAGCTTCGTCGTTCAGAAACATCGCGCCACCGCCCTGCACTACGACTTCCGCCTGGAGTGGAAAGGCGTGCTGCTCTCGTGGGCCGTGCCAAAGGGCCCGTCGCTCGACCCGTCGGTCAAGCGACTCGCCATGGAGGTCGAAGACCACCCTTTCGAGTACCGGACTTTCGAAGGCATCATCCCGGAAGGGGAGTACGGCGGCGGCACCGTGATGGTCTGGGACGACGGGACCTGGACGCCGGAGTCGCCCGATGTGGACGCGGCCCTGAAGAAGGGGGACCTGAAATTCACGCTGCGCGGCAAGAAGCTCCAGGGCTCCTGGGTGCTCGTCCGCACGCGCGGGCGCTACCAGGGCGGGAGAAACACCTGGCTCCTCATCAAGCATCGCGACCGGTACGCGAGCACCGAGGACATCGCCGAGACAGAACCGCGGTCGGTGATGTCGAAAAGACTCCTGATCGAGATCGCACGGGACGAAGGCGGCAACATGGAGAAGGCCGCCACCGGCGATCCTCCGGCGGTTCTGAAACAGCTGCTCAAGAACCCGAAGCTCGTCGCGCCGCCGAAGAAGACAAGAAAGAAGTCTGTCTGGCACTCGAAAGGCGCGGGATAACAGGTGTCAGGTGTCAGGGACGGGGCCAGCCTCCGCGCTACCACCTACCACCTACCACCTGCCTCCATGACCGACCGAATCCCGTTTCGCGTGAAGCCGATGCTGGCGACGCTTGTGGATGAGCCGTTTCACAGGCCGGGCTGGGTCTACGAGGAGAAATACGACGGCTACCGGATCCTCGCCTACAAGGAGGGGAAGAAGGTGACCCTCTACTCACGCAACGCGAAGGACCGCACCCACTCCTTCGCGGACGTCGCCGCGGCGATCGCGACGCTTCCGGATCGAACGGTCCTCCTGGACGGCGAGGTCGTCGCCTTTGACAAGAACCTTGTCTCCCGCTTCCAGCTCCTCCAGCAGGGGCAGGTGCCGTACGTGTACATGGTCTTCGACTGCCTGTACCGCGGCGGCAAGGACCTGCGCTCCCGGCCCCTGCCCGAGCGCCGCAGCGCTCTCGAAGAGGCGATCGGAGATACGGAACGGCTCTTCCCGTCGCGGCGCCTCGCCGCGAACGGCTTGAAGGCCTACGAGGCGGCGAAGAAGAAGGGCTGGGAGGGGATCGTCGCGAAAGACACCGGCGCTCCCTACACCGAGGGGCGCTCGACGAAGTGGCTGAAGGTCAAGGTCCACCAGGAGGAGGAGTTCGTCATCGTCGGCTTCACGCCGCCGGGCGGCTCGCGAACGCACTTCGGCGCCCTCCTGCTTGGCGCTTACCGCGGAAAGGACCTGATCTACGTCGGCAAGGTCGGAACGGGTTTCACGCACAGGACGCTGAACTCGCTCTACGCGAAGCTTCGTCCCCTCGCCCGGAAGATGCCGCCCGTCAAGAACCCGCCCCGCGAGAAGGGAGCGGTCTGGGTCGCGCCGAAGCTCGTCGCGCAGATCGCCTTCCACGAATTCACGGCGGACGAACGGCTGCGCCAGCCCGTCTATCTCGGCCTGCGCGACGACAAGAACCCCGCCGAAGTCGTCCTGCCCGGAGGGAAGAGATGAGTCCAAAGTCCAGGGTCCAAAGTCCAGGGTCAAATCCAAAATCCAAGATCCGGAATTCAAAATCGGGCCTCCGCCTCTCCAACCCCAACAAGGTCTTCTGGCCCGACGAGGGGTACACGAAGCTCGATCTCGCCCGCTTCTATGACACGGTCTTTCCGAAGCTGCGTCCCTACGTGGAGGGCCGGCTGCTCTCGCTCGAGCGGTGCCCGGACGGGATCCTCAAGAAGTGCTTCATCCAGAAGGAAATGCCACCGGGAATGCCGGACGGCACGCCGACGAAAACGATCCAGCACGAGAAAGGCACGACGAACTACGTCGTCGGCGGCAAGCTCGAGACGCAGCTCGCCCTGGTCAACCTCGGCTGCATCGCGGTCCACGTCTGGGGAAGCCGGGCGGCGACGCCGCGCAAACCCGACTGGGTCTGCTTCGATCTCGACCCGGACTCAGGCTCGTTCGCCGACGCTGCGAAGGCTGGGTTGAAGGTGAAGGCGGCGCTGGACGCGCTCGGACTCGTTTCCTTCGCGAAGACCTCGGGCAAGAAGGGTCTCCACATCTTCATCCCGATTCGCGTCGGCCCCGATGCCGACGATGCGCGCGCGTTCGCCGAGGTCCTCGGCGCGCGTCTCTCCGCCGCGTACCCCGACGAAATGACCATGGAGGGCCGCATCGCCGCCCGCAAGGGGCGGGTCTATCTCGATCCATTCCGCAACGGATTCGCGCAAACGGTCGTATCGCCCTTCTGCGTCCGTCACGCCGCGGGAGCTCCCGTCTCGACCCCGCTCGCCTGGAAGGAAGTCCGCCCGAATCTCAAGCCCGTCGACTTCAACATCGGGAACTTCGAGAAGCGCCTGGCGAAGTCCGACCCGTGGGCGGATTTCTTCGAAAGCCGGCAGGACCTCAAACCCGCCTTGAAGGCGGTCCGGAACCTGTGAGAAGTCGATAGTTGATAGTCGATAGTTGATAGTTGGGAGTGGCGGTGGAGCGTCCGGCGGCTAACGACGATTGACTATCGACTATAGACTTCCCCGCGGTGGACGCCTTTCAAAAACTCATCGGTTTTCTTGGCCGGCACTTCGGCCCGCCGCGGCTCTTTCTCCTCGTCGCGGGATGGATCCTCGCGCTCGGAGTCTGGGGGATGGTGGCCCGGAACTATCTACCGATGGAGCACAAGCTCCGCTGGGAAATCCCGCTCGAGCTGCGGGCGCCCCTCTACGCGAAGTTTGATTCGGGCTGGTATCTCTCGGTCATCGAATGGGGTTATGGACCTCCGCCGCCGTTGGGCCGGCCTTCCAGCCACGCCTTCTTCCCGCTCTACCCCCTGACGGCCAAGGTCCTTCACGACACATTCGCGCTGGACGGCTTCCACGCGGGCTTGATCGTCTCGTACCTCTGCTTCTCTCTTGCGGCCGCGCTCTTCCTGCGCGAGGGGATCGAGCGGCTGGGTGAGAGGGACGCCTGGCGATCGGTCGCGTTCCTCCTGCTCTTCCCGACCGCGTTCTTCTTCGCGGCGATGTACGCGGAGTCCATGGTGCTTCTTTTCGCGCTGCTCGCTTTCCGCGATGCTCGGCGCGGCGAGACGCTTCGGGCGGGCCTCTGGGCCGCTCTGATGGGCCTGACCCGGGCATTCGCGCTCGCCATGGGGCCGGCGCTCTTTTTCGCGGCGCTCGAGGCCTCCGGTTTTCGGGGTCTCCGCCGGTACGTTCGCGCTGCCGTCCTCGGCGCGATCCCGATCGCAGCCGTCATGCTCTGGATCTTCGGGATGGGGTACTTCAAGCACGAGCCTGGCCTCTACTTCCGTTCGCTCGAAGGGTGGCATCGAGGCGCGAATCCGATCGCCGGGGCCCAGTCGTTCTTCCGAGGCTTCTACGACCACGCCCGCCTGGGAGACCTCGGACGGGATTTCTCGCTGGCGCTCGACTATGCGATGGTTCTGCTCTTCGCCGCGATCGGCGTCTATCAGCTCGTCCGCCGCCGCTGGTCCGACGCCGCCTGGACCGCCTGCGCGGTCGGTCTGCCGGTGACGACCGGCCTCTCGGGAGGCATTCCGCGCTTCTTCGTCGTCATCTATCCCGTGTATTACGCGCTCGCCGACGCCACCCGCAACGCCCCGCGCGCCCGCGTCGCCGCCTGGCTCGTCTCCGGCCTGCTGCTCCTCGTCTGCGCGGCGCGCTTCGTAAACTGGCAGTGGCTGGCATGAAGCAGAGTCGAGAGTCGAGAGTCGAGAGTCGAGAGTTCAAACGCCGGAGCTCCGGTGGCCTCTCACAACTCACAACTCACAACTCACAACTTCCCCCGTGAACCCCCGCGAATACCGGGCGCTCTTCGATGTCGAGGACCATCACTGGTGGTTTGTCGCGCTGCGGAGGGAGATCGCGCGCGCGCTCGAGAGGCGCCCTCCCTCCCGCGCGGGGCGGCGCTGGCTCGACGCGGGGAGCGGGACCGGAGGCCTTCTCGCCAACCTCCGGGCCGGAGCGCCGGCCTTGCGCGTCGGATTGGACGCTTCGCTGCAGGGACTCTTTCTGGCGCGGTCGCGGGGGCTTGCCGGACTCGCCGCCGGCTCGGTCGGCACGCTGCCGTTTGCGGGAGAAACCTTCGGGATCGTCACTTCGATAGATGTCCTCTGCCACCGCGGCGTCGAAGAAGAGGCGGCGTTGCGGGAGGCGCATCGGTGCCTCGAGCCGGGAGGCCTCCTGATCCTCCAGGTCCCGGCCTTCTCCTGGCTCTCCAGCGAGCACGACCGCGCCGTCTGGACGAACCGGCGCTTCCGCCGCGCCGAAGTCGAGGCGCTCCTGGAGCGAACGGGCTTCACTCTCCGCGAGAGTTTCTATCGAATGAGCCTCCTCTTCCCGGCGGCCGCCCTGCGGCGGCTGGGCAAGAAGCGGCCGCGGCCGGAGCCCGAGGCGCGCTCCGACGTGCGCCCGGCGTCCGCGTTCGTCAACGCGTTCTTCGGCGCCCTCCTCCGGCTCGAGTCGGCGCTTGCCGCTCTCGGCTTGCGCCTTCCGTTCGGCCTCTCCGTCTTATGCGTCGCGCAGAAGCCCTGATTCAGAAGCGATAGTCTTCCCGCCATGATTCCCGTCTGGGAGCCGGTGCTGGACGGCAACGAGGAGCGGTACGTGCTCGACTGCCTCGAGACCAACTGGATCTCCTCGCTCGGGCGCTACATCACGCGCTTCGAGGAGGCCTTCGCCGCGTGGTGCGGGATGCCGCACGCGGTTGCCTGCTCTAGCGGCACGGCCGCGCTCCATCTGTCGCTTGTCGCTCTCGGGATCGGGCCCGGCGACGAGGTCATCATTCCAGACTTCACCCTGATCGTCTCGGCGAACACCGTCCTCCTCGCGGGAGCGAAGCCCGTGCTCGTGGACGTGGACGGCAAGACGTGGTGCCTCGACCCGGGGAAGATCGAGGAGAAGATCACGCCGCGCGCGCGGGCGATCATGGCGGTGCACATGTACGGCCATCCCTGCGACATGCCGGCCATCCTGGAAATCGCGCGAAGGCACAACCTCGCCGTCATCGAGGATTGTGCCGAGGCGCATGGAGCGGAGATCGCCGGCCGCAAGGTCGGGACCTTCGGGGACGCCGGGTGTTTCAGCTTCTACGGCAACAAGATCCTGACGACGGGGGAAGGGGGAATGGTCCTCGTCCGCGACGCGGCGCTCGCCGCGAAGCTCCGCCTCCTGCGCGACCAGGGATTCGAGCCTCCGCGGTTCGTCCACCGCGTCGTGGGGTTCAACTACCGGCTGACGAACGTGCAGGCGGCGATCGGCCTCGCCCAGACGGAGAAGGCGGATGAGAAGGTGCGGAGAAAGCGAGAGATCGCGAGCTGGTACCTCGCGCTCCTCGGCTTCTGCGAAGACCTCGAGGTTCCCTTCGAAGCGGCCGGAGCGAAGAACGTCTACTGGATGTTCGGCGTCAAGCTCGGCCCGCGCTTCTCCAAGGGGAGAGATGCCGTCATGGAGGATCTCAAGGCCAAAGGCGTCGAGACGCGCGCCTTCTTCTGCCCGATGCACCGGCAGCCGGTATTCCAGAACGGGGATCCGCGCTACCCTGATGTCCACGGGGAATACCCCGTCTCCGACGACCTCTGGAACCGCGGCCTCTATCTCCCCTCGGGCCTCGGCCTGACGCGAGAGCAGGCCCACGAGATCGTCGAGAAACTCCTGGAATGCCGCCGGTCTTGACCCAACCCTCATGAGCAACGCCGACCAGATGCCCGTAAGCCTCCCCGACCCGCGCGTTTCCATCGTGCTCGCCACGTTCAACGAGCGGGAGAACATCGTGGAGACGATCCAGAGCGTCTTCCGGCATCTCGGCGATTCCGCGGAGGTCATCGTCGTGGACGACGACTCGCCCGACCAGACCTGGAGGCTGGCGGAGAACCTCCGGCACCCCCGGGTCAAGGTCATTCGCCGCGTGGGAACGCGCGGCCTCGCCTCCGCCTTCAACCGGGGGATCCTTGAGAGCCGGGGCGCGGTCGTCGGCTGGATGGACGCCGACATGTGCATGCCGCCGGACATGCTTCCCGGCATGGTCGCGCTTCTGGAGAAGTACGACGTCGTCGTCGGCTCGCGTTACGCTCCGGGCGGCAAAGACGACCGCGTCTGGCTGCGGGTGACGGCGAGCCGGCTCATCAACGGTCTCGCGACGCTGGTCCTGGGGTATGGGATCCGGGACTACGACAGCGGGTTCGTTGTCCTTCGGCGCGCCGTGTTCGACAGGGTCTCGCTGATTCCCACGGGCTACGGCGCCTACTTCATGGAGTTCCTCTACACGTGCCGCCGCAAGGGGCTGACCGTCCACGAAGTCCCCTACACATTCCGCGACCGGCAGAAGGGGATCTCCAAGTCGGCGCCGAGCCTCTGGCGATTCTTCTCGACCGGCCTCCAGTACGTCACCCGCATCTTCATCGCCCGCGTTCGGCCGAAGGACTAACATGCCGCCGCATGCGATCGTGGTCCCGGGGTTCGAAAGGCGTGACGATCGGGGCGTCTTCCGCGAGGTCGTCAACGGTTTCGACGCGCGGACTCTCGTCTGCGGCGAGATGAAGGCGGGCGCGGTGCTCGGCAACCACTACCACCGGCGCACGCGTGTCTTCTTCTATCTCGCGCGGGGGGAAGCCGAGGTCCGCACGCTTCACGTCGAGACGGGGGAGAAGGACCTCTTTTCCCTCCGCGAGAACCAGGGCGTCTACTTCGAGGTCAACGAATCTCATGCCGTCCACTTCCTCCGCGACGGAGAGTTCGTGATGTTGAAATCGCTCCCTTACGATCCCGCCGACCCCGACACCTTCCCCCATCCGATCGACCGCGCATAGCGCGCGGCACCGGGACAGGTCATCGGTCGGGCGGCTGGCCACTTCGTTTCCGATTCCTCGGGCCGTTCTTTCGGATGTAGATCGTTTTTTCGACCGAGGCGTGGACGACGCCGGCGGAGTCGGCCAGGTCCACGCGGTAGATCCGGTCCACCGAGGGTGCGGTCTCGAGCAATTCCCGGATCGTCCGGATCTCGTCTTCTTCCAGGAGGAAACGGGCGTAGAGAGTGCTTCGGCCGGGCTTGACGAAGCGGATCGTGGCCGCCTTGTCCCAGACGGTGTAAGCGGGCCCCAGGACCCGGATCAGCAGGATCATGTACATGGCGTCCACGGCGCCGTAAAGGCTCCCGCCGAAGGTCGTGCCGACGTAGTTGCGCGTTCGCCAGTTCAAGGGCAGCCGGACGCGCGCCTCGCGGAAGTCTTCCGCGATGTAGGTAATGCGGCCGCCCGTGCCCCGGAACGCCGGAAACAGGTTGAACCCCCATCGCATTTTCCGGCTGGCCCAGGATTCCGGCGTGGAGACCGCCTCCGCTTTCTTTCCGACGCCGGCCGTCAAGATACGACAGGCCCCGGCCTCCGGGTTATTCTTCCCCGATGAGCCCCGCGCCCGGCTACCTCGATCTGTTCGCCTCGGGAGAGCTCGAGCGTCGCGTCGAGAAGCTGTACGGCCTGCTCGCGTTGTGCACGGTCTGCCCGCGCGATTGCGGGAACAACCGGCTCGAGAACGAACTCGCCTCCTGCGCGTCGGGGCTCCATCCGGTCGTCTCCTCATACACGCCCCACTTCGGCGAAGAGCCGGCGCTCTCCGGTACGCGCGGCGCCGGAAACATCTTCTTCGGCAACTGCAACCTGCGCTGCGTCTATTGCCAGAACTACCAGATCAGTCAGAACTTCGCGGCGCAGAGGACCAACGAGGTGACGGTCGAGCGACTGGCGGAGATGATGCTCGAGCTCCAGGCGAGGGGCTGCCACAACATCGGGTTCGTGTCGCCCACGCACTACGCGCCGCAGATGGCGAAGGCGGTGCTACTGTCGGCGCGCGGGGGGTTGCGCCTTCCGATCGTGTACAACACCAACGCGTACGATTCGGTCGAGGTCCTCCGGCTGCTCGAAGGGATCGTGGACGTCTATCTGCCCGACTTCAAGTACGCCGACTCCGGGGCAGGCTGGCTCTATTCCAAGGTCTCCGACTATGCCGCGCGATCTCGCGCGGCATTGATCGAGATGTACCGGCAGAAGGGCTCGGCCCTCGTCTTCGGAGAAGACGGGTCGCTCGCGAGCGGCCTGCTGGTTCGCCTGCTCGTGCTCCCCAACAACGCGGCCGGCGTCGCCGACTCGCTCGCGTGGATCGCCGAGACCCTCTCGCCGCGCGTGGCGATCTCGCTCATGGCGCAGTACTACCCGATCCACCGCGCGGCCAGCAACGAGAAGTACGCGGCTCTCTCCCGCTCGATCACGCCCGAGGAGTGGCGGGACGCGCTGGCGGCCCTCGAATCCAACGGGCTCGAGAACGGCTACCAACAGGAGTTCGAGACCGCGAACAAGTACTACCGCCCCGACTTTACCGACGCGGAAACACCCTTTCGCGACGTCCGCGACTTCCGTCGCTCCGCGACTGCGCGGGATCTGCGCCCTGCTGGGCGCACCGGCGAGCGGCTCGGCCGGTTGCGGCCTCGACCGCTCGCCTGATCCCGCGCAATCGCTTCGCTCCCGCGGCGCGCGCCTCCTCCTTCGGTTACTTCAGGAGACTTCGCGCGCCGCGACCGGGGCGCTCTTTGTCATCCTGAGCGAAGCGAAGGATCTGCTCCGGCCCTCATCGGGTTGGCCGGAGGCATCGCAAGCGCCGCCGCCGGATACGAGCCCGGCAACATGAAGGACTTGGAGCGGGCGCGCGAGATTGCCGTTTTCATCGCCGGGGACGAAGGCGCGCAGACCTTCCTCGATGAAGCAACCCGGGAAGTTTCGGAATGGCTCTCAGAGCCGGACGTTGCCGAGGCCGTCGAGGCGATACGGGACAAGCTCCTCGAACGCGGGCGCCTCGAAGGATGGAGAGCCCGGCTCGCGATCGCGATGTCCCGACGCCGCAGACGGGGTTAGATCGCCGCGCGTCGGGCGGGGGAGGCGCTGAGTAGATGATCTCTGCGATAGAATCGGTTCAGAAAAGCACGAATCGGATGAGAGATCGCGTCATCAAGGAGCAGGTCTTGGAACCCGGCCGCAGCACGGCGTTCGGTGCGCCTTACAACGCGAGCACCCATCGGCCTCGCCTTACTGTGCGAGTCATCGT
>Ga0209009_1000160_pt1 | contig 27473 bp, 23 predicted proteins | sample BlaSpr_A8_OM3_M2_FD_187979 | JGI IMG/M metagenome (GOLD analysis project Ga0209009, IMG submission 187979) | Forest soil microbial communities from Thunder Bay, Ontario, Canada - Black Spruce, Ontario site 2_A8_OM3_M2 (SPAdes) (version 2) | ecosystem: Environmental > Terrestrial > Soil > Boreal... | reverse complement strand
CGGCCGCCGAACTCAACGCCGGCATCGCCGCCGAACGACTCGACAAATCCGTGATCGCGCCGCTCGTGATTGAGTCGTACGAACGAACCGGCAGGTGAGCTACGGCCAAAGCGATCAAGGTTCTCGTGTTCGGCGCTTCGGGGATGTTGGGTCACAAACTCTATCAGACTCTGTTCGCGAAGCCGGAAGCATTTGATCCGTACGCCACGTTCCGCCGCGGGTCCGACGCTGTGGCGCGCTTCGGTATCTTCGACCGCTCGCGCTGCATCTTCGACGTTACCGCCTCGGACTTCGATTCGGTCACGCGAGCGTTTGACGCGGTCGCTCCGGCTGTGGTCGTCAATTGCGTCGGAATCGTTAGACAGCATCCCTCGGCGATCGATCCGATCTCGAGCCTGACCGTCAACTCGCTCTTCCCGCACCGCTTAGGCCAACTTTGTCTCGCCGCTGGAGCGAGACTCCTCCATCTGAGCACGGACTGCGTCTTTTCCGGTCGCAAGGGAAGCTACACCGAAGCGGACGCGCCGGACCCCGAAGACCTGTACGGCAGGAGCAAGCTGTTGGGCGAAGTCGAGGGTGAGGGACTCCTAACGCTGCGCACCAGCATGATCGGGCGGCAACTCGAAGGCGAGTACGGCCTCATCGAATGGTTCCTCGGGCAGGCTCGCCGGCACGCCCGTGGCCAGGTCGAGTCGGTCGAAGGATTTAAGCGAGCGATCTTCAGTGGCTTTACAACCAATGAGCTGTCGCAGTTGATCGCGCTGATCATCACCCATCACCCGAGTCTTCAGGGGGTTTGGCAGCTGGCGACGGAACCCATCAACAAGTTCGACCTGCTTTCGCTGGTCGGGCAGGCTTACGGCACGAACATACCGATCAAAGCCGACGATCGGTTTTCTTGCGACCGAAGCCTGCGTGACGATCGGTTCAGGCAAGTCAGTGGCTACGTACCGCCATCCTGGCCTGATATGATCGACCGAATGCAACAAGACCCCACCCCTTACGCAAAACCGCCGCGCCCTCGCGGAGAATAGACGCGGATGCTCCTTCAGGACAAGCGCGTGCTCGTCACCGGCGGAACCGGTTCGCTGGGAAGAGTGCTCACACGCCGGTTGCTGTCGGGCGAGATGGGCCACCCGCGCAACATCACCGTCTTCTCGCGCGACGAAGCGAAGCAGCACGCGATGCGGTTGGCGTACCAACAGCGCCGGATCGCCACCGACGAAGTGGTCTACCACAACTTCGAGCAGCGTCTACAATTTCGGATCGGAGACGTTCGCGACCAGCACAGCATCGCGGCCGCCCTACATGACGCCGACGTCGTTTTCAACGCTGCGGCGCTCAAGCAAGTACCGACGTGCGAGTACTTCCCCTTTGAGGCGGTGCAGACCAACATCGTCGGTGCCGAAAACATCGTTCGGACCATTCGCGAGCATCGGCTCCCGATCGAAACCGTCGTCGGCATCTCGACCGACAAAGCGTGCAAGCCCGTGAACGTGATGGGGATGACCAAGGCGATTCAGGAGCGCGTTTTCATCCGCGCCAACCTCGATCGCCCGCAGACCCGCTTCGTTTGCGTGCGCTACGGAAACGTGCTGACCTCGCGAGGTTCGGTCATCCCCCTCTTTCACGACCAGATCAGATCCGGCGGCCCGGTGACGATCACGACCGCCTCGATGACTCGATTTCTTCTCGGCCTCGAGCAGGCGGTCGACACGATCTTCGCAGCCTTACGCGGCGCGCGGGCGGGAGAGACCTACATCCCGCGCGTGCGGTCCGCGCGCATCGCCGAGGTCGCGGCCGTTCTCATCGGTGAGCGGCCGATCGAGACCGTCGTCACCGGCATCCGCCCAGGCGAGAAGGTGCACGAAATTCTGGTTTCGGAGGAAGAGGCGCAACGGACCGAAGAGCGCGGGAGCTACTATGTCATCCTCCCTATTCTTCCGGAGATTCTGCCGGGCGCCCACGTCGAGTCACCGCTGCGAAGAGAATACAGCTCCGCCGACGGATTGTTGGACGAAGCGTCGCTTCGCGCTCTGCTCGCAAGCCACCGTCTCTTACTCGATGACAAACCGGCATTCGAAGACGCCGAAATCCTGGCCTAAGCTCGATCCCGGCCGCGCTTTCAAATGAAAATCGTCACGATCCTTGGGACGCGCCCGGAGATCATCCGCTTGAGCCGCACCATTGCGCGCCTCGACCAAGCTTGCACGCACGTGGTGGTCCATACGGAGCAGAACTTCGACGACAAACTCAACGACGTGTTCTTTCGAGAACTCGGCATTCGCGCGCCGGACTATTCTCTGGGCGTGCGGGGCGAGACGCCGGGCCGTCAGATCGCGCGCATCATCGAAGCGAGCGAAGAGGTACTCCATAAAGAGGAGCCCGACCGTCTGCTACTGCTGGGCGACACCAACAGCGCGCTCTCCGCGATCCCGGCCAAACGTTTGGGCATCCCCGTCTATCATATGGAGGCTGGAAACCGCTGCTACGACGATCGCGTCCCCGAAGAGATCAACCGCCGCATCGTCGACCACTGCAGCGACGTTCTGATGCCCTACACGCACAACAGCCGCCTGAACCTGCTACGAGAGGGGATCCCGAGCGAACGGATCTTCGTGACGGGCAATCCGATCAACGAAGTGATCCGGCATTACGACTCGGAGATCAAGCAATCCAACGTTCTGAGCAGGCTCGGCCTTGAGGCGCGGAAGTTTTTTCTGGTCACGATGCATCGCGAGGAGAACGTCGACGTTCCGAAGCGTCTCGCGCAGCTCACCGCGGCATTGGAGCAGGTACAACGAGAATACTGCTTGCCCGTAATCGTCAGCACTCATCCACGCACGCGTACGCGCCTGCGCGAAGCCGCCGCCTCAAACGGCGATCTCAATGGGAATCCGCAGGTCCGTTATCTTGACCCGTTCGGTTTTTTCGACTTCATCACGCTCGAGCGCGAAGCCCTTTGCGTGTTGAGCGATAGCGGGACCGTGCAGGAGGAGTGCTGCATATTCCACACCGCCAACGTTACGCTACGCGACGTGACCGAGCGGCCGGAGACGCTCGAGTGCGGCAGCAACATCCTCAGCGGCGCGGAACCCGACTCCGTGATGCGCTGCCTCCGGACGGTGCTGGAGCGGGACCGGCGCTGGACACCGCCGCTCGAATACCTCGCCGACGGGGTGAGTTCGACCGTCGCTAAGATCGTACTGGACAGACCATGAAAGTCGCGATCGTCTCGTGCGGCTTGCCGCCATCGTGGTCCGGCCAATCGGTCGTGCTCCATCGGCTGTTGGAAGGAATCGCGCACGACGCGTATTGTCTGATCGGCAGCGCAGAAGACACGAAAACGCAAACCTGCTTCGCGGTGCCGCCGCTCGCTGGGCGGCTGTATAAGGTTCCGCCGGCACCGCGCCCCGTGCAAAAGAGCCGCACCCGCATTTGGCCGGCACTGTTAATCGACCTCGCGCATATCGTGCACCAAATCGTGGCTCGCGGACGAAGAATTGCCGAGATCCTGCGCGGGGAGGGCTGCGGCGCCGTCGTCGCTTGCACCGGGGGAGATCTGCTCGATTGGCCGGCGGCCTATTACGCCGGCAGAATCACTGGCGCGGCGTTCTATCCTTATGTGTTCGACGATTACGCTTCGCAGTGGGTCGGGCCGTATAACCCCTGGCGGCTTGGGCGCTTTCGCGAACCGCTCGGTAAACTGCTTGAAAGGCTGACGCTACGGCGCGCCGCCGGCGTCTTCGTCCACAATGAATTTATGGCTGCACGGCTGGCCAAGCGATACGGCGTGCGAGCGACCGTCGTCCACAATCCCTGTGACACTCTCGCATATCGCGTTTCACTGTCAGCCGAAACCTCAAGCGAGCCGCGCGTGCGCGACGAGCAACGCATCGTATATACCGGCGCGGTCTACGAAGCCCACTTCGATAGTTTTGCTCGTTTGCTCAGCGCGATCGTCATGCTCGACCGTCCGGGGCTGAAGCTGCACATCTACACGGCGCAGACTGCCTCGTGGCTGGAAGCCAGGGGGATTCGAGGTCCAGTTTCCATTCACGCGCATGTGGAGGCCACGCTCGTCCCTGCGCTGCAGCGCCGCGCCGACGTGCTGTTCTTGCCGTTGGCATTCGAGTCACCTTATCCCGAGCTCATTCACACGACGGCTCCGTCGAAGATGGGGGAGTATTTGGCTGCCCGCAGCCCGGTGCTGGTTCACACGCCGGCGGATTCGTTTGTGAGCGACTACTTCCGACGTTACCGTTGTGGACTCGTCGTGGACGTGCCGTCGACGGAGGCGCTTGCCGAGGGGCTGCGGCGCATTTTGGATGACGAGAACCTGCGCGCGGAACTGAGCCGGAACGCTAGCGTTCGAGCCGATTCCGATTTTGCGATCGAGTCTTCCCGGGACACGTTTTGCCGCGCGATCGGCATGGCGTGGCCCGAACCGTCCGGCCGAGTCGAAGCCGGCGACTCGGCCGATCGGAACTCTGCAACTGCCGGCGCAAACAGTTCATGACCGCCGTCACTGCACGCGTTGCAGAACCGAAGCCCCGTGTGCTTCTGCTGATCCACGAGTTGAGCCTGAGCGGCGCTCCGAACGTTGCGATAAACGCCTTTCGCAAGATCGCCGGCCAGGTCGAATTGCGGACCGTGGCGCGTGGCGTAGCGGTCAACGAGGACCAGGTGCGACAGTTCGAGGAACTCGGTCCGCTTTCGATCGTGTCCGTCGATGCCCCGGCGTCGCAGCTTCAACGCTCCCTGAACGCGGGCGCACGGAAACCTTGGAGGCCCACAGTGATGTATGTTAACAGCGTCGTCTCGCTGCGCATCGCCCGCTCCTTGGAGTTTCCCGACGTGCCGGTGTTGCTGCACGTGCACGAGCTAGAAAGTTATCTCGAGGACGCGGCGCGAACGGAGCCGGATCTGCTTCTGCGACTGCCGCAGCGATATATCGCCGCAAGCGACGCGGTCAAGCGCTCGTTGATTGCAGTCGGCGTTCGCGCCGAAAAAATATCGGTCGTTACCACGTTCGTCCGCGCGGAGGAGTTCGCCCGGCCGATCGTCCGCGCTCCGATTGCCGCGTGGGACTCAGGCTCGGGCAGCGGTAGCGATGACGTTCCTCTTGTAGTTGGAGGCGTGTCGGTAAGTAAGTGGCACAAGGGTGACACGCTCTGGATGCTGATGGCGGCGGAACTGACCAAACTGTTAGGCCGCGATCGCGTGCGTTTTCTGGCCATCGGCGTCGACGATGACGAAAACGGCCGAAATTTTCGTATGATGGCTCGTAAGCTCGAGCTGGACTCGATCCTCGAGATCATCCCGTTCACGCGCGAGCCGCTGACGTATTTGGACTGGTGCGACGTCGTGGCGGTGACTTCGTGGGAAGAATCCGCCTCGATGGTGAGCCTGGAAGCGATGATGCTTCGCAAGCCCGTCGTCTGTTTCGCCGGAAGCGGCGGGCCCCCGGAACTCCTCGGCGACACGGGGGTCGTGATCGACCACTTTTCACCCGCCGAGATGGCTCGCGCCATTGCAGAACTTGCCGCCTCGCGAGATCGCCGCAGGAGCTTGGGGCAGGCGGCCCACGACAGGGCGAGCAGCTCGTTTACCGACGACATCCAGGCCCCAAAGATCCTGGCTGAGATTCAGGTCTTGGCCCGAGATCCGTCGCGCGCCGGCGCCTGATCGATTTCGATCGACGGCGGCGCGGCTGGAGTCAATCAAAAATCTTCAAATCGCCACACGCCTAGATATTTTCCATGATGATCTATTTGCGAGTCGGCAAAATCCTTGATCAGACGGACCGGCGCGGGAAAGTTGAACGGGGCTAGTTGCAGGTTCAGAGGACGCCAATCGGGAGTTACCGCGTCAACGTTTACCGCGAGTTCCGGAAACGTCGTCGTCAGGAGAAAACGAGGCGCCGATCTCTTCATGTTCTCGAGAGCGCGCTCGATTTCGCGAAAACTGAGATGAACCAGACAATCGCGACAGAGAATCATATCCGCTGCGGGTAGCCGATCCCGCAACAAATCAAGACGCAGGAAGTCGCCTCGTTCGCCAAAAGCGGTTTTGTTTTGGTGAATAAGCGGAGCGACGATGTCGGCGCCGTAGTATTTCACGTCGAGAGCCACGTGGCTCATCCACTGAAAATCGCCGCAAGGAATGTCCAGAAGCGATGTGACTTGCAGCGTCGCGATCAATTGGGGCAGAGCTTTTCGAAGATTCTCGGTGGATTCCAAGGACGAGCCGGGCCCGCTACGCGAAAACTCAGCAGCCCAAAAATTGTCTTCGTAGATCTTTTGAAAGATCACCTCACGCTCGGCGGATCGGAATCGCTCGTAAACGCGATATCGCAGGAATCTACGCAGTGCCGGATGCGACGTCATCGAGCGGATGAAGCGCTTCATGCATTCGTGCCCACTGCGAGTCGGTTTCTGTAGCGAGCCTCGTGCAGCCTCGAAGTTGCTGCTGGACGGCTCTAAGTCACGTTATCTGGGGCGCGTTAAGAAACGGGGCAGCGATCCTGGGGCGCTTGACTGTGGAGCGATTGAGCTTGGAAGAACTGTCCCAGCCATTGTAAATGACAGATCGGCAGGAGAGCTTCCGAGAAGGAAGCGCGGAATCTCTCGGATCCGCCATCTGAATAACCGCGCAAGATGAGTGCGGGTGGGGTCGCGGCGGCAGCGATGGTCGGTACGCTCGGACTGAGTTGGTCCGAGGCCGACGCCAGCGCATTGTTCGCCCTGCCCCCGAAGGCGTGCAGCCCCGCCACGACCACGATGGAAAGGAGCGCGATGATCAGGACGTACTCAAAGAGCCCCTGGCCGCCGTCGCAGGTTCGCATCGAGGCAAGGGTCTTGATCCCTCGTCGGGTCGGCGCTCCCGGCAACACTTTATCGGCCCCTCCATGAGCTTATGGTCGAGAATTAACCCAAGAATAGTCTACGAAGCGGGGCCGCTCTAGGGTCAAAGGTCCTACCGTGATGGCCTGAATTAGGCCTCGCGAACCCCGCCGCCGGAATCGACACCGGGGGAATATCGGTAGGGGGCCGACCCCGGCTGCACGGAAGGGAAGCGAGGTGAACGGGCGCAGGTTCCCCTGGTTCTTGGCAGCGATTCCCGCGACCATTCTCGGACACGCTCTAGCCTACGCCCTTACCGGGCACAACCAGTCCGACGGGCACCACTCGTACTTGGTACCGGCATTCGAATGCTCGATTGCGGTGCTGCTCGCGTTTTGCGGAGCGAGGCTGTTCCGAGCGCTTAGCCGGCCTGGCCGGCCGTCCGCCACTGACTATTCTCTGGCCGCCACGATGGCGAAGCTCTCGCTTGCTCAAATCGTGCTCTTCACGGTAGCCGAACGACTGGAAGGTCTTGCTCCAGCGCCGATCGCGTACGCGATTCAGCTTCTTGTCGCACTACTTGCAGCCATTGCAATCGCTCATTTTGCGCAATTGGTGCGCCGGTGCGAGTGCGCCACGATCGAGTTGAGCGAATACCTTCGTCGTTTTTCCGCGCTCGCCGCGGAGCTGCGATTCACTCGCGCGCCCTATTCGCCGGCCTATACTTTAACAATTAGCGCAGGCACTGCGCGCTTCCAACGTCCTCCTCCGCAGCTGTAGTCGTTTCTTCTTAGTTCACGACGCACTCTGCGGAGGTCTGTCACATGCGACGAGCGATCGTTGCGAGCGTCCGCGCAAGTTGCGCGGTCGCGCTCTTCGTTCTCATCATTCATAGCCGAGCCGATGCCGTACCGGTCTTGGCGAATGGCCAGGGCGTCTCGTGCCAGACGTGCCACACCACATTTCCAGGCCTGACGGCCTACGGCATGATGACAATGATGTCGAATTTTCAAATCTTGGATTGGAAGAAGCAGCACGAGGCGTTGCCGGTCGCGATACGCCTGCAAATCGAGAGCTACCTGGCGAACAAGGACCAGCCGGCGTCGACAACCGTCAAAACGCTATCGCTCTTCACGGCCGGCTTTCTCGGACGTAACTTTACGTATTACGTGGAACAACCGATCGTCGACACCGGGCAGCCGGGAATAACCGAACAAGCGTGGCTTTCTTGGAATAGACTCCTGGGTGGCACAAATTCGCTGCAGGTCGGCAAGTATCACACGCCGTTTCCGTTCATGCCCGCTCACGGCTGGACACTGAGCGATTATCTGCTCGCCACGCAGGATAACGGTCAGAATACTTTCGAACCGAACGACTCGCATTGGGGCGTCGCGTTCAACGGAATGTCAAACGAGTTCATGTACAACCTCGCGTACCTAGCGGGAAATGGTCCAATTCAGAAGGCGTTCGACTACAATCGCGCCGATGGGTCACGCGCCGTCGATCTCAATATCTCGTACGGCGGCATGACCAAGCCGTACACAATCGGCTTGAACGCGATCCATGGGATATTCCCTTTGCGTGATACTTCCGGACGGTATGCCGCCGACGATCCCTTTACCCGTGAAGGCATCTATTACAGCTATCAGACGTCCAAGGTTCTCTTTCAGACCATGTACTACGTCGGCTGGGACAGCCAACCGGATCTCGGACTTTCGGGAGGACCGCTAAAGGGCTTCATGTTGGAAGCGCAGCGAGATATTGGCTGGCGCGATCACCTGCTGTTACGTTACGACGTTGGAACTAGCGACACGCTCAATCGACACTACGTCGCCAGTTGGGCGCATCATTTCTTGCCCAATCTCAAAGTGACGAGCGAACTGCTGATGGGCCCGCAGCGCCGCCCACAAGTCGGCTTTGCGGTGGATATGGCAGGCCCATACGTCTCCGGTCAACGTTTCTTGTGGAAACCTCCGGCGACGGTATCGAAGGTGTCCGCGCAAGTCGCGCCAGCGCAACCGCTCGCCCTATCGCCGACTACGGCATCGCACGATGCGGGGGAACCGACGCCGCCTCAGGCAGCAGGCGACGCGAACAAAGGCGCGGCGCTCGTGCAAAATAGTGGTTGTATGGGGTGTCACGGCGCAACTTTCCAAGGTAGCGTGGGGCCAAAACTCTTCGGAATCGAGCACACGCGCTCGTTTGCGCAAATGGCCGAGTCTATTAGACATCCGCGCGCGCCGATGCCGGATTTCGGATTCTCGGATGCACAGATCGCGGACGTGATTTCGTATCTCTCAAGTCTCGACGGCGGCGGTGCAGGAGACGCACCGACGGTAAGCTTTGACCCTGCATCTCCATCCGACCAAGCGACGATTACCGTGCGATTTCCTAGCGGCCATCCGGAACAGGTCACGGCCCGCGCGTCGATGCAGATGGGCGCCGGTAGTCATCATTTCGATGTAGCGTTGCATCAAACCAGCGACCCGCACGTGTGGCAGGGTGTCGTCCATTTCTCTATGGGAGGACCCTGGGTCATCCACATCTTGTACGGCGATAAGCATGCGGATATTCCCTTGAACGTCGGCCAGTGACGATGCAAAGAACGAGGTTCTTGCAAATCGGCGCCGGCGGCATGACGGCGCTGGCGTTAGCGCCGCTCTCGGATCGAGCGTCCGGAAGCGACGTCGCCGACTATACGTTAACTGCTGCGCCGATGACGTTCACGCCGGCTCCGGGCACCTCGTTCCACGGGCTGGCATATAACGGCAAACTTCCCGGCCCCGTCCTTCGTGTTGTCAATGGGCAACGCTTACGCGCCAAGTACATCAACGATTCCGACGTTTCCACGAGCGTCCATTGGCACGGAATGATTTTACCCAACGCCATGGATGGCGCTGCTGGAGTGACGCAGCCGGCCGTTCCGCCCGGCGGAACCTTCCTGTACGAATTCGATGCGGGGCCTCCCGGTACGCGTTGGTATCACGATCATGGCGCGAACATGGGTCTGACGCGCGGACTTTTCGGCATGATTATCGTCGAAGACCCGCGCGACGAACGCGCCGACGCCGAGTTCGCACTGGTGTTTCACGATGTTCCGCGCATGGAAACCGTAATGACGGCAATGCGTGGCGTAAGCAAGGCACCGATGACCGATCCGTTCGGTTCGCCCGAACTCCTGGGAATGCGCGCGGACGATAAGATGGGCGATGAGGTCGCGTACTCCGCGCACTGCATCAACGGCTCGTCCTATCCGGGCACCGCTCCGCTGAGAGTTAAGGTCGGCCAAAAAGTACGTCTGCGAATTCTCAACGCGAATCCGACGCAGACCCGGTACGTGCGACTCGCAGGGCACCGCCTGCGCGTAACGCATGGGGACGGCAATCGATTCACGCAACCGGTCGAAGTCGACGCACTGCGCATTGGTGTTGCGGAACGATATGACGCTTGGTTTGAAGTTACCAAGCCCGGCGCGTGGCTCTTGCAGGGTCTTTCGAGCGATCCGCTATCCTACGAACAAGCGGTGATCGTATACACCGAGGGTATGGAACACGCTCCGCCCGCAGGCAACTCGCAATCGCTCGTGGGCGTCGATTACTTTACGTACGAGAAAGCCGGCGGCATTGCGCCGGCGCCCTTAGACCAGACCGCACAAATCCACAAACAACTCGTCTTGGGCGGTGGCGAGTACGGCAGTTCGAGCTGGACGATTGACGGAAAAACGTATCCGCATACGGATAAGATTGTCGTCACGCGCGGCGACCGCGTGATCGTTCGGTTCACCAACAAGACCGACATGGATCATCCGATGCATCTGCACGGGCACACGTTCGATATCGTGGAAATCAACGGTAAAGCGCTGCTGCGGCCACTCGCCAAAGATATATCGCTGGTGACCGGTAACGGCGGGACTCTCGTCTGGCGTTTCGACGCGACGTCGCCCGCCGGCCGCTGGCTCCTGCATTGCCACAATGATATTCATATGATGGACGGCATGATGACGGAAGTTGTTTACCGCGACAAGGTGTGAGCGCGTCAGTTGCGGGCGCCGCGAGAAGTAAGCATTTCGGCTACTTTCGCGTGGCGGCATTTGAGCGCACGGCGCATCGGCGTGTCTCCGTTCTTGGCCCGAGCTTCAGGATTCGCGCCGCAATCCAGCAGGGCGGCGGCTACTCGTTCATTTCCCCGGCGGGCGGCCATGTGCAGCGCCGTGCAGCGCTGCATGCCACCGGCGTCATCGATCTTAGCTCCGGCCTGCACGAGCGCATGAACAATGTCCGCACCCGTCGGCGTTTTGCACTCGTTTGCGAGGGAGTACAGCGGGGCGTGGCCTCCGGCGCTGCGTACGTTAGGGTCGGCGCCGATCTCGAGCAGAAGTGTCACGGTCGCAAGGTCACCCGCTCCCGCGGCGTTGTGGAGCAGCGTTCGGCCCGCGTAGTATTCGCCGGCGATCGAGGGATCTGCACGAATTTGGCTTTGGGCGTATTCGACGACCGCCGCATTCCGCGTCTGGATCATTCGCGCCAGCAAGCCGGGAAGGACCGCTCGATTGCATTTCGTAACCATCGCGCGGGCTCTGTTTACATCGCCGGAACCGATGGCTTCCACTGCATCGTCGAGGGCCAGTTGGGCGTCCCAGTTTTCCGTCAGGACGGTTGTCTGGCCAGGTAGAGCCGGGGGAAGCGCCTTCCTTACATGTTTCGAAGCGGTCTCGAAGAATTCCGCAAGGGCTTCGAGTCCATGCTCGGCCAGCGTTGCGTGCATGTGACTCATCCATGCCTGCCGTTCGCGCTCGCCGATTTCGAATCGCCGGTGAGATTCCCGCAGGCTCAGCCACCAGCGGCGCTGCGAATCCTCCGGAGGTCCACCCAAGAACTGCACCAGGAAAGCCGCGAACTCTTCAATGGCGCAGCGGAGGTGCGCAGGAAACAGAGGCCGCAGAACCGGATCCTGCTCGACGCGAGCGTAGAAAGATTCCGCGAACGCACGGCATCCGGCCGCGCCTCCGAGAGCTTCGAAAACTTGCGGCCCCAGCATCATGGCGCCGTGGCCCGATCGACGAAATCGGCGGCCCTGTCGAATCGCTCGCTTGCCATCCTGGTCAAAGCCTCCTCCATAAAGTAGCGCTTCTGTGCGGCAATCACAGTGCTCAGGATTTACTGCAGCGGTACCGGCGCGAACCCCTCATCCCGGCGGTTCGGTCAACTTCCTGTTAAGAATCGAGCAGCGATTCTCGGAGACTTGACCAAGAAGCGGGCGCGAATACGGGGGGCGTTCCAACCACTGGAAATAACAGATCGGAGGGCGCTTTTCTAAGAAGGAAGCGAGAAATTTCTCGGTCGGAAGCCCGCCGCGGGCATAAGCCCGCCAGAATGGTGGCCGACGTTTCTCGGCATCGACGCTGCGTCTGCTGGGATCGAGCTGATCAGAGGCGTACGTCAGCGGGCCGTTCACTCTGCCACCGATCGCGTGCAGTCCAGTCAGGATCACGAGGGAAACGAGCGCGACGACCAAGACGTATTCAAAAAGTGCCAGGCCGTCGTCGCGGGTACGCATCGAGGCGAGGGTCTTGGTCCCTCTTCGCATCAAGACTCCGGGCAACATGACTTTCGGCTCCTCCGTGAGCACATCAAAACCACCTTGACTCATAGCCAAGAAGAAACGAAGAACTACCTGTGAAGAGTAGCAGCCTTCGGCCGACATGGCGGGAAAGTGTAGGAATCGAACCTACCAGCCCCCTTGCGAAGGCCTCAGCGGTTTTGAAGACCGAGCGAGACACCAGTCCCGTACTCTCCCATCAAGGTTTTCACGACGTCGTTCGCGTTTTGGGTTGCCTGGGATTGCATCCGAAATGAGCGTTGAGGCGGCGTTCTTGGTCGCCGCGACCATCGGAACCTGGAGAAGCGGCTGAAGAGCCGAGCGACCCACTGAAAAGAGTTTCAGAAAGGCCGTCATTGAGACTTGCGAGGGCCGGCGCGTTCGGTTTGTGAGTCGAACTCGAAACAAACAAGAGATCGTCGATGACACGGCAAGAGTTGCGAACACAAAGGAGCGCTGCGGGGGAAGATGATCGAGCGATGCCGCAGCGTTAAGCGCTCTGGAAGGCACGAGGATTTAGGCGACATCATGCGCGGACGGACCTATGGCGTGACATCGCGATGAGCACGCTCGGGCTCGTCGGCGGGCTGGGCCTGGGAGCCGGAATCTATTACTATCAGCAACTCTCGAAGACGCTCGACGCGCGGGGAGCGCGGCTTCGCCTCCTGCTCGCGCACGCCGACGTTCTCAAGGTCCTCGGACACGTTCGCGCCGCGGAAATCGGGGAGCTGACGCAGTACCTGCGCAGCATCATCCGGTCACTAGCTTTGGGAGGCGCCGACTTCGCGGCCATTTCAGCCGTCGCGCCACATGCTTGTATTGCGGAACTGACTGCTGCATCGCCGATCCCGATCCTGAGTATTTTGGACGTCGTCGGCGCAGAGCTGGACCGTCGTGGGCTGACACGCGTAGCCTTGTTCGGCACGCGTCTCGTCATCGAAACGGACCTTTACGGCTGCCTCTCCGATTTCGAAGTGGTGCGACCGACTGCCGCGGAAATCGCCGCGATCGACGATACTTACCGGGCCTTGGCAATGCGTGGGAACGGTACGCCGCAGGATCGCGAGATCCTCACGAGCATCGCACTGGGCATTTGCAATCGCGAGCGACTCGATGCGATCGTATTGGCCGGCACCGACCTATCGACGCTCTTTGAGACAGAAGAGCCCGAGTTTCCGTCGATCGATTGCTCGCGCGTTCACATTGCCGCAATCGCGGAAAGGCTCTTGCAATCATAGGCGCGCCGAGGTTCGGGCTTCTCCTCGCCGTCGTTCTGGCGGCCGTCTTCTTAACGTACTCGAATCACTTCCAGAACGGCTTTCATTTCGACGACTCTCATACGATTACGGATAACCCATACATACGCGATCTGAGCAACATCCCGCGCTTTTTCACGGACGCGACGACCTTCAGCATCTACGCTCGGCATCAGAACTATCGCCCGATGGTTTCAACGACGCTCGCGCTCGATTATCGGCTCGCGGGTGGCTACGACGTCTTCTGGTTCCACCTCTCGACGTTTCTGGTCTTCCTGGCCCAACTGGTCGCGATGTACTTCTTGTTTGCGGCGATCTTGGATGCAGTTCGTCGAGATTCGCGCAACCGTTACGTCGCGCTATTCGGGACGGCGCTGTACGGCCTGCATCCGGCGATGGCCGAGACCGTGAATTACATCGTCCAGCGCGGCGACGTCTACGTCGCCTTCGGCATCGTTTCCGGTTTAGCGCTCTATGCGTGCCTGCCGCGCGGGCGCGCCTGGGGTGTTTACCTCATCCCGTTCGCGTTCGCAGCGTTGTCGAAGCAATCGGGACTCGTCTTTCCTCTGTTTCTCTTGCTGTACGTGCTTTACTTCGAGAACGAAGCGGGCCAAAGTCTCTACCGACAATTCATCAAGATCGTCCCGTCCGCAATCCTGTGTGCGCTCTTGGGCTGGCTTCAGCTGGCGATGACGCCGAAGAGCTTTTTCTCGGTGCACGTTTCGGCCTGGTCCTACGTCGTCACGCAGCCGTTCGTACTGCTGCACTATTTCGGTGAGTTCTTTCTTCCACTTCATCTGAGCGCCGATTCTGATCTCGAGCCTTTCAAGACCATAAACGGCGAAGCGTTGCTGGGATTCCTGTTCGTCGTCGGCGTCGTCGTGACGATCTGGATAACGGCTCGGCGCACGATGCTTCGTCCCATCTCGTTTGGACTCGCCTGGTTCTTGATTGCGTCGCTGCCGACGTCGCTCTACCCGCTCGCGGAAGTCGAAAACGATCACCGGATGTTTCTGCCCTTCGTCGGTCTGGCGCTTGCCGCAGCCTGGTCGCTGGGCCTCGGCGTCGAGGCGTATCTGCGCCGCTACGACGGCAACGCGGCCCGGGGAGCGATCCTGGCCGCGTGTCTCGTCGTACTCGGCGCCTGCGCGTTCGGCACGCACGAGCGAAACGAGGTGTGGCGCAGCGACGAATCGCTTTGGTACGACGTCACGCAGAAGAGTCCGCGCAATGCCGGCGGCCTTATGGCGTACGGTCGAGCGGAGATGCAGGATGGCAACTTCGCGGTCGCACTCGACTACCTTCAACGCGCTCGGTCTGTCTCTCCGAAGAATCCGAGAGTCGAGGACAACCTCGGCGCCCTCTACGATGCTCAGGGTCGTCCGGTCGAAGCCGAGACTCATTTTGAGCGCTCGGTCGTGCTCGCGCCGTTCGATGCTGAAATGCGCGTCGATTATGCGTCTTGGCTGTACGAGTCGGGCCGTCTCCCAGAAGCTCTGGACGAACTGCGGGTCGCAGTTCAATTGAGTCCCACGTGGCTCGCCGTACGCAACCAACTGATGCAGACGTATGCGAAAGCCGGTGAGCTGAGCGATGCTCGCCGGGTTGCCACCGAAGCGCTCGGCGTCGAGCCCGGCGACACGGATGCTCGGCGCTTCTTGGCGTCGCCCGATCCAAACGCGGACTACTGGGTGACGCTGTCGTTCCAATCTTGCGAACAGCGGCGCTATCTGCGCTGCATCTTCTTCGCCCGCGAAGCGTTGAAACGCAAGCCGTACTCGTTCGAGGCATACCGCAACATCGGAGCGGCGTACGCGCTGCTCGGCATCTGGGACAAAGCGATAGAGAACGAACGACTAGCGCTCGCAGTCGATCCGCGCGCGGGCGTGCGGCGCAACTTCCTCGCGGAGTATCAAGAACAGAAGCGAAAGACGCCGCCGCCAGCGACGTCGGAAGCGTTTCTCGAGACTTCGCTGCGTTACCACGCAGCCGGTCTTTATGCAGAAAGCATTGCAGCCGCACGCCAGGCGCTGCGCAGGCGGGCTAACGATGCCGAAGCTTACAACAGCATCTCCGCCGGCTATGAAGCGTTGGGAAAGTGGGACGATGCGATCGACGCCGCCCAGAGTGCGCTACGCATCGAACCCAACAACGAAGCAGCGAGGACCGATCTCGACTGGGCCCTGCTCCGGAAGCGGGAGATTCGTACTGCTCCTTGATTCGGTCGCGTCGCTACGAAGACGCGACCCAGCGTCAGGGCGTCGACTGGCTGCCCGGAGCGGCGGGACCGTAGAAATTCGCAAGCAGCTGCCGATGAAACACACCGGCGTCAACGCCTGAGCCTTCGTTTGCGGCGGTAACAAGGACCTGAACGCTTCGGCCACCTCCGCTTGGGTAGCACAATATCGTGGCCGTGGTCTTCTCCGATCGGCCAAACCACACGTCTTCATTGTTCTGGTTATCGGTCTTTCCGGTGACCGTCAAAGCCATCGCGTGGAGGGCTTGCTGCGCTTTAGTATTGCAATCGACGAACGATACGACCGGATGCGTCGTGTTAAATGATTCGATCACAGCAGGCCCGGCCAGTGCGGCGTTGCTGAGAAGAACGCTGTATCCAAACGCGACCAGCAGCACAACAATGCTGAATCGAGTAGGGACGAAAAAAAGCGACATGCTCGAACACTCCAAGACTCGGCAGGCTGGGCGCGTGCCGACTTTCCGTCTGAGGCTCCGTCGCCCTTTTCGCACGTTGCCCTCACTTCACGCGGTATCGGCGCGAGTCGGCGCGAATGCGCCCGTATGGACGACTGCTGCTCGCGACTCGGGTTCATCAATTCGCTGGCCGTCGGGACGTATGGCTTTTCGACGCCGCTGCCGATCGTAGCGCAAGTGCCCGCGCCCGCGGGTGCGCCGCGAACGCGCGTTGTTCTGCTCGGGACAGCAGGCGGACCGGCGCTCCGTCCGGGCCGCTCTTCGCCTGCAGCCGCCGTTGTCGTCGATGGTGTCCCGTATGTCGTCGATTGCGGTTACGGCGTCGGTCGGCAATTGGTCGACGCGAAGATCTCGCCCGCCGCCCTACGTGCGATCTTCGTGACGCACCACCACAGCGATCACAACGCCGACGTGGGGAATCTGCTGGTGCTTGCATGGGCGACCGGCTTGACCAAACGCATCGACGTCTATGGCCCGCCGCCGGCGGCCAAACTGGTCGACCTTGCGCTGCAGTATCACGCCTATGACGTCTCGATCCGTATGCCCGACGAAGGCCGCATCGATCCGAAACCGCTGTTTGCGGCGCACGAATTCTCGGCTCCCGGCGAAATTTACCGCGACGAAAACGTCGTCGTCGAGGCGGCGCTCGTCCACCACCCACCCGTGGTCCCCGCCTTCGCGTACAAATTCACGACTCCGGATCGCACGATCGTTTTTTCCGGCGACACGACCTACAGCGAAAACCTGATCGCGTTTTCAAAGGGGGCCGATCTCCTCGTGCACGAGGTGCTTCTCGCAAGCGCGATCGACCGGCTCTTGCAACGAAACCCAAATGCATCCCGGTTACGGGAGCACCTTATCGCCGCGCACACGTTGCCCGAGGATGTCGGCAGGGTCGCCGCTGCCGCCGGCGTCAAGCGCCTCGCTTTGACCCACTTTGTCCCGTCCTACGATCCAACACTGCATGACGACGACTGGGCGGCTCCGGTCCGCAAAGCTTTCGGCGGCGAGATCATCGTCGGTCACGACCTGCTCGACGTTTGACGCTCATCCGATTCTCACGTTATCCGCCAGGTTCGGGACCGGGGCCCTAGGTAACTAATAGGGCACTTTTCCTTCGGAGGATTGCGCTATGCGTCAGCGCCGCTTCTTATCACTCGGCCTGGTTTCGGCCGTCTTGGTCTTGGCCGCGTGTGGTGGCGGTGGGGGATCGTCCTCCCCGGGTTCGAGCGGAACCGGCAGTGGATCGGGCGGCAACGGCACGCAGTCGATCGACACGCAGCGAGCCGTCAGCGGTTCGGCGCTCTCCGTTGCGGGTGCGAGCGTCGACTACAATCAAATCGGCGGCCCGCAAAGCGCGACACTACTCGGAATTCAAGACGCGACGGCGCTGGCTGCGGCCGCTCCGGCCGGCGGGCCGCTGATACCGGTGCCCGGTCCGACCGGAAACGGCTCGTGCAACAATGGGGTGGAGTTTACGTTCTCGAGCACCAGCGGCACGATCACCGAAAGAATCGAGTTCTTTTACGACGCCGCCTGCACGAAACCGTATCGCTTGCAAACGATGACGATCACGCCGCCGCCACGCGGCGCCGCGGGAACAGGCACGTCGTCCGGAACGACACAAGTCTGGGATCAAAATGGAAACTCGGTCAGCTATCAGACGTTCAACCAAACGTTCACGGTGAACGCCAACGGCATGGTCACACAGATCTCGGAGTTGGCGACGAAATCGGTCTCGCCAAGCTCGCCGCCGACGTCGCAATACGGCTCGACGTGCTTGGTCGGACCGGCCGCGACGACAGCCATCGATTGCGGGACCGGCAACACGCTCACCGACACGACCGCGAACGAAGCCCTCGGCTTCGCCGGGACGACGTTGGGCTCGTTCGTCATCGTCGATCCGCTGCCGTCGCCCGCGCCGAGCGCCACGCCAAAAGCAACAGCGGGCGCGCCGATCTATCGCGGGGCGCCCTCGGCGCTCGTTCTGACGATCGCCGGAACCGGCTACACGGGCGCGATCGGGTCGTTGAGCCTCGCGGCCGCGACCGCACCGGCGTGGAAGATCACGGGTGGAGCGCAGGTCGTAACGCTCAGCGGAACCGCGACGATCGGCTTCGGCTTTTCATCCGTGATGTCGAATGCCGACCTCACGCTGGTCGACAGCGCCGACGGCCTCACCGCTACGCTGACGTCGTCACATGGCCCCGGATTGACCGGAACGGTGACCAACGCGGCGGGCACGACGGTTGCGACGATCGCGGTCGACTTCTCAGGGACGGGCAAGGTTTCGTTTTCGAACGGCACGACCGAAGCGGTCAAGGACTGGGTCATCATAGGCTAACGGTCGGCGCGATCGCCTCGTCCGTGCGTTAGCCCGTCGCCTTGTGGGTACGTTCTCGCGTGCTTGTACACGCATCGCATCTTTCTGTCGCTGGCCGTCGCCGCATCGATCGCCGGAATCCTCGGGGCGACTCCGCCGGCAAACCGCAGTGTTCCGAAACCGCGGGCAACCAGCGCGAAGGCGCCGGCCGATGAGTATTTTGGTCCCCTGAAAATGAGTTTGCTGGGCGTCATGAACGTCTTTCGAGACGGCCTGATTCGCGCCGGCGAACACACGACCGACGCGAAGTTGATCGGCGACGTCGATCAGGCTGCCGAGTCTTTGCGAAAGTGGGCTCTAAAATATCCAGACGATCCGCAGTTGCCCCGTTCCTACTTCTTTGCGTTCCAGATCTACAGTCGAATCTGGACCAAAGACGGTCAAGAGCAAGCGTGGCACTTCTTGAACGTGATCGTCCAACGTTGGCCTGCCAGCTACTTCGGAAGATTCGCGCGTAAAAGCATCGAGGCCGGGTTCACCGAGCGCTACTACTCGCCCGCCCAACCTTGTCCCAAACCCACGCCGTCGCCGACGCCAAGCCCGACGCCCTCAGCGAGTCCCTCACCGACACCCAAGCCGACTCCAACACCCTCTCCCAGCCCGCACCGCGGATTGTTCGGCCGAGCGCCGACGCGAAAGCCAAGTCCGACACCAAGTCCGGCACCGACCCTCTCGCCCACGCCATCGCCGACCGCGGCTCCGACGCCTACGCCGACTCCGAGCCCTTCCCCCGCACCAACCGTGACGCCGCAACCGGGACGGGCGAACGTCGAGATCCTGGCGGCGCCTTGCACGAAGTGAACGCCAACGTGCATTGGCCCGCGATCGGACGCGCGTCAGCGCTCCTACTACTTTCGATTGCTCTTCCGGCTGCCGTCGACGTTCGCCAAACGCCGAACGGCAAGATAGCAATCCTCATGCCCAACACGAAGCCGGCCGGCAGCATCATCCTCATTCCGGGCGGATCGACCGAACAGACCATCTCCGAAACGGGCCGGCCCGGCAGCGGGGGCAACTTCGTGATGCGCGTCCGCGATCGGTTCGTCGCTGCCGGATTTGCCGTCGCGTACGTCGAGAATCCGTTGAATCTTGCGGCGCCGATTGCGATGATGCGCAGGATCGCGCGGCCGGTCGTGATCGTCGCGACGAGCACCGGCACGATCGTCGCAGTCGACAACGCGTTGAAGCTCGACAAAGATGGTCCCGACGGTGTCGTGCTCAGTTCGACCGTTACGACGCCGAACCAGTACTTCTCGCACGGCGTGACGCCGTTCGACGTTAGCCAACTCCACGTACCGGCGCTTTTCGTTCATAATACCAACGATCGCTGCAAGGCGTCCCCGCTCGAGGCCGCGCAACAAGCGGCATCCGGTAACAAGAACGTGGACTTCGTCGAGGTCACCAGCGATCTGGTCCCCGGCGCCGATCAATGCGAACCGTTCTCGCCGCATGGCTTCGTCGGAATCGAGCGCTCCGTCGTCGAGCGAATCCTCAACTGGATGTCGAATCACGCGGCCGCACGAGCGCAGTGAAAGCCTATTTCGCGTCGACGGCACCGCGCAGGCCTTCGCCGATCAGCGCGAACGCCACTAGCGTAATCACGATCAACAGACCCGGCGTAACGACCAGCCACGGCGCCGAACGGACCGCCGGCAACAGGGCGTCCTGGAGCATGTTGCCCCACGACGGCATCGGCGGCTGAACGCCCAAACCGAGATACGACAAGCCGGCCTCGGCCAAGATGTTGTCCCCGATCGAGAAGGTCGCGGTCACAATCACCGGCGCAAGCGCATTTGGTATGAGATGTCGCACGAGCATGCGCAGCGGCGGGACCCCGAGCGCGCGGGCCGCTTCGATGAACTCGCGCTCGCGCAGGGAGAGCACTTCGGCGCGCACCAAACGAGCGACGCTCATCCACGACAGTAACCCGAGAATCAGCACGATGATCTCGAGCGCGAAGCGATTGAGTAACGCTTCGACCGTGATGATCAAAAAGAACGTCGGGAACGAAAAGAGCGCGTCGACGATGCGCATCATCAGCGCGTCGATCACGCCGCCGGCCATCCCCGAGATCGCACCGTAGAACGTTCCGAAGAAGATCGCGATGAGCATCGCGGTGATGCCGATCGAAATCGAGACGCGCCCGCCGACCAGCGCGCGCACCAGTACGTCGCGGCCGAGCAGATCGGTGCCCAGCCAATGCGACCACGAGGGAGGCTGCGGATAGCCCAACACGGCATGGTCGATCGCGATCGGTGAATGCGGAACGAGGAACGGCCCGACGATAACGCCGGCCAAGATGAGCGCGACCGCCGTCAAACCTACGACGGCCTGTCGCTCGCGCGCGAAGCGGTGCCAAGCGCCGCGCATCAGTCGTACGCGATCCGCGGATCGGCGAGTCCGTACGCGACGTCCGCCAAAAGGTTTCCGAGCACGACCAGCACCGCGGTCAGCATCGTCAAGGCCATCACCGTCGGATAGTCGCGCTGAAAGACCGCATTGATTCCCAAGAAGCCCATCCCGGGAATCGAGAAGATGAACTCGACGAAGTAGGCGCCCCCGAAGAGGCCCGGCAGGCTCAGGCCCAGCAGCGTGATCGTCGGAAGTAGCGCGTTACGCAGCGCATGGCGCAAGATGACCGCGCGTTCACTCAAACCTTTGCTGCGGGCCGTGCGCAGGTACAGCTCGCCGAGGACGTTGAGCATCGCGGCGCGCTGATAGCGGATCCAGCTTGCCAGACTCACGATCGTCAGCGCCACGACCGGCAGCACGAGGTGATACAACCGGTCGAGCGGATCGCGTTCGTGGCCGACCGAAGGCGATACCCGACGTCGGGAACAAGCGCAGGTTGACCGCGAAGGCGTCGATCAGGATCACGCTCAGCCAGAAGACCGGCATCCCATACGAGGCGAAGGCGAGCACGGTCGCGGCGTAATCGAACGCCGAGCCGCGCCGCACCGCCGAATAGATCCCGATCGGAATTGCGATCGCGATGGTGCACAAAAGCGCCAAGCTCAACATCTCGAGCGTGACCGGCATCTTCTCGACGATCTTGGTGACGACCGGGCGATGGTCGACGAACGAGTTGCCGAGGTTGCCGTGGAAAACCAAGTTCCCGAGCCAGTACGCATATTGAACGTACCAGGGCTTGTCGAGGCCGAGAGCATGGATGAATTCGGCCCGCGCGGCCGGTGACAATTGCCGCGCTTGCGCCTGAAAGATCGCGGTCGGGCCGCCCGGCGCCAGGCCCATGAGGCCGTATGAGATCAGGCTGACCAAAAGTAACAAAGGGATCGCCGCCAAGAGTCGCCGTGCGATGAAAACGATCATGATTGCAACGTCCAGGACGCGACGTTGAGGAACAAATACTGATCGGGCAGCGCGTGCTCGAAGTCGAAATGCACACGTGGCGAGATTGCGGCGCGTGAATACGGAAACTCAAAATACAAGACCGGCGCGTCTTCGGCGATCAGGCGCTGCATGTCGTCGTAATAGGCCTTTCGTTTCGCCGGGTCGAGCGTCGACAGACCGAGCCGCAGGTCGCGATCCATCCGCGGATTGCTATAATGCATGATGTTGTTACCTGCCGGCGGGAATTGATCCGAGGCCAGCAGCGTCATCTCGTCGGGATCGGGGACGCCGCCCCAGCCGGAAAGCGCGATGTCATACTTCATCTCTTGCGTTTGCGCCAAGAACGTCGCATAGTCGATCTGTTGCAGCGTGATCGCGACGCCGATGTCGCGCATGTCAGCCTGAAACTCCGACGCAATCTCGAGCGCGCTCGAGGCCTGCCCGTTACCGGGAAACGAGAGCGCGTAGGCCAAGCGTACCTTCCCTTTGCGGCGCACGCCGTCGGGTCCGAGCCGGTATCCGGCTCGATCGAGCGTCGCTCGCGCCAGCGCCGGATCGAACGGATAGTCCCGAACGCGCGGATCGTACCAGTGCTCCAAGACAGGCGGCGTGATGCCGAGCGCATACTCGGCGTCGCCCCGCCCTAAGCCTCTCACGATTTGCAGCCGATCCCAGCCGTACATCATCGCCCGGCGCACGGTCCGGTCGCCCAGTCCCGGACGGGTGAGGTTGAGGTACAAGAACTCGGGATAGAGATCGCGGATGTGGAGCATCCGCAGTTTTGTATGGCGTTGCTTGAGGATTTCGAACGACGCCGCTCCCATTGCGTCGTCGACGTCGGCCTCACCGTTTTCCATCGCATCGGTCCGTGCCGAGTCGTCCAAGACGATCCGAAACGCTACCGTCCGTATTTTCGGCGGGCCGCTCCAAAAGCGCTCGTTGCGCACGAACGTTACCTGTTCGTCGTGCCGCCACTGCTGGAGAGCGTACGGCCCCGTTCCGATCGGGTGTTCCCCGAACGAGCTCTGCTGCTGCTGCTTGAACGGGATCCTCGCGAGCACGTGTGCGGGAAGGATCGGCGAATTGAGCGCTTGGCTTTCGAACAGTGCGTTGGTCTGTGAGAGATCGAACCGCACGCGATAGGGACCGTCGGCCGTGACGGATTTTATGTAGTTGAATTGCCCCCGATAGGGAAAGGCCGTATCCGGCGCGAGCATCGCGCGAAAGGTCCAAACGACGTCGTTCGAATCGAACGGCACGCCATCGGACCAAACGACTCCGCGGCGCAGCTCGACGCTCCAGTGTAATCCGTCCTTGCTGGCCTTCCAAGCGGTCGCGAGATCGGGGATCGGTTGAAAATCCGACCCAATATTGACCAAACCGTCGAAGATCAGGTTCTCGTAAACGGTCGAGTAATAGTTCGAACTGTAGAGGGGGTTGAGCGTGCCGGCGTCGGCGAGTTCGAGCACGACCAGCGTGTTCGGATCGCGGGTCAGTCTACGGCTCGTGCCGCAGCCGAACGACGCCGCAAGCAGAACCGCCGTCAAGGCCGCGAGGCCCACGAACCGGAGCGCGTTCAGCCAGGATAGGCGTTCATCGCGTATTGGACCAGCATTCGTTGCGTGTTGAAGAACGAGCCGTTGAGGGCGATCGCGCAGCGCCTCACCCGCGAAAAGACCTCGGGTTGCCGGTAAAACGTCGCGGCCACGTGTTCCAATTTGTCGTAGAGCGCGAACGCATCCGCCGCCGGATCGCTGTTGGCGGACTCCTCTCCGATCGCCCAACCGGTAACCCCTTCGATGCAACCCTCGATCCACCAGCCGTCGAGGACGCTCAAACTCGGTACGCCGTTGAGGGCGGCTTTCATCCCGCTCGTCCCTGAGGCTTCCAGCGGGCGCACCGGGGTGTTGAGCCACACGTCGACGCCGGCGGTAAGCGTCGCGGCGAGTCGCATGTCGTAGTTTTCGAGATAGACGAAGCGCACCGAATCGCGCAGGGCCGCGCCGGCTTCGATGACGTGACGGATGAGCGCCTTCCCCTCGGCATCGTGCGGATGCGCCTTCCCCCCGTAGACGAGCAAGATCGGCCCCGCCTCGCGCGCGATCGCCTGCAGCCGCTCGGGATCGGAGAGGACGAGCCCCGCGCGTTTATATCCGGCGGCGCGGCGCGCGAAGCCGATCGTGAAGATCGCCGGATCGAACGCCTCGCCCGTACGGCGCTGCAACTCATCGAACAACACAGCCTTGGCCCGCCGGTGCGCGTCGTCGACCTCGGCCGGCGAAATGACGTCGGCATATCGCAGGTACACGTTGTCGCGGCGCCAGCCGGGAACGTGCCGGTCGAACAGATCGGCAAACGGAGCCGACGTCCAGGTCCTGGCGTGAACGCCGTTGGTGATGGCGTGAATCGGCGCGTCCGGAAACATTTGGCGCGTCACCTCCGCATGGCGGATCGAGACGCCGTTGACGTAGCGAGAACCGCGCAGCGCGAGGCGCGTCATGTTCAACTCGCCGTCGGAGAGCAACCCGGCTTTCTCCAGAAGATCGGTGCGCCGTTCGCCGAGGACTTCGCGCACCAAATCCCGCGGAAAGCGATCGTGTCCCGCCGGAATCGGAGTGTGCGTCGTAAAGACGCAGCGGCGCCTCACGGCGGCAAGGTCATCCTCGTTGGGCTCGTTCGAATCGCGAGCGCGAAGCTGTTCTTCGAGCAGCGATAGAACGAGCAGCCCCGAGTGGCCCTCGTTGAGATGATACGTATGTGGCGCGCCTTCGCCGAGCGCGCGCACCAGCGTTGCGCCGCCGATCCCGAGCAGCGCTTCCTGCGCGAGACGATACCGCGCGTCCCCGCCGTAGAGCCAATCGGTCAGATGGCGGTCGCGCTGATCGTTTTCCTCGAGATCGCTATCGAGCAGGTAGACCGGGACGACGTGGCCGCCGTCGCCGAGAACTTGATGGCGCCAAGCCCGCAGTGCCACCTCGCGCCCTTCGATCTGGACGCTGAGCGAGACGCCGGCCGGTCCGAGGCGTGCCTCCGGACTCCAGCCCTCGGCCTCTTCGTGCTGATTCCCCTCGGCATCGAGCCGCTGCCGAAAATAGCCGGCGCGATGGACGAGGCTGACCGCGAGCATCGGAAAGCCGAGGTCGGCGGCAGAGCGGATGGTATCGCCGGCGAGGACGCCGAGCCCGCCACTGTATGTCGGCGTCTCCGGCTCGAGCGCGATCTCCATCGAGAAGTACGCAATGCGGCCGGTCCCTGAAAGCGCGTCCATCGCCTCTTACTTCGGCAAAGTTGTTACAGAAAAAGCGCGGCCGTTGTTGACGACCGCGCTCTCTTACGAAGGAATAAGGAAAAACAAAAACAGAGCAGCGAGGGTACTTACTTGCCCTTACCTTTGCCTTTGCCCTTACCTTTGCTCTTGCTCTTGCCCTTGATCTTGCCCTTTTTCTTAGCAGCCATCGTTCGTCACCCCCCATCATGACCGTGTCCCGCGCTCGAAAAATAGCGACGAGCCTATCCTGCAAACGCAGGACGGTCTGGCCGGGTTCCTTCCCAGCTAATTCTAAACCTGCGTGGGTCCCCTATTCGGGCCGGCGAATGTCGAGCTGCGATGCCGATCATCGAGACCGCCGACCTCAGAAAGGTCTTCCGCTCGATAAAGCGCCGGCCGGGGATCGGCGGAGCGATAGCGGCGCTGTTCTCGCGCGAATACGAAGAGACCGCCGCCGTCGACGGCGTCACGATGGCGCTCGAAGCGGGCGAACTGGTCGGCTACCTAGGCCCCAACGGCGCCGGCAAATCGACCACGATCAAGATGCTCACGGGGATCCTGGTTCCAACTTCCGGGACGGTCCGCGTCGCAGGCCTCGTCCCCCACCGGCAGCGGCTCGAAAACGCGGCGAACATCGGGGTCGTTTTCGGCCAGCGCAGCCAGCTCTATTGGGACCTGCCGCTGCGCGAGTCGTTCGCGCTGCTGCGCTCCATTTACGACGTGCCGTACGACCGGTATCGGCAGAATCTGGCTCACTTCGCCTCAATCCTCGATCTCGAAAGCTTCATGGATACGCCGGTTCGTCAGCTTTCGCTCGGCGAGCGAATGCGCGGCGACTTTGCCGCGGCGATGCTGCACGACCCGAAGATCGTCTACCTCGACGAGCCGACGATCGGACTCGACGTCGTCGCCAAGGAAGCCGTCCGCGAATTCATCGCGCAGGCCAGCCGCGAGCGCGGGACGACGATCATCCTCACCACCCACGACCTGGCCGACATCGAACGGCTTGCGCGCCGGGTCATCTTGATCGACGGCGGCACGATCATCTTCGACGGGCCGCTCGAGCGCCTGCGCAGCGAGTACGGCACGCATCGGACGCTCGTCGTCACCCTCGCCGATTCGTACCCCGACGTGCGAGTCGAGGGCGCACATCTCGAGAGCCGCGAGGGAAACGTCGTTCGGCTGCGTTTCGACCGGCGCCGCACGTCGGCCGAAACCTTGATCCGCCGCGCAATGGAGGATTACGCGATCTCCGACCTCGCGATCATCGAGCCCGACATCGATTCGATCGTACGCCGAATCTATCGCGAAGGTTACACTGAAAACGCGATCGGATCGCCCTCGTGAGCGTCGCGGTAAGGCGCCCGCGCTTCAGGCTGGAACCCTACGTCGAGTTCGCCAAAGTCGCGATGGCGAAGGAAGCGACCTATCGTTTCGACGTCTTTACCAGCGTGGCGTCGGTGCTGATTCGGGTCTATATCCTGCGCACCGTCTGGGTGGCGCTGTACGCGCACAATGCGGCGCCCAAAGAGCTTCCGCTGCACGCCATAATCACCTATTCAACCGTCGCGATGCTGATGAGCCTGGTCATGGACATCGATCAGACCCGCGTCTTGCACGATAGTCTCCACGACGGCAGTATCGTCCTCGATTTCACAAAGCCGATGCGCGTTCCGTTGTACTTCATCGCCAACGGCACGGGTGAGGTGCTGTTCCACGCCGTGCTGATGGTGCCGGCTTTGCTGCTGGCTCTCTTGTTCGTGCACATCGACGTCCCGTCGCTCGGGACGCTCGCCGTCTTCTTCGCGAGCTTTCTCTTGGGTTACGGGGTCGGGTTCTGCATCAATTTCATCCTGAATTGCACCGCATTCTGGACGCTCGAAATCACGGCGGTTCAATCTATCGTAACCTGGATCACCGATTTGGTCGGCGGCGAGCTCGTACCGCTCCTGCTCTTCCCGGCGGCGCTCCAAAACGTGCTGCTCTTCCTGCCGTTTGCCGCCATGTTTTCGACGCCGTTGCTGATCTACGTCGGGCACATCCCTCCCTCGCAATACGCC
>Ga0209009_1000159_pt1 | contig 27516 bp, 20 predicted proteins | sample BlaSpr_A8_OM3_M2_FD_187979 | JGI IMG/M metagenome (GOLD analysis project Ga0209009, IMG submission 187979) | Forest soil microbial communities from Thunder Bay, Ontario, Canada - Black Spruce, Ontario site 2_A8_OM3_M2 (SPAdes) (version 2) | ecosystem: Environmental > Terrestrial > Soil > Boreal... | reverse complement strand
CGGGTTCGCCGCCGCACACGGCCGCCCTTACGGCACGGTGGGAACGTCATGAGGAATTGTGGATTGAGGGTTAACTCTTCGGCACCAGTATCAACACGGTATTGTCCGCCGCCCTGCAGGTGACCGGTGTCTCCAGGACGCAGTCGCCGTCCACGTGAACTTCGACCGGGTAGTCTTCCAGGGAGCGGATCGTGGCGGAACGGCCGCGCACGGTCTTCGCGAAGCCACGGGTCAGGTGGCCGGACCGGCCGAGCCGGATGTGACGGAAGAGCGAGAAGAGCCGCCGGCGGCTGCGCCCGGAAAAAAGCATGACCTCCATCTCGTCGGCGTCGAGCGAGGCTTCCGGGGCGATGATCCAGTCGCCCGCGTAGCGGCGCGCGTGGCAGACGACCGCGAACGTCGCCTCGTGGCTGACGCCGTCCACCGTGACCTCGAGGCGCGGGAACTCGTAGCGGAAGAACTCCGTCGCGACCGTGACGAAGATTCCCGTGCGGCCGAGCCAGCGCTTGAGCAACGGCAGCATCCGCCCCATGATGCGGGCGTCGAGCCCGACCCCCGCCCAGAGAAGGAAGGAGCGTTCGTTGGCGAGAAGAAGCCGCACCCGCCGCGGCACGCCGTCGAAAAGCAGGGCGATCGCGTCCTCGAGGTCGAGGGGGATCGAAAGCTCGCGGGCGAGGACGTTGGACGTGCCGCCCGCGAGGATCGCCAGGGGCACCGCCGTGCCCGCGAGGCCGCCGGCGGTCTCGGAGATCGTTCCGTCTCCGCCGCACACGACGACCACGTCGAGCCCGCTCGGAAGAAAGGACCGGACGATCTCGGTGGCATGCCCCGGAGCATCGGTGGGCGCGCTGATGAGCTCCAGCCCCCGGCTCTTGACGCGCTCCGAGACGGCTCTCATCTGCGCCCGCCGGTCTCGCTGGCCGGCGGTCGGGTTGTAGATGAGAAGACCACGTTTCATGCAGGAGTTTTCAGTTCTCAGTAGTCAGTTCTCAGTTTGCGCGACACCGCTGACCGGACAACCGTAACTGAAAACTGAAAACTGATAACTGAAAACTGATAACTAGAACAAGCTTCCGTCTCTAAGCGGCGGAACTATCCCCAGATGGCGATAGGCGAGTGCGGAGGCGACACGTCCGCGCGGCGTTCGCTGCAGGAAGCCGGCCTGGATGAGGTACGGCTCGTACAGGTCCTCGAGGGTTCCGCGGTCTTCCCCGATGGACGCGGCGATAGAAGCCACGCCGACCGGCCCGCCTCCGAACTTCTCGATGATCGTCGAAAGGATCCGCCGGTCGAGCTCGTCAAAGCCGTGCTCGTCCACTTCCAGGCGCTGGAGCGCCTCCCGCGCCGTCGCCAGGTCGATCGAGGACTTGCCGGCGACCTCCGCGAAATCGCGCACCCGCCGCAGGAGACGGTTGGCGATGCGGGGAGTACCGCGGCTCCTGGAGGCGATCTCGCCAGCGGCTTCCCCCGCGATCGGGATCCCGAGGATCTCGGCCGAGCGCACGATAATGAGCTTCAGCGACGCCGGGTCGTAGAAGTCCAGGCGCAGCGTGATCCCGAAACGCGCGTGAAGGGGTTGGGAGAGAAGTCCCGGTCGAGTCGTCGCGCCGATCAGGGTGAAGGGGGGGAGGTCGTGTTTGAAGACGCGCGCCATGGGCCCTTCGCCGATGATGATATCCAGCCGGTAGTCCTCCATGGCGGGGTAGAGCGTCTCCTCGACCGAGGCGCTCAACCGGTGGATCTCGTCGATAAAGAGGACATCCCGCGGCTGGAAGTTCGTCAGGATCCCGGCGAGATCGCCTTTGCGCTCGAGCATCGGACCCGACGTCGTCCGCAGCCCGGCCCCCATCTCTCGCGCGACGATGTAGGCGAGCGTCGTCTTCCCGAGGCCGGGCGGGCCCGTCAGGAGGACGTGGTCCAGCGGCTCGCCCCGTCCCCGCGCGGCGGCGAGGAAGACCGAGAGGTTCTCGCGGACCTTCGTCTGGCCGATGTACTCGGAGAGGACCTGCGGCCGGAGCTTGGGCTCGACGGCGGCATCGTCCTGGATCGCGATGCCGCTCAGGATCGCCTTCTCGTCGGTCATGAACGATTATGGTCTCAAGTCGAAGGAGGGTCTCAAGTCTCAGGTCTCAAGTCTCAAGGGGGCCCGTCCTGAGGCCTGAGACCTGAGGGCCGGAACATCTTCATCCGCCCGTCAGTTTCTTCAGCGCAAGCTTGAGAAACTCGCCGAAGTCCGGCGGCGCTCCGCCTCGCGTGGCCGATTCCACGGCCTTCTCGGCTTCGGTCTTGCGGTATCCCAGGTTGACGAGCGCCGAGACGACGTCTTCCGCCGCGACGGCCGTGGGGGCTTCCGCGGGCAGCTCCGCGGCGAAGGTGGCGACTTTCTCGGCAAGTTCCAGCACCATTCTTTCCGCCGTCTTCTTCCCCACCCCCGGGATGGCCACGAGCCGGCGCACGTCCTGGTTGCGAAGCGCCGAGGCGAGCTCCGCCGGAGGGATCCCCGAGAGAACGGTCAGCGCAACCTTCGGACCAATCCCCGCGACTCCGAGCAGGAGAAGAAAGAGAGAACGCTCGCGCTCGGTCAGGAACCCGTAGAGGGCGAGCGTGTCCTCGCGCACGTGCGTGTGGATCCAGAGCGAGGCCGGGTTCTCGCTTTCGGGCAGCTCGTAAAAGGTGGAGAGCGGGATATGGACGACATAACCCACGCCGCCGACGTCGAGGAGGACCTGGTCAGGAGTTTTCGCCGCGAGACGTCCGGTGAGTCGGCCGATCATTGGACGTAAAACGTAAAACGTAAAACGTAAAACGAAGCCCGGCTCACATTTCCGTCCAACCCTGATTCTCTTGTGGGCTCATGAGGAGCCCCGAAGCCACGTTTCACGTTTTACGTTTCACGTTTTACGGCCCCAGGGCGGCCTGGATGTCGTCTCTTAAATCCTCGAAGGCCTCGGCGCCGACGGAGAGCCGGATCGTGCCTTCCTGGATGCCGAGAGCGCGTTTCTTCTCGGGAGCGACGTGGCGGTGCGAGGTCAGCCAGGGCGTGTCGGCGGTCGTCTCGACGGAACCGAGCGAGGTCGCGAGCGAGATGAGCTCGAGCCGCTTGAGAAACATCCTCGCCATCTCGATCCCGCCCTTCAGGTCGAAGGCGAGCATCGCGCCGAAGGCCTTCATCTGCCTGCGGGCGGCGTCATGCCCGGCATGGGAAGGCAGGCCCGGGTAATGGACTCTTTCGACCGTGGGGTGCGCGGTGAGCGCCTCGGCCAACCGCAGGGCGTTCTCCGACTGTCTCTCGACGCGCAGCGTGACCGTCTTCATGCCGCGGGTCAGGAGAAACGCGGCGAGAGGATCGAGGATCGCGCCGGTGCGGATGCGCCGCTCGCGGATCGGGCCGAGGATCTCCCGCGAGCCCGCGGCGAATCCCGCGGTCACGTCCGCGTGGCCGTTCAGGTATTTCGTCGCCGAATGCAGGACGAGATGAAAGCCGAGGTCGAGCGGGCGCTGGAGGACCGGTGAGGCGAAGGTCCCGTCGATCACCGCGGTCAATCCTCGGCGGCGCGCGATGTCCGCGACGAAGGCGAGGTCCACGATCTTGACGAGGGGGTTCGTCGGCGACTCGACGTAGAGCCAGCGCGTTTCGGGCCGGATCGCCGCTTCGAGCTTCGGACGCGGCTCGGTCTGGACGAGGGTCGTCATCACCCCCATCGGCTCGAGCACGTCGCGGAAGAAACGGAGAGCGCCGCCATAGAGGTCTTCGGTCGCGACGATGTGGTCGTCCCTCTTCAGGTGAGCGAGAAAGGCCGTCGAGATGGCCGCCATTCCGGAGCCGAAGAGCGCGGCATCCTCCGCTCCCTCGAGCGCCGCGAGTTTCTTCTCCGCGGAGCTGACCGTCGGGTTTCCCTCGCGCGTGTAGAAGGAATCGGGCGGCCGTCCCTCCGAGGCCTCCGCGAGGGCGTCCGTGCCCGCAAACGAAAAAGGGGCCGTCTCGAAGATCGGATCCACGAGCGCGCCGGACGGGTCTCCCCGCTTGCCGGCGTGAACGGCGAGGGTCTCCGGTCGCAGGCTCCGCTTTCCGCTCATCCCCGGCGCGGGGCGGCCTGCGCCGGCAGGAAAGACTTGAGCAACTCGTCGTTGACCTGGATCTTGCTGTCCACGCGCATCCGCAGGAGCTCGGCCCGCAGGAGCCGATCCGCTTCGCGGGTCCGCAGGGCGTCCAGGAGCTCCGGCTTCTGCGTCTCGAAAGACTTGGGATCGGCGCTCGTGCGGTTTACGACACGGAAGAGAACGAAGCCGCCGGCCGCGGAGACGGGCGGGCCCACCTGTCCGCTGGCCGTCTGAAAGACCGCCGCCGACAGCTCCGGCGCCGTGCCCAGATCGGGGATGGGCCCGCCGGGACCGAACTGCGGGGTCGTCTTGACCTCGGTCTCGTAGCGGGTCGCGAGGGAGGCGAGCGTGGCGCCGGAGGCGAGCTCTCTGGCGACGGGTTGAAGCTTCGCCAGGGCTTCCTGGTCGCGGCGTTCCGTCTGGAAGTCCGCCGTCAGTTTCGCCTTGATCTCCTCGAACGGCGGCAGGCCGGCGGGACGCTCCTCGGAAGGCCGGACGAACGCGGGGCCGCGCCCGGTCGGGATCGGAGTGCCGGAAATCTGCCCGAGCTTGGCGGTCCAGGCCTCATCGGAGAAGCGCGGGTGCGATCCGATGCCGGGGACCGGGTCCCCCTTGGCCACCCAGGGCGTCTCGTTGTAACTGACGACGTCGTTCTGGAGCTTGCGCACCTCCTCGTCCGACGCGCTCTTGACGCGCTTGACTTTGTCCGCGAGCTCGCGCGCCAGCCGGTCGGTCTCGGCCTGGGCCCGCGTCTCAGCCAGCTCCGCGGTGATCTGCTGCTTCACCTCTTCGAAAGGGCGCACGCGCGGAGGGGTCTTCGCGGTGAGCTTGATGATGTGGTAGCCGAACTGCGTCTTGATCGGACCGCGGATCTCTCCCGGCTTCATGTCGAAGGCGGCCTGGTCGAACTCGGGAACCATCTGTCCCCGGCCGAAGGGAGGCAGTTGCCCGCCGCTCCCCTTGCCGGAAGGGTCTTCCGTGTTCTCGTTGGCGAGCTTCGCGAAGTCATCGCCCTTCCGCGCGCGGGCGGCGAGCGCGTCCGCTTTCATCTTGGCGGCGGCGTCGGCCTCCGGGCCCTTCTCGGGGTCCACCTTGATGAGGATGTGCGCCGCGACAACCTGCTCGGGGATCTGGAAGCTCGCGCTGCGCGAGCTGTAGTCGGCTTTCAACTCGGCGTCGGGGATCGTGGTTTTCGCGCGGACCTTCGCGCGGTCCACCAGCAGGTACTTGATCTTGCGCTGGACGGCCGCCTGGTAGCGGTCCTTGTGCTTCTCCAGGAACGCCTTCAGGTCGGCATCCGTCGTCGCAACGGCGCTCTCGAGCTTGCTCGACGGGATCTTGATGTACTCGATCGACGCCTTGTCATTGCGGTTGGAGAACTCGCGCTGGAGCTCCTTGTCCGGCACCAGGACGGAAGCCTTGATCATCGCCGAGTACTTCTGGAGGACCAGGCCCTCCCGCACGTCTTCCTCGAAGCGCTCGGGAGTCAGGCCGTTGGCGCGCAGAAACCGCTCGTACTTTTCGTTGCCGATGAAATGGCCGTTCTCCTGGAGCTCGGGGAAGGCCACGATGGCAGCCGCCACCTCCTCATCGCTGACCCGGAGCTTCAGCCGCCCGGCGGCTTCCAGCCGCAGGGCCCGGTCGATCATCGAATCCAGCACCTGGCGCGGCATGTCGAGGGCGCGGATCAACTCCGGGGAGAGCTTGCCCTGGTACTGGGCCTGCTGCCGATCGAGCTCCGCGCGGTAACGGCGGTCAAACTCGACGGCAGTGATGGAATCGCCGCCCACGCGGGCGACCACCTGGCTCGAGACATCGCCGCCCGAGCCGGAATTCGTGCCGGAAAAATAGACGAAACCGAGGATGAAGACGAGAATGACCGCGAACAGCGTCCACTTGAGGTGGTGGAAGCTGTCGCGCATGGTTTTGAGCATCTGGAAAACCTCCCGGTTACTGTTGCGGACGCGCGACTATAGCCGAGCCGAGGTGGCGGGTGATAGGAGGTAGGTGGCAGGCATGGGATTACCTGGTCCCTGTCGGCTATCACCTGTTACCCCACCCCCTGCGGGTGTGCTATAAATAAACTGGATAAGTCTCGCAAATCCGGATGTTTAAGAGTAAGAGCAAGAGGATACTCGGCCAGCCCGTCGGCACGGACATCGATTGGTTCGTCATCCCTATTCGGACACTTCAGCGGTGGGGAATCATCCTCGTCCTGCTCGCCGCGGCCGCGTTCCTGCTCTACACGATCCAGTCGCGGCGATCCCCCGAGGAGAGAGCGAAGAAGGAGATCGAGACCGCCGCGCAGCTCATCCACCGCGCGGGAGCGGCCGGTGGGACGGTGCGGCCCGGCTCGCACCTCGCGCAGGCGCACGACTTCCTGCAGGGGGCCGAGGACTCTTACACGCGCAAGAACTACGATGCCGCCTTCCGCCTGGCTGTCGAGTCGCAGTCCTACTCGCGCCGGTCTCTCGGCGGCACGGCGAAAGACGAGCCGGGAGACGCATCGTTGATTACGGTGGAAGGCGACGTCTCGATCCAGACGGCGGGCCGCTCGGCCTTCGGCCCGGCCCTGCAGCGCCAGAGCCTCTTCGAAGGCGACTTCATCAAGACCGGGCGCACGGGGTCTGCGGAGATCATGTTCTCCGACGGAACGCTCTACACGATCCGCCCGGGCTCGCTCTTCGAGGTGCGCCGGCCCGCGTCGCCGGAGGCGGGCGGAAGCCAGATCAAGATGGTTTCGGGGACCGTCAACGTCTACACGGCCGCGTCGAACTCGACGGTCTCGACCGACGCGGCCACGGCGTCGATCGACCGGGAGTCTCGCGTCTCGGTGGACGTCGAAAAAGGGGAGAAGACGGATATCACGACGTACCGCGGCAAGGCGACCGTGTCCAATGGAAAGGAGACGGTGGTCCTCGCGGACGGGGAGAAGATCACGGCCGGCGCGAGGGTCCGCCAGATCTCCGCGAAGGTTGTCGTGCCCGAGACACCGGACCTCGTCCTGCCGACGGACAACCGCATTTACGACCTGAAATCCTCCGGCGAGATCGACTTGAAATGGAGCCCGGCGACGCGGGCGGCGCGCTATCGGGTCCAGATTTCCCGCTCGCGGCTCTTCGTGCCCGACGCCACGGACGTGGATCTCGACAACCGGACCGGGACGGGGGCACGAGTCCGGGTCAATCGCGAGGGATCGTACTTCTGGCGCGTCGCGGCGATCGATTCTTCCGGCCGCCCCTCGGACTGGAGCACCGTGCGGCGATTCCGGATGGGAGTGGAGCCGGTGTCGTTCGCGGGCCAGCACGCTTCGCCGCCGCAATTGACGGTCTCCGCCCCGCAGCAGATGGGGAACCTCTTTCTCGTTTTCGGCAAGACGGACCAGGGGGCCGTCGTGACGGTCAATGGCGAGCCCGCCGACGTCGCACCGGACGGCTCGTTCAAGAAGACCGTCACCATCAACCGGGAGGGTTACGCGACGCTCGTCGTCAAGGCCGTAGACGCCGCGGGCAATGAAATCCTGAAACAGGTTAAGGTGTTCGTCGAATCGCTATGACGGAGAATCGTAAAGGCGTGAAACGTAAAACGTAAAACGTAAAACGTGGAACGGAGAGGGGCTTCGTTTAACGTTTAACGTTTAACGTTTTACGGCTTAGGGAGGGGCCTTGGCTTTCAAGTCCTTTTTTTCGATCTTCTCGAACGATCTCGCTATCGACCTGGGGACGGCGAACACGCTCGTATACGCCCGCGGCAAGGGGATCATCGTTCGCGAGCCTTCGATCGTGGCGGTCAACACGGTCACGAACCGCGTCGAGGCCGTCGGGTCCGAGGCCAAGGAGATGGTCGGCCGGACACCCGGCAACATCGTCGCGATCCGTCCGATGAAGGACGGCGTCATCGCGGATTTTGAAGTCACCGAGAAGATGCTCGATCACTTCATCAAGAAGGCGCACGGCCGTTCTCTCTTCGTGCGACCGAGGATCGTCATCTCCGTGCCCTCGGGGATCACGCAGGTGGAGAAGCGTGCCGTCCAGGACTCGGCCCTGCGCGCGGGCGCTTCCGAGGTCTTCATCATCGAGCAGGCTATGGCGGCGGCGATCGGCGCGGGCCTTCCGATCACGGAGCCGGCCGGGAACATGATCGTGGACATCGGCGGCGGCACGACGGACGTCGCGGTCATCTCTCTGGCCGGCATCGTCTACAGCCGCTCGGTCCGCATCGCCTCCAACGAGATGGACGAGGCGATCATCCAGTACGTCAAGCGCAAGTACAACCTCCTGATCGGCGAACGGACGGCCGAGCAGGTCAAGATCGAGATCGGCTCGGCGCATCCGCTGGACGAACCGCTGACTATGGAGGTCAAGGGGCGGGATCTCGTCGAAGGCGTTCCCAAGACGCTGACGCTGACCGACGAGGAAGTTCGCGAAGCGCTGGCGGAGGTCGTCGCCGCGATCGTCGAGAGCGTGCGCGTGGCGCTCGAGCGTACGCCGCCGGAGCTCTCCGCGGACATCATGGACAAGGGGATCATCATCACGGGAGGCGGGTCGCTGCTGCGCAACCTCGACCGCCGCCTGCGCGAGGAGACGGGCCTCCCGATCTCCTACGCCGAGGACCCGCTCGCTTCCGTCGTGCTCGGCACGGGGGCGATGCTCACCGACATGGATCTCCTTCGCAAGATATCGATCACGTGAGCCGGGCCGTAAATGCAACCGGAGCCGTAAAACGTGAAACGTAAAACGTCAAACGTAACAAGACCGATAGGCGATTGCCTTTCCCGTGGCACAGCTTCGTTTTACGTTTTACGTTTTGCGTTTTACGAACCCACGTTCTTCGGGCAATGAGCACTTCCTCGGCGGAGGCCGTCGGCGGGCGATCGCGGCGGGGCGGCCTCCTGCTCGTCGTCGTGCTCGTCTTGTGCGTGTTGCTGCTCTCGGCCCAGGCTCCGGGCGTCCGCCACAGCTCGCTTTTGCAATCGTGGATCCTCTCGGCGGCCGCGCCGGTCGGCCGCCTGACGTCCTCGGTCTCCCGGGCGGTCTCCGGGGGAGCCGATTCCGTGGCGGACATTTTTTCCGCGCGGCAGGAGAACGTCCGCTTGAAGAAGGATCTCACGCAGAAGGACCAGGAGCTCTTCCGGCTGCGGGCCGAGGTCTCCCAGGGGGCGCGCGAGAGGCTCCTGCTTTCCAGCGGCGCCGCGCTCCCGAGCGTGGTGACGACCGCTCCCGTCCTGCTGTTCGAGGGCCGCGCCGGAGCGCAGAGCGCGCTGATCGGCGCCGGGTCCTCCTCGGGCGTCGTGCCGGGATCCCCCATCGCGGTCCCCGAGGGGCTGGTCGGGCGGATCGTCACTGTCGGCGCGACGGTCTCCCGCGCGCAGCTCCTGCTCGACGCCTCCGCCGCGGTGGGCGCGCGCGTCGTGCGGACGAAGGAGCTTGGCGTCGTGAGGGGCGACGGCCGGGGCGGAATGCGCTTGAACAACATCCCGACGACCTCGCGCGTCCAGCCGGCAGACGTCATCGAGTCCGCGGGAATCGACGGGATCTATCCGCGCGGCGTCGTCATCGGACGCATCGCCTCCGTCGCGCGCGGCAGTGACCTGTTCCTGGAAATCCGCGTCACGCCGGCCGTGCGGTTCTCGCAGTTGACGGACGTGCTCGTGCTCGCCCCTTCGCCGGCGATCGGGGCGGCCGCAGGGGGAGCGGGGAGTGCCGGCCCGTGAAGCTCGGCCGGGTCGCCCTTGCCCTGGGGGCGGCGACAGCCCTGCAATTCTTCGTCGGCGGGTCGCGGCACCGGGCCGCATGGCCGATCGACTGTTTCCTGATCGCGACGGCGCTCGTCGCCCGCGGCGGGAACCTCTCCCGCGCCGTCCTCGTCGGCGGCGCACTCGGGTTCCTCGAGGACGCCTTCGGGCACGAGCTGCTCGGAATGAACGCCTTCGCGAAGGCGGCGCTCGGCTACGTGCTCGCGGTCCTCTCCGTGCGCGTGGTCTTCGGCGGCTCCTGGGCGGTCGGGGGAGCGCTGGCACTCGCCTCGCTCGCCAACGACGCCGTCGTGGCGCTCCTCTCGCTGCTTCTCCTTCGCGCCCCGCTCGTCCTGTTTTCGCGGGAAGCCCTCTGGCGGGCCGCCGCGACCGGAGTGACCGGCGGGTTCCTCGAAGCTGCGCGCAACTTTCCCTGGCGCGAATGGTGGAAGAACCGCGTCCACGGGCGGCTCCGATGAGACCGGGCCCGGGCGGCAGGCTCACGCCGCACGCCGCGGCGCAGACGCGGCGTGTCTATGATGGCCGAAGGCCATCATGCTGAAGATCCGCGAAGACCGGCGCGCGCTCGTGCGGCGGATCGAGTCGGCGCGAATCATCGTGGGGACTATCTTCGCGTTGCTCGCGACGGCGTACTGGTACGTCCAGATCGCGCGCGGAGAGCACTACTACACGCTCTCGGAAAACAACCGGATCCGCTCGGTCCGGACGATGGCGCCCCGCGGATACGTGCTCGACCGGCACGGCTCGATCCTCGTGGACAACCAGCCGGGCTACACCCTCTACCTCTACCGCCGCGAGGCGAAAGACCTCGAGGCCTCCGCGGACTTCGCCGCCGCGGTGCTCAAAGTGCCGCGCGAGCAATTGAGGGCGCGCGTCCAGCGCGGGCTGCACGACCCGGAGTTCCTGCCGATCACGGTCGCCGAGAACCTCGGGATCGAAGACGTCGCGGCAATCGAGGCGCGGGTCCCGGAGCACCCGGAGTTCGTCATCACTGTCGCGCAGCGGCGCCTCTACACGCTCGGGACGGCGGCCGCCCACGCCCTCGGCTATCTCTCGGAAGCGAGCCCGGAACAGATCCGCGGCGTCGAGAACGAATACCGTCTCGGCGACTGGATGGGCCAGAAAGGAATCGAAGGCTCCTACGAGAAACTCCTCGCGGGCGTCGATGGGCAGCGCCGCGTCGTGGTGGACTCCCACGGCCGGGAAATCGCGGAGGAGGAGCGCGTCGAGGCGCGTCCAGGGCAGAACGTCTTCCTGACGCTCGATCTCGGCCTCCAGCGGATCGCCGAGAGCTACTTTCAGGACAAGGTCGGGTCCGCCGTGGCGATGGATCCGAGGACGGGAGAGATCCTCGTGCTCGTCTCCTCTCCCTCCTACGATCCGAACTGGTTCACCCGCCGCGTCACCGCGAGCGAGTGGGCGGGACTGCTCGGCGATCCTCACAAGCCGCTCCAGAACCGCGCCATCCAGAACGCGTTCTCGCCCGGATCGGTCTTCAAGATCTTCCTGGCCTACGGGGCGCTCGCCAAGGGACTGGTGGACCCGGAGCAGAAGGTGTTCTGCCCGGGCCACGCGACCTTCTACGGGCGGACCTTCCGGTGCCACAAGAAGGGAGGCCACGGTTGGGTGAAACTGCGTGACGCGATCAAGGTCTCGTGCGATGTCTACTTCTACAACCTGGGGCGGCGGCTCGGCATCGACCGGATCGCCGAGATCTCCCGCGCATTCGGTTTCGGCTCCCCGACGGGCATTGACCTCCCCTTCGAGAAGGGGGGGCTCGTTCCCTCGGAGGAATGGGCGCGGGAGAAGCGGCATGCCCGCTGGTACCCGAGCGAGACGATCTCGGTCGCGATCGGCCAGGGACCGGTGCTCGTCACTCCTCTCCAGGTCGCCCGGGCGCTGTCGGGGCTCGTCAGCGGCGGCCGCCTGCCGACGCCCCATCTCTTTCTCGCCTCGCAGGATCCGAAGAGCGGGGTGCCGCTGAGATACCAGGTGGAGAATCGCCCGGGCCTCCCGCTCGATCCCTCCAGGGCGGCGATCGTCAAGGACGGTATGTGGGCCGTCGTCAATGAGCCGGGCGGGACGGCCTTCGGGTCCCGCGTTCCCGGGCTCGAAATCGGCGGCAAGACGGGAACGACGCAGGTCATCGGCCGCGACGCGGTCATCCGGGCCGGCGTCGAGCGGAAGTCGCTCGCAGATCACGCCTGGTTTGCGAGCTTCGCGACGGTGGAAGACCCCCAGCTCGTCGTCGTCGTGTTCGTGGAGAACGGCGGCCACGGCGGCTCGGCGGCTGCGCCCCTGGCACGCCAGATTCTCGCGCGGCGATTCGGGAAAACCGTGGAGCCGGAGCCGCGCAAGGACCTCCAGGCGGACCGTTCGCCATCCGGAGGCTTCGCCCCGGCCGCGGGCCGCGTCCGCGGCGGAGAATCGCGGCGATGATTGAGCGCGTCCTGTCCGTCCCGCGGCGGCTCGACCTGATCGTGCTCGGGTGCGCCGTTTCGCTCGCGGCGCTGGGAGTCCTTTTCATCGCCTCCACGGCGGGGGGTGGCCGGCTGCAGGGTCTCGCGGCGCGGCAGGCGATCTGGATCGCGGTCGGCCTCGCCGCGCTCGTCGTGGCGGTGCTCTTCGAATACCGGACGCTCCTCAAGGTCTCCTTCGCGCTCTACCTGGCGAGCCTCGTGCCGCTCGTCTATCTGCTCGTCTTCGGACAGCGGATCGCCAACGTCCGTTCGTGGATCCGCTTCGGCGGCTTTCAGTTCCAGCCGGCCGAGCTCGCCAAGGTCACGACGGCGATCCTGGTCGCCTACCTCCTCGAAAACGCGGACGACCCGCGGCTCCGGCTCTCGACCTTCGTCAAGCTCGGGGCGATCGTGGGCGTCCCGTTCCTGCTCGTCTTCGCGCAGCCCGACCTGGGTCTCGCGCTGACGTTCCTGCCGCTTCTCCTCGTGGGTTTCTTCTTCGGCCGTCTTCCGGCCAGGGGCTGGATCGCTATCCTCATCGCGGTCGCCGTGCTCGCCGGCGGCGGATGGCTCCTGTTGAAAGGCTACCAGAAGGAGAGGATCGAGACCTTCCTGAACCCCGACCGGGACGTCCTGAAGGCCGGCTACCAGGTCCGGCAATCCAAGATCGCCGTGGGCTCCGGGGGGTTCTCGGGGAAGGGGCTCCACGCCGGCACGCAGAGCCAGCTCCGGTTCCTCCCCGTCCAGCACACCGACTTCATCCTGGCGGTGATCGCCGAGGAGTGGGGCTTCCTCGGCGTGATCCTCGTCCTGGGCCTTTTCGCCGCGATGCTGCTGCGATGTTTGACCCTCGCGCGGGTCGCGCGAGACCGGGGAGGCGTGTTCCTGATCCTCGCGCTTTCCGGAATGATGTTTTTCTCGGTCACGGTCAACGCCTCCATGATGATCGGCCTGCTCCCGACGGCGGGAATCCCTCTGCCGCTCGTCTCCTACGGTGGATCGTCGATCGCCACGACCCTGCTCGCGATCGGGTTGATTCTGGGAGTGGACCACCGCCGCTTCGCCAACGCATGAGACAGGAACTCCTGGTCAACGCGACGCCGCCGGAGACGCGCGTGGCGGTGATCGAGGACGGGAGGACGGTCGAAGTCCTTCACGAGCGGCGAGGTCACCAGGGTCTCGTCGGCAACGTCTACCTGGGGCGGGTTCACCGGGTCCTGCCGGGGATGCACGCGGCTTTCGTCTCGATCGGCCTCGACCGCGACGCGTTCCTGTACGTGGAAGACGTCCTGCCGAAGACTGTGGAAGCGGACGGCGAAGAAGGGGTCGAACGCGGCGAAACCCCGGCGGGCGGGGACGCCGCTCCCGGGCCGGCCCGCATCGAGGACCTGCTCCGGGAAGGCCAGGATGTCGTCGTCCAGGTCACCAAGGATCCGCTCGGAGGAAAGGGGCCTCGCGTGACGGCAAACCTCGCTCTGGCCGGCCGCACGCTCGTCGGTCTCCCCGGCGCCAGCGGGATCGGGGTTTCGCGCCGGATCACGGACGAGGCGGAGCGGGAACGGCTCCGCAGGATCCTGGAAGGTTTCGGACCCGGCTCGGGCTGGATCGCGCGCACGGCGGCCCGGGGAGCCGAGGACTCCGAGTTCCTGGCGGACCGCCGGTACCTGGAGGACCTCGCGGCCCGAATCCGCCACAAGACCGGAAGCGCGAACGCTCCGCTGCTGCTCTCGCGCGAGCTTGCCCTCGCGCTGCGCAGCGTGCGCGACCTCGTCACGCCGGACTTCGCCGCGATCCGCGTAGACGATCCGGAGACACGCGACCGCGTCGTCGAGCTCCTCGCCGTGGTCGCCCCGAAGCTCGTGCCGCGCGTCGAGCTCTACGAGGGCCCCGAGCCCCTCTTCGAGCGGTTTGGCGTCGAGGCCGAGATCGAGAACGCGCTGAAGCACCGGGTTCCCCTGCGCTCGGGAGGCTCGGTCGTCATCCACCAGACGGAGGCGCTCGTCGCGATCGACGTCAACACCGGGAAGTTCGTCGGCAGTGCCGCGCTCGAGGAGACTGTATTCGCGACGAACAGCGAGGCCGTCGCCGAGATCGCGCGGCAGATCCGCCTGCGCGATCTGGGAGGGATCCTCGTCGTGGACTTCATCGACATGGAGGACCCGGACCACCGGCGGGAAGTCTTCGAGATGTTCGAAAGCGAGCTCGCGAAAGACCGAGCCCGAACCCGCCTCCTCCAGATCTCGGAGTTCGGCCTGGTCGAGATTACCCGCCAGCGCACCCGCGGCAACCTCGAGAAGACGCTTACCCAGTCCTGCACCGCCTGCGGCGGCACCGGCCGGGTCAAGACCGACTTGTCCGTAGCTCTGGACCTGCGGCGAACCCTCCTCGCCGCCGCCAACCTCTACGCTCCAGGCGAGACGATTCGGATCCGGATCCGCTCCTCTGTCGCGAAAGTCCTCACCGAGGAAGAGCCCGACCTCCTCGCCGAGGTCGAAGCCCGCCTGAATTTGAAACTCGAACTCCTGCCCGACGAGACCCTGGACTCAGGAGAGTTCGAAATACTCTAACTCGTTTAGCACCAATAGTTACATTTTCTGGAATGGATCCGCAGGCCCGTGTGTTGGATTAATCAGCACGCGATACCTTCCTTCCCGGCCCCGACAAATAGTCGGGGCCGCCTTTTTTTTGGCTCTTTCCCTTGAGGCGTGTCAAGACCTTTCGTATCCGGCGACCGGGATCGGCACGGGCATCGGGAGGCTTGCGGCGAGAAATCGTGACGGCCAGGGTCTCGCCTCGACCGGGTCTTCCGGTCGCGCTCCCAGGATGCTCAGCGGCCTTATGGCGAGCTGCTGTCCAGGAGTGTCTTGACGAGTTTTCGCCAGCGACAGCGAGGATTGAAGCACCCTGATAGCTCACGGGACGAAAATCCATGAGGCGAACGGATCATTGATACCTGTCACGCGCGGTGATACAAGCCCGTCAACATCGCCGGCCGAGACCATCTCGCCGGAGTTAGGCCCGGAGGAAGCAGGCTGATGCAAACCTCGAGCAGGCTCGCGCGGATCCCGGCCCTGTGTCTTTTTTAGAGGCTCCGGCACGAACGAAAAGCAGTATGAGAGCAAATCGGTTGTTTCGTCGGATTCTGGTTGGAGCCGCTGGAGTGGTCCTCGCGGCGAGCTCCGGCTTCGCCTCGACGTTCATCGTGTCAAACACGAACGACGCCGGCCCGGGCTCGCTCCGTCAGGCGATCTTGGAAGCAAACGCGGCGCCGGGCGCGGACCGGATCGTGTTCAAGATCTCTGGTTCGGGCGTCCACACGATTGGCCCGCTGTCACCTCTGCCGCCCTTAACCGACGACGCCGGCGTCACGATCGACGGCTACACCCAGCACGGCTCGAACCCAAACACTCTCACCGTCGGCGACAACGCGGTGCTCCTGATCGAGCTGAGTGGAGCCTCCGCCGGACCGTACACTGTCGGAATCGCAGTTCGGTCCTTATCTAATTCGATCCGCGGTCTCGTCATCAGCCAGTTCGACTTGGGGATTTCCGTCGAGAGATCGCAGAACTCGGTTACGGGATGCTTCGTGGGAACGGACCCAGACGGCTCGAGTATGCGCGGAAATCGCAAAGGAATAGATCTCTCGATGAACGTTGTTGCCGAGGGCGCCATCGTTCCGCCTCTCGTCAATCTCACCATCGGCGGAAGGAACCCGGGTTCCCGAAACCTTATCTCCGGAAATCTCGCGACTGGCGTGAGTGGGTTCAATGTCGCGGATTCTGTCATCGAAGGAAACTACATTGGCACAACCAAGTCCGGGATGGCCTCGCTGGCCAATGGGAACGGCGTGGTCTTTGCATTTAGTTCGAGAGTGACGATCGGAGGAAGAGCTGCCGGTGCCGGCAACCTGATCTCGGGAAATGGAGGAAGTGCTATTAGCCTCGGTCCTTCTGAGCAGATTCTGGTCCAGGGAAACCTCCTCGGAACAAACGCCTCTGGATCGGCGGCACTGCCAAACCTGATCGGTATCGCCATAGTTCAGGCAAGGGAAAATCAGGTCGGCGGCTCCGCAACTGGAGAGGGAAACGTCATAAGCGGGAATCTGCTGCACGGGGTTTCCCTCTTGAATTGCGCGGATCAAGTGGTGCAGGGAAATCTCATCGGGACCGATTCCAGTGGACTGTTCGCGGTTCCAAATCTGGGACACGGGATCCATGTCTATACGGTATCGACGAGAAACTTGATCGGCGGCAATGGTCCGGGTGAACGCAATGTGATCGCCTTCAACGGCGGCGCCGGGGTCGCAATTGGGGCTGGTGTGACAGACCTCTCGACGGACAACCGTGTTCTCGGCAACTCCATCCACGACAACGGCGGACTCGGAATCGATCTCGCGAGTGACGGTGTGACGGCGAACGATCCCGGAGACACGGACACGGGTCCGAACAACCTGCAGAACTTTCCGGTCCTCTCGTCGGCGATTTCCGAAGGCTCCTCGACGGTCATTGCAGGAACACTCGACGGCCTTGCCGGCACGGCGTACTCGATTGAGTTGTTCTCGAATCCGATCTGCGACGATTCCGGCAACGGGGAGGGACAGACCTTCCTGGGTGAGGTCTCGGTTACCACAGACGGGACGGGGATCGCGAGCTTTCGAGTTTCGCTGCCCCGGTTGGCGGCGATCGAGCGGGTCGTCACGGCCACCGCGACGGATTCCGCGGGCAACACGTCGGAGTTCTCGCCATGCGTCCCCGTCACGCGCACGCGACCAGGGCACGGGAGCTGATCACCGAGTTCTTGCGAGGACGAGCACCGCAGGCCAACAAAATGACACGGCTCACGCCCAGCGGCACATTCGGCGAGTTCAGAATTTCAAGCATCGCCTCTGGTTTAACTCGCCGAGCGGGTCACCGCCGGAGTTCAGCTTCGTAGAGCTTTGCCACATCATCCAGCGAGTTCGCCTCGGAGGGAGGTTTGTCCGGCCGCAGGCGCACGATCCGGGGGAAGCGCAGAGCGTAGCCGGACTTGTGGCGGCCGCTCTTCTGGACGGCGTCGAAGGCCACCTCAATGACTGCCTCGGGTTTGACGGCTCGGACGGGGCCGTAACGGCCGGTCGTGATCGCGCGAAAACTGGTTCCCATCCGGCGGATCTCCTCGTCGGTCAATCCCGAATAGGCCTTGCCGATGTTGACGAAACGGTCGCCGTCGCGCACCGCGAAGGTGTAGTCCGAGAGCATCCCGGCACGCTTCCCGTGCCCCTGCTCGACGGCCGTCACGACGACGTCGAGCGTCGCGAGCGCCTTCTTCCATTTTCGCCAGGTCTTGCCGCGCTTGCCGGCCTGGTACGTGGAATCGAGGCGCTTCAGCATCAGCCCTTCGTTGCCGCGGGCGCGCGCGAGCGTGAATAGCGATTCCATCTCCTCGGCGGTCCCCGCGGCGAAGACTTCGGAAACGCGCAGCCGTTCCCACGCCGCGGCGATTTCCTCGAGATGCCGGCGGCGCTCCCGCCACGTCTCCTCGAAGAGCGGCTGGCCGTCGCGCGCCAGGCAGTCGTAGGCGATGAACGCCGTCGGGATCTCCAGGAGGAGCTCCGGATCGGGCGCCTTCCGCCCGAGGCGCCGCTGGAGCCGCTGGAACGCGTCCGGCCCCTCCGTCTCCGGCGAGCCGTCCTGTCCGGGCGTCCGCCGCCAGGCGACGATCTCCCCGTCCAGGAGGAACTCGCCCGGCGCGAGCGCCAGGGCGACCGCGAGCTCCGGGAACTGCACGGTGATGTCGTCGAGCGTGCGCGAAAAGAGCGCCACCCGCGATCCCGACTTGTGCGCGTGGGCCCGGATCCCGTCGAACTTCTGCTCGATCGCGAAGCCCGGAAGCTCCGGGACGACCTTCGCCGGATCCTCGATCGGACTCGCGAGCATGAACCCGATCGGATGAAAGAGCCGGAACGTGATCTCGTGAAGGCGCGCGTCCCGCGCCGCGACGGCAGTCTCCCCGATGTCTCCGCAATCGCGTCGCGCTCGCGCGACGGCCTCCCTGTCCGCCTCGAACGCCCGCGCGATCGCCTCCTCGACGGTCAGGATGTCCGCGCCCGTCCGCAACCCCCCGGACAGAGTCTTGACGAGATACTTCGCCTCGACCGGCGAAGCCCGCCGCAACAGCTTCTCGATCGCCTCCTGCTTCTGCGCCGCCTTCCGGATCGAAGCAAGCCCGCGCAACGCCTGATCCACCTCCAGGATCGTCAGCCCTCCGCCCACTCTCCCCCCGGGAGCGGGGGGGGTCGGGGGGTCTCCCCCCGCGAACTTCTGCGTCGGCCGCGACCGAAGGTCGCGTCTCGCGAAGCGAGCGGCCGACAGGGGTGGGGGCGTTGCGCCGCCCGGCTCGAGCAGCAACGCCACCGCCTCCCCCAGATCCCCGATCGCCCCCGCGCAAGCCCCGATCGTCTCCAGATCCCATCCCGTGACCGTTGCCGCGGCGCGCGCCAACGTCGCCCATCCCGCCGACGTGACCTGCTGCTCCCACTCGGCAAACGGCGACCCGCAGAGCAATCGCGCCCCGATTGCCAGCCGCGCTCCGTCCAGCCCGCGCATGGCGCCCGCCAGCCGCTCGATCTTGGCGAGCTTCCCTCTCTCGCCGGCCGCCCCCTCCAGGGCATCGGCAAGAATGCCGTATCCGGAGTTGTCCTCGCTCAGGCGTCCTCCGGACGGCGCTCCCCGATCTCCGCGAGCGGGACGGCCTCGACCCCCCGGCTCGACAGGATGCGCGCGAAATCCCGCGCGTATCCGTGCATCGTCAAGACCGTCTGCGGGTGAACCTCGTCCACGTGCGCGAGGAGCTCATCGAAGTCCGCGTGGTCGGACATCGGCAGAAGCACGTCGGCTTCGAAGTCGGCGCGGGAGGCCGAACGCATGGCCCAGCCGGAGAGATAGATCACGCGGCGCTTCCGGATCTTCTGGATGACCGGTGTCCGCACGCAGGGCGGAGGCACGATCAACGCCTCGCCCGGACCCGGCGGCCCGTCCGCGTACGCGCGCCCGAGGGGAAAGTAAAACCCCGCCTCGGCGTATTCCGGCAGGAGCTTCCAGGCCGCGCCGTGGAAGACCGTCGGAATGCCGGCCGCATCCAGGATTTTCGCGGCTTCCTGGCTCTTCCCGAGCGCGTAAGCGAGAAGGACCGGCATTTTCCCCTCCTCCAGCGCGCCGCGGCACGAGGCGACGAGCCTCTCCGCCAGTTCCATCCTCGTCGGGAAGCGAAAGACCGGAAGCCCGAACGTCGTCTCCGTCAGCAGCACGTTTGCCGCGGGCGTTTCGGCCGCCGCCGCCGTGGCAGAGGCGCGTCTCTTGAAATCCCCCGTGTAGAGAAGTGACCGCACGCCCTTTTCCAAGAAGACCTGCGCCGAGCCCAGCACGTGTCCGGCAGGGAAGAGGGAGAGCCGGAACGCCCCGCTCTCGGCCGTCTCGCCGTGGCGGAGCGCCCGCGCGATTCCGTTCCACTCGGGGTGGCGCAGCCGGTAGAGAGCGAGGGTCTCCGGAGTGGCCCACACCTCCGCGTGCCCCGCGACGGCGTGGTCCGAATGCGCGTGCGAGAGGATCGCCCGCGGCGCGGGCTCCCGCGGATCGAGATACGCCTCGAACGCCGGCGCGTAGAGGCCTTCAGGGCGAATCTCCAAGAATGGAAAGAGTGGTTCAGTCATCTCGTCGGTCTGCAATGCTGTAATGGTAGCTGCGATGGCTCGGACGCGCCCTCTCACGCCTGACGCAGTATCCGACGCAAAAGACCGGAGCGCTCGCGATGTGTCTCAGCTCCGGTCGCGGCGCGAGGAGTCTCCCGAGGTAATCGAGGTGAGGAGCCTCGCGCCGCGGGAGCGAGCGCGCAGGGCGGGATCAGGCGAGCGACCGAGGACGCATCCGGCCGAGTCGCTCGCCGGAGCGCCCAAAGGGCGCAGATCCCACGCAAGCGCGCAGCGACGTGCTAGGACCCCGCTTCGGGGAAGAGGCCGAAGAGCGGGAGCGTCACAACCGTGTGGAGGCCGGGCGGCGCGTCCACGATGAAGGGGATGGCGTTGACGACGCAGCCGACCGTCGCCCGATCTCCGTGAAAGCCGCCCGAAACTCTCATGTTCACCGGCGGATCGCCTTCGATCGCGATCCTGTCGGAGGGGTCGGCGACGCCGACGGCCATCGTCAGGTCGAGCTCAACCTTGACCTCGTCGCCCGCCTGGACGAGCGCGATCTGGTGGAGGCCGAGCACGTGCCCCATCGCGATGCCATCGGTCTCCTGCTTCGCGAGCACCGGCTCGATCGTTTCGGTGATTTCCTCGATCGGGAACCCGAGGCCGAGCGCGATGATCGCCGCGGACTCGGAGAGGCCCACGTGCCCGAGCTTCTTGGCCGCGACGCCCTTGATGAACTCTTCCTTCGTCAGGCCCGCGCCGACCTTGGCCCGCAGGGGCCCGCGCCGCTTGGCGGCATCCACGACGCGCGTCACCTTCACCCGGTCCACGCGCACGCACGCGGCCGCCGCGGCCAGGGCCAGCCGGTCCATCACCAGCCCCGGATTGACTCCCGTCCCGAGAACCCCGACGCCGTGTTCCCTGGCCGACTTGTCGATGCGGTGACCCAGCACCGGGTTCTTCAGCTCCGGATACGCCAGTTCCTCGCAGGTCGAGACGACGTGAAAGCCAGCCCGGACAGCCTCCTCGATCTGGGGCAGGACCGATTCCAGCCGCGAGCCCGTGCAGAGCACGACGACGTCTCGCCGGCTGCGAGCTCCCGCCGACCGCGCGTAGAGCGCCGCGGTGGAGGCGTCCACGGTCGGGCCGCTCTCGGCGGACCCGAGGACGTCCGACAGAGTGCGCCCGGCGATCGTCACGGCGGGGTCGGCCGCGCCGAGAATCTCGATGTGGGGCCGCCCGAGGAGCGCCTTGCCGACCTCGACGCCGATCGGCCCCAGACCCACAAGCGCCACGCGCGCGCCAGACGGTTTCTTCACGGTTCCTCCACTCACTGCATGCCGATTCTGAAAGCCGGCAGCCGAAAGCCTAGGATATACGCATCGAAGGCAGGTGGAGGATGCGTCGAAGTCCGGCCGGAATCGCGGTCCAGCTTCTTCTCGCGTTCGCCGTCCCCGCCTCCGCGGCGGAGCCGGCCAGACCGACCCTCGCGTTGGCCGGAGGGCGGATCATCAAGGGCGGCTTGAGAGTCCGGTAGTGGCTGGATGGAGCGTGTTCCGGTCAATAAGAAGTTGAGAGTTGAGAGTTGAGAGTTCAAACCCCTTCCGACTATTGACTGCCTGACTGCAATTTCCTCAGCGGTCTTTCAGTTGTCGGAACCGCGGGAGGTTCAAATGGAAGAAGAGAAGAAACCGGAAGGAGCGCCCGGTCCGGCTGTCGGTGACGAGGTGCGGGAGCTGGCGAAGCCTTCTCGGCGCTCGGGCGGTCCCTGTTCAAGGGCGGCCGCGCGCTGTCGGTCGAGCTGCTGCGTTCCGTTCGCGGCGTCGTCGATCAGGCGCGGGAAGAGATCGACCGAATGACCGGAGAGAAGAAGCCATGAACCGCCGCCTGATCCCGGCCCTGCTCCTCACCGCCGGCTGCGCGCTCGTCTCCTGCTCCTCGAACGTCAAGCCAGCCACCCAGTCCGCCGCGAAGAAAGGCTTCCGCGTCCTGGAGGCCGTCGTGACCGCCCGCATCTACGACCCTCCCGGCAGCGCCGGCACGACAATGGGCGGAAGCGGAAACTGGTTCCTCGAATTCGAAGCCAGGGACGGCGATGCCACCGCCCACTACCGTTTCCCCGTCACCCGCAACCAGTACAACCGCTACCAGGAAGGCCAGCGCGTCCAACTCGTCATGGCCGACAACGACCTCCGCGACATCCGCCCCGTCTTCTGAGGCCCGCCGCCTCCGGACCCTCTGCGTTCGCCGAGTCGCCGCCCCGAAGCGTGATGCTGGGCTCAAGCGTTGAATCCTGGTGTTTCATCTACTCCTGCCATCGGGATTGGCCTGTGAAACGAAGGAGCGGCCGTTGGCGTCGGAACGCCATGAGCCAGCCGCCCCCGACAATTACTGCCGGCAGTGACCGTATGCGAACATCAGTTTCTCTCGAGACGGGCACCCACCGCCCGCGTGGTTTACTTGATCGTGATTTGCCGCTTTAACTCCGTCTTGCCGCCGTCGTTGGAATTGACCGTCACGACCAGGAGGTGCGGGCCCGCCGCGGCCGCCGGGATCGGAAAGCCGAACCCCGCCTTGTCCGCGTTTGGAAAGGTCGGATAGGCCTCTTTGACTCCTGGGTAAAACTGGCCGGTCGCGGCCTGTGTCGCCGGCCCGTTGTCGAGCGCGGCGGAAACGCTCGCGATCCCGGAGTCATCGAGCGCCCAGCCGTACGCCCAGGAGCCGGATGCCACCGAGTCGTTTTCCTTTGGCGTGTCGATGAATCCAAAAGGAGGATTGTTGCAGCGGTTCGCCGGTTGGCCAGGTCCTCCCTCCACGCAGGGGATGGCGCTCAGATACTCGTAGATGGAACGAAGGTCACGGTCAGACATCTCTTGAAAATTAGTCCACGGCATTACCTGGAGAAGATCACCGTTGAACGGAGATGGAACACAACCCGGGTTGACGAGACCCGTTGGACAGGTCGGATGGACGTGATCCATATCCACGCCAGTTCTTATGATCTGCGAGAACTCCTCGAACGTGTCGCCCCCTAGAGGTAGCCCGGTCTTGTCCGGTGTCAAATTGCGCGAAATGATGTTTGCAGAACCTGGCACGAACGGACCGAAATTCCTACCGCCGCCGAGATATGTGGCCGGATTGATCCTCTTCGGCTGGCCAAAGAATGGGTTTCCCCCCGGGGCGAATTGGTTGTTCCCAGGGCCGGGGTTGTGGCAATCGTTGCAGCCGCCCACTGCAGTGACAAGGTAGCTGCCTAGTCCGACCATGGCCCGACTCTTGCCGGTCAGATTCAACGGAACCGGGGCCATTCTGATACCCAGCTCAATTCTGGCCTCCTCTCCTCCCGAGCCGTCCTCTTTCAAGTCGTCTGCTCGCACGCGCGGGGAATTCGACAGCACGACGGCAAGGGCGATCACGGCGACGGGTATCCCCACTCCAACGAGTTTTCGATTCAGCGGCGACATCTTACTTCCTCCCTTTCTGCTCTTTTTCCGTTGGGTCGAGACCCTCCATATTTCGAAGCGGCAAGCGCTGCTCCCAACGAGGCGTCTCGGAGTAGTGCAGGAAGATCGGCGGCGACCTGGGCGAGGCCATGAGGACACCTGTGTGATCGGCCTGGGGCGCCGGTCCCTTCTGATCGCCCAAGTCTTGACGAGTCTCCCGCGTGCCCGTGGGAGAAAGGGCGTCTCGGAGAGGGCGATTAGGTCGGAGTCTCTGACTCCGCCGGGCCTTTGTCAAGGACGGCCTGCGAAATCCGCGACACATCGGACCAGCCAATCAAGACGACTGGTCGAGGATTTCGGCCAGGGAGCCTCGGCCGGCTGAGGTCTCGACGGCTCGGGAGAAGGATTTGCGAGCCTTGGAAGCCCTGGATGCCCTGCACGAGCATCGGGCCGTCCTTCTCTGGAGGATGGCTGGGCAATGATCGCGGCTAACAGAATTGGAGCGATCAGTTCTTGAAACCCCGGGAGGCAGTTGTTAGCGCCGGTTCGCCACAGAGATATGCTTCGCCGAGGACACGCCATTCGTTGAGCCCGCCCGTCCATTTCTTGATGGGAGCGCTCACGAGGGCAGCGTTTCCGCCGAGCTGGGCCGTCTTAAATCGGAGAACATACTCCGTCCAAACTGCGCCCATCGGCCTCTTCGCGGGGTCGCCCGGGGGGCCGTCATAGTAGAGTTCGCTCACAACTCCAAGCGATGAGCAGTCCTTAAGCTGGTCTGGACTAAATGCGACTCGCAAGCCATGCGCGCGCGTCCAGATTTCGGCGTCACGATCGAGCTGCGTTTGCGTGCGGGGGTTACGGTACGTGGCGCACCCGGTGAGCAGTAAGGCGACGGCCACCGCGAGAATGATTCTCTTCATGAGGCACTCGCTTTCTGCCGAGAACCGGCGGCGGGCGGCTCAGTTGTTTGCCGGATTCGCTCCGTCGGAGGAGTCGGAACCCTTACGATAGTGCGCCCTGCTGACTCACGTCCAATCGTTTGTTCCGATGAAATTGGGACGGCCGAGTGATAAGAGCCGACGAACTTCCGAGGGGCCGCCATCCTCTTAATTTAGAGAGGTGCGGGAACGATTGTGGGTCGGTCGTGAAGCGGGAAGAAAAGAGTCGGAATGGGATCGACCGCGCGCTTCGTCGGCCAGCCGGGCCAGGGCCGCGGCAGCCCTCGCGCCAGACGGGGTATTCTTGAGGTCGGTGAGAGCCTCCGGCCCCCGGCGCCTGAAGCCGCCGCATCTTCTCGCGGTCGCACTCCTCTCGGTCGCGGTGGGCTACGCGCTCGCGATCACTATCGCGAAGTCGAGCGCTCCGAAGCAGACCAACTACGAGCTGCCTCACGGCTTCACGGTGAGCGATCCGACATTTCTGCCGTCGGCGCTGCCGGGCCCGACGATGACGTCCGGCAACCGGCTCGAGATTCTCGAGAACGGCGATGCGGTCTTTCCGGCCATGCTCGCCGCCATCTCCTCCGCTCGAAAGACCGTGAACTTCGAGGCCTACATCTTCTGGTCGGGCGAGGTGGGCACGCGCTTCCGCGACGCGCTCTCCGAACGGGCTGTTCGCGGCGTCGCGGTGCGCGTCCTCCTCGACGCGATCGGCTCTTCAAGAGGGCGCCTGAACGCGAGCGACGTCGACGCCCTGCGCCGCGCCGGTTGCCACGTGGAGTTCTTCCACTCGACGAAGCCGTGGACGGTCTGGGTTTTCAACCATCGCAACCACCGGCGCGTTCTCGTTGTAGACGGCACGCTCGGCTTCACGGGCGGCGTGGGGTTCGCCGACCAGTGGCGGGGCGATGCCGATTCGCCCGAGCACTGGCGCGATACGCAGGTGCGTGTGGAAGGGCCGGCCGTCCGCGGCCTCCAGCGCGCGTTCCAGGAGAACTGGTCGGAGGTGACTGGCGAGGCGCTGGTCGGCGACGAATTCTTTCCCGCACTTTCGCAGGCCGGCTCGAGCTCCGTGGCCGTCGTGCCGTCGTCACCGCTCGCGGCGATGTCGGGAGCGGGACGTGTCTACGCGATCTCGCTCGCCGCGGCCGCGAAGGAAATCTGGATCGCAAACTCCTACTTCCTTCCGGACAACGCGACGGTCGGTCTCTTCGTCGCCGCCGTGAAGAGGGGCGTGGACGTGCGGGTGATCGTCCCGTCGGACGAGCAGAACGACGTGCCGGCGACGAAGGCCGCGGGACGCTCGTCCTTCGGACAGCTCCTCGAGGGAGGTGTGAAGATTTTCGAGTACCAGCCGACGATGTTCCATCTGAAGACGATGGTCGTGGACGGGATCTTCTCCACGGTGGGATCGGCGAACTTCGACGACCGGTCCTTTCATCTGAACGAGGAGGTCAATCTTTTCGTGTACGACGCCGCGTTCGCCGGCCTGATGAAGGAGCGTTACCGGCGGGACGAGTCGCGCTGCCGCCCCTATACGACTGCGATGTGGAAAGCACGCTCGTTGAAGAAGCGGGTGACGGAATGGCTCGTTGGGCCCTTCCGGTCGGAGCTCTAGCTAGTTCAGCATGCGCTTGAGGTCGTCTGGTTGGCGGCCCGTCAGCTCCCAGCGGAGGAGGGACGCCGGGATCAAGCCGGCGGCGTTGAACTCGCTCATAAAGCGCTTCACCGTGAAGCTTTCGCCGAGCTGCTGTTTGCGCGCGGATAGGAGCTTCTCGATCTCGATCTTGCCGATCAGGTAGCTTGTCCCGTAGCCGGGCTGCTGGAGGTAGAGATGCTGCTCGGAGCGGACGAGGTTGCCGTCCATGCGGAGCCAGCCCCGTGGCGTGTTGGCGCAGGCGAAGGCGCAGGCCTGCTCGAGGGTCATCTCGTTGCTATGCATCCGGAGCTCGCCCAAAGCCCGGGCGGCCCGCTCGGCGACCAGGATGTACACGAGCTCGCGAGAGCGCGGCCGCGTATCGAACATGCCGGCCTGCATCATCAGCTCTTCCCAGCCCGTCGCGTGCCCCTCGGTGCGGGTGTTGAAGATGTTGTAGAGGAGCGCTCCGTGGCGAATCGGGCTGGAAGGCGGTTCGTGCGCCAGGAAGCCCTTGTCGAACCAGTGGTACCCGTGCGTGCGCATCACCTCGGGGTCCCGGTAGTCCACCTCGCCGAAGAACTCGCGGGGACCGGGGCTGTAGCTGCCGATCCGGGCGCGCAGCGCGCCGTCCATCCAGTCCCCGGTCGTGAGAATCTCGTGGTCCCGCAGATAAGCCATGTACTCGGTGACCGCGGCGTTGAACCGCCGTGAGTACTCTTCGGCGCTCGCGACGGGAACCGGCTGCGGCAGCCTGTTGTTGCGCTGCTCCTCCATGGCCAGGAGGGCCTGCGAGCGGGCGAGCTCCCGCTCCATGATCGCGACCTCCTCCCGCCAGGTGGATGGGACGAGCTGGACGTTCTTCAGATACCAGTTGTAGTTCTCGACTCCGATGCCCGAGGGCCCGGTCCTGGACGCCCCCTGCGAGTCGAGCCAGGCGGCAAAGTCGTCCGTCGCCTGCCTTGCTTTCTCGACATCCGCCTTGAGCCCGGCCGGGGCGCCGCTCATCTTCGTCGCGAGATCGGTGAGGTCGGCGCTCTGCCGCCGGATACTCTTCGCGCCGTAAATCCACAGATCCCTGCCACTACCGGTCAGGTTGGTCTTCGCCTGCGCCAGGAGCCTCGGAATCGCTCGGATCCCGGCGTCCATCCCGACTGCCCTGTCTGCGCGTTCCGGAGTCAGAGGAAACTGCCAGGTCCAGAGCTCGACGGCGCCCCAGGCGAACGGGCCTTCGCGCGCAGGCTGATCGCTCTCCTCCGTGAAGACCGTGACGTAGAACGCCGGATTATTGGCCCAGGGCTTCAAGACGCGATGATCGAAGTCGAGGCCCGCGAGCTCCGCGCGCACGACGTGGTAGTCCACCTGTTGCGCGACGGTCCAACCGCTGGCGTCGATCGCGGCAAGCCGCCGGCGCCAGGTCTCGAGCTCGCGCAGTTGCGCGGCCATCGCGCCGGCGCTGTAGTCGGGAACGCCATCGACGAGCTTCGGTCTCTGGAATGACCGCCACTCTCGAAAGAA
>Ga0209009_1000158_pt1 | contig 27608 bp, 30 predicted proteins | sample BlaSpr_A8_OM3_M2_FD_187979 | JGI IMG/M metagenome (GOLD analysis project Ga0209009, IMG submission 187979) | Forest soil microbial communities from Thunder Bay, Ontario, Canada - Black Spruce, Ontario site 2_A8_OM3_M2 (SPAdes) (version 2) | ecosystem: Environmental > Terrestrial > Soil > Boreal... | reverse complement strand
GCCCACGCCGACCGTCGGCATGGTGGGCCTTCTCGAAGACGTCGAGAAGCGCGTCCGGATGCCGTTCCGGCGCGAGGGAGACGTCCTCGCCATCCTGGGCGAGACCCGCGACGAGCTCGGCGGAAGCGAATTCCTCCGCGTCCTCCGCGGCCGCGACGAGGGTCCGTGCCCGCAACTGGACCTCGCGGCCGAGAAGCGGCTGATCGATCTCCTCGTGACACTCGCGGAAGAGGAGAGACTTGCCTCAGCCCACGATATTTCCGACGGTGGACTGGCGGTGGCGCTGGCCGAGTGCGCGATGACGTCGGGCCTGGGAGTTGAAGTCGCGCTGCAATCAGGCCTGCGGCCCTCCGCCGTCCTTTTCGGCGAGACGACCGCGCGCGCTCTCGTCTCGTTCGGCCCGGACGAGGAAGCGGCCGTCCGTGCGACCGCCGAGAGGCGTGGTGTACCGTTCCGGATCCTCGGCCGCGTCGGCGGCGATCGCCTGCGGGTCTCGATCGAAGACAGCGTCCTGATCGGCGAGAGCGTCGCCTCGGTCAACCACACCTGGACGAATGCCTTCGCCCGAGCGATGGAAGCCGCCGACGTCCTGTAGCGGCTGCGGCGCCTACGGGTCCTGGCGATGAAGGTGCCTGACCCCCGGGGATGAATCCGAAACCGTTGTTGAGCGTGATCTCGAGAGTTGCGCCCGAGAGAGTCCCGCTCGCGGTGCTGCCAGTCCGGAGGTGTCTTATAGCGAACGCCGCAACCCGATGTGAGAAAGGCTTCAAGGGACCCTCTCAAATCCTTGCTCGGCGAAGTGGCGATCGAAGGCGAAGGCCCGCGTGACGCCCGAGCGTCGCATCGCTTCGAAGCTCGCGCAGTCCACCAGAGAGAGCCGCCGCTTTCCGGCCGTCAGCAGAATCGCCGTCGCCACCGCATGAACGTCTTCCGTAATCCAGAAGACCCCGATTAGCGGGACGAAAATCTCCTGCAGATTCCTCACAGCCTCCAGACCCAGGCGGTTCTGGAAGAGGGCAAACGTTTCGACCAGAACGTAATTGGTCGTCAGCAGGTCTTCATCGCGGTCCGAAAGCGTTTGCCAGGTCCTGGCCGCCCGCTCGTGGTTCTCATCGTCTCCGTCGAGCAAAGCGAAGAGCGCCGAAGTGTCGACGAAGGTGCTCAATCCCGGAAGGCCCTGGCCAGGTATTCGTCGTGCCGGCTCGAAGTGTCTGTCGCGCCGGAGTGGAACCGTCCGATGGCCTGCTGAGCGCGGCGCCGGAGCTCCTCGCGCGTGGGCTGTTTGGAAGACCGAAGCAAGGCATCGACGCTTCGTCGGATCATCTCGGCGATGGGACGGCCCTCGTCCCGAGCGAGGCGGCGTAGCGCTTTGGCTTGCTCTTCATCCAACTGGATCTGCATGCGCCTCATGCCATCATGATATCAGAAATACCATCTCAACATCATCGATAGGCGACCTTTTCGAGGAAGAGCCCCGACGGGGGCGCGGTCCACTTCGCCGGCTCGCCGGATTTCTGCCGCAGGAGCTTCTCGACATCCGCGGCATCGAGATTCCCGCGTCCGACCTCGACGAGTGTGCCGACGATCCGCCGCACCATCTTCCACAGGAAGTGCGAGGCTTCGACGCGGTAGTGGATTTCGCGGTCCCAATCGAGCATCTCGCTCTTCTCGACCACCACGATCGTCGAGGTCTGACCCGCCGCGTTCTCGCAGAAAGACGAAAAGTCGTGCCTCCCCGCGAAGAGCTTCGCCGCGCCGGCCATTTCCGTGAAGTTCAGCCGGTCCCTGACCCACCAGACGTATCGCTTGTCGAACGCGGTGCGGCGGCGCGAGATCCGGTAGAGGTAGGTCCGCGACAGGGCGTCGTGCCGCGCGTGGAAGCCGGTCGGCGCCGCCTCGACTTCCAGGACGTTGACGTCGAAGGGGAGGCGGTCGTTCAGGCCGTGCTCGATCGCGAGGGGCGGCATGGACTTCTTCGCCTTCAGATGCGCGACCTGCGCGAGCGCGTGCACGCCCGCGTCCGTCCGCCCCGATCCGCCGAGCGACGCGTCCTCTCCGAGAAGCTCCCGGGCGGCGCGCGTCAGGACGCCGGCGACCGTCCTCTCGGTGTTCTTCTGCGACTGCCAGCCGCGGTAGCGGGTCCCGTCGTATTCGAGGGTGAGCTTCCATGTCGGCACGGGCGGACTCTACCGGAGACATGCCTTGCGCGAGGACCCGGATCGGTCCGTACAAGGTTCTCTGGCCGCTCGATCGCCGATGCCAGCCTGGTTTCCAGTAACGACGGAAGGAGTATTGCTGAAGCCCGCCGTGGAGACGTTGGTGCCAGATCAGGCGTTACAGATATAGCAGCTGCAATGGCCTTGGGAGGCAGGACGGCGCCTTGGGGCGATGTCGCGTCGGATCTGTCAGCAGCCGGACATGGACAGGGTGGAGTGAATGCGGTAATGGAACGGGCCCGCGTGGGCCCGTTCCATACCTCTCGCGTTTACTTCAGCGGCTTCAAATAGTGCTGGATGACGAAGCGGCCGACCTGCGTGCCTAGCCGCACGCCAACCGTGCAACCGCTGCGGAAGTGGATGCCGGCGAACACCCGGGCATCGGCCGACTCGGACGATGCCTCGGAAAGTGATTCGAAATGGCGTGTGATCACCTTGGCCGGCAGCGCTGCCAGCGGCGGCGGCAGCGGGACGGCGCCGGCGTTGAACGTCCGGACGAAGGCGATATCGTCGGTGCCGAAGAACCGCCGCATCACCTCGGTATTCGCGCCGCTGGCCGTTGGCAGGGCGCAGGGATAATCCGGATACGGCGGGGTGACCAGGAATGGACGCCAGTTCGGATCGCTCGTCGTGTCCGGATTGCCATCATCGGCCCAGCGGATGGCGGTGACCGGCCGCCAGAACTTGTAGGTGTACTTGCTGTCCTGACTGGCGATGTGTCCGTCCGCCTCGGCGATGTTCAACAAGGCGAACAAGCGCGCGTGCTGCCAGGGATCGAGGCCTCGTCCGGCGACGATGCCGCGGGCCGTCAGGTTCCAGTTGGACCCGCCGCCTGGCCAGAACCGGGCGATGTCGCTCTCTTCGGAGTCGGGTGCGACGCCGCGCACCAGCGCATCGCCGACTTGCTTGACCTCGTTGTAGTCGCGCGTATATGACTCGCTGGCGAGGTCGAAGAGCTCACCCGGCTCGACACGGAACTGCGAGCCACTGCGCAGCGCGAATGGCGTGACATGCGCCCACCCGGCGAATGACGGGGTAATCACGTCGGGAAACTCCGGATTGGGCGTGGGCTGGTAGACACCGGGACCCGGAGGGTCGGTATACGGCAGGTTTGGCGTGGCGGAACCGTCGGACGCGCGCAGCGCCAGGATCGCGTCGGCGGAATTCATGCCCGCGGTGATGCCTTGCGATTTCGCTGTGCCGTCCGGTATCGCGGCGAGCGCGGCATTGTAGGCGTTGTTCACGGTGGCGATTGCATCGGTCTTGAGCTGGCTGTCCGGCACCGTGTTGAGCAGCCCCAGCAGGGTGCCGCGCGCAGCGGCAGCGACCGCCGCATCGGGCGACGCACTCGCACTCGCCGCGGGCACGACGGCGTAGGACTTGTAGCGCGGATCGATCGAGTTGAGTGCATCGTGGATGGCGATCTGCGCCATCGCCATGGCACGCGATTGCTGTTGCGGGCCGCCGAAGCGTGGCGCGACCGAACCGGCAGTGGCGTTCCAGTCGGTGACGGCATCGGCACGGGCGAGTTCCGGCGCGACCAGGCCCAGAACCCCGGCAATGATCCAGGCGATGCGAGGGCGGTGTGGCAGCTTTCCGTGTGCGGCCCGAGAAGCAAGACCGTTCATAAGACCTCCTTCCGCTGTGTCGAGGTGCCGTGAGGGCAACCGGCCGGCGGTTCGCTTGTTAAGATGGCTCTCTCAGCCAGGGAAAGTCTCAGGAAGGCGATAAGATTTCGCTGGCTTTTCCCTAAGGGACTGGAATGAGACTTTCCTTCGGAGATTGCATCTTCGATTCAGGCACCCGTGAAGTTTCCCGGGGCGGCAAGCTCGCACCTGTCTCACCCAAGGCCTTGCGGCTTCTCGAGATCCTGGCCGAGAGGCGTCCGAACGCTGTCTCGAAGGAGGAGCTGTACCGCCTTCTCTGGCCCGACAGTTTCGTCTCAGACGCGAATCTCCCCAATCTCGTAGCCGAACTTCGGGCGGCGCTCGGCGACGACGCGAGAGAGCCTTTGATCGTTCGTACGGTCCAGCGATTCGGTTACGCTTTTCGAGCGAAGACGAGAGCGGCTCCTGAAAAATCCGCGGCGGCGGGCACCGCGTACCGGCTGATCTGGGGGAATCGCGAGATCGACCTCGACGCCGGCGAGAACGTGCTCGGGCGGGACCGCGGCGCGGTCGCCTGGATCGATGAGGAATCCGTTTCGCGGCGGCACGCGAGAATAATGGTCGATAACCGTGGCGCGAGCCTCGAGGACCTCGGCAGCAAGAATGGGACAGTGCTTCGCGGCAAGAAGATCCGCGAGCCAGTCGACCTGCGGGACGGAGATGTGATCAAGATCGGGCCGGCGTCCCTCGTCTTCCGCGCCTTTCAACGGACAGGCTCGACCGCCTCGACGGTCGAAAAACGGGCGCGTCGCTGACGCCTGACCCGGCCGAGAGGAGGAGAGGGAAACTGGTTCTCGCCGCTCACTCCCGTCTCGGGCCCTACGAGGTGCTCGCCCAGCTCGGTGCGGGAGGGATGGGGGAGGTCTACCGGGCCCTCGACGCGAAGCTCGGCCGCCAGGTGGCCATCAAGGTGCTGCCGGGCGAGTTTTCCTCGCAACGCGCCCGGCTCGACCGGGAGTCGGAAAGCCGTCAGAGAGTTTCGCCCCGCCGACCCAGCGGGGGTTCTGAACCCCGGGACAGTCCTGGCCGCCGGACGGGAGTTTCTGGGCGCATAACTACTGGCGGGATCTGACGGACCTCTACCTGGTCGACGGGCTGAAATGACGAGTCGCCTCGGACCGTTGCGTTGAAAGTGCTGCCCGGAGAGATCTCGGCGGACAGGGGCCGGCTGGAACGTTTTGAGAACGAAGCGCGCGCGGCCTCTTCTCTCAACCACCCGAACATCGTCACGATCTACGACATCGGTACGGCCGATTCCGTCGCCTACATCGCGATGGAGCTGGTCGAGGGCAGGACTCTTCGCGATCTGCTTCAGGCGGGGCCGACTCCCTTGCGCCGGTTCCTCTCGCTGGCCGCGCAGATCGCTGACGGCCTCGCCAAGGCGCACAGCGCGGTATCGTGCATCGCGACCTGAAGCCCGAGAACCTGATGGTGACGAAGGACGGCTTCGTCAAGATCCTCGATTTCGGTCTCGCCAAGCTCGTCCCATCCAATTTCGAGGAGGCCCAGGGAACGGCTCTTCCGACCGTGACGCGCGGGACCGAGCCCGGGACTGTTCTCGGGACGGTTGGCTACATGTCGCCGGAGCAGGCGAGCGGGCGGCCGCTCGATTTCCATTCGGACCAGTTCTCGCTCGGCGCGATTCTCTACGAGATGGCCGCCGGGAAGCGCGCGTTCCAGCGTTCGACGGCGGTGCAGACTCTTTCCGCGATCATTCAGGACGAGCCCGAGCCGCTCTCCTCCGCCGCGCCGAAGGGGCCGGCGAACCTGGTCTGGATCATCGAGCGGTGCCTGCCAAGGACGCGGAAGAGCGCTATGGCTCGACGAAGGACCTCGCGCGAGACCTGGCGGCTCTTCGAGACCACGCTTCCGGGATCTCCTCGGTCGGGCAGCGGGCGCCGGCCGTGGGTCGCCGGCTGCGGGTGTCGCGGCCCGTTCTTGCCGCCGGAGTTCTGGCAGGTGTGCTCGCCGCCGCGTTGACGTTCTACGCGGGTCTGAGGATCCAGGCCCGGCGCGACCGCGAATCGCCTCCTCCCACCCGCCAGAGGCTCACGTTTCGCCGGGGCTTCTTGACGGGCGCGCGGTTTGCTCCCGACGGACAGACGATCGTCCATTCCGCCGCCTGGGACGGGAAGCCGAGCGAGATCTTCACGAGCCGGGTGGGCAGCTCAGAGTCGCGTCTGCTCGGCATCTTCCCGGCCGGAATCCTGGCGATCTCTTCCACCGGCGAGATGGCCATCTCGCTCGGCTGCGAGAATCGCTGGGAGCCATGCTTCGGCACCCTCGCCCGGGCGCCGCTCGCGGGCGGCGCCGCGCGGGAAGTCCTCGAAGACGTCGCATCGGCCGATTGGTCGCCCGACGGCAAGGAGCTCGCGGCGATCCACGTCGTCGGAGGACGCGACCGCCTCGAGTATCCGATCGGCAAGGTTCTCTACACAACCGAGGGTTTTCTGAGCTCCGTCCGCGTGTCGCCGAAGGGCAATCTCGTCGCTTTTCTCGACAATCCCAGCCGCGACGACTCTCGCGGGTTCGTCTGCGTCGTCGACGGCGGCGGCCGCAAGAGGTTCCTGACGCAGGAGCTCGCCCCCACGCGGCCGATATTGTGGAGCCCGGCCGGGGATGAAATCTTTTTTGTCCACGGTAAGGATCTCGCAATCCGGGGCGTTGCTCTCTCCGGCCGCGTGCGCGCGGCATCCTGGATTCCGGCATCGGACGATGTCTCGCACGAAGGGCTGTTCCTGGACGCCGGCGGCTTCCGGAACCTGCGCCGGGACATTCTCGCTCTGGTTCCGGGTGCCTCGAAAGAACGCAACCTCTCCTGGCTCGGGGACTCCACCGCAGCGGACCTGTCGCCGGACGGCCGGCAGCTTCTCTTCTACGAATACAGCTCGTCGCCTGACAAAGGATTCGTTACTCATCTTCGAAAGACGGACGGATCCGATCCCAAGATGCTCGGAAAGGGCAAGGCGCTCGCTCTCTCGCCCGACCAGAAGTGGGCGCTCATGGGCATCGCGTTTCCCGAGCCTCGCCTCGCGCTGTTGCCGACCGGAGTGGGTGAGCCGCGGCTGCTTCCGGGCGGCGGCATCGTTCAATACCACTGGGCTTCCTTCTTTCCCGACGGCCGCCGAATCCTGATCGCGGCGGAGGAGAAGGGGAAGGCTCCCCGCTCGTACATTCAGGACATCGCCGGTGGCCCGCCCCGGGCCTTCGCGGAGGAGGGGATGCGAGCCACCATCGTGTCGCCCGACGGCCACGAAATTGCCGGCTCGACGCAGGAGGGGCTGTACCTGATCTATCGGGCCGACGGGGAGGGCCGGCCGCGCCCGATCATAGGAGCCGAACCCGGCGACTTTCTCGTCCAGTGGAGCGCCGACGGTAAGTCGATCCTCGTTCGCGGCTCCGAGGAACGGCCCTTGACGCTCTACCGCGTAGACCTCGCGACGGGGCGCCGGGAGCGCTGGAAGGAGCTCGCGCCGCCGGACCCGGCGGGTTTCCTGGAGTATCACACGGGCCCCACCACCGCGCGCGTCACACCGGACGGTCGGTTCTACGCCTACACCTTCTTCACCGATCTCGAGAGGCTGACGTTGATGGACGCGGGCAGGAACTGGTGGAAGTGACCGGGATCGCGGAGCTGAGCGATCCCATAGGGAAATCGTATTTGACGGCTCGTGAGAGGGAGCGTACACGGGGTCGGCTAATTTCTCTGGCGCGCAGTGCGGTTGAAGCCGATCCGCAATTCGAAGGCTGGTTGTAAGATGACGCCATCACTGGCACGGGGACGGCGCGATGAGGCTTGCCGTAAACGACTGGGTGTTCGACTCGGACACCCGCGAGGTGATCCGAAAGGGCGCCGCCGTACCTCTCTCGCCCAAGGCCTTCGACCTGCTGGAGCTTCTGATCCGCCTGCGCCCGAAGGTGGTCTCGAAGACCGAGATCCACGAGCGCCTCTGGCCGGGCACGTTCGTCTCGCCGGCGAACCTCGCCAACCTCGTCGGGGAGCTTCGCGCGGCTCTCGGCGACGATGCGCGCGCTCCACGGACTCTCCGGACGGTGCCGCGATTCGGCTACGCGTTCGCGGCCGACGCGGCCGCCGCGCCGGAGAAGGCGCCGGCCCGGTCCCGGGCGCCGTTCACCTGCCACCTCGTCTGGGGACCTCGCGAGATCCCGCTCGATCCGGGCGATCACCTGATCGGACGGGACCACGAATCGGCAGTCTGGATCGACGACGCCTCCGTCTCCCGCCGCCACGCGCGGATCTCGGTGGATGACTCGGGGGCGACGATCGAAGATCTCGCCAGCAAGAACGGGACCTTCGTGCGCGGCCGGCGGATCGAGAAGCCGGCGCGGCTCGCGGACAAGGACGCGATCCGGATCGGGCCGGCTTCCATGATCTTTCGGCTCTTCAAGCGCGCCGGCTCCACGGCCTCCACGGTCGAAAAGCGGGGAAGAGCGTGACGCTGGTTGCGGGGACGCGGCTCGGGCCCTACGCGGTGCTCGGCCCGCTCGGCGCGGGCGGGATGGGGGAGGTCTATCGGGCGCGCGACGAGAGGCTGTCGCGCAGTGTCGCGTTGAAAGTGTTGCCGGGCGAGATCTCGGCCGACAAGAGCCGGCTCGAGCGCTTCGAGAAGGAGGCGCGAGCGGCGTCTTCGCTCAACCACCCCAACATCGTCACGATCTACGACATCGGTTCATCCGAGTCCGTCTCCTACATCGCGATGGAGCTCGTCGAAGGGCGGACGCTGCGGGAACTGCTCGCCTCCGGCCCGATCGCGCTTCGCCGGCTGCTGTCGCTGTCCGCGCAGATCGCCGACGGATTGGCGAAGGCTCACGCCGCCGCGATCGTGCACCGGGACCTGAAGCCCGAGAACCTGATGGTCACGAAGGACGGCTTCGTCAAGATCCTCGACTTCGGACTCGCCAAGCTCGTTCCCGCGGGTTTCGAATCGTCCGAAGGCTCGCATCTGGCGACGGTGACACGGGGGACCGAGCCGGGAACCGTCCTGGGCACTGTCGGCTACATGTCACCGGAGCAGGCGAGCGGCCATCCCGTGGACTTCCGTTCGGACCAGTTCTCTCTCGGAGCGATCCTCTACGAGATGGCCTCGGGCAAACGGGCCTTCGACCGGGCGACGGCCGTGCAGACTCTCTCGGCGGTGATCCAGGATGAGCCCGAGCCGGTCTCGGCGGCCGCGCCGAAGACTCCGGCGAACCTCATCTGGATCATCGAGCGGTGCCTGAACAAGGACCCGGAGGACCGATACGGCTCGACGAAGGACCTTGCTCGCGATCTGGCGGCCCTGCGCGACCACGCATCCGGGATTTCGGTTTCCGCGGTCGCGCAGCCGGCGCCGCGGCGGTTTCGGCCGACCCGCGCTCTTCTTGCCGCTGCGGCATCAGCGGGAATCGTCTTCGGGGCGCTGACGTTCCTCGCGGGACAGAGGATGCAGGCGCGCCGTGATCGAGAAACGCCGCGGCCGCCTCTCCGGACGCTCACGTTTCGCCGCGGCTTCGTGACCGGCGCGCGTTTCGCTCCCGATGGCCAGGCGATCGTCTATTCCGCCGCCTGGGACGGGAAGCCGAGCGAGATCTTCACGACGCGCGTCGGCAGCATCGAGTCGCGGCCGCTCGGGATTTTCCCGGCCGGGATCCTCGCGATCTCCTCGGCCGGCGAGATGGCCATTTCGCTCGGCTGCGAGAACCGATGGGAGCCGTGCTTCGGCACGCTCGCCCGGGTGCCGCTCGCCGGCGGCACTCCCCGGGAGGTCCTCGAAGGCGTCGGCGCGGCCGACTGGTCGCCTGACGGCAAGGATCTCGCCGCGATCCATGCCGTCGATGAGGGAGACCGCATCGAGTATCCGATCGGGAAGGTGCTGTACAAGACCGAAGGCTACCTGACCGGCCTGCGAATCTCGCCGAAGGGGGATCTGGTCTCCTTCGTAGAACATCCGCAGCGGGACCAGCAGCGCGGAACCGTGTGCGTTGTGGACCGCGCCGGCCACAAGAAAGATCTGACGGGAGAATGGCGGCAGTTGTTCTCCACGCTTTGGAGTCCCACGGGGGAAGAAGTCTTCTTCAACGGCACCCAACAGGGCGAGGGGCTGGACACGTGGGGCGTCAGCCTCGCGGGCCGCGTGCGCGCGGCCGCCTGGATTCCCGGTCTCGACGACGTCTCGCGCGATGGTCTGGTTCTGGACATCGGCGGTTATCGCCACATACGCCGGGACATCCTCGCTCTGGTGCCGGGGGCCGCAAGAGAGAGCAACCTCTCCTGGCTCGGAGACTCCGATGCGGTCGCTCTCTCGCGGGACGGGCGCACGCTTCTCTTCTACGAGTACATATGGACGCGGTCTTCCGCCGAGATCTTCGAGACCTACCTGCGAAGGACGGACGGCTCGGACGCCAAACTCCTGGGAGTCGGCAAGGCGCTCGCGCTCTCCCCGGACGAGAAGTGGGCGCTCGTGGCCCGCCCGTTACCCGTTCCTCATCTCTCTTTGCTGCCGACGGGAATCGGGGAACCGCGGGACCTCCCGGCGGGAGCCGCCGTGCAATATCACTGGGCCTCGTTCTTCCCGGACGGCCGGCGCATTCTTATCGCGGCGCAGGAAAAGGGGAAACCGCCGCGCTCATACATTCAGGACCTGTCCGGAGGCCCGCCCCGGCCCTTTGCCGAAGACGGCATGCGGGCCACCCTCATCTCGCCCGACGGCCGCGAGGTGGCCGGTTCCACGCTCGAGGGGCTGCACCTCATCTATCCGGCCAACGGGGAGGGCCGGGCCCGCGCGATTGTAGGGGCCGAGCCCGGAGATTCTCTCGTTGCCTGGAGCGCGGACGGCAAGACGATCCTCGTTCGAGGAATCGAGACGCGCCCGCTCACGCTTTACAGCATCGATCTCGCGAGCGGACGGCGAGAGCGATGGAAAGAGCTGGCGCCGCCCGATCTCGCCGGCTTTGTCGAGTTTGGAGCCGGTCCGATGGGAGTCCGCGTCACACCGGATTTCCGCTTCTACGCCTACAACTACTACACCGACCTGGAGAATCTCCGGATGACGGAATTGGGGAAATCGTGGTGGAAATAACGCAGAAACACTGACCTGGTTACCCAGGCGGGTTTGCATGCCGTTTCAGATCTGAGCCGGACTGGACAGCCGCGAGAAGGCCTGGCACGGGCGCCCACGCGGCGCGGTTGGTGTATAGTCATACACATTGGAGGCCCTGATGAGAACGAACATCGTTTTGAACGACGAGCTCGTGAGAGAGGCCTTCCGCCACAGCCGGGCCAGGACGAAGAAGGCGCTCGTGCATGAGGCCCTCGAGGAACTGATCCGGGTTCGTAAGCGCCGGTCGCTTCTCGACCTGAAGGGCAAGGTGCACTTCGCGAAGGGATACGACTACAAGAAGCTGCGGACAGCGACGTGATCCTGGTGGACACGTCCGCGCTGCTTCCGTTTCTGGCCGGGCGCTCGACCCGCGCGAGTGAAGCGGTCGCGAAGGCGCTCTCCGAAGGCCTCGAGATCGGGCTTGCCCCCGTCGTCGTGCAGGAGATCCTGCAGGGAGCGCGAGATGAGTCCGAGTGGCGGCGGCTCAAGGCCTACTTGCAGACGCAGATGATCCTGGCTCCGCGCGATCCGCTGGCCACGCATGTCGCCGCGGCGCGGATCTACTACGACTGCCGCCGGCGGGGACTGACGGTCCGGAGCACGCTCGATTGCGTTATCGCTCAGATCGCCATCGAGCACGGCGTGCCCCTCCTGCACGACGACCGTGACTACGACGCGATCGCCCACGTGAGGGCATTGAAGACGCTTCCGTGAGACCGGAGTGATGCTCGCCGCCGGCTCTCGCCTCGGGCCCTACGAGGTTCTGGGCCCGCTCGGCGCGGGCGGCATGGGGGAGGTTTATCGGGCCCGCGACGAGCGGCTCTCGCGCAGCGTCGCGCTGAAGGTCCTGCCGGGTGAGATCTCAGCCGACAGGAGCCGGCTCGAGCGCTTCGAGAAGGAGGCGCGCGCGGCCTCGTCGCTCAATCACCCCAACATCGTCACGATCTACGACATCGGCTCATCCGAGTCCGTCGCGTACATCGCGATGGAGCTCGTCGAAGGGCGGACACTGCGAGACCTGCTCGCGTCCGGTCCGATCGCGCTGCGCCGGCTGCTGTCGCTGTCGGCGCAGATCGCCGACGGCCTCGCCAAGGCTCATGCCGCGGGGATCGTGCACCGGGACCTTAAGCCCGAGAACCTGATGGTCACGAAGGACGGTTTCGTCAAGATCCTGGATTTCGGCCTCGCCAAGCTGGTTCCATCTGGATTCGAATCGTCCGAAGGATCTGATCTCGCGACAGTGACGAGGGGGACGGAGCCGGGGACCGTCCTGGGAACGGTCGGCTACATGTCGCCGGAGCAGGCGAGCGGCCGCCCCGTGGATTTTCGCTCGGACCAGTTCTCGCTGGGAGCCATTCTCTACGAGATGGCGACCGGGAAGCGGGCCTTCGAGCGGGCGACGGCGATTCAGACTCTTTCAGCGGTCATTCAGGACGAGCCCGAGCCCCTTTCGGCTACGGCGCCGAAAACCCCGGCGAACCTGGTCTGGATCATCGAGCGGTGCCTGGCCAAGGACCCGGAGGAGCGCTACGGCTCGACGAAGGATCTCGCGCGAGACCTGGCGGCACTTCGAGACCACGGTTCCGAGATCTCGTCGGTCCGGCAGGATGCGCGGGCTGTGGATCGCCGTTTGCGCGTATCGCGGCCCGTCCTCGCCGCCGGGTTGCTGGCGGGTCTCACCCTCGCCGCGCTGGCGTTCTTCGGAGGCCAGAGACTCCAATTTCGGCGCGACCGCGAAGCCCCGCCGCCAGCGCGCAAGGTCCTCACGTTTCGACGGGGGTTCCTGACGGGCGCGCGGTTCGCGCCCGACGGGCAGACGATCGTCTACTCCGCCGCCTGGGATGGGAAGCCGAGCGAGATCTTTACGGCACGGGTGGGCAGCTCCGAGGCGCGGCCGCTCGGCATCTTCCCGGCGGGGATTCTGGCGATCTCTTCGGCCGGAGAAATGGCCATCTCGCTCGGCTGCGAGAACCGCACGGATCCCTGCTTCGGAACGCTCGCGCGCGTGCCGCTGGCGGGCGGAGCTCCTCGGGAGGTTCTCGAGAACGTGGGCTCGGCCGACTGGTCGCCCGACGGCAAAGAGCTCGCCGTCATCCATTTCGTCGGCGGCAAGAACCGTATCGAGTATCCGATCGGAAAAGTCCTGTATCAGACCGACGGCTTCGTGAGCGCCTTGCGGGTCTCGCCGAAGGGAGACCGGGTCGCTTTCGTCGATCACCCGAACCCCGACAACGGCCGGGGAAGCGTCAGCGTCGTGGACCCCGGCGGCAGCAAGAAAACGCTGACGCAGGAATGGCCCTGGCTCCAAACGGTCCTGTGGAGCCCTACGGGTGAAGAGATCTTCTTCCAGGGGGAGCGGGTGCGCAGGATTCGCGAAATCATGGCGGTGAGCCTCTCCGGCCGCATCCGCTCCGCCGCGTGGATGCCCGGGTTGGACGACGTCTCGCGCGAAGGCCTGTTTCTGGACTTCGACAAGTTCAGGAACATTCGAAGGGATGTACTGGCACTTGTTCCGGGAGCCTCGAAAGAGCGCAACCTCTCCTGGCTCAGCGAGTCCTGGGCGGCGGATCTGTCGCCGGACGGACGGGGCCTTCTCATGGGGGAATACGACGGCTCGGTCGGCAAAGGCTTCTTGACCTACTTGAGAAGGACGGACGGCTCGGATGCCAAGTTGCTCGGAGAGGGCAAGGCGCTGGCCCTCTCGCCCGATGGAAAGTGGGCGCTCGCGGTGAGACTCGCTCCCGAGCAGCACCTGACTCTCCTGCCGACCGGCGTGGGAGAGCCGCGTGACCTTCCGAGCAGCGGCGTTCTCCAGTTCCATTGGGCCACTTTTTTCCCGGACGGCAGCAGAATCCTGATTGCGGCCAAAGACAAATCCGGGGCAATCCGGTCCTACACCCAGGACCTCGCGGGGGGCGCGCCGCGTCCCTTCGCGGAAGAGGGCTTCCGAGCGACTCTCGTCTCTCCGGACGGCCGCGAGATCGCCGGCTCGACCATGGACGGCCTGCAGCTGATCTATCGGGCCGACGGCCAGGGCCGTCCTCGCACGCTCGACGGAGCCGAGTCGGGCGACTTCCTCGTCCAGTGGAGCGCGGACGGCAAGTCGATTTTCGTTCGAGGCGCCGAGGAGCAGCCCCTGACGGTGTACCGCATCGAGCTGGCCACGGGAAAGAGAGAGCGATGGAAAGAGCTGGCCCCTCCCGACATGGCCGGCTTTCTCGAGTTCGGGTCCGGGCCCATGGGAGTGCGTCTGACGCCGGACGGACGGTTCTATGCGTTCTCGGTCTACAGGGATTCGGGGAGTCTCACGATAACGGATGTGGGCAGAAACTGGTGGAAGTGAAAGCGAGAGTCCGTCTGGAAGATCGAGAGCGGTCGTGACTCTGGCCGCGGGGACGCGCCTCGGCCCATACGAGGTCCTCGGTCCGCTCGGCGCCGGCGGCATGGGGGAGGTCTATCGGGCCCGCGACGAGCGGCTCTCGCGCAGCGTCGCGTTGAAGGTCCTGCCGGGGGAGATCTCGGCCGACAGGAGCCGGCTGGAGCGCTTCGAGAAGGAGGCGCGGGCGGCGTCGTCGCTCAATCACCCCAACATCGTCACGATCTACGATATCGGGTCGTCCGAGTCCGTGGCATACATCGCGATGGAGCTGGTCGAGGGGCGAACCCTCCGAGACCTGCTCGCGTCCGGTCCGATCGCGCTGCGCCGCCTGCTGTCGCTCTCCGCGCAGATCGCCGACGGCCTCGCCAAGGCCCATGCCGCGGGGATCGTGCACCGGGATCTGAAGCCCGAGAACCTGATGGTCACGAAGGACGGTTTCGTCAAGATCCTGGATTTCGGCCTTGCCAAGCTGGTTCCATCTGGATTCGAATCGTCCGAAGGATCTGATCTCGCGACAGTGACGCGGGGGACGGAGCCGGGGACCGTCCTGGGGACGGTCGGCTACATGTCGCCGGAGCAGGCGAGCGGCCGCCCCGTGGATTTCCGTTCGGACCAGTTCTCCCTGGGCGCCATCCTCTACGAGATGGCGACCGGGAAGCGGGCCTTCGAGCGCGCGACGGCGATCCAGACTCTCTCGGCGGTGATCCAGGACGAGCCCGAACCCCTTTCGGCCGCGGCGCCGAAGACTCCGGCAAACCTGGTTTGGATCATCGAGCGGTGCCTCGCCAAGGACCCGGAGGAGCGGTACGGCTCCACGAAAGACCTCGCGCGGGATCTGGCCGCGCTGCGCGACCACGCTTCCGGGATCTCGGTCTCGGCTGTTGGGCAACCGGTGCCGCGCCGGTTCCGGCCGTCCCGCGCTCTTCTTGCCGCCGCGATTTCGGCGGGTGTCGTCTTCGGCGTGCTGACGTTCTTCGCGGGCCAGAAGCTCCAGGCGCGCCGCGAAAGCGAAAAACCTCCGCCGTCCACCCGAACATTCACGTTTCGCCGCGGCTTCCTGACGGGCGCGCGCTTTGCTCCGGACGGGCAGACGATCGTCTACTCCGCCGCCTGGGACGGGAAGCCGAGCGAGATCTTCACGACCCGAGTGGGCAGCTTCGAGGCGCGGCCACTCGGCATCTTTCCGGCGGGAATCCTGGCGATCTCATCGGCCGGCGAGATGGCGATCTCGCTCGGCTGCGAGAACCGCTGGGACCCCTGCTTCGGAACGCTCGCTCGAGTGCCGCTGGCGGGCGGCACACCACGGGAAGTCCTCGAAAGCGTGAGCTCGGCCGACTGGTCTCCGGACGGCAGGGAACTCGCCGTCATCCATGTCGTCGACGGGAGGGACCGCATCGAGTATCCGGTTGGAAAGGTGCTCTACCAGACCGACGGCTACCTGACCTCCGTACGGGTTTCGCCGAAGGGAGACCTGGTGGCATTCCTCGATCACCCGAACTCCGAGAGTCCTCGGGGAACCTTGTGCGTCGTCGACCGCGGCGGCCACAAGAAAACGCTGACGGGGGAGTGGCCGAACATCTTCAATACCGTGTGGAGCCCCACGGGTGACGAGGTCTTCTTCGAAGAAGTCGGGGCGCGGTATGGGCATGATGCCGAAATCAAGGGTGTCAGTCTCTCCGGCCGCATCCGTGCCGCCTCGAAGGTTCCCGGATTGGGCGACGTCTCGCGCGACGGCCTGTTTCTGTTCATCAAGGGCTCGAGCTTCCGGAGGGATATCCTGGCGCTGGTTCCGGGGTCTTCCAACGAGAGAAACCTTTCGTGGCTCGGGGATTCGACGGCGGTGGATCTGTCGCGGGACGGGCGCCAGCTTCTGTTTTACGAGATGAGCGGAGCAGTCTCGAAGGGCGCGGACACCTTCGTAACGTATCTGCGAAAGACGGACGGCACGGATCCCAAGCTGCTCGGAGAAGGCAGGGCTCTCGCGCTTTCGCCCGACGAGAAATGGGCTCTCGTGGTCCGGCTGTCTCCCGAGCCTCATCTCGCGCTGCTGCCCACGGGAGTCGGCGAGGCACGAGATCTTCCTGGTGGCGGCGCCTCGGTTCAGTATCACTGGGCGACGTTCTTTCCGGACGGCCGGCGGATTCTGATCGCGGCGCAGGAGAAGGGGAAGCCGCCGCGCTCGTACATTCAGGACGTCTCGGGGGGTCCGCCGCGGCCCTTCGCCGAGGAAGGGATGCGGGCGACTCTCATCTCGCCCGACGGCCGGGAGATCGCCGGCTTGACTGTCGAGGGCCTGCAGCTGATTTACCAGGCCGACGGCGAGGGGCGCGCCCGCGCCATTCCGGGAGCCGAGCCCGGGGACTTTCTCGTCCAGTGGAGCGCGGACGGCAAGTCGGTCCTCGTTCGAGGCACGGAAGAGCGGCCGCTGACGCTCTACCGCATCGATCTCGCGAGCGGGCGCCGGGAGCGCTGGAAGGAGCTCGCGCCCCCCGACCTGGCAGGGTTCCTCGAATACCAGGCCGGCCCGACCGCTGTGCGCGTCACGCCGGACGGCCGGGCCTACGCCTACACTTTCTTTACCAGGCAGGACAGGCTCACGCTCGTGGAGGCGGGGAGAGACTGGTGGAAGTGACCGGGATCGGTGTCATGGTGGGAATGAGGCAAACAGGCCGAACTGATCGATCCCTTATCGAAATCCTACTTGACGCTCCGAGAATCGAAGCGTACACAGGGTGCAATCATTCGAGGAGGAAACATATGAGCAGACGAGTTCTCATGATCGCGGCGGCGGTCGCTGGTGCACTGGCTCTGGGTCAAGGTGTCGCGGCCGGTTGTGGAGACAAGTTCGTGCTGATCGGGGGCGCGGCCCGAGTCAATCGCTCGAAATTCCCCTCCCGGGTTCTGGTCTATATGAACCCGGCCTCACGCGTTCCCGCGGCAGAGAAGGAATTCCACGTGGAGGCGACGCTCACGGCCGCCGGGCACAAGGCGAAGGTAGTGGAGAGCGGGGCCGAGGTACAGAAGGCGCTCGAGACCGGCAAGTACGACCTCGTGCTGGCCGATTACGCCGACGTGCCCGAGTTGCGCAAACAGTGTGGGGCGAGCGCGTCCAAGCCCGCGGTCCTTCCGCTTCTCTACAAGCCGACGGCCGCCGAGCTTTCAGCGGCGGAAAAGGAGGCGAACTGCCTCGTCCGGCCGTCGAAGAAGTCGAGCGACCTGCTGGCCGTCATCGACGAGACGATGAAGGACCGGAGCAAGGGAGTCGCCCCGAACTGCCCGACAGCCAAGTAGGGACGACGGGATGCATCCCCGAAGGCGTGGGTCAGCGCTGCTCGGGCTCGCGACGGGCCTGATCGTCGCCCTGCTCTCATCGGCATCCGCGAATGCGCAGGCCTGGCTGCCCCCGAAAGGGGAGGCGTGGCTCTCGCTCGGTTACGGCAACCTCTACCACACCAAGCACTACCTGGGTCTTGCCGACCCGGACGGAACCACCGAAGTCGACGTCGGCCACTCGCGCGTCCAGAGCATCGGCCTCCAACTGGGCTATGGAATCACGAACCGCCTGGCGATGTCGGTCGCCCTTCCCTTCGTATTTGGGAAGTACGAGGGAGCCTTCCCGCACAGAGTCAACGGCGTCATCTCCAAGCTCGACGACGGCAATACCCATGGGACCTTCCAGGACTATCGGATCAATCTCGCCTACCAGCTCTTCAACGGGCCGATCGCGGTTTCTCCATTCGCCACCGCGATCATTCCGAGCCATTCCTACGCGTATTTTGGGCACGCGGCGGCGGGGAAAGACCTTCGCGAATACCAGCTCGGCTTCAGCGCGGGGGGGCGCCTCGACCGCATCCTGACCGGCAGCTATGCCGAAATCACCTACTCCTACGCCTTCGTCGAAGAGGTCAAGGGCATCGATCTGAATCTGGATCGCAGCAATCTCGGCCTCGTGGTCGGATATTTCCTGACGCCGTCGCTCGCTGTCCGATTTCTGGGAAGCGGGTACTACACGCACGGCGGGGTGGTCTTTCGGACACCCGGAAACCTCCCGCCCGAGCTGTTTCCCTATCACGACCAGATCGGTAAGGCGTCCGCGGTCAACCTGGGCGGAGGCGTGTCCTACGTGCTGAGCGGGTCCACGGAGGTCGGTGTCTCGTATCTCCGCAGCGTGTATGGTCGAGCAGGACACAAGATCGACCACGGACTGAGTGTCGGCTTGAGCTGGAGCTTCTCGCCCGCGCAGATCATTCGCCGGACTTCTCCACCGAGGCCGGAGAGGCTCGAGGCCCCGGAGCGGTGAGGGTGCGTGCGGGTCTGTGCGGTGCGCTGGCTCTTCTCGTAACGCAAGGTCCGGCGCTGTCCCTCGAAATCGGCGCCGTCGCTCCGGATTTCGGAATGACCACTTTGGACGGCCGGCGCTTCTCGCTCGTCGAAACCGAGAAGTCCCACAGCGGCGTGGTCATCCTGTTCCTTTCGACGATCTGTCCCTATTCCAACTACTACAACGACCTGGTCCGCGATCTTTCGCGCGAGTTCGAGAAGAAGGGTGTCGTGTTCGTTGGAGTGAATTCCGGCACCCTCGAGACGGCCGAAGAAGCGCGGGCCCACGCGCGCGAGCACGGGCACGCCTTCGACATCATCAAGGATCCCGACAGCCGGATCGCCGAGCTCCTCGACGCCCGGCGCACTCCGGAGGCGTTCCTCCTGGATTCCCGGGGAACCCTGCGTTATCACGGGCGTATCGCCTCGAAGATCTCGGCCCCCGACCTGAAGACCGCGATCGAGGCGTTCCTCGCCGGCCGCCCGATTCGCCCCGCCGAGACCAAGGCCTTCGGCTGCGCCATCCCTCGGGGCTGATCCGGTGAGCAGCAGAGAGTCAGGAATCGAGAGCCCGGGCGTGAACCCTCAACCCTGAGCTCTCGACTCTCGACTTTTCCTAGTGTTTGATCTGCAGCTCGTTGTTGACCTTCACGACGCCGTCCACGGAGCGCGCGACTCTCACGGCCTGGGCGCGGTCGGATTCGTTTTCCACCTGCCCTGAGAGCGTCACGACGCCGTTGGTGGAATTGACCTCGATGTTCGTCAGCGTCGAGAGCCTGACATCGGCGGCCATCTTTGCCTTGACCGCGGTCTTGATTGACGCGTCGTCGATCTGGCGGCCGGGCGAGGACGTCGTCTTGCACGAGATCACGAACCCGACCAGGACCAGGACCGCGACTGTTTGGAGAATCCTGCTGTACCGGTTTGCCATAGCCTTCCTCCCGCTTGTCTTGTTTCGGATCGGAGTCTTTCCTGGGCGACCCGAAGGCGCCTTCTTTGGGATCGCCTGACGCATTTGAAAGCACAGGCCGTGCCAGCTTCGTAAGCAAGCGCCGGGCAGTGAGATTCTCGTTCTCCCCCTACAATCCAGGGCGTCCGGCGGTTCGAACCGGGCAAAGACTGCGGAGAAACAATGGGTTGTCTCGTGCGGGCTTCCGGCGTTCTCGTGCTCCTCCTCGTCCTCGCGATCCTGGCGCGGCGGACGCTCGAGCATCCGGCAGCGATCCCGGCCCCCGGACCTGCGGAGAAAGACACCGTTGTCGACGGAGTGCGGTGGCGTTCACGGGAGGCGACCGGCCGCGGTTCGGACCCCGTCGTGTTCGTGCACGGCCTGTTTTCGTCCTCGGCGACCTGGAAGAAGGTCCTCTCCTCCGCCGCCGGCGGGCGGCGCGCCGTCGCGGTGGACCTGCCCGGGTTCGGGTACTCGGACCGGCCCTGGCCCCACGATTACACGGTGGCGGGCCAGGCGCAGGCTCTGCTTCGGTACCTCGAGGCGCGGCGGCTGGAAAACGCGGCCTGTGTCGGCAACTCGCTCGGCGGCGCCGTCTGCCTGATCGCTGCGGCCGCGCGGCCGCAGCGCATTCGCGCGCTGGTGCTCGTGGACTCGGCCGCCCCGCGGTCACGGATTCCCTGGACTTTCCACCTTCTCCGGACTCCCGTCATCGGCGAGATCGAAATGCAGCTCCTCGCGCGCCCGGTGATGGAGCTAGCGCTGCGCCAGCGGTTGTACGCGCGCGCCGACCGCGTCACCTCCGAAACGATCGACGACTGGTGGTCCCCGATCACGGTCCCCGGCACGCGCCGCGCGGCTCTCGAGGCGATCCGCTCGAACAACCGCGGCTACGAAAACCTCCTTGAGAAGATCCGGGCGCCCGCTCTCGTCCTCTGGGGAAAGGAAGACCGGCTCCTGCCTCCCGAGGAGGGATTCCGCCTGTCGTCCGACCTCGCCGGAGCTCGCCTCCTCGTCCTGCCCGGCATCGGCCACCTTCCCCAGGAAGAAGCGCCCGAAGAATTCAGCCGCGCCGTCAGCCAGTTCCTGGACGAGACCCCCCGCCCCTGAAGCCGGAAGGCAAGGCCCTCGGCTTCGGCCGGGCAACGCCGAGCGGGCGGGATGGGGAAGGCATAGCGGGCGCGAGTCACGAGGCTGGCGGTGGCATGACGCCGGGAGTCGGGAAGTTCAGTCGGGGAGGACGAAGGATCCCTCCTTCAGGGCCGCCTCTGCGAGCCGCTCGTCGAGCGTCACGAACGAAACCTCGGCGGGCTGATCTTCGGCTGCAGCGAGCAGGGCCGCTAGCTGGAAAGCGTCTGAGGCCCGGAGGGGATGAAGAGCGAGAAGCCTCTCGGCCCGGGAACGGATCGCCTCCGACGGAAGTACGACCGCGGCGGCTCCGTCAAAGCGCAGCAGCCTTTGTCGCGCCGCGGCGAATTGCCGGGCGTCCAGCTCTCCCGCTCGCAGCCGACGATGAAGGCCCGACAGACATTCGGTTCGGGTCGCCCACCAGACCCAGCACTCCCTGTCGGCGCGGAGCAGAGTCGTCACATCCCTCGTGCGGGGCTCGCGCAGCAGCAGTGGAATCACAGCCGAGCTGTCCCAGAACCTCAACGTCCGCTCCGCCGTTCCTCGAGCAGGCCGCGCAACGTCTTGCCTTCCGGATCCGCGACGGGCGAGGGCTTGAGCAGGTCCGAGGGGAGCCGGCCGTTCCCCGTCCGGAGAACCCCGGCCCGAATCAGCCGCCTCTTGCGTTCGCCGCCCGACTCCGCTCCGAGAGCGGGGATCAGACGGGCAACAGGTCGCCCTCGCTCCGTGACCAGGACCTCCTCGCCGTTTTTGACCCCCAGGAGATATTCGGAAAGCGAGGTCTTCAGCTCCGAGACGGAAGCTTTTTTCATTGGACTAGTATAGCTTGATTGATACAACCAACATGGCTCTTATCCCGCCTTCAGTCCCGATCGGAAACGCTACACGAGGTTCGGCTCGGGCATCGGATGAGAACCTGCCCGAGAAGATCCCGGCGCCGGATCGCGTCCTCCGAGGAAAGCAAGACCGGCTCCTGCTTGAAGAGGGGTTCCGCCTCTCGTCCGACCTCGCCGGCGCCCGCCTGCTCGTCCTGCCCGGAATCGGCCATCTCCCCCAGGAAGAAGCGCCCGAAGAATTCAGCCGCGCCGTCAGCCAGTTTCTGGACGAGGTCTCCCGCCGCTGACCCGGGGGCGGGAGAAGGAAGCCCCTGCCTTCGCGGCAAGGGCTTCCAACGCCGATCCTCCGGGTGATTGTCTTCAGTCGGCGGTTCGAGTGGCGATGAATATCTCCGGCTCCTGCGTCGTGTTGTCTGCCGTTGCTCCGTAAACCACCGCGCGTCCCGACGTCAGCACGAATCGAATGGAGTCCTCCGGCTGGAGAGAGAGGCCCAGGAACGCGTTCGCGGAGAGCTGAAAGAAGAAGTCTCCGGGGTACGCGACGGAGAAAGAGCTGCGCGAAACTCCTTTTTTGTCACGGACCGTCACCGTCATCGAAGCGCCGGCGGAGAGAGTCCGGACGCCGATATTGAAGCGGTAGCGTTGGAAATCGCGCGGGGCGAGAAGCGTGCCTCCCAGCCCCGGCAAGAGGGCCTCTTCCGGAAGAATGAGGTCCTCTCGAGCCCCGGTCGCGGCCGGATCGCGGTCGTTGTAGATACGGGCCTCCGTCACGGGGATAGCGCCGGTCGTCGCCACGAGATCGAGTGAGCCCAGGCCCGTCTGCCCGATCGCGGCCAGGAAGTCGGCATAGTCGAGCGTCTCGTAGGGAAGCAACGTGTAGCTGAGCGTGGGATCGGCGCTCGATCCCGGCACGCCCTGTTGCCGGAAGATCAGCGTCCCGGAGATCGGGGACGCGGCCGGGTTGTGCAGCCCAACTGCGGTCTTGAAGAACGAGCCGCCCGCTCCGGCCGCGGAAGCCGCAACGGGGAGGATTCCGTGAACCGGCTGCAGTGCATTGGCGAGGATGTAGTTGGCAACCGCCGCTCCCGTCGCCTGGCCGTCGGCGCACGCAGTGCGGAAGTGAATGCCGCCAAAGATACGAGCATCCTGAATTTCATCGAGCACCGCGGAGAAGCTCGTAAACGAGCGGACGACTCCGGTCATCACATCGGAATCCATGCTGAAAGACGTGCTCTTGCCGAAGTAACTCGCCAGCACCGTCGCCGCCGCGCCGCTGACGGTCGAGTGTCCCGACGGATACTCCGGAAAGGCCGGTGTCGTGAGCAGGGGCGTCCAGGTCGGGTCCGCCGGCGTGTCGGCGTTGCCGTCGGTGTCCGCCAGCGGTATCGCCGTCACGGGCCGCCAGAAAACGAAATGGTATTTCGCTTCCCAGCAGGCGATGCCGGCGTCCGCGATGGCGACATTCACCAGCGCCAGCAGGTGGGCGTTCTCGGAGAGTGTGTTGTGGCGATCGGCGCCCAGTGCGATGGCGAGCGTGTCCCAGAAATAGGCTGGCGTGCTCGCGTTCCAGAACTTGGAGGCGAGAGTCTGATCGGCCGTCCGGGTCGAGCTCGAGAGGCTGCCCATGGATTGGGTTTCTTTGAAATCGGTCGTATAACGCGCGCTGGTCAACGCCGGAGGACCGGCTGGTCGAAACTGCGAAGGCGAGCTGATCGCCCAGGGCGTCATGTAAGCGAACTGCGGCCCGGCTCCAGGCAGGAGCCCGGGCGGAGTCGGACGCCACTGCCCGACAGCGTTTCCGCCCAGGAATGGAGGCGGCGGGGGAGCGAAGCCGTCGGTGCTGCGCCAGTTCCAGATTGCGTCGGCAACTGCCTGGCCCCAATCGACCCCTCGCGCGATGGATTCACTATTCTCGGCGGCGGGACCGCTCGAGATCGCCGCCAGCGAGGCGGCCAGCTTCGCATCGAAGGTGCTCTTCTGGGTCGGGTAGAGTCTCACGAGCGCGGCATAGGCCGCCTGGACAGCCGCGGCCCGAAGAGAAGCTCCCGGAACGGGCTCGAACGAGACGGCGTGAACCGGCGCATAGCGTCGCTCGATGCCGTTGACCGCCTCGAAGACCGAAACCTGGACGATCGCCCCCACGCGACCCATGACGAGCGGCGAAGTCGCTGGCGCCACGAGTGCGGCCTGGAGCATGATCTTGTTCCAGTCGGTGACCTCGTCCGCGCGTGCGGTTGCCGTAAGACCGGCGACAAAGGTGGCCAGGGCAAGACAAGACCTTCCGATCCCTCGTGGATGGGTGAGACTCTTCATAGCTCCTCCTGTGCGTCCGCGGAAGCGGCGGCATGCCGCCCCTCTCGCTGCTACTATGGGCTTCCCAGGCGAGGAAGTCCCGGCCGTCGGTCTTCAAACTTTCGTTCGATCCGGCGCGCCGCTTAACAAGTTCGGCTATTTCAGCGAGAGCCAGGGCATTCCCTTCTCCGGCGTGCAGCTCGTTCCGAAGGGCTACGCCGGAAGACTGCCGACCGAATGGGAGGCCAACCTCACGCTGTCGTATCCGATCGTGCTGGGGCCGGTGACGGCGACCCTGCAGGCCTACGTCTACAATCTCTTCAACAACCAGATCGCCACTTCGCGAGATACGGTCTGGACCTCGAGCCCGCCGCCCGACTATCCGGCGTCTCTCTTCAATCCCAACCAGCCGCAGAACAACCCGGAATACGGAAAAATCACGGGGCGCCAGGATCCGAGGGTTGTACGAGGCGCGCTGAAGATCTCCTTCTGAGGCCCCGACTTCCGTGACGTAACGAACGGGAGCTCTGCGGGCCGCTCTTCGCTCGCGGCCAGCAGGCGGCGGCGACCCGTGTCCTCGGCTCGCTGAGGAGCAAGGGAATCACGGCCGCGCTGTCCCAGATCTCAACGCCCGCCCCGGCGTTCTTCGAGGAGGCCTCGTAGCGTTTTTCCCTCGGGATCGGCCACGGGAGAGGGCTTCAGGAGCTCCCGGGGCAGCCTGCCGGTTCCGAGGCGCAGAATCCCCGCGCAGATCAGGCGCCTCGTCCGGTCGCTCGCCCTCTCCGCCCCACGCGCGGGAACGAGTCGAGCGATCGGCCTTCCGCGCTCCGTCACGAGGACTTCCTCGCCGTTCTTGACGTCGAGCAGGTACGCCGAGAGCGAGGTCTTAAGCTGCGATACGGAAGCCTTTTTCATGAGACCAATATAGTTGGTTCGAAGAGACCAATAGGACTTGTAGCCGTTGAACCGAAAAAGCCGGCCGGAGCCCCTCGTTCTGCTCGCGTCGCTCGTGGTCTGCCTTGGCGTGTCGGCCATTGGCGCGCACGATCTCTTCACCTGGATCCTCGAGGTGGCGCCGATCTTCATCGGCGTGCCGGTCCTTGCCGCGACCTACCGGCGATTCCCCCTGACGCCGCTCGCGTACCGGCTGATCTTCGTCCACGCGCTAATCCTCATGGTCGGCGGGCATTACACCTACGCCGAGGTCCCTCTCGGCTTCTGGATGAAGGACCTCTTCGGGTTCGCGCGCAACCACTACGACCGGATCGGCCACTTCGCGCAGGGATTCGTGCCGGCGATCCTCGCCCGCGAGATCCTGCTGCGGAAGACCCCGCTACGATCCCGCGGCTGGATCTTCTTTCTCGTGACCTGCGTGTGCCTCGCGATCAGCGCCTGCTACGAGTTCGTCGAGTGGGGGACCGCCGTCGCGACGGGCTCGAAGGCGGACGCCTTCCTCGGCACGCAGGGAGATCCCTGGGACACGCAGTGGGACATGCTCTGGGCGCTCATTGGCGCGATGACCAGCCAGCTTGTTCTGGGGCGGCGCCACGAGCGGGAGCTGGCCGCCCTTCCGATCCCGGCAGGGACCCTCGCGGCTCGGACTACTCCCTGAAATCTTGTAGGGTCAACTCTTGGCTTCTTCGCGGAGCGCCTCCAACTCCGCGATGGCCTCGAAATCCTTGCGCCTTCCAGCCGCGCGTTTCACGTCGATGAGCTGTTCGAGGCCCAGGCAGAGGCAGTCGATACCGAAGAGTTGGATTGTGATGGAGAAGGCAACGAGCTGGTCGTAACCGCCGCCGCCGGTGATTTCGCCGAGGGCGTCGAGATCGCCCGCGGTGGTCGTCAACGTGAAGTTCAGGCCGGCCCGGATCGTCTCTTCATCGAAATGGAACGGAAGACCGGGCGGCGCTCCCCGCGGATATGGCTGAAAGGCGCGAAGAGCCGCAACGAGTCGGACGATGTTGTCCCTGGAGCGGGAGTAAACGATGCCGAGGTCGTTGGTCAGCCGGGCGGAACCGTGCGCCGTCGCAGCGGCCCCGCCCACGATGATGAAATCGACTCGCGATCCGACGAGGGCCCGGAGGAGAGCCTCAAAGTCGATCATTCATTGCGCGGCGGCCGGCGCGACGCAGTTCCTCGGCGAATCGTTGCATTGCCACGAGCTTCCGGAATCTCTCCTCTACGGTGAGCTTCAGATTTTCTCGGAGCAGCGTCCGGTCGATGTCCTTCTTGTACTCTTCGATGACCGAATCGACTCGCTTCGCAATAGTCGTGGAGGCCATGGCAATCGTCGTTGCATGTTAGCACGCCCCATCAAGTGGGACGCCGTCTTGACATCAGATGACAAGCACTCGATCATCAGCACATCATGAGAACGACGATCGATATCGATGCCCCTATCCTCCGTGAGATCAGGGCGCTGCAGAGAGAGCAGGGCCGGTCCATGGGAAGGATCGTCACGGATTTGTTAGCCGACGCCCTGGCCCGACGCGCGGGTCCGACAGCGACGCAGGAGTTGCGCTGGACTTCGCGCCCGATGCGGGCGCTCGTGGATCTGGCCGACAAGGCAGCGGTGATGCGATAAGGCCGAGCCGGTTCTTCTCGTCGAGGGCGTACCCGGGGAAGACCGGAGCCAGGTCCTTCACGCCTCATCCGCCGGCAGAGTCTCGGGCTCCGACATGACGCTCGGCGATCGGACGCCGCGTCGAGGCAACGATGTGGCCTCATTGGTGTTATCCTTATGGCCACAGGAGGCTGTTCGCATGACGCGTGTTGGAGTCCGGGCTCTCAAGGACCACCTGAGCGAGTATTTGAGGCGAGTTGGCGAAGGCGAGCGAATCGTCGTGACGGATCGGGGTGAGCCGCTCGCGGCGCTGACGCCGATCGACGAGACCGATGAGGCGCAGTGGGGGTGGGGTTTGGTCCGTGAAAGGGTCGCGAGCTGGAGCGGGGGTAAACCTCGGGGCAGTGCGAGGGCCCCCTTGTCGAAGGGGAAGAAGACGACATCGGCAATGGTCCTCGAGGACCGCCGTTGATCGCGTACCTCGATACGAGCAGCCTGGTCAAGCTGTACGTCGAGGAGAAAGGGTCGGCCCTCATTCGGGAGCTCGTAGAACGCGCCGAGCTCGTCGCGACTTCCGTCGTGGCCTACGCCGAGGCGCGGGCGGCGTTCGCCCGCCAGCGACGCGAGGGAGGGCTGACGGCCGCCGGGTATGATCGAGCCAGGAACGACTTCGAGCGGGACTGGCCCCGATATATGAGCATCGAGGTCAGTGAGGCGGTCTACCGCAGCGCTGGAGATCTCGCCGAGAAGCATCATCTTCGCGGCTTTGACAGTCTTCACCTCGCGTCCTACCTTTCGCTGTACCGGGCCGGCGCGCGTCAGATCCGGTTTTCGGCGTTCGATGAGGCACTCAATCGGGCGGCTCGCAAGGAAACGAAGGAACAGAGGCCTTCGTGACACCTTCCGCCGGGGTCCCCTTACCCGATTGCCGAATGGCGCGGATGGATGCGGTGGCGTTGGTGGCGCCACCAGCCGCCGGCGTTGCTCCTAGAGGGCGATGATACCGAGGCGCTTCTTCTCGTCCAGGGCGTAGCCGGGGAAGACGGGCGCGAGGTTGCCGATCGCCATCCGCCTGGCGAGGATTTCGGCGAAGACGTCGCGGAAGTCGGTGGTGACGGCGAGGTCGCGGTTTTCGTAGAGGTGGGAGGAGTCGAGGCC
>Ga0209009_1000157_pt1 | contig 27630 bp, 23 predicted proteins | sample BlaSpr_A8_OM3_M2_FD_187979 | JGI IMG/M metagenome (GOLD analysis project Ga0209009, IMG submission 187979) | Forest soil microbial communities from Thunder Bay, Ontario, Canada - Black Spruce, Ontario site 2_A8_OM3_M2 (SPAdes) (version 2) | ecosystem: Environmental > Terrestrial > Soil > Boreal... | reverse complement strand
CCTCACGTGCCTGGGAATCCGCAGCGACCGTCACCGTACAGGTGTTGAGCACCACGAGGTCAGCAGAAGATTGATCGTCGGTGAGGTGAAATCCTTTGGCCAGCAAACCGTGACGCAGCGCCGCGGCATCCGCCTCGGTGGCGCGACAACCAAAGTTTTCGATGGAGAATGCAGCCATGCGTAAGAGCGTTTTTGCCGCAGCAAAATCCCAAACGAAATTATAGCAGCCTTTAGGTTTGAACTGAATTTACGCTGGAACGATCAACGGCAAGATAATGCGAAGGTTTAAGGTTCGACGCCCCGGCGCTGATAGCACAGCAGGATCAAATCGGCGCGGCGGCGCACTCCAAATTTTGCCAGCAGATTGGAAACGTGGAATTTCACGGTGCGTTCTGAGATATGCAAACGATCGCCTACTTCCTTGTTAGCCAGGTTTTCCAGAAGCGCGCTGAGAACTTCCTGTTCGCGGCGGCTTAGCTCTGTGGGTGAATTTCCGCGCAGACGGCGTCCCTGTGTGGAATTCAAAATCGAATCAACGAAACGCGAAAGAACCGTTCGCGGCACCCAGAAGCCGCCCGAAGCCACCAGCGGCAACGCCCGCGGGAGCTGTTCTCGCGCTTCTTCGTAATTCAAAATTCCTTTTACGCCCTGGCGAAGCAGAGTGTGACTTTCGGCTTCCTTCAGGTTATCTCCCACCACAAGCAGCCGAGCTGTAGTGTTGTGATCGAGAATATTCGCCAGCAGCGCGCCGGTGGCTTGACGAGCCGCATGAGCGTCCACCACATATACGGCCGCACGAGGAACTTCGAGATTGCGGAGATCGGGAGCAAGCATGGAATCAAGCTGGCGCGACACGATCTGGCAGCCTGAGGGCGCCAGCACACGGCGAAACTCCTCAAGCACCATTGGATGGGGCGAGAGAAGGCAGACCTTCAAACTCATCTTGGGGGAACCTTTTGCCATCGTAGGGTAGGCTAACGGAATTGAACGGCAGGGGCAAGACGGACAGAACGGGTGATTTCATACCAGATACGGGGTAATCAATACGACTCAAGACAACTTAGACCACATTAAGAAACGAGTTTGTAGAATCGGCAGTAGCAGCGTTTCTAATCCGGTTTAGATAATCGGAATTAATCGAGCAACGAGGATTCGTCGATTCCTGTGAGATCGGCAGGTGATGCATCAGGCTTGCGTAATGGCCGTTTAGCAGGAAGGCCCGCTTGGCGAACTTTATAAAGTAAAGCGCGGTAACTGATTTTTAAAACCTCAGCGGCCTTGCGCCGATTCCAATGGTTCGCTTGCAGGACTTTGAGAATGACATCGTGTTCCATGCGCCGTGTTACCTGCTGCGCGATACGCTTCAAAGGAATGTTGCCGTCTTCGTTTAATTCGAAGGCAAAGCTCAAAGGCTTTTTTTCCTGCTGATGGCGATCGGAATGGAACGCCTCTTCCGATCCAAGAATAACGTAGCGCGCCATGCAATTTTCCAGCTCGCGAATATTGCCGGGCCAATCGCGCTGATGCAGGATTTGAAGAACGTCCTTGGAGACTGGGCCGGCTTCGCGTTTGAATCGCCGATTGAATTGCTCCCGTAGATATTCAACTAAATAGGGAATGTCTTCGCGGCGATCGCGAAGAGCCGGAAGCGTCAGCGTGATCACGTTGATGCGATAAAAAAGATCGGCGCGAAATCCGCCGCTTTCGATTTCTTTCGCCAGCACGCGGTTTGTAGCACAAATGACCCGCGCATCCATGCGCCGTTCTTCATGATCGCCGATTCGCGTGAAGTGGCCGTCTTGCAGGACGTGCAACAACTTAGCCTGAAGGCTGGCATCGAGTTCAGCGATTTCGTCCAGGAAAAGCGTGCCACCCTGCGCCATTTCCATCCGGCCAGGTTTCGCCGCGTTCGCGCCGGTAAAGGCGCCCTTCTGGAATCCAAATAGCTCGCTCTCGAGCAATGTTCCCGGAATCGCGGGGCAATTCACTTTAACGAAAGGCCCTTCGTGCCATGGAGAGCGCTCGTGGATAAACCGTGCCAGCACCTCTTTACCGGTGCCGCTTTCACCCAAGACCAGAATCGGAACATTCAGACCCGCGGCGCGATAAACTTTTTGCCTCACCGCCTGCATGGTCTCCGACGGTCCGAAATACACGTGTTCCGGTGGTAGTTCAACAGAGTGATTTTGGAGTAAGGCTTTCGCTTCCGCGGTGGATGCCATGAACGCCTAGCTAACTGGATTGAACTAGATGGGTATCTGCCCTACAACTGCTTTGCACATAAAACGCCAAACGACGCCAGAGAGAGGGTTCTGGCCGAAATTATGATAGCCCTATGATGAGAACCCAATCAACCTGTTTTCTATATCTTGATGGCGAAATTGAAGAGAACAAGAGCAGGGCGGGCGGCCGCGTCATAGTACTCGACCCGATTGAAAATTAGAAAATCCTGGGCACTTTCGGGAAGGCAGTTTCCCAATTCGTTCCACAGATGTTCAGCCGTATTTTTTCCACAGTTAGAGCGCTCGGAGCAGAAGACTTCGGAACTTCGCCGCAAAAAGAAATGTTACGAGCCTGTAACAGTTAATGTCGAGGATTCAGGATAGCCGGCTATTGACCCACCAATCGGCTAGCGCTGTGGGAAAATCAAAGCTTCCAGCATGTCCGCTCGGGCTTTTTGGTCGGAAGCAAATAATTGAAGCAGGTCAGTTACCGAAATCATTCCGCGATAGCCTTTTTGATTATCGAGCACGACCAAATGATAGATGCCGTGCTGTTCCATTAATCGCAGGCAATCTTCCAGCGAAGTATCGGGGGTCGCGCTCACTAGCTGACGCGTCATAATCTCGGAGACACGCATCCAGGCTGGGCATTTATTTTCAGCGGCGACTTTGTCTGATACATCGCTTTGCGAGATCACGCCGAGTAGAACGCCCTGCTTGTCGCAAACTCCCACGGCGCGGACCTGCCGCTCGCGCAGGTAACGAGCAGCATCGTAAACCGTGGCTTCCTCCGAGACAAAATAAACTTCGCGACGCGAAGCAATCAGGTCCGCTACTTTCATAGGTTCTCCGTTCGCCGATTTCGCACGCCAGCCACGCGATGCAGCCTTGTCGAGCCTAACTCCGACTCCCACCTAATTGCAAGATGTGGGCCAAAAACAAGTGTGATTCATCCTCGATTCCGGGCAAGTGAAAATGCTAGGGCATAAGAAATAAAGCGGGCTAGGCTCGGGTGAAAAAAATGTGGTGGAAACGGCCGCATTTTAGCGCAGACCGCTTCCACCAAACTTCAGAAAACTGTGATGTTAGTTGGGAGACGCTTCGCCGCGAATAATATCGTATCGCTCGATCACCGCGGCTACTCCGATAGATTCGCGCTGATCATCTTTTTGCTTGTCCACACGAACTACGCGTCCATGAGCCCGAACGAAGACTTCCGTTCCGCGGGTAATTTCCGCGGGCAGAGTAAGCGTGAAATCCACTTCAGTGCCGGGAGCGAGATCCTTTTCCATAATGAAGTAAACGCCACGAGTTGAGATGTCCCGGGTCTGACCGTCATGCGCCCCAGGCTCCCGATTGATGGGAAGGCGAACACTAACCGGCAGGGAAAGATCGTACCGTCGTGCCATGCGGCGTTCCGTCATCCCTGGTGCTCCGCTAAGAGAATTTTGAAGTTCACATCAACCCCCGTCGTGAGAGTAGCAATCCCTATTCCAAAGTGCACTAAGTGTTTAGCTTTGAACGTGCTCTATCAGGGACCTAAGGATTTCATCAAGCATAACTTAGCCAAAAAATGGCGCTCGAAGCAAACCCTTTGAAAACAGCAACTACCGTTTCCAAGATCCCAGCTGGGGGTGAGATCTCGGTAGGTTTTCCATATTCGGAATCTACGAAACGTTGTGTCGGAGCGGAATACTAGACCAGATTAGCGGCAGGGTGGAAGAGCTATTTCTTTGAATGTGCCCTACATATGCAACAGTTTGCCTGTGCAAGTATTTGCCCGTAATAGGACTATGGAGTATTAGGCCTCGGCAGTACTACGGCCGTGAGCTCCTGGAGAAGTCGTTCGAGGGATCGACGCGCAACGGCCTCGAACGACTATTCCGAATCCCACAGCAGAAATGTTTCTGTGACTACGACCCGCGAATCGCCGGTGCGCTTTCTTTTGCCTCGGCCTCTTTCGCAGCAGCCTCTCGAGCAGCCTTCGCCGCAGCAGAGCGCGCACCGCGCCCGGAATCCAAATTGAATTGGCGCATTTTGTAAAGTAGCGCTTTGTAGCTAATGCCCAACATTTTTGCGGCATCTTTGCGGCACCAATTCGTTTTTTCAAGCGCATCGGCGATCGCTTCCATTTCAGCTTCGTCTTTCAAACCGCGCACGAGTGCTTTCAGGCCCTGTTCCTTTGGCGCCGGAGCGGCATCGCGCGGGATCAATCGCTGCTGTTGGCCTGTCATTTCCAGCAATTCTCGGAAGCTGCCTTCGTCATCTTCCAGAATAACGTAACGTTTGACGAAATTTTCCAGTTCCCGCAAGTTGCCTGGCCATGGGTACCGCAGGGCTGCTTCGATCAAATGCTTGGAAGGATCGGGAGCGGCCTTCTGATATTTTTCGCTGTATTTCACCAGGAAATGGCGGAACAGCAGCGGTATTTCCGTGGTGCGTTCGCGTAGCGGCGGAATATGAATCGAGAGAACGTTCAAACGGTAATAGAGGTCCTCACGGAAGCGGCCGGAGCGCATGGCTTCTTTCACATCCATGTTGGTGGCCGCGAGCACTCGCACATCCACGTTTACTACAGCACGAGCACCGAGCCGCGAATATTGACCGTCCTGCAGAACGTGCAGAAGCTTGGCCTGAAGATGCGGACTCATCTCCGCGATTTCGTCGAGAAAGATTGTCCCTTTGTTGGCCAGTTCGAATTTTCCCGGCTTAGAGCGCACCGCGCCGGTGAAAGCGCCTTGTTCGTAACCGAAGAGCTCTGATTCAAGCAATTCTCCGGGAAGCGCCGCGCAATTCACCTTCACAAACGCCTGCACGCGCCGCGTGGAGCGAAGATGAATCATCCGCGCCACCACTTCCTTACCCACTCCGCTCTCTCCGCTGATGAAGACCGGCACATCGACCGGAGCAATCTGCAAAATCTGCTGGCGAATCTTCAGCATTTGCGGGCTGGCAGCGAGGAAGGAAAGATCCTCGGTGAGTGCTTCGCAATATTCGCGCAGCGCTTTGTTTTCGGAACGCAACTGTTGTTTCTGGCGGCACTTCAAGAATGCCGCGTCGAGTTCCGGTTTCTCGAATGGCTTGGTCAAGTAATCGAGAGCGCCTAAGCGGATCGCTTCGACTACCGTGGTTACCTCGTTCGAGCAGGAAAGCATGATTACGTTGAGAGTGCGGTCAATTTGCATCAACTGACGCAAAGTCTCGAGCCCGTCAATTTCGGGCATCAATACGTCGAGGATAATGAAATGCGGACGTAAACCGGCGCCGACTTTCTCCAGCGCTTCTTTGCCGCCCGGAACGGTTTCGACGTCGTAACCATCCACTTCCAAAAGCGTCTGAAGGTACTTTCGGATACTCGGTTCGTCGTCCACTACCAGAATTTTTTCCTTTTCGGCCATCGTATGTCCCTGGGAACGAACTAGTTCGTTCCAATAAATCAATGTTTCGAGTTACTCGGTGTTAATGGGAAGCAAAAATGAAAATGAACTTCCGCTTCCTAGCACGCTATCAACCCATACTTTTCCACGGTGAGCTTGAATCAAACGCTTAGTAATCGCCAGGCCTAAGCCCATGCCAGAAGAGGATGGATCAACACGCACGAATTCTTCAAAAATCTCCTGATGAAATTCCGCGGCAATTCCTCCGCCCGTATCTGCAACCGAAATTAAGACGCTGTTAGCGCGCATGCCGCTGTCACGCCGGCGATCGGTGGAAGGTGACGCCTCTGACACTCGCCGCTCCCAGAAATGGGGCTCGGCAACTAAAGTAACGGCCCCTTCCGGCGGCGTGTGCTTTAGCGCGTTATCCAGCAGATTGGCGACGCATTGCTGCACTTTTTGGTAATCGAATTTAAACGACGGCAAGTCCGGATGAATTTTTATGTCCAGATGCACTTTCGCGCGCTGAAACGCGTCTTGCCAGCGGCAGGTAAGGTCATTAATGCAATCCCGCAAATCGTTGTCGCGTAACTGCAATACCAATTTTCCGCTTTCGAGCGCCGAATAATTCAGGAACATGGAAACCAGTCGCACCAAACGGTCGCAGCTTTCTTTCGATTCCTGCAGCATGTCGCGCTGGCGATCTGTAAGTTTTCCCAGCGAACCCGACAGCAAAAGATCGTAATAGCCTTTCATAACCGCCAAAGGAGTCTTCAACTCATGTGCGGCCGAAGCTAGAAAAACCGTTTTCTGCCGATTCACTTCTTGAAGCCGCAAGTACGCCGCGAGAAGATTCCGGTAGGTAATCTCGCGCTCTTGCATCAACTCTTGCACCGTCTGCCGCATCTCTGCTTCGTTGGCTAGCGATTGCGGCGCGGTTGGTTCTACGTAAACAACCAGCCAATCCGGTTCTGGGAGCCAGCGAACTCTCGCGCGGCTCTTCCCCGCCGGCGAATCCACTTGAAGATTCACTTCTTGTTCGCCGCTTTCCAACTGATCCACGATGCCCTTACGATCAGCACGCAGAATATCTCTGAAGAGATTCAGCTCTATCTTGGACGATGTTCCGTTGGGGCTAAGTTGATCCTGGGCATGCAAGTTCGTAAACAAAATTCGGCCCGCTCGGTCTGCGACCACCAATGGACGGTCAAATGCGTCTAACAGACTAGCCACCAGGTGAAAGACCTGCTGGCCGGTAGCCTGTGGGTCCGCTATGAGGCTATTCGTCAAATTCCCCTCCCTGGGGGGCTTGTCGCGGGGCGAAGACACCATTCTTGAGTTTTTCGCGACTGGCGAAGGAACCGCGCTCAAGGAGACTCATGCTCGCAAAGCCTCGGAATGGAGTCAATGGTAAATACGTCCTAGTTTGCGCTATGCACTTGCATAAAATTGGAAATCTACTGGAGTATATTTGCCCAATTGACTTGGGGTCACGGCCTCCCGGGATTTCAGGCGTTTGTAATCCGTTGATAATGTGTGATTTAAGTTTTGGCTTACCGACTGCAAGAAGTTGCATTCAAATTGCGTACTAGTGTGAGTACTAAAACTGGAGTACTAATGGGCGTGTCGGAAAACGTTCTTCACCACAAAGTAAGCATGGCCCCGCTGTATGAAGAGCGTAGGCGCTTCCAGCGAATCCATCTGCAGGTGCCGATGTTCATTCGTGGACGAGATGCGCATGATGAACAGTTTCTCGAATTAGCTAAGACTTTAGATGTCAGCGGTTTAGGGGCTTTTCTTACTTGTCCTCGTTCCTTAGAGGTGAACGAAATCATTACCCTCACCATCCCGGCGCCTTCGATCACTTCCACTGGTTTAGTTCCCGCAGGCATGCCGCCGATCCAAGCGCGAGTGAAAAGGCAGCAGCAGGCAGGCGACGTTTACCTGGTTGGAGTCGAATTTCTGAAGCCGATTGGCTAAGTCTTTTCCGCAAGGTTTTTCCTATCGCGCCGCTTTTCCACAAGTTTCTCCGGCCGATTATGACTTGGCGTTGCCACAAAGTGGAATCCATTTACATTCTCACTCGGCCTACGCCCTCAATTCGCCATTGACGTCCTGCAGAAACCGTGTAATTTTCCTTCTGGCAGTAACTTACGTGTCTTCTGTAGTTCAGCATTCTGTTCAGAGATTGGACTGTCCCTTGCTGTAAGTCCTCTGCCCCCGCAGTGGCCCCTTAGTTAGGGAAGCTAGAACTTTTCCGGAACTCATTGATGCCCCAGCCCGAATCCTTGGCTCCACAGCCTTCTGCGGAAGACTCCTATCTCGAGGTTCTCGCCGAGACCTTGGAAGGTCTCGAGGACTCCGCTCGCGGTCAATTTTTACGCCAATTTTTTCGCACCATTGCGCGCATCGATCTTTCCGACGCACAAGCCAATGAATATTGGGAACGAATTTTAATCCGTCGTCGTGAGCTTGCCGAAAGCATCGGAAAAAAGATTTCGTTGAAGACAGCGATGGTTGATGTCCTGGCTTCCACGAATTTCCTGCGCGTTCCCATTCTGATGGAGTACGAAGAATTCAAGAAGCTTCAGATCAACGCGGCGACCGACCCACTAACCGGCCTGTACAATCGCCGTCTCTTCGACGAATACTGCGACAAAGAATTGAATCGTGCGAAACGTTACGGCCACCAGCTCGCCGTAGTAATTCTCGACGTCCACAAGCTTAAAGAAGTGAATGACCGCCACGGCCATTTGCAAGGCGATCAGATATTGCAGCTCGCTGCAGCCACTTTGCGAAAAACGTTGCGCGCGTCAGACTTCGCTTTTCGCATTGGCGGAGACGAATTCGCGCTGCTTCTGCCTCAGACAGACACGGAACAGGCAAATACGCTTTGCCGCCGCGTTCGCGCTCAATACGAAGGCGACATTCATTCGCTGAAATTGGACCCCGGCGTAACTCTGGACTTCGGTATCGCTGTGCTACCGGTGGATGGCGAGCAGAAAAGCGAATTGATGGGAACGGCCGACGATCGTCTCTATCAACTGAAGAATGCCGGACGCATTGCCTCGCGCTTAACACCGCCGGTATCTTCTTCATCGCCAGAGAGCCCTCGCGACGAGCGTCCGTCGAGAGGCCAGGAAATTACTGGCGCCTCTCCGGAGGGTGCTCCGAAGGCGCGACCTGGAGAACCTTTGCTGAAGCCTGGGCGTGAAGTTCCGTCCTCAGCAGATTCGGCGTCGCCGCAAGATGCTTCTCATCGAACGCACCATGAGGATCGTCCGGTGGAGCCCCAGCCGCCATCAGCCGGATCTGGCTCTGGACAACCGCCGAAGCCGACCCCAATTTCCACTTCGCCATCGCGTGACGAAAAACGCAAATGGGAACGCGTATCGCTCGCTGGAACGAAAGCTTACGCCATGCTCAGCGAAACAGATAAGCGAATGGCCACGGTGATCGACTTAAGCTATGGCGGAGTCGCGCTACTTCTGGAGAAGGGTGGAGAGCTGCCGAAACAGTTCAGCGCAATTCTTCACGTCCCCATTTTGCCGCCGGTACGCGTTATCCTGCGCCAGGCATACATACAGCGTCTGGATGGCGGTCGCACACGCGCCGGATGTTCTTTCGTTTCTTAAGCAATTATAAGGGCTTCTGCGGCATCCGCATTGGCTCCCTGAGCATCTAACCCATCGTTGCAATTCAGCATAGATGCAATATACTTAAAGTTTCCCGCTGACCTAGCGACGCGACCGTAGGTCCCGTCCCCATGGTTGCGCAGACCGGTCAGCAAATAGGAGCGCCCATGAAAGAAGGAATCCATCCCGATTATCATGCCGTAAAGGTGCATTGCGCCTGCGGCAATACGTTCGACACGCGCTCGACCATCAAGGGCAACATGATCCGCGTTGAAATTTGTTCCAACTGCCATCCATTCTTTACCGGCAAGCAAAAATTGATCGACACCGCCGGTCGCGTGGAGCGGTTCCAGAAAAAGTATGCGGACAAAGCGGCTGCCATAAAAAAGTAGCCCTGCTTTTTCTTAACTCGAAGCTCGAAAATCAAAAGCCCTCGGACGAAAGCTCCGAGGGCTTTTTTTCGCCACACTGAATTAACTCCTGTGCGGTGTACAATGCTCGCAGAAAATGGCCACGCAATTATTTCCATCATCTGAACCGCCGATTGGATCGCAGGTGGAAACCGCAGCGCCCCAGGTAACCTTACGCAACTACTTTGCGCACCCATTTGATTCCGCCATTGCGGCTGCCCGGACCTGCTACTCGCCGCGCTTGATCGGACCGGAAGAAATCACCGACAAGCAGCGTGTAAATATCGGCTCGGCCACTTACTACGGCGGCCACCACACCGTATTCCAGCATGCTCATTTCGAGTTCGGCTTGGAAAACATTAGCCGGCAGTTTGTGTGGTCATTTCTCCACGCGCATCCCTTTTACAACTCAGAGCAGCAGAGCCAGCGGTACGTTCGTCTGGATCGTCCGCAAGCGTATGTGCCTGCTGAGAGCGCAAATTTCGGGCCAGACGAGCGCGCGATTTACGAGAGAGCAGTAGCCCGTGCCTGGGATTCTTATCGCGAACTCACGCACGTGCTGCAACCCACCGCTCGCGGAATTCTTGCCGATATCTGGCACGTCAGCCCCATGTCGCATCCCAAGCGCGTGCAAAAAGTGGATCGACAAGCGGAGAAACGTGCCATTGAAGTTGCGCGTTACGTTCTCCCGGTAGCCGCTTTTACCACCATGGTGCACACACTCTCGGGAATCGTTCTGCACCGGCTGTGGCGCATGCATGCGGCGAGTGATACGCCGTCTGAAGCGCACCAGGTGATTGCAGGGATGGTCGCGCGCGTCCGTGAAGTGGATCCGCAATTCTTCGATCGCTTTGATAACGCACCTATGGACGAGCCGCCGGAATGGCGCCAACCCAAGCGCGATGGCGAAGCATTCGCGCGCGAGTTTGATGCAAAGTTGGCCGGCCTCACTTCCAGCCTCGTTGACCACCCGCCGCATGCAATTCCGGTGATGGCCGACGCCTACCGCGCTGTGATGGGTTTGACCGTCGCGGAATGCCCCGACGCCGAAGCCGTGGACCGCATGCTAAATCCAGAGCGCAATCCATACCGCCGCGAAACGCTCGACATCGGCGTGCATGCGCCCATGATGCGCGCATTGCAGCATGCCAATTTTACTTTCGCGAAAAAGATCAGCCACACCGCCGACAGCCAGGACCAACGCCACCGCATGGTTCCCGGTTCGCGGCCTCTGCTGACTCTGGCGGACACTCGTTCGCCCGACTACATCGCGCCCATGTTGATACGGGATAATCCGCGGGCCTTGGAACTCTACGCGCGCGCCATGGAAGACGCGTGGACTGCCAAGAACGAATTACTCGACCGCGGCGTGCCCTTGGAATTCGCGCTGTATCTATTACCCAACGCAAAGGCAATTCGCCTGGTGGAAACCGGATCGCTTTTGCATTTGCTCCATAAATGGACCATGCGTACTTGCTTCAACGCACAGGAAGAAATTTATCAGGCCTCCATTGAAGAAGTAGAACAAGTCCGTTCCGTTTTACCGGAGCTCGCCAGATATATCGGTCCGCCTTGTCATCTTCGCGCCGGCATCTCCACCCCGATTTGCACCGAAGGCTCGCATTTCTGCGGCGTGAAAGTCTGGCTCGATTTTCCCAACATCCAGCGTCGCATATGACGCGCCGTGGTAGTCTGGCGTATTACCTTAGCGCATGGATTTGCGGATGCTTCTTCATGAGCCTAGCGGTTTGGATCCGCGATCTCTTCGGAGCTTCATCCCACGATGCGTTTTCTTCACGCTCCGTATTCGGCCTGATCTTTTTTTATTTCTATGGCCTGGTTTTCGGCGCAATTGCAGCGTTACTCGGCGCATTTCTCTTAAGGCGCGTGATGGCAGCCCTCAAATGCCTCACCGCATCGCACTGGGCCGCGATTGGAGCGATAGTAGCCCCCGTTCTAATCGCGATTCTAGGAATCTTGGGAAAGCGCATAGGCACGGAAGGCCAAGGTGAGTTCCGCGTGTTGAGACTTATTACCTACGGCCCAATGACTGTTTTCGAAGCAGGATGGTGGCTCCCCACACCCGCCGGAGCGGCCACTGCATACTTGCTATGCCGCGTGCAGCGGGCGTTTGCTCCGCAAAAATCGTCGCAGAATTAAATCGCCGCCAGAATATCCAGCTCCCTATAGACCTAGCGCTTGAGGATACGCGTGGAGTTCGGTGAGACAAGCTCGTAACGAATGCCCCGCCAACGGATGCGCTTGCTGAGCGACGAAGTTACAAAATTCCAGGCAAACAGGAAGGGAACAATCGGCGCGAGAAAAACGCAGGCCACACTTGTTTCCTGCAACTTCCCTTTCCACTCCGGAATCGCTTCATTGATCGCTACGATTCTCAGCGCCCCTTTCATCGCGGCAAGCAACGGAACCGCGAGCGCCACCAGAACCAGATGACCCCACGGATCGCCATCGACAATGCAATAGAGAATCACAAACGCGGCATACAGCATGGTGAGTGCGTAGGCCAAGTTCATGAGTCCGCCGACCAGCCATCTACGATGCGAGTACACCCTCGTGATTAACATCTGCCTGTTCGTGAATTCAAAGAGTTCAGACCAAGTCCACGGATGGAACGTGGCCGCGAAACATTCAGAACAAAAAACGATCGGCCTGTTTGCCTGCTGCAGAGCTGACGTTAATGCGAAGTCGTCGCTGACCGCTCCTTTCCATGCTTCTAACACTTGCACGTCGTCGAAAGTCTTGCGCCGAATTGCTGTGGCGCCGCCCCAACAAAAGTTATCGTTAGGTTTTCCCAGTAGCGTCGCCACCGCCGCGTTCCACGCAGATGCCATGGCGCTCGCCAGAGAACTGGCTCCCGTCCCATCCGGAAAAATCCAGCGATAACCGGTCGTCGCTCCGATCCGCAGGTCTTGAAGTGGAGCTATCAGCTTCGTTAGCCATCCGCGTGAAAGCCGAACATCCGAATCCGTGAATACGAGCACTTCGAACTTTTCCGGCAAGCCCTCCACCGTTCGCTGGAGGTTGAACACTTTCTCGCCACAATCTTCAGCAGGCCCTGCAATCAGAATGTGCACCGGCCGTTGGCTCGCGGCTTTCACCCGCTCGATAATTTTCACCGCGGGATCCAGACTTGTCGCCAACGCAAAATAAATTTCGTAGTTCGGATAATCGAAACGCGTGAGCGCCAGAAGATTTTCTTCCAGCCCGCGCTCGCTTCCCTTGCAGGGACAGATCAAGGCGGCTTGCGGAGTGTAAAAGCCCGCGTGAGAAGTGAGCCGCTTTCTCACCATGGTCACCCAAGCGAAGCCGTTCCAAAGGGAATACACCCCGAGAGCGATTTGTAGAATTACGACAACGTAGAAAACTTCGAGCACAATCGCGAGAATAGCAAAAATAAGCTGCTATCCGTGCGGCTTCGCAGATTGACTTGCTCGAATCCGCAACGATAAAATCCGCTAGGTTTTCAGGTATTTACTACCCACATTCCGAATGGAGGTCATTTCATGTCCACATCCGCACAGTCCATAAACGAAGCAAAACTTCACGAATTCATGATGAAAGCCGTGGGAGAAATGGGAGCAGCCATGAATGCGGCTCTCATTCTCGTCGGCGACAAACTCGGAATTTACAAAGCCATGGCCGGTTCGGGTCCGCTAACCTCGGAAGATATTGCCGCCAAAACAAAAACCCATGAGCGTTACGTTCGCGAATGGCTCGCAGCCCAAAGCGCCGGCGGCTTCATCACCTACGACTCTGCAACAAAACGCTATACGCTGCCGCCCGAACAGGCACTCGCCTTGGCCGACGAAAATAGTCCCGTGTTTCTCCCCGGTTTTTTCGAGATAGTCTCCGCTTGTATAAAGGACGAGCCAAAAGTTACCGAAGCTTTTCGCACAGGCAAGGGCCTGGGTTGGCACGAACACGACCACTGCCTGTTCGCCGGCACCGAGCGTTTCTTTCGACCAAACTATCGCGCCCATCTGATCGCCGAATGGATACCTGCGCTTGGCGATGTGGAAAGCAAATTGAAAGCTGGCGCAAAAGTCGCGGACGTCGGATGCGGTCTCGGAACCTCCACAATATTGATGGCGCAGGCTTATCCGAAATCCACATTTGTTGGATTCGATTACCATCCGGCGTCGATCCAGATGGCGCGAGAGGCTGCCACAAAGGCCGGCGTTTCCGACCGCGTTAAATTCGAAGTTGCCTCCGCAAAAGAATTTCCGGGCGAAGGATATCAACTCGTCGCGTTTTTCGATTGTCTCCACGACATGGGCGATCCTGAAGGCGCCGCGCGCCACGTGCGCAAGACTCTTGATCCCGGCGGCGCATGGATGATCGTAGAGCCCTTCGCTAACGACAAGCTGGAAGATAATTTGAATCCCATCGGCCGTGTCTTCTACGCCGCTTCCACTATGCTGTGTACTCCAGCTTCGCTTTCGCAAGAAGTGGGACTCGGCTTGGGAGCGCAAGCTGGCGAGGCGCGTCTGTCAAAGATCTTGAAGAATGCCGGGTTCACGCACGTGCGCCGTGCAGCGGAGACACCTTTCAATATCGTTCTGGAAGCGCGGCCGTAGCTTTCCTGTGTATTTAATTGCCGCGGCGCCGCGCGAAGACCTTGTGCAGAACGCGATCAGCAGCCGTATTCAGCTCGAGCTGAAATTTCCCCGCCGCGCGACGGGCCTGGTCCATCAGAGATGGATCGAGTAGTAGCGCTGTGCGATCGACGAACGGCCCGGAAGCGACAGCGCGCGTCGTGCGGCCTGCCTGCCGCCGTGGTTCTCGTTGCGTCAACGTCTCGTAAAGCTCCAAATCGTGCCAGAATTCCTGCGCGTCTTCATCGCTCCAGTTTAAGGCTTGTCCGAGCGCCACAAAAAACTCTTCACGGAAAAGATCGAGCAACGGAATAGCAAGATCCAGACTGGATTTTTTCACCGGCTTGGCTTTTGCTCCCTTCCGTCCCTTCTTGGTCTTTTTAGTTTTCCTGGCAACACGCTTCGGCTCGCGAACGTTCACCCGAACCTTCAATCGCGCCGGCAAAACATCTGCCGTTCGCAGCACCATCGCGAGGATAGCTTCCCTGCGGATCGTTTCGAGTTGCTCGTAGTAGTGCGCGGGCTGGTCCGCCCGTCCCGGCCGCCGGTTTTCAGCCGCGTACATGTCGAGGAAGCGCGGAACCATCTCGTTATGATCGAGTGTGGCCAGCAAAAGTGTCGCCGCTTCACGCGCGCGCACAACAAGTTCTCTTGGACGGTAGGGCATTCGGAAGTTTCTAGCTGTACGCGATTGCGCTTCGCGCCGCAATAGGAAACCCGCGTTGTGCGCTAAAAAGAAAAGGCCCGGGAATTTCTTCCCGGGCCTCAGGGGGCTGCCTCTTATCCAAATTTTCCAACTTCGGTTTTAGTGGATCGGACCCGCTGGACCAATCGCCGGCAACTCATCGCCACCGGTAATAGGCCGCACAGGCTTTTTCTCGAACTTGCCAAGCGCAATTTCCAGCGCTTGCTCCGCAGTACGCACGAAGTGGATCTTCACGCCCTCCAACATCTCGGCCGGCAAATCCTCCAGCACGTTCGGCTCGTTCTCCGACGGAAGAATTACTTCGCGGATGCCTGCGCGTTTTGCGCCCAGCACCTTCTCTTTGATTCCTCCCACCGGAAGGACGATACCGGAGAGCGAAATTTCTCCCGTCATCGCCACACGCGGCCGAATCGCTCGTCCAGTCAATAGGCTGACGAGCGCCGTGACCATCGCCACGCCCGCCGACGGCCCATCCTTCGGAATCGCGCCCGAAGGAACGTGCACGTGCAAGTCGAGCTTGCGGAAGAAGTCCGGATCGATGCCATAACGCTCAGAGTTAGATCGCACCCAACTCAGCGCCGCTCGCATCGACTCCTGCATCACCTCGCCCAAGTGCCCGGTCATGGTGAACTGCTTCCCACCACGCGCCTTGCTGGCTTCGATGAATACAATGTCGCCTCCCACCGGGGTCCAGACCAAGCCCACCGAAACTCCCGGTTTCGTTACGCGCTCTTCCACTTCCTTTTCTATCCTGACTTTCTGGATTCCGAGCGCTTCGCGGACCACTTCTGGAGTAACGATATGCTTTTCGGTCTTACCCTCGGCGATGCGCCGGGCTTGCTTGCGCACGAGCGTTGCAATTTCGCGCTCGAGGTTTCGCACGCCGGCTTCGCGCGTGTAGTGAGCGATCAGGTCATGAATCGCTTCGTCCGTGAACTCAATTTGCTCGCCCAACACGATGCCGTGTTCCTTGGTCTGCCGCGGAATCAGGAAGCGTTTCGCGATACCGATCTTCTCTTCTTCCGTGTATCCCGCGAGCTCGATGATTTCCATGCGGTCTCGCAGCGGTTCTGGAATCGGATCCATCCAGTTGGCTGTGGCCACAAACAGAACCTTCGATAGATCGAACGGCACGTCGAGGTAATGGTCGCGGAACGAGGAATTCTGCTCCGGATCGAGCACTTCCATCAACGCCGCCGAAGGATCGCCTCGAAAATCGCGTCCGAGCTTATCCACTTCGTCCAGCATGAACACCGGGTCCATCGTCTCGGCTCGGCGAATTCCCTGGATGATTTGCCCAGGCAGAGCGCCGATGTAAGTACGCCTGTGCCCGCGGATTTCAGCTTCATCATGCATTCCGCCGAGCGATATGCGCACGAACTTGCGGCCCATGGCCCGTGCAATCGATTTTCCAAGCGAAGTTTTTCCCACGCCTGGAGGCCCAAGGAAGCAAAGGATCGGACCCTTCATTCCCGGTTGCAGTTTCTTCACCGCTAGATAATCCAGAATGCGCTCTTTCACCTTCGCGAGATCGTAGTGATCCTCGTCCAGGATTTCTTGCGCCTTGGAAATGTTGATGTCCTCTGTTCCGGAGGTTTTGTTCCACGGCAGCGCGGTCATCCATTCCAGGTAAGTCCTCGCCACCATGTACTCCGCCGAAGCAGGAGTCATCTTCGCGAGCCGCTTCAATTCGCGCTCGCATTCTTTCTTGGCCTCGGCCGTCATTCCCGACTCTTCGACTTTCTTGCGAAGCTCTTCTATCTCCGCTTGGCCGTCGTCGGATTCGCCGAGTTCCTTCTGAATCGCCTTCATTTGTTCGCGAAGCAAAAACTCGCGCTGCGTCTGATTCACTTGCTCTTGAACTTGCTCGTGAATTTTATTGCGCAGATCGAGCACTTCACGCTCTTTAGTTAACTCGTTGATCAGCGTTTCAAGCCGCTTCTTCACGCTGAAAGTCTCCAACAGCTCTTGCCGAACCATCGTGCTCAGTGACGGCAAGGTAAACGCCACAAAATCCGACAAACGTTCAGGCGAAGGTTGATTCATCACTTCGGTCTGAAGATCGTCGGACAGCTGCGGCGAACGCGTCACCACCTCGCGAAACAATTCCTGCACATTCCGCTCGAGGGCGGTCAGTTCTGCATCGCGCTGATTTTCCAGGTCGGGCTGTGCTTCCACACGGCCGCGCAAGAATGGCTTGAACGAAACCACTTCAAGCACGCGTATGCGTTCCAAACCTTCTAGGAACGCCACGATGTTTCCATTAGGCATCCGCACCATCTTATGAACCCTCGCGAGCGTGCCCACACCGTGCAAGTCCGCACCGGTGGGAACCTCCACGCGTGGATCCAGTTGCGCCACAACACCAAGCAGCTTCTCTGGCCCCTCCAGCGAATTCAAAAGCGCTAGAGAACTCTCCCGCCCCACTGGCAGCGGCATCACCGCGCCCGGGAACAGGACGGTATCGCGCACAGGTAAAATCGCGAGTTGTTCTGGGATAACTCTATTTGTCCTACTCACCTGATCCCCCTTTGATACAGACACTTCCTACAAATCTATTACTCACAATAACCTTAGATGCACCGGACACAGAAAAGGTCCGACAGGAATTAGCTGAGCGCTATGAAGTTTGTTGATACTATCACACTAAAGTCTTGGGTGCAAGCCCTCTGGGAACACCGATGCTATATTGCAATCACCGTAAGCCTAAGACAATACTTAACTTGCTTGATTCTTCGTAGGCAAGGATTTTAGGAACTCGATGGCTTCTTCGCGGGTATGAATCAGGTCGTTTAGCTGGGCTTCTTCCACCGAATCCAGCATCTGCTTGAAGGAGGGTCCGGGCTGAAACCCCATAGCCATCAGATCGCCTCCAGTCAAAAGCCTAGCCGGCCGGATCTGTTCTGCAGGGGTCTCCCGGACAAACTTCTGCACGAAGTCATAATTGTTCAGCATTCGATGGCTCGAAAGGCAGTCCAAGCGGTGCAACTCGAGGTGCTCATCGAACCGATTTAGCCGCGCGAAGCGCTTCAGAGTGGAGGGCTTCATCCCCAGCACATCTTTGAACTTCATATGATTCGCCACCAACGCCGCGATCTGCGCCGTGTCCTCGTTCGAGAAACGCAGCCGTCGGCAGATTTCTTCCGCCATGCGCACACCCACCTCCACATGGCCGTCAAAACGAATCCGATCGCCCGTCTGCGAAACTGGCTTGAACGTCGCTGGCTTGCCAACGTCGTGCAGAAGCACTCCCCACGCGAGCGTCGCGGGACATCCCACTGGAAGTTGCTGCAGCATAAGTAGCGTGTGAATCCACACGTCCCCTTCCGGATGAAATTGCAGGGGCTGCTCCACTCCCTTCATGCGCGCAATTTCTGGAAGAATTTCGGGCAGGAGCTTGGTCTCATCCAACAGCTCGAATCCGCGGCGTGCCGCGCCTTCCGTAAGAAGCTTGGTCAACTCATCGCGCAGTCGCTCCGGAGAAACCTGCTTGATCTCCGGGGCTAGTTTCTGAATGGCCTGAAACGTCTTCGCTTCGATCGCATAATGCAGCCGCGCCGCAAAACGCAGTGCTCGCACCAGCCGCAATTTATCTTCGCTGAAACGCTCTTCTGGATTTCCAATAGCGCGAATAATTCCAGCGCTCAAATCTTCTCGCCCGCCGACGAAATCCAGCACTTCTTTCGTCTCCGGGTCCATCAGCAACGCGTTGATCGTAAAATCGCGTCGCTTCACATCCTCCCGCGCCGTTTTCGAAAACGCCACATTATCGGGATGCCGCCCGTCCGAGTAACCTACATCCGAGCGAAACGTGGCAACCTCGACCGTCACAATTGGGTCTTCTTCGCTGTCCGCCGGCTCTCCCACGAGCATCACACCGAATTTCGCCCCCACTTCCAGCACTACGAACGACTCGGAAAACAATTCACGGATTCGGTCAGGCGTCGCGTCCGTCGCCACATCATAGTCCGCGGGCTCGCGCTCAAGAAGGATGTCGCGCACACACCCGCCTACAAAGTAGGCCTGATGGCCAGCCGCTTTCAGAATTCGGCAAATACGCTCGGCGAGAACACGCTGTTCCATATCGCAATTATGAGCGAAATTCTTTGCAGTTGGTAGCTGCGGAGGTTGTTCGTTCTATCTTGCTACGCGAAGAGGCAGCGCAACGACGCTTCTAGCGAATTAGCGAATCCCAACCTGGCCGCGCACGCTGTCAATCAATTTCTTGGAATCGTAACCAACGCCAGCCTTGAACACCGTTTCCACGTTTTCTATCTCCTCGATGTTCTTTGAAGGATCGCCTTTTATCAACACGAGGTCTGCTTGCTTGCCGGGTGCCAGCGTTCCAATTCGATCTTGCTGACCCATATATAAAGCGCCGTTTTCTGTGGCGATCTGAATGGCGTGCACGGGAGAGAATCCTGCCTCAACAAGTAACTCTATCTCGCGTTGATCGCCGAAGCCCGGCAGCACGCCGCCGTTTCCCGTTGGATCGGGACCGCAAAGCAACAATCCTCCTGCCTTAACGAACGCCACCTCAAAATCCATCTCTTTGCGCAGCAACGCCGAATCCAAGCTCGAGTACGCGCGGGCAATCAGATAGCTTTGGGCCGATTCTGCTGACATTGCATCCAGCGTACGGCGCTGCAATTTCGGCCGCCCCGGCACACCGGCTTCAAAAACCGGTAGCGTCGAAGTCACCGCCACGTGATGTGCCACCAGATTATTTATAAGTTCCTGCACGGGAGCCCCGTTGACGTCTTGTTTTGCCCAAGCCGCGCTTCCCCCTTGAGGACATACATCCACTTTCTTGTCCGCCACGAACTCAGTGTCCGCAAAAACAGGTCCGTGCTCCAGATCATCGATTCCCAGCGCCACCGCTTCCGGCCAGGTGACGGAACAAAGATGTCCCGTCAATTTCATCTTGTGCGCATGGGCCGCCTGGATTGCCGCGCTCAATTCCTCGCGCGTGATGTTCATATACGCTTTGTACGACGTCATGCCTTCCGCCGCCCAGTAATCCACCATGCGTTTCGCATCGTCCGGTCCGGTTAGTTCATGCATTTGTGCGAACCGCGTTGGCATGCCCTCCAGGTAAGGCGCAGTCGCATCGATGCTTGGCCCCGGCATCAGGTTTGCATCGATGCGATTCTTAACCTTCAGGTCGGTGTACGGTTCCAAGCTCCCAGTCGTGCGCATGGTGGTAACGCCCGCCGCAAGATAAAGTCGCGGCGCGGTGTAAGGAATTTCCGCGATAAACAATCCCGGCTCCCCAATTCTTCCGCCAACAAATTGCGCCGAGATCGAGTCCGTGTAGTACAGATGGTTGTGCATTCCAACCAATCCAGGAATCACCGTGTAGCCAGTGCGGTCGATAATCTCCGCACCCTGCGGGTTTTGCGCTGACGCGGAAGGCCCGATCGACTGTATTTTGCCGTTCGCGATCACGACCGACTGGTCTTCGTTAGGCGCCGCGCCTGTTCCATCGATCACGCGCACGTGATTAAGAACGACCACCGGCGCATCGACGCTGGCGAATTCGGCGACATCAGACGATTTCTGAGCTTGCGCAACTGTGACCGTGGCGACGAACAACCCCAACAAGAATAGAAAACGCATCTACGCACCTCGCAAAACCGGCGGCTATAAGCTTGGTGCCGCTAGGCCGTCACACGAAGAACCAACGCAGTAATGTCGTCATGCTGGCGCGCGTAACCCACAAAATTATTCACATCCGTCATTACGCGCGAAAGAACATCCGCAGCGCTCCCGGAGGTCGTATTCAAACTGGCGAGCAGCCGCTCCTCGCGAAACTCTTCGCCTGTCTCGTTTACCGCTTCCACCACGCCGTCGGTAAAAACAAAAAGCAAATCGCCGGGCATCAGCTGCGTGCGGCCGGAAACGTACGGAAGTTCGTTGTCGGTAAAAACCGGCAACCCCAGCGGCGGACCGCCAGTTGAAAGCCTCTGGATTGCTCCCGAAGCGCGCCTCAAGATCGGATCATTATGCCCGCAGTTCACATAAGTCATCTCGCGCGTATCCAGATATAATTCGGCGAGAAATGCGGTGGTGAACCGAAGGCCCTCCAAACTGTGCGCCCGCGCGTAACGTTCGAGACCGGTGACAATTTCATCCAGCGAAGCCGTCGTGGCTGCCAACGCTCTTAAGCTTGCCTGGAACGTCGCCATCAGCAGTGCTGCCGGTACACTTTTCCCCGCAACGTCAGCAACAGCGATCAGTAAGGAAGGCTTGCTCTCTCCGTTTGCCGGGAATGGACGCAAAAACGCGTCGTAGTAATCGCCGGCCACGGTGTTTTGAGGCCGTGTCGCGAAAGCAATATCCATGCCCGGAATTTCCGGAGCATGGGCTGGAACCAACCACTGCTGAATCTCTCGCGCGATTTCCAGATCGCGCTTCATGGTCACGCGATCGGCCAGCTCCAGCGCTAGCAAAATGAACAAAATGATTACGCCAATCCCTTCGAAGTTAATGTCCGCGTTACCTGAGCTTGAACGGATCTCCGGATGGATCACGATTAAAACGAGTGCAATCATCAGCAGGACCCGGCGCGCAGGAGAGAGCTTCATCAACATGGCCTGAAATAGGCCCCAGGCAGCGAATAAAACTCTTTTAAACTTCGATTTTTCGCGTCCAATGGCGTCCCAATCCACGTCCTTCGAATAAAGGCCGTAGCTGGATCGCGCTTCGGATTTAAATTCGCCCCAAAGTTGGCCAATTTTCAGGCCCTCTGTCACGCGCGCCCAGAAATCGCGCACGTTGCGAATGGCGCCTTTGGAGCGCTTGTCCGAATTGGGAGCTTCCGCCATGAGAACGAAACTATAGGACAGGAAACAGATTGCGGCAAATTTGTTTGGTTCTAAAAGCGAAGGTTACAAGGAAAATTTAATGGTGTTCGTCGCCATCATCGCGACTCTTGAGCGACCCGCCCAGCTGTACTTTCGAAAATCCAAATCGGTCGCGAAGACTGTCCGTAGCCCGGGCCAAACGCTCCAGTTTTTCGCGGCGCCCCGGATCGAGGAGTTCCATTTGCCCGGAGCCGCTGGAGAATGAAGAAAGCTCTACACCTACAAGCCGTAATTTTGCCGCACCATCCCAGGCACGCGGGAAAAGTTCCCTAATCGCTCGCAAAAAGACCGAATCCAGATCGGAAGTTTCCGCCAGGGTCTGACTGCGCGTAATAGTCGTAAAGTTGGTGTAACGCAAAGTAATCGAAACGGTGCGCGCATGCAGACCCGCATCACGCAAACGCTTGGACGCCTTCTGGCAAAGATGGCTTAGCGCGGACTCCAGAATCTCCCGCTCGTTCGTGTCCTGGCCAAAAGTCTGATTGTGCGAAAGTGATTTCGGCTCGGCATCCACGAAAAACTCGTAAGAATCGATCCCACGCGCCTTGCGAAACAGCGCTTGTCCCCATTTCCCAAAAACCTCTTCCAGTTTTTCCAGCGAAACATTTTGAAGTTGCGCTATTGTCTCCACTCCGAGATTTTTCAACGCCGCTTCCGTCACTTTTCCAATTCCCGGAATCCGTCTCACCGACAACGGCGAGAGAAAAGCAGCTTCACTTCCTAGTGGCACCCAAACCAGCCCGCGAGGTTTGGCCTGTTCGCTCGCAACTTTCGCCACCAACCGCGTCGCAGCGAGCCCGCCCGAGCACGGCAGCCCGGTTGTCCCAGTAATTTCCACTAAGAGTTTGTGCGCAGCGCCAAACGACGGTCCGTGCAGCCTCTCCGTCCCCGCCAAATCCAGATAAGCTTCGTCAATCGAAGCCATTTCCACCGTGGGCGAGTATTTTGCGAGTACGGCTGCCAGGCGATCGCTGCACTGCCCATAAAGTTCATGATGCCCGTCAAGAAAGACCGCGTGTGGACACAGTTTTGCCGCCGTGCGCAGCGCCATCGCCGAGTGCACGCCGAAACGTCGTGCTTCGTAACTCGCGGACGTTACCACGCCTCGCTGCTCGCGCTGCCCCCCGACGATCACCGCAAGTCCCACCAGGTCCGGACGCGCCAGCAGCTCAACGGAAACGAAAAACGCGTCCATGTCGATGTGGAGAATAGTCGCCGAAGAATCCGCCGCGGTAGGTGCCGGTGCATCATGCTTCGCGCGAAAATGGGCTAGCTTCGGCATCGGTGAATCAGGCGAGAGTTAGATTGTATGACAAAAAGGCTGTCCAGTTCCGTCAGACACTTTCGTCAAACGCGATCGGCAGCAGCCACCCGCGGGATTCCCGCCAGATCGTTCGTAAAAGTGACGTTCGTCCAGCGCCTCTGTTCCGCCAAGATCGCGTGCACATGTTCCGCGGAGTTATAGCCAAGCTCCAAAACGAGGATGCCGCCACTCCGAAGCAGACTGCCGGCTTCTTCGATTAACCGCGCGTACATTTCCACTCCGGTCGGTCCGCCGAAAAGTGCTGCATGGGGCTCATAATCGCGCACCTCGCGCTGTAATTCAGCGCCCTCTCCGCGCGCAACGTATGGTGGATTGCTGACGATCAGATCGAAGTCCCGGGATTTTTCGGCGCCGCTCGCGACTTGGTCAGTCAAACCTTCCAGCAAATTCGTTTGGATAAAATGAATGCGATCGCCGACGGCCTGGCATGCCGCATTGCGCCGCGCCACGTCAACAGCAGCCGCGGATATATCCGTGGCAAAAATCTCAGCGTGCGGCAATTCATACGCCAGAGCTACAGCCAGACAGCCTGAGCCCGTCCCCACATCCGCAATACGCAATTTCTCGCGCGGCAATCCAGAGTTGAGATGAATCTTAAACCCACGCGGCCCGAGCCGCGCCAGAGCAACTTCCATCACATGCTCGGTTTCCGGGCGCGGAATTAGCACCGCCGGCGTAACTTCAAATTCCAGTCCCCAAAATTCCTGTTTGCCGGTTAAATACTGCGTCGGCTCGCCCGCCGCGCGCCGCGCAATCAAGCCCAAGTATTTTTCCGCGTCAGCCGCATCGAGGGTGGCTTCAGGATGCGTATAAAGCCACGTGCGATCGCGTCCCAGCGCGTGCATCAAAAGAAGTTCGGTAGCCAACGTATGCGACGGCACATGCGCCGCGCGCAACCGCGCCATCCCTTCTTTCAAAGCTGCGCGGACCTCCCAAGCAGAAATATTCGAGGCCCTATCTGGAGTAGACATGAGGTCACCGCTACTTCTGTTTAGGCTTCCACAAGCTCTTGCTTCAGCCGCTCCGACTCATAGTGAGTGGAGAGCGCGTCAACAATGGGCCCAAGCTTCCCTTCCATCACTTGATCGAGTTGATGGAGCGTCAATCCGATGCGGTGGTCCGTAACGCGGTTCTGCGGAAAATTGTACGTACGGATTTTTTCCGAGCGGTCGCCGGTTTTGATTTGTCCGCGACGCTCGGCGGCAATCGCTTCGTGCTGCTTAGCTTGTTCCATTTCGTATAACCGCGCGCGCAACACGCGCATGGCTTTCGCGCGATTTTTGATTTGCGATTTCTCGTCCTGCTGAGAAACCACCAGCCCGCTCGGAATGTGCGTGATGCGCACAGCGGAATAGGTCGTGTTCACCGATTGCCCGCCTGGTCCGGACGAGCAAAACGTATCGATGCGCAGATCTTTTGCCTCAATCTTGATGTCGATGTCGTCGGCTTCGGGCAGCACCGCGACAGTTGCCGCCGAAGTATGGATGCGCCCTTGCTGCTCGGTGGCTGGAACGCGCTGCACGCGATGCACGCCGCTTTCATATTTCAGCTTCGAATAAACTTTATTCCCCTGAATCGCGGCTACAATTTCTTTCGTTCCGCCGATCGACGACGCCGAGCTTTCCAGTATTTCCACTTTCCAGTTCTGCGTTTCGGCGTAGCGCGAATACATGCGGAAAAGTTCGCCGGCAAAAAGCGAAGCTTCATCTCCGCCGGTCCCCGCCCGGATTTCCACGATCACGTTTTTGTCGTCGTTGGGATCGCGCGGGAGCAACAGGAATTTCAGTTCGCGCTCCACGATTTCGCTGCGTGCTTCGAGCTCGTGCTCTTCGTCATGCGCCATTTGCTTCATTTCCGTGTCATCCGTTTCCACCAGCAGTTGCTTGGCGCCTTGCAGTCCCTTCTGAATTTCTTTCCATTCGCGATATTTCGCCACCATCCCCGCCATTTCCGCGTGCGTCTTGGCAAGCTTCTGGAAACGCCCCGAGTCGTTGTGCACTTCGGGCGAGGAAAGCTGTTGCGTCAATTCTTCGTAGCGTGACTCGATGTTATCGAGTTTCTCAAATAGCGTTAAGTTCGCCATGGCCGCGCCTCATAAACAACGGGAATACAAGTTTGCAGATGGAAATCCGGGGAAAAGCAGCGCTCCGGTCAGAGCGGGGAGAAAGCGCTAATAAAAGGAAGCGAACATTGCCTTTAATCTGACTTAAGGATATCCACAATCATCTCCTGTGTCAAACAGCGTCTCTGCAGGAGGCTATGCACGTCCACCAAACGCTATTTTCGTAGTAATCTCTGGAACATGCGCATCTTCCAAATTTTTCGGATTCTCCCGCTAGTTTCTCTGTGCCTGCTATTCGCGTCACTCACCAGCGCCCAATCGGAAAAAAATCCGCAGCAAATTGCAATAACGCATGTGACAGTCATCAATCCCGGAACATCTTCGGTGCGATCGGATTCCACGGTCGTTATTACCGGCGCTGACATTACCGCCGTTTCCGATTCGGAAAATTTCAAGCTGCCGAGCGGCGCGCGTGTCATTGACGGCAGAGGTCGCTACCTAATTCCGGGCCTGTGGGACATGCACGTGCATTCCGCTTTCGGCGATTGGTTCCCCGGTGGTCGCGACATCATTTTGCCGCTCTTCATTGCCAACGGCGTCACTGGCGTTCGCGACATGGGTGGAGACGTCCCCGTCCTCCTAGCCTGGCGCAAGCAACTCGCCGAAGGCGAGATCATTGGTCCCCGCATGATCATCTCTGGTCCCATGCTCGATGGATATCTTCCGGATGGCAAGAGTTTGCGCTTTCCCAGCTCGATCCCAGTTACCACACCGGCAAGCGCGGTCGCTGCGGTCGATTTGCTGAAGGCCCAAGGCGTGGATTTTATCAAGGTGCAATCGGAAGTTTCAGACGACGCCTACCACGCGGCAGCCGCGGAGGCGCACAAACAAGGCTTGCCGTTCGTCGGCCATGTGCCGGACAGAGTTCGTCTGGAAGAAACCATCGCGGCAGGGCAGAAAAGTATCGAACACCTGATGGGAATCTTCGAAGCCTGCTCCGGGCAGGAAGACAAATTTATCAGCGGCAAAGGTGACTTGAAGCTAATGCTCTCGTCTCACGACGAGCAGAAGTGCAACGCGCTAATTGCCTTGCTTGCGAAAAGCCAAACGTGGCAAGTCCCCACGTTAGTGTGGCAGCGCGGCGGCACCTTCCTGGATCAGCGCGATCTGAAACACCAGCCGCTCGACAAATACGTTCCGCCCTACTGGCGCGAGGTAACCTGGCGTCGCTTCACCGACGAGATGATGCCGGACCTTCTGAAAGATCCGCTCGCGCTGCGTCGGGAATATTTTGCGCGCAATTTACAAATGGTGGGAGCCATGCATCGCGCCGGCGTGCCGTTCATGGCCGGCACGGATACCGCGCCCGGCGTTTACATCATGCCGGGATTTAGCTTGCACGACGAACTCGCTAATTTTGTTGAAGCCGGATTTACTCCGATGGAGGCGTTGCAGGTTGCCACCAGCAATCCAGCCAAATTTTTGGAAGCCGAGAGCACCTTCGGATCCATAGTGCCGGGCAAGACCGCCGATCTCGTTCTGCTCAACGCGAACCCTCTTGAAGATATCCGCAACACGCAAAAGATCACTGCGGTAATTGCAAATGGCCGGTTTTTCGATCGCGCCGCCCTGGATCACATCCTGAAACAGGTCGAAGCTTCCGCTAAGCAACAAAAGTAAAAGCGATCAATCGCGGTCGCCCCTTTTCTGCAATCGCTTCGTGTACTACGATACGACCCTATTCATGACTGCCGGTAACCCAACAACAAAGAATCACGCTGACGAAATGCTCTGGGGCTTCTGGTATCCCGCGCTGCGCAGCGAACAAGTGCGCGGACGCAAGCTTGTGCGCGCAATGCTGCTCGACGTCCCGCTTGTGCTCGGCCGTGATTCCGCCGGAAAAGCTTTTGCGCTGCGCGACATTTGCCCTCACCGCGCCTTCCCTCTCTCCTTCGGCCAATTCGACGGCAAAACGGTTGAATGCGCCTACCACGGCTGGCGCTTTGAAGCACATACCGGACAATGCCAGGCCATCCCCTCACTCACCGCAGATTCAAACTTAAAATGCGAGCGCATTTACGCCGGCAGTTTTCCATGCGAAGAGCGCGACGGCTACATCTGGTGCTTCATGAATAACCTCGAAGGTCGAGCGTCGGAAAACCCGCGGCCACCGGCCCCAGAGCTGCCCACATTCAGTCCGAGCTATGAAGTGGCTCATCTTTGGGCTGACTTACCGTGCGGCGTCGATCAAGCCATCATTGGGTTGATGGACCCTGCTCATGGCCCCTTCGTGCATCAAGCCTGGTGGTGGCGCAGCCGCCACAGCATCCGCGAAAAACAAAAACAATTCGAGCCCATACCGAACGGCTTCCGCATGAGCCCGCACGCGCCCTCCACAAACAGCGCACCCTA
>Ga0209009_1000156_pt1 | contig 27724 bp, 33 predicted proteins | sample BlaSpr_A8_OM3_M2_FD_187979 | JGI IMG/M metagenome (GOLD analysis project Ga0209009, IMG submission 187979) | Forest soil microbial communities from Thunder Bay, Ontario, Canada - Black Spruce, Ontario site 2_A8_OM3_M2 (SPAdes) (version 2) | ecosystem: Environmental > Terrestrial > Soil > Boreal... | reverse complement strand
ACGGCCAGTGGGCTACTTGCTTCCTTTGGAGTGCTTCTCGATGTAATCGACGGCGTCTTTGACCGTGGCAATTTTCTCGGCATCTTCGTCCGGAATTTCAATGCCGAAATTTTCCTCGAAAGCCATGACCAGCTCGACCGTGTCGAGCGAGTCGGCGCCCAGGTCGTCCACAAAGGAAGCGGTCGGCGTTACTTCGCCTTCGTCTACACCGAGCTGCTCGACAATGATTGTCTTCACGCGTTCTTCGACGCTGGCCATTCTGATTATTCCTCCGGTTATCGGCGATCTCGCTTCCCCTGGGCCGTACTACGGTAGGGTAGCGCCCCAAGACAGCCTGCCCATTCTATGCAAGCTGCAATGCAGGGTCAACCTTAGGCGCTCAATTTCGCAACAGTTCTCGCATGTTCGACCCAGGCACTTTGGCTTCGAACAAGGAATCTTTCTAGCCCATGTGCAGCCCGCCGTTGACGTCCAGGACCTGGCCGGTGATGTAGCCGGCTTCGTCGCTGGCGAGGAAAACGATCGCGGTGGCGACGTCGCGGTCGCCGCCAAAGCGGCCGAGCGGGATCATCGCCTTCATCTTGTCTTTCAGTTCCGTTGAAAGAGGGTCGGTCATGGGCGTGGCGATGAAGCCGGGTGCAATGGCGTTCACTGTGATGTTGCGTGAGGCAACTTCGATGGCGATGGCGCGCGTGAGGCCGATCAGACCTGCTTTGGAGGCCACGTAATTCGCTTGGCCGGCATTGCCGGTTTCCGCGACAACTGAGGAAATATTGATGATGCGGCCTGCACGCTGTTTCAGCATGGCGCCGAGCGCTTGCTGAATACACAGATACGCGCCGGTGAGATTGGTGCGCAGCACGGCGTCCCAATCTTCGAGCTTCATGCGTAGGGCGAGCGTGTCGCGCGTGATGGCTGCGTTGTTAACCAGGATGTCGAGCTTGCCGAATTTCCCGACCAATTGCTGGAAGCCGGTTTTCACTTGCATTGCGTCCGTCACGTCCATGTGAACGGGGAGCGCCTCGCCGCCAGCAGCTAAAATTTCTTCTGCCAGCGACACGAGTTTTTCAGCGTTGCGCGCGGCGATAGCTACTTTTGCGCCAGCTTCGGCAAGGGTAAGCGCCGTAGCGCGACCAATGCCCTGAGACGCCCCGGTAACTAGAGCAACTTTGTCTTTAAGAGAGAACATAGGATGTGACCCTATCGCATATCAAACGTGCGGCGCAACTGCTCGTTCCCGTCGGTGATTAGGAGCAACTCTTTAAGGGCTTTGTGATTCAGAGTCCCATAAGGGTGATCCCTAGAATGCTTCTGCTTAATGGCAGTCTGCAATTCTTCACGCACGCTCGTCTTGCTGCATCAATTGCCGCCTTCCGAATCCCGGCGAATATGTTCTGGCCGTATTTTTCTGCTGTCGTCCTTTTCGCAATCGGCGTCGTAATAATCATCAAGGATAAAGAACTGCCGCCAAGGCGCGGCCTGGAAAAAATCCTGCCATGGGGGCGGTTGTTCTTTGCCATGCCGATGGGAGTATTCGGCACCGAGCACCTGGTCGATACGACGGAGATCGCGGCCCTGGTTCCATCTTGGATGCCAGCGCACCTATTTTGGACTTATCTGGTGGGCATTGGTCTGATTGCCGCAGCGCTAAGCATCACACTAAAGAGATATTCAAAGTTGGCGGCCATACTTCTGGGGAGCATGCTTCTACTCTTCGTGATTTTGATGCACATCCCCAATATCGTGGAGACTCACGGCGCTCGTCTGTTCTGGGCCATTGCTCTGAGGGACACCGCTTTCAGCGGCGGTGCTTTTGCGTTGGCCGCAAGCCTGTCGAAGAGGGCTCCTTCGGACGGCGCGCCAGGGCTGCTAACTCTCGCGCGCTTTTTCGTGGGGATACCGGCGATGGTCTTTGGCGTGGAGGACTTTCTGCATCCCGAGCTTGCGCCCGGCGTTCCACTCGATAAAATAACGCCGACATGGATTCCCGGGCATCTTTTCTGGGCGTATTTTTCGGGCGCGGTTCTGGTTGTTTGCGGCGCATGTATGGTCGTGAATAAAAAGACGAGCGTGGCAGCGACCTATCTTGGGATTATGATTCTGCTTCTGGTGCTTTTTATCTACTTTCCCATCTGGTTTTCCAACCTGTCCAACATCGGCGACGGGTTCAACTTCGTCGCCGATACTTTAGTCTTCAGCGGAGCCGCTTTGCTTCTTGGGGATGCTCTAAGCGAACGAGCTAGCTGAGGGCCCAAGAAGTCTGCGCGCCGGCGCAGAAACGAAGGAGCTAGATGCGCGGTTTACTTTGAATTTACGATGAATTTGTGGCCGCCTTTGCCATCCGGCAAATTCGGAGATATGTCGACGGTCACCGAATCCGTCTCCCTTGGTACGGTCTTGACTTCAACATCAAACCGAGCGGAGCTGCCCCAACCAGCATCGTCCATAAGGAGAGTGTAATGCCCATGGGTCAACGAACCGAAGTCAAAGTTACCGTTGTTATCGGTTGTCAATTTTTTTACTAAAGGCATATCGCTCTGGGCCTTGATCGGAGCTCGGCGCGAATACAGTGTCAATTCCGCGTGCTTTCGGACGAATGACCGTCTAAACCAACCTGCATACTGCAACGGCCCCAGCGTGGCCCCGACAACCTTCCCGCGAACTTCAGTGACCTGATAAAAGTAGCCCGTCGCCCAACTGCAAGGCTCCGCCGGTTCCACGAATAACAGGACTACAGCTGCAACTGCGAACATCTTCAGGTATTTCAAGCTGTCTCCAAAACTCAGGAGAATCGCATTTTTGCTTCGCGCTTCTAGCCTGCGGAGTTCTAGGCTTCCGCTGATTCGGCGCGGAGTTGAGCGATTTTGTCGATGGCAGCCTGGAGGCTGGGGGCGTCTTCCACGTTTACGCAGCGGACGGAGCGGTCGATCTGGCGTAGCAGGCCGCAGAGAACCTTTCCGGGGCCTACCTCAACGAAAATTGTTACGCCGCTTTCGATCATTTCGTGGACGGAATCCAGCCAGCGCACCGGCGCGGTGACTTGGCGTATCAGGGCTTCACGCTCTTCGTCGCCGCTAGTGACGGCTTCGGCGTCCACATTGGTGATCAGAGGAATTTTCAGCGGGCCAAAACTGGCAGCGCGAAGATCGTGCTCCAGGCGCTTTTGTGCCGGAGCCATAAGCGCGCAATGAAAGGGCGCGGATACGGGCAGAATCACAGCCCGTTTTGCGCCACTTTGCGAAGCGATTTCAACGGCTCGTTTTACCGCAGTAGCGTTTCCCGAAATTACCGTTTGTTCCGGAGAATTTAAATTCGCCGGAGAGACCACTTGATGATCCGCGGCTTTCTTGCAGATTTCCAGAACTTCTGCTGGAGCCAGACCCAGAATCGCGGCCATGGCGCCTTCGCCCAACGGTACAGCTTCCTGCATGTAGCGTCCCCGCGCGCGCACTAATTTCACAGCGGATGAAAAGTCGAGTCCACCGGCGGCTACCAGAGCGGAATATTCTCCCAGGCTATGGCCCGCGACAAAGTCAGGCTGGATGCCACGCTTTTCAAGCGCGCGATAAGCCGCCAGGGAGACCGTGAGCATCGCAGGCTGCGTATTTTCCGTTTGCTTAAGCTCCTCCAGCGAGGCGGTGTAACACATGTCGGACATGGAGAAGCCGAGCGCGGCATTCGCTTCGTCGAAAACCTGGGCGGACTCGGCGAAGTTTTCCGCCAGATCGCGGCCCATGCCGCAATATTGCGAGCCCTGACCTGGAAATAGAAATGCGAGTTTGCCCATATGCGAGTGAAATTCCGCTGAGGTCAGCCGCGAGCAGCGACGGCGGCAGCGGAAAGCTCCTGGTCAATCTTTTCGTTGATGCGAGCGCGGCAGAGTTCGCTGGCCACGCGTATGGCGTTCTTGATGGCGTTGGGATTCGAGCGGCCGTGAGCGATGATGGTGATTCCCCGCACTCCTAAAAGCGGGGCGCCGCCGGTTTCCGAAGAATCGGTGCGCTTCCGGAAATCGTCGAAGGCTTGTTTGGACAGAGCGTAACCAATCTGCGATTTAAGCGAGCTTTTGATGGCCTTCTTCAACATGCCCTGAACGTGCTCCACGAGCCCTTCACTGATTTTCAGCGCGACGTTGCCGATGAAGCCGTCACAAACGATCACGTCCACATTTCCCCGAAACACGTCGCGCCCTTCTACGTTGCCCACGAAATTCAGCGACGATTGCTTCAGCAGGTTGGATGCTTCGCGGGTCAACTCGTTACCTTTCATTTCTTCTTCGCCGATGGAGAGCAAAGCCACGCGAGGACGTTTCACACCCCAGATCGCGCGGAAATAAATTTCGCCCATCACAGCGAACTGACGAAGCTGCTCGGGCTTGGAATCCACGTTCGCGCCTACATCGAGGATTACCGAGATTTTGTCCTTCATGTTAGGGAAGGCGGCGGCGAGGGCCGGTCGGTCCACAGAAGGAAGCGTGCCGAGGACGAAGCGGGCGACGGTCATAGCGGCGCCGGTGTTCCCAGCGCTCACCATGGCTTTGGCCTTACCATCACGCACCAGCCGCGCAGCCACGTGCATCGAGCTTTCCTTCTTGCGGCGGAAAGCCTGCGAAGGCGAGTCGCTCATGGTGATGACGTCCGTAGCGCCCACAATTTCGATGGGGAGATTGCGCGCGCGGTGGCGGCTCAGTTCCTGCTTGAGGATAGCTTCGACGCCCACCAAGACGATGTGGATACCAAATTCGCGCGCTGCCAGAATTGCGCCTTCCACTTCCGCACGAGGCGCATGGTCGCCTCCCATAGCATCGATTGCAATGGTGGTCATCTGAGCACCAACGGGCTCCACTCGCGCGAAATCGGAAAGAAACGAAGGAAAACTTAGGCCGACTTGGCCGAAGTGTCAATCACTTCACGACCTTTGTATTGCCCGCAATGAGGACATGCCTGATGAGGCAGTTTCTTCTCGTGGCAATTCGGACACTCGGATAGCGAGAGCGTGTGAAGATGGTCGTGGGCGCGTCGCTTGTTCTTGCGCGCATGGGAGTGACGTCGTTTTGGATTAGGCATTCCTGCTCCTCTAAATTGGCCGTGTGCGGCTTGCTATGGCTGAAATGGAAAGGGATAGTGTAGCGTTTTATTGCTTTTTGAACCAGTCCTGCTTCAAACGGGCGAGCGGAGCCAGACGCGGGTCGGCTGAGTTCTTTTCGCAGCGGCACTCTTCGTTATTCAGATTCGCGCCGCAATGCGAGCACAAGCCCCGGCAGTCGCTGCGGCATATTACCTTCATGGGAAGCGCCAGATTAACCTGTTCGGCCAGCACGTCAGCCAGAAACAGGCCATCGCCTTCAAAGAAGGCTATCTCGGTGTCGTCCAGGTTAAGGTGAAACTCGTCGTTATTGGCAATGGAGGTCATGGGCCGGTAAAACAGGTCGAAATCGCGGCCTATTTCCTCCACTACCGTATCCAGGCAGCGCGCACAAACCATCTCCACGCGCGTGTGCAGGTTGCCATACACACGGATTTGCCCTTCCGTTAGCTCGGCCGTCGCGCGTACTTCGAGCGGTTCCACCTGGCGGAACTCGCCGGAATGGAAGTCGAGGGTCCCGGGAATATAGCTCTTGCGGATGCGGATTTTTCGGACGGCAAGTTCTTTTACGTCCAGAAACATTGGGTTCTCCGCGTAAGTAAAGTTAATTATATGACCAGTGCCAGCGATGTCAAGGAAGCCACTTTGAGAACAATGCGGACTGACACCAAATGGACAATGACTTTCTTAGACTGGTTTAGATGCGCAATGGCCCCGGCAGGCTGCTAGCCAGAATGCGCCGCCGAAAGGCCCAGCAATTCGTTGCATTGGCGGAGCAGAAAATGGTCGGTCATGCCCGCAATGTAGTCGCATATAACACGATGGCGTGGCTGGTTTTCGGCCAATTCCGCGTATTGCTTCGGCAGCCGTTCAGGGTGGTCCAGGAAGAAAAGAAATAGAGCGTCCAGCGAGGCCACCGAACGATCGCGGTCCTCGGCAATTGCGGAATTCGAATAAAGACGGCGGTACAAGAAGCGCTTCAACGCAGCATTTTCCTCGGCAATTTCAGGCGAAAAGGCGGCGACGCGCTTGGCTAGGTGGCGGAGATCTTCGGAATTTTTTGCACCGCTTTCCTGAACTTTAGCAGCGGTGTCGTCGATCAAATCTGTGACCAGGCGATTGAGAATCTGCTTCAGCGCCTCGTTAAATTTCAGCTTGCGGCGGCCTTGCGGGTAGCGGCGATCGATTTCAGCGTAGGCTCCGTCAAACATGGGAACTTCCGCGCGCAGCAGATCGAAGTCGAAAAGTCGCGACTCGAAGCCATCGTCCAGATCCGCGGTGTTATAAGCAATTTCGTCCACCAAGTCGATGAGCTGGGCTTCCAGAGTCGGGCGCTCGTCCAGCCGATATTCAGCAAGCGATGGAAATTCACCAGCAGAATAATTCCGCGAATGCTTCACGATGCCTTCGCGCACCTCGAAGGTCAGATTCAGGCCGGGAAAATCCAAGTAGCGCTGCTCGAACTGTTCGACGATGCGCAGCGCGTGGAGATTGTGGTCAAAGTGGTCACCGTGTTCGCGCATGCGCAGGTCCAGTTGCTTTTCGCCTGCGTGGCCAAAGGGTGGATGCCCGATGTCGTGCACCAAGGCAAGGGCTTCGGTAAGGTCGGTGTTCAAGCCCAGGGCGCTTGAGACGGTGCGCGCAACCTGCGCTACTTCCATTGTGTGCGTGAGGCGATTGCGAAAGTGGTCGGAATAGCGCGTCGTGAATACTTGTGTTTTAGCTTCGAGGCGGCGAAACGCGCGTGAGTGGATTACGCGGTCGCGGTCGCGCGCATAATCGCCGCGATAGGGATGCTGCGGCTCGGGATGGCGACGTCCACGTGAACGCCGCATGTCCATCGCATAAGCTGCCAGCGGCGCCGGCGCCATACTGGATCCTTAGATTTTGCCGGGCAGGAGGGAAAGCTCTTGGTCTGCTTGCTCGGCCATGGGCGTATCGGGATATTCCGATTTAATTTGCGCGTACAACTTCGAAGCTTCCGCCGGATTGCTGGCAGTGTAGTGCTGCGCGAGAGCCAGCATCACAACCGGTTTAGGCACCAGCACGGCTGGCTTCGCGATTAGCTTTTTGTAAAGATTCACGGCTTCGTCGCCTTGGCCTAGCCGGTCGTCCAACTGAGCGAGTTCGAAGCGCGCCATCGCGGCAAAATCTTCGTCACCCGAATCAGCAAGGTTCTGGAGCAACTTTTTGGCTGCGTCATTGTTGCCCAGGCGTTCCTGACTGATCCCCTCATAATAGCTGGCGAGCTGGCCAGGACGCGTACGCGGGTATTTCTTCGCTACATCCTCAAATTTCCGAACCGATTCCGTATATTTGTTCTTCTCGTCCGTGTAGGTCAATTCACCTGGCTGCTGAGGTTCGAGTGGCGAACGGATGCGCGCATCAAATACTTTCATAGCGTCGTCATACGCGGCGGCAGCTTTCACAGTCTGGCGCTCGGCATAGGTCTTCCAGCCAAAAACGCCCAAGGCCGCCACGACCGCTATGATCACGATTAAAAATGTAATCGCTTGATGTCCGAAAACCAGGTCCGCGCCATGCACCAGGGTGTCACGCACTTCGTCCGTTTTCAGCTCTTTACGGGTAAGCCGTTGCGCCAATTGCTTCTCCTGATGGAGGGTTAAGGGAACATGTTATCACAAGGCATGCGCCGAACTAAAATGCCAGTCGGATGCGTCTTCCGGATTCATTTATTAATCTTAATTGCGTGGCAAGCTTTGTCTGTAGAGGCTAAGATTGGCGGGGTTCGCCATTAAGCGCAAAACCAAGGAGAACAACTTATGGCTGAAGGCAAGAAGTGTGAACATCCGGTTTGTTCGTGCACCGTTACGAAAGGAAGCTATTGCAGCGCGGAATGCGAAGCCATGGAGGAAACCCCGGATCTGGAATGTCTTTGCGGGCATCCCGCTTGCAAAGGTAACGTCGAAGACCTGCATCGCTAAGAAATCAGATAATCCGCTGGAACAAGGAGATGTGCGATGTCATTCGGACTCTACGCCGCAGGTTTCGCCATCGTGATCGCCGGTCTGATCTATGCCGCCTACTTGATGCACGTTCCGGCGCACTGGATCGCGGTCGGCGCAATCATCCTGCTGGGCATGGGAATTGTGACAGGCGTCAAGAACACACGCCAAAAAGACCCTCCCAGTTAGAACGCATTGTAGCCGCTGGGAAAACCATCGATTTGCGTGGTCCCGCGCGACTGACTTACCGGGAAGCTAAGTGATTTAGCGAAAAGCGCGGATTGCGACATCTTCGTCAGACTGCACGTCGAACACGGTAAAAAGCCGCGTGATTTGCAAAATGTCGTGGACGCGCTTGGTGAGGTGAAGCAGTTTCAGCTCGCCCTTTGCATTTCGAACCGTGGTGAAGGCGCTCACCAGCTCGCCAATTCCGGAGCTGTCGATGTAGTCCACATCGTACAAGCTGATAATTATTTTTTTCTGGCCGTTCTCGACAAGCTCGCGGATGGTTTTTCGCAACAGAGCGCTACCGTCGCCCAACGTAATCTTGCCGCTGAAGTCCACGATTGAAACATCGCCTATTTGTCTGCAGGTCGCCTGAATAGCCACGGAAGTGCCTCTAGCTAATTCTACTCCGGTTGGTGGGCGCCGTTGTCGGAAACTTTTTGGGGGAGTTTTTTAATCATCACGAGTTCGGCGCCGCCGCTGGGTGCGGTATGCACGTCGAACTGATCCATAAAAGCCTTCATCAGGAAAAGACCGCGCCCGGAAGTGCGCAGCAAATTTTCTTCTTCGAGCGGATCGGGTATCTCATGCAACTCGAAGCCCTTCCCCTGGTCCAGCACCCGCACGGTCATATTTTCCGGATCAAGCTCCACCGTCATCAGAATTTTCTTGCGGCGATCCTGCTGATTCCCGTAGTTGTAGGCATTGATTACGCCTTCGCGCACAGCCATACCGATTTTATGGAGTTCTTCCTCACTGAAGCCGGCGGCTTCCGCAATGCGCATGCAAATACTCTCCGCGAGGTCCACGCTTTCCAGCAGCGTCTCCAGCGTGACCTCGATCCGATGGGTTTGGGCCGCCATTCCTAGAGTCGAGGGAAGTCCTTGTTGAAAAGACGGGTGTATGGGTATCACAGCGCTGGAGTACAAGTCAATCTAGTCCCGGTACCGCAGCCTCTCAAGTAGAACTTAACTTGATGTCCAGTTAGCGTTATTCAGGCACAAGAATTCTAGTCAAGTTTTCACCGTTGCCGAGCAGATTCTCGCCTGGACTCAAGCGCACTTCAGGGCTTCGCGGCCGGTGTCTGAACCAGGATCGCAACCTCGACGCCAGGTTCGTAGCGTGCGAGATCCTTCTCCTGCATCGTCGGGTAGAGGTCACGCGCGTGTCCGCCAGCGGTCCGTATCTGAGCGAGGAAGTAGCGATTTCCATAACGGTGGAAGACCAATGACGGAGACGGCGTTCCGCTGTTCGTGGTGGCAGCCATCGTCGAAATCGTCAGCCGCGCTTCTCCGCTGCTGCTGCGAAGCGTCTGCAGAGATCCGTTCCCTGTCAGGACGGTCTCAACTCGGTAGCTCCCCGCCGGCACCGTCTTGTTTCCAACCTCGAACGCGAACGGGACGTTCACTTCCAGTGTTCGCGTCTGCGCACCGCACACACCGGCTCCGATAATTGAGAGCAATACCGCGCTTGCCATTGCTAGAATTTTCGTTTTCATGGGATCCTCCATTTTCATTTCCGCTTCGGTTCCTGGCTGCCGGCCGGACCGGTGTCATGAACTGCGTCCAATTTCTTCCCTTGCCAGAAAACCTTCAATGCACCGGGAGTGAACTGTGGGTGAACTCCGCGTGAACCAACAACAAACCATGGAGACGAAAGGGTTTAGCTTGCTGGAAACCGTTGATGGTATATTTCCCAGCACCCGAGGCGAACCGCATGCAACCGCCCTCCGAGGACCTTTCAACTTTGCGTTTTGGCGTCTTTACGCTAGACCTGCGCGCGGGCGAGCTTTACAAGAGCGGCCACAAGATCAAGCTCCAGGAGCAGCCCTTCCGGATATTGGCTATGTTGTTGGCGCAGCCAGGGCAGGTGGTCACGCGGGAACAGCTTCGCGAGAGTCTTTGGCCCGAGGATACCTTCGTGGACTTCGACCACAGCCTCAACACGGCTGTCAAAAAGCTTCGCCTGGCCCTGAACGACGAAGCGGACAAGCCACGCTTCATCGAAACTCTTCCCAAGCGTGGCTATCGTTTTCTTGGTCCCGCGGTCGAATGGATGAGAGTTTCGGAATCGTCTTCGGGCAAGGAAACTGGGTCAGTTGCGCATGAAGACGCAACCCGGAGTGCACGAGTCGCTCCTCTGGCTGGTGCTCGATGGAAAATCGCGGCAGTCATAGCGGTCCTCGTTGCTGCAATCACGGCTGGAGCATACTTCTTCGCTCGCAGAACTCCCGCGCTCACGGAAAAAGACACCATCGTCATCTCTGACTTTTCGAATTCCACCGGCGATCCCGTGTTTGACGACGCTTTGAAGCAAGGTCTGGCGGTGCAGCTGACGCAGTCGCCGTTTCTGGCCATCCTGTCGGACGAAAAAGTTCGCGACACTTTGAAGCTGATGGGCCGCGCCCCGGACGCCCGGCTCACACCCGATATCGCGCGCGACCTTTGCCAGCGCGTGGGAAGCGCTGCCGTGATCAATGGCTCGATCGCGAAGCTCGAGAGCGAATACGTTGTTGGTTTGAATGCCGTGGATTGCCGCACGGGCGAGAACCTGGCGCGGGAACAGATCACTTCTGAAGACAAGACGCATGTTCTGGCCGCACTCGGCAAGGCCGCGCGGGTATTGCGCGGGAAGCTGGGCGAATCTTTAACTTCGATCCAGAAGTACGACACACCCATCGAGCAGGCCACCACGCCTTCTCTAGAGGCCTTGAACGTTCTTAGCTTGGCGCTCAAAACCTTGCACGAAAAGAACCAGGTCGAAGCCATCCCATTTTTCAAGCGGGCCATTGAACTCGACCCGAATTTCGCTCTGGCCTACGCGAGCCTCGGTGGCAACTATATCGCTCTCGGAGAACCCGGTCAGGCTGCTGAAAATATTCAGAAGGCGTATGAACTGCAGGAACACATCAGCGAGTGGGAGAAATTCTACATCACCGCGCTGTTCTATATCGGCGTCACCGGCGAATTGGAAAAGGCCAACCAAACTTGTGAACTCTGGGCCCGCGCCTATCCTCGAGACGCGCTTCCCCATCAGCTTATGGGCTTGAACGCCGAATATCTCGGACGCTATGAAAAAGCAATTTCAGAAAATCTGGAAGCTATTCGCTCGCATCCGGACGTCGCGGTGACCTACTCGAACCTCATGGAAGTTTACACTCCACTGAATCGCCTCGCGGAGGCCAAGGCGACCTACGGCAAAGCGGTTGATCGCGGCCTCGATAACGCCTTCCTGCACGCGGATTTGTACGTCGTCGCCTTTCTTGAGAACGATCCGGCAGAGATGCAGCGCCAGATTGGCCTTGCCACCAGCATGCTCGGAGGCGAGGACTGGCTCCTCAGCCAGCAGTCCGACACATGGGCATACTCCGGGCAGCTCACTAAGGCGCGAGATTTTTCCCGGCGCGCGGTGGAATCTGCCCGCAAGAATGAGCTCCAAGAGGTCGCGGCGATTTGGCAGATGAACGCGGCAGTGAGAGAAGTCGAATTCGGAAACACGAATCAAGCCAAAGAAGCGGTCAAAGAAAGTCTCCGGCTGGCCGACACGCTGGACACACAAGTACTCGCGGCGTTGGTCCTGGCGCGCGCCGGAGATACTCCGCAGGCTCAAGTCCTTGCCGACAGTCTAGAAAGACGTTTTCCGCAGAACGCAGAACTGAATGGCTACTGGCTGCCATCTATTCGTGCCGCCATCCAACTGGATCGACGCAAACCTGCCGAAGCCATCAAAACTCTTGAGCCCACAGCGCCATATGAACGAGCCTATCCGCGGCCTCAACTAGAAGGCGGCTCTCTCATGTACCCCGCGTATTTGCGGGGTCAAGCTTACCTGCCCTTGCACCAGGGGAGCGAAGCTGCCGGGGAGTTCCAGAAGTTAATTGATCAACGCGCCGTGGTCGTGAATTGTCCCTTCGGAGCTCTCGCGCACCTATGGCTCGGCCGTGCCCACGCTCTTGCAGGCGACCCGGTCGCGGCGCGCAAGTCCTATCAGGAATTCTTTAGTTTGTGGAAAGACGCCGACCCCGACATTCCCATCCTCATCGCTGCAACGGCGGAATACGCGAAATTGAAATAACCACAAGCATCTTAGCAATCTGCGGCCCAATCTTTTTACCTCAGCCGTTATCATCCGGTTTATGGAGTTCATCGGCTACTCGTGATTGGGGTGATATCCACATACCACACTGGATTGGTCCCTTTGTCTCTCCATTCGCATCTTGGTAAACGCGACCCCGTAAGGAGAGAGCCTTATCTGTCTATTCACGGCGATATCGAGCAGTCCCACTACATTGAAATTTCCCTGGTAGCTCGGCTCGATGTCCACCTCGACTTCCACGAGATAGGCATCCATGCCCAACACAGCGGCGCTAAATGTTTTGAAGAGCATTCGAAAGGCAGGGGGACCAGAGAGGGGAGTCCTTTGACAGACGCTAGCGATACTACGCTGATATATCTAACAGCATTTGAGATTGTGCTATTCTCGGAAATTGTGAGAGCCACAATGAGAAAATTCTTACATTGGAACGCCTTTTTGCTCACTCTCATCCTCTTCACTTTAAATGTGTCAGCCCACGCCCAAGCGCCGGGTAGCAACTCCGCTCAGGCCGTCTCTCTCAACAATCGCGGCCTTCAATTGTTCAAGCAAGGGAAGGTGGACGAGGCCATCGAACAATATCGGCAGGCGCTAGTCCTGCGGCCGGATTTTGCAGAAGCTCTGAGCAATCTCGGCTTAGCGCTTGACGCGAAGGGAAATGACGAGGAAGCGCTCGCCGATCTCGATAAAGCGCTTGCGCTAAAACCTAAAGATGCCACCACGGAAAATAATCGCGGTCTTGCGCTCTATCACGAAGGAAAATACGCGGAGTCGGTTGCGGCATATCAACTAGCCATTTCATTTCACGCCAATTTTCCCCAGGCTTACAACGGAATGGGCGCGGCGCTCGTTGCCGCGGGCAAAACCGACGAAGCCATCGCCGCCTACCGGACCGCGCTTAAGCTACAACCGCGCTACGTTGACGCGATGAACAACCTCGCCAGCGCGCTCGATACGGAAAAGAAATATGACGAAGCGATTGAGATTTACCAGCAAGCGCTGAAGATCGAGCCCAAAGCAAGCGACATCCGCATGAACTTCGCCACCGCGCTGCAAGGCGCTGGTCGCACGGACGACGCCATCGCTGAGTATCGCGAAATCGCAGCGGCTCGTCCCCATGACGCGCACGCCTTCTTCCAACTTGGTCATTTGCTATACACGCAAGGAAAGCTGCAGGAAGCGATCGCAGCGCTAGAAAAGAGTTCGGCCTTACAGCCAGACCAGGCCGAAACCGCTTTCAATCTGGCGCGCGCCTATCAGGACGCGGGAAATCTTTCTGGCGCGGTTGAAACATATCAGAAAGGCTTGGCGATTAAGCCAGATGATCTGCAGGGCCTATATAATTTGGGCAATACCTATCTAGCCTTGAAGGAACCCGCTAAAGCAGAGCCTTTGCTTCGCAAGGTGCTCGAGCTTCAGCCGGATTTCACTATCGCGCTGCAAGGACTTGGCATCGCTCAAATGCAAGCTGGGGAGTTGACCGCTGCAGAAATGTCTTTCGTAAAATTAAAAGAGGTGCAGCCCGATAACGCCGACGCGCGCTTTAACCTCGGCAACGTTTTCTTCAACAAAGGCCAATATGGACCTGCAGCAGATAGCTACCGCGAAGCGATCCGCTTGAACGGAAATCTGGCCCACGCGCATTACAATTTAGGAATGGCTCTGCTGCGCCTGAACGATCAGAAAGCGGCTGACAAAGAATTTCAGGAAGCTAAGCGAATTGACCCTGCGCTAATTCCACCGAAATAATCCTCGATACTTCGCTCCCGCCGTCGCTCGCGCCGTCGCAGCGAAAAAAGAAACCTACAACCAACCCGGGCATCTAACCGACTATGACGATGAGAAAAGTAAAGCTTGGTTCGCAAGGCGCAATCGTATCTCGCATGGGACTTGGCTGCATGGGCATGAGCGAGTTCTACGGCGAACGAAATGACGCAGAGTCGGCCGCCACGATATTGCGCGCTCTGGATTTGGGAATTAATTTTCTCGATACAGCAGACACCTACGGCATCGGCGATAACGAAGAATTAGTCGGCAAGACCGTCCGAGGAAGACGCCATGAAGTTTTTCTCGCCACGAAATTCGCCAACATTCGCTCGAAGACTGATCCGACGTTTTGGCAGATCAGCGGCAAGCCTGAATATGTTCGCACGGCGTGCGATGCTTCGTTGAAGCGTCTGGGCGTGGATCACATCGATCTGTACTATCAGCACAGAGTGGACCCGCAGACTCCGATTGAAGAAACCGTAGGTGCGATGGCTGAATTGGTGAAGGCTGGAAAGGTGAAGTATCTGGGCCTGTCGGAAGCTTCCCCCGCGACCATACGACGCGCGCATAAAGTGCATCCGATCACCGCGTTGCAAACGGAATACTCTGTTTGGGAGCGGCACGTGGAGAAAAACATTCTTCCAGCCGTACGTGAACTCGGAATCGGCTTTGTGGCTTACAGCCCGCTTGGCCGTGGCTTCCTTACTGGCACGATCAAGAAAAATACGAACCTGGGGCCTAAAGATGCGCGCTTTCGGCGCTATCCGCGTTTCGCGGGCGAGAATATCGAGAAGAACGAAGCGTTGGTCGAGCGCGTACGCGCAATTGCTGAACGCAAGGGTGTGACACCCGCGCAGCTGGCGTTAGCATGGTTGCTGGCAAACGGCGAAGATGTCGTGCCGATCCCCGGAACGAAGCGCAGAAAATATCTGGAGGAGAATGCCGCGGCAGCGGATATCAAGCTAAGCCCAGCCGAGGTGGCTGAAATCGAGGCGGCAGTGCCAGAGGATCAAGTTGCCGGCGACCGCTACGCCGCCGAGAATATGAAAAATATCGACCGCTAAGTAAATTCTGCTGTGCCGGCTGCTGGTTTTCGCAGCGCGGGCGTCTTGCCGGCTCTTTTCTATTTGGCCTCAAGCTTGATCCAATCTGTCTTCTCTTTGGCTCGTCATAGCGCGCCTTAAATTCTGCGTGCCAGGTCCCAAAGCTCGCCTACAACCCCCCACACCACGCGCTTCGCTTTACACACGCTGCTGTCCACCGTATGCTTCTCGCAGGGAAGGCTTATCCTAGCCATCTTGGGAGGGCATGTGATCTGGATACTTTTGGCGGTTGTTGTACTGGCCGTGATTTTCGTCATCAGCATGTACAACGGCTTGGTCAGCCTCAAAGTTCAGTGCGATAACGCGTGGTCCGATATCGACGTTCAACTCAAGCGCCGGTACGACTTGATTCCTAACCTGGTGGAAACTGTAAAGGGCTACGCCGCACACGAGCAAGGCACGCTGCAAGGTGTGGTGGAAGCGCGCAATCGCGCCATGAGCACGCAAGGGCCGGCCGCGAAGGCGGAAGCTGAAGGTGCTCTAACGTCCGCGCTGCGGCAGGTGTTCGCGTTAGCCGAAGCCTATCCTCAATTGCGCGCCGTGGAATCGTTCACCCAGCTTCAAAACACGCTGAACCAGATTGAAGACAGCATCCAGAACGCGCGCCGCTATTACAACGCGGTGGTGCGCGATTTCAATACAAAGATTGCGCAATTTCCCTCCAACATCATTGCGGGCATGTTCAATTTCAAGCCGCGCGAATTTTTCGAGATCAGCGCGCCAGCCGAACGCGAAGTGCCGAAAGTCAGCTTTGGCAGCGCGACAACTTAATCCGCATTGAACTCAGCAAAAATGAAATACGCGCGCAAATCGATTGGGCTACTTGCAATTTGTCTAGCTGTATTTCTCTTTGCGCGACCCGCCTTCTCCGCCCTGCGTCAGCTTGTCATTCAACATTTCGATGACGAAGTAATCGTAAGCGAAGACGGAACTATCGATGTCACCGAAACGATCCAGGCGCATTTCAGTGGCGAGAATTGGCACGGCCTCTACCGCATGATTCCGACCGAGTACACGAATCCAGAGGGCCTGAATTACTCGCTGTTGATCGACCACATCGCGGTGACGGACAGTGACGGCCATTCGTTGAAATACGAACAAAGCCGTGAAGGCCGCTACACCAAATTCAAGATTTACATTCCCAATGCGGACGATTCAACGCATACCGTGGTTCTTCACTATCGCGTCCTGGATGCGATCCGATTCTTCGAAGATCACGACGAGCTTTACTGGAACGTAACCGGAAACGACTGGGAAGTTCCCATACAATCTGCCAACGCGCATCTTGCGTTGCCAGCGGGAGTCACGGGCCTTCACGCCATCGCATATGCCGGCGCTCTGAACTCGCGTGCGCAAGACGCTGTTGTGGAGGTCCACGATAATGCAGTTGATGTTCACGCCACGCGTCCGCTGTCATTTCACCAAGGCCTTACTGTCGTCATCGGCTTCGATAAGGGATTCGTTCATCCACCAAGCGGCGCTACAAGATTTGTCCAATTTCTTCGCAGCAATACGCCGCTTCTGATTCCCATTGGTGTTTTCTTTCTGATGTTCTGGCTATGGTGGACGCGCGGACGCGGCCCCGAACGTCAGGCAATCGCCGTCCAGTATGAGCCGCCCGACAAACTCACGCCCGGCGAGTGCGGCACCCTGGTCGACAATGAAGCGGCCATGCGCGACATCACTGCAACGCTTGTAGATCTAGCCGTGAAAGGCTACCTGACCATCGAGCAGAAAGACCAAAGCCATTTGCTCGGCCTTAGCCATACCAAGGATTATATTTTTCATTTGAAAAAACCTGCGGGGGAATGGGCCAGCGCGCGGCCTCATGAGGCACAGATGCTCGCTGCGCTATTCGACAATGGAGCAAGCACGGACGTGAAGCTTTCAGATTTGCAAAATCATTTCTACACACAACTTCCGGCGATCCGCGACAGCATTTTCGCGGCCCTGATGACGGATAACTATTATCTGCATCGGCCGGACACGGTTCGCCAGGGATACTTCGGCGCTGGACTAGCTATCGGATTTTTAATGGTGGCAGGGAACGGCTTTTTGGCCCGCGCCAGCGGTATCGCCTCACTCACCTGGATAATCGCCGGCATAGCGTCAGGCTTGATCATTTGCGTCTTTGGATATTTCATGTCCGCGCGAACGGTCACCGGGCAGCGCGCTCTTGAAAAAGTTCTTGGCTTCGAAGATTTCCTCGGACGCACGCAAAAAGATCAAATCGAGCGATTGCAAACGACCCCCGATCTCTTTGAGAAATTTTTGCCCTACGCCATGGCGCTGCATGTTGAGAAAAAATGGGTGCAGGCCTTCTCAGGCATCGCCATGCAACCACCCAGTTGGTATCAGGGCTCTTATGCCAGCGGCTTCATGCCTTATCTGCTCGTCAACGATCTGAATATGATGTCTACTCAGGCTGGAACGACAATGGCTTCTTCTCCGCGCAGCTCCGGCGGTTCTGGGTTTGGCGGCGGAGGCGGAGCCGGCGGTGGCTTCGGCGGGGGTGGTGGCGGCGGCTTCTAAAATCGTCCAAATATTCCTTGCCTTCTACGACTTGAAACTTTCTTACTTCCTCCCTCCCCTCATTTTTGGCGCGGCCATCTTTGAAAGCGCCTCCGCATACTTCGCGATCGTTTCCGGCACTGGGTGGCTGTGCACGAACTGTCCCCTTTTTCGGCATTCGATCAGTCCTGCATCGTGCAGAATTTTTAAATGGTGCGAGACAGTTGCTGGAGTTACGCCCCGCAGCGACACGATGTCTCCGCAGGTCATTTTTGGCTGCGACGATATAGCCTCAAAAATCCGCAGCCGAGTCTCATCCGCCAGCGCCTTCGATATTTTTTCAATTTGTTGTCGGTTCACCGTTTAGCTCCCCTTTCAGCGGCATGTAAGGCCGTCTTGCAGGCGACGCGCGCTTAACGATGATACAGAATATTTCCGCATCCTAGTATTTAGATAGTCATCTAATTATCGAAGTGGCAAAAAAATGGCCCCACGCCAACGCCGGGCCGTCTAAGAGCAATTCAGAGGAGGAACCGTGAGTCGTCTCAATGGAAAGGTCGCCGTTGTTACCGGCGGAAACAGTGGTATCGGATTGGCCTCAGCGCAGCGTCTCCAGAAAGAGGGCGCCCGCGTCGCCATTTCCGGACGCAGCCAAAAAACTCTGGATGAAGCAACAAAAATCCTTGGCAAGGACGCGCTCGTCGTTCAGGCCGATGTCTCCAAGCTTCCCGAAATTGACAAACTGTTCTCCGCAGTCGCCGCGAAATTCGGAAAAATCGATGTTCTCTTCGTCAACGCAGGCGTCGCCGCCTTCGCTCCGTTTGCCGGGTTCACCGAAGCCCAGTACGATGAACTCTTTGACATCAACACGAAAGGCGCTTTCTTCACTGTTCAAAAAGCACTTCCGCATTTGAACGATGGCGCGTCCGTCATTCTCAACACCAGCGTGGCCAGCCACATTGGTAATCCGGTGGGCGTCGCATACGGAGCCACGAAAGCCGCTATGCGTTCGTTTGTTCGTGGCCTGGCTGCCGACCTTGCCGGCCGCAATATTCGCGTGAACGCGGTCGCGCCAGGCCCGATCCAAACGCCCATATTCGATCGCATTGGTTTGCCCAAAGAACAGGTTGATCAAGCGGTCCAGGGATTCATCGCGGCCGCGCCCTTGAAACGCATCGGAAAACCGGAAGAAGTTGCGAGCGCCGTGGCCTTTCTCGCTTCCTCAGATTCATCCTACGTGACGGGTATCGAGCTCAGCGTAGGCGGTGGCATCGGCCAAGTCTAATTTGTTTCATGCGCACAACCGATCCGGGCGGTCTGGTCCGTCCGGATTTCTTCCGCTGGCCTTTGCACTCTGGCGGCGGAGATGGACCGGCGGGTGGCTTCAGCCAGCCCTTAAATCGTACGCGGAATTCCCTGAGAACTGCTTGCGATCTAGAATACTCGCGGAAAGAAAGCGGGAACACGCCGCGCATATTCTTCAAATTTCTCGCCAAACGCCGGGCGCAAAAGCTTTTCTTCACTACGGATACGTAGTTCGGTACCAGTGAGGAATAGAACGACGCCGGTTACGAGGGCTTGCCAGCGGCTGACTGCCAGTCCAGTTGCCACCAGGATGCCGAACATTCCAAGATAAATCGGGTTGCGCACAATTCCGTACGGCCCACGCATCACCAGCTCGTGGCCCTCCATCACCCGAGCCACCAACGCCCACTGTTTGCCCAACGCGCGTATCGCCAGCAGGCAAAACCATACGGAACCGAACGCAATCGCCACAATGAAAATAGCAAGAGCGATAGCCGCTGCTGGGGGCATCGGAAATATCAGTGAGTAGTATGTACGGGCGAAATTAAAAACGAAGAAGTATCCGACCATTTGCAATGCCAGTCCTGCTACCGAAATAGGATCACGCGCTCGATTTTTTCCCTTCGAGGGTTGCTTATAAAAAATAAAGAGCGCCGCGAACGCGACCCAAGCCGCAAATACCGCGAAGAACACGAAGCGTGCGAGGGCTGTCGGATTGTAAGCCATCATTCTCAATTACACGCCGAGGCGCGAAATATAACAAATGTTTTTGCCGCTGGTCGAATTCTATGCTGGCTAGAGATCTTTGCGGAACGCCTTCTGCGTCTTAACGTGCTTATAACCGTTGCGCTCATAAAACGCATGCGCGCGATCGCGGATTACGTTCGATCGCAGTCCAATAACGCCGCAGCCTTTTTCGCGCGCCCAGTGTTCCGCGCGGTCAAGAAGATGCCAACCGACCCGCTGTGAACGAAAGCGTTCGTCGACAATCAGTCCGCTAACTTCGGCTCGCGCCTCTGCTTCCACCACCCGGCAGACATAGACTCCGAGCCATCCGGCTACTTTGCCGTCGAGCGCCGCTACAAACACAGCATGATCGATGGAGCGCTTCATACCTTCAAGGCGCGCGGCAATTTCATTCACTGAAGACGGATAGCTGAGCTGGCCGGCCAGTTCGGCGATACGCGAGTAATCTTGCGGCCGGGCTTCGCGAATTTCACCGACGAACCGTACAGACGCATCCCTGGCCCTCCGATCTGAAGCTTGGCCCGAGCCGGTCACTTAAGCGCCTTCTTCAAAACAGCAATCTGCCCGGCATGATAGAGATCGTGCTGAACCAAACCATGCAGCAGCACGTAACGAGAATAATTTTCATGCAGAATCGGTTCGTCCAACTGATCGTCCCGCAAAGTCTCCATGTAATTTCGCAGACGCGTTCTGCTCTCGGCAAGATTCTCCAGCGCACGTTTCCAAGCAACTTCATTCGCCTCCCAAACGGGCGGCCAATCCATTTCCGTGGTCACCTGAGGAGGCTCACCCTTTGATTTTTGATGCACGATTATGTTCCACGACGCGATGTGGTTCACCAGCTCCCAAATAGAATGCGCGCCGGGAATAGGATGCTTCGATGCATGGTCGGCCGAAACGCCGTCTAGCAGTTGCTGGAGATCAGGACCATGCCACGCTTCGCCCGAATAAGCGCGATCCATTTGATCCAGAATCCGGTTAATCTCACTCACGTACTTCCCCGTTGATCCCTGACCTGACCTTTATGTAGTTCACTCCGGTCCGCCGGGGGCGAAACATTCTAAATTTTCTCGCCTAAAGCGTCGTTTATCACAACCGAGACGCACACTTAAAAAACTTTGTCTGAATCCAAGAGAATCGTCACCGGCCCATCGTTCGTGAGTTCGACTGACATATGCGCCTGAAATACTCCGGTCTCAACGCGGACGCCGTGCCCGCGCAACGCCGCAACAAATTCCTCATAGAGGGACTTGCCCATCTCAGCAGCCGCAGCTTGAATGAAACTCGGTCTGCGCTGCCCGCGTGCATCGCCGTATAAAGTGAACTGCGACACAGCTAGAATGGCGCCTCCGCTATCAAGCACCGACCGGTTCATTTTCCCCTGCTCGTCGCTAAAAATTCGCAGGTTCAAGATTTTTTCCGCCATCGTCGCAGCAGTCGCGGCCACATCGTCGCGCCACACAGCGATGAGCACGACCAGCCCAGGCCCGATCTCGCCGCACACGTTTCCATTCACCAGCACGCGCGCGTGTGTCACCCGTTGCAGCACCGCTCGCATAGATTCTCTCTCGTCAAGACCGGTGAAAATAAAATTCTAATTTCCTGCAATTGTGCCGGAAGCAGCCACCGGCTTTCGTGGCAGAAGATCAGGCAACTGCGCGACATTGTAAGCCCACGCAGCCATCACTTGCGCTCCCTCCACCAGATCCGCTTCGTGCGCTTGATCGAAAGTGTCCGCCTGCGTGTGATGCGTTTGGAAATATTGCGCAGGCTCCTGTAAGCAGAAAAATCCGGGAACACCGGCTTCTTCAAAAGAACTGTGATCGCTTCCGGCCATCCACCGCTGAGTCAATTCCAGCAAGCCGAGCGAATGCAGCGGCGCCACAACTTTGTCCATCACCTCGCGGTCCTGATAATTTCGCATCAGGCTGATGCTTACCACCCGTCCCGTGCCGGTATCGTGGATTAACGCAGCCGATATTTTTGGCAATTCGTCTTTGTGCGCGGCAACATAGGCCCGCGAACCAACCAAACCTTGCTCTTCGCCGGAAAATAGCACGAAGCGGATAGTTCGTTTTGGCTGCAAGCCGACCTTTTGAAGTGCACGCGCGGCTTCCAGCACGATCATCGATCCGGTCCCGTTGTCCGTTGTACCCTCGCCGAGATCCCACGAATCCAGATGCGCGCCCAGTATCACGATTTCGTCCGGCTTCTCGCTTCCGCGAATTTCAGCTACCGTGTTGTAAACCTCCGTGGGTTTGTCTCCAATTGAATTTGTAATATTCAATTCCACGTCCACAGCTCCGCGTTGCAATAAGCGCCAAATCATTCCATAGCTTTCCGAAGACAGAAATGTGGCGGGAACCGCAGCGATATCATAGTTACGTCCCCCCATTCCCGTCATATTCAGCAGGTCGCCGGGTTTACCAGAATCAGTAAGCGTCGCCAACACACCCTCGTTCTTGAAAAACGCAGTCCGTGCTTGAAGAAATTTGCGGAAATCCGGCCCGTATGCGGGTTCGGCGCTCGGACGTCGTGGCGCAAGCAGCAAAAATGAATCTCCGTACGGCACATCCACCGGATTCGGCGCGGGCTGGTCCGGAGCAGGCAGCAGATTCGGCTCCGCGGAAATCACGATGGCATCCTTCAATTTGCCTTTATATTGCGTGAGGTCATCCATATTGCGCGCCTTCACGTAAACCACATGGCCACGCACCATGCCATTTGTGGAGGGCGCCCAGGCGTACGATGCGATCGTTAACGCGTGAACTGCCGGGCTGACGATTTGTCCTGTCGCGCTGACTCGCCTCCAGGTGTGCGCTACAGTCCAAGGCTCCAGCTGCGGATTTGCTAGGCCATAGTCTGCGAATTTTTGGCGCGTCCAATCATTCGCCTTCTTCAGATTTTCTGTGCCGGTCAAGCGCGCGCCAATCATATCGGAAAGATATTCCAGGTTGGTCATGATCTCGTTATGGTCGTGAATCTCGGCGATAATTTTCTCGTCCGCTTCGGCTACGGGGTCCTTCGCAGTGTCAGTGCCCCGTTGCCCATAAACTGCGCTTAACGTTAGCACAACCCCGAGCATCACAAATAAGCCAAGAGTAGAGATACGCCGAAGCTTCATTTCAGTTTCCTCCAAACAAATCTGCAGTCCGTTCGTCGACTAGTAGACGTGCATGCTTCATGGAACGTTGCAAACCCGGTTTTCATAACTTTGCAAATATGCTAGAACAAAATGATCCAGATGGAGGCCGCGATTTGAAAGTCGCACTGATTGGCACACACGGTGTGGGCAAGACGACTCTCGTGTACGAAGTGTGCTCACTGCTAAAGAAAGCGCACCATAACGTTGAGCTTGTCACCGAAGTCGCGCGCCAATCTCCCTTCCCCGTGAATGCGGAAACGACTCTCGCCGGCCAGCTTTGGATTTTGCACCAACAAATCGCAGCCGAGCTGGAAGCATCACTTCGCGCGCCCATTGTGATTACCGATCGCTCCGTGCTTGACAACTATTGCTACCTCGTCAACAAATTCGGCCGCCAGCCCCAGCTGGAAACTTGGCTGGCATGGTGGATGACCAGCTACTCTCTTCTTGTCGGCGTTCCAACTCTCCAGGAAGAAATCCCGCGCGACGGCTTTCGCTCCGAAGACCGCGCATTTCAATTGCGCATCCACAATTTGCTGAACGAGCTTCTCTCCTCGCCGCCTTTCAACAATTTGTCCGCACCAATAATCTGGCTCGATGCGGAAAAGCGCTCAAATTGGGCCGAAAGAATAGTAAGCTTGACGGCGCCCCTAATCGAAAGTTCGACATCTACAACACTCCGCAATAGAGCCGCTCACTGATCTTTTTCGCAAACATGAGCGAACGTTCTAGCGTGAATCAATCTTCATCGCCAAAGCGTTGGCTCACGCGTGGAGTGCTGGGCATCGGCTTGGCCAGTCTGTTTTCCGACTCGGGGCACGAAGCCGCAACGTCGATTCTTCCGGCTTTTCTCGCGAGCCTGGGGGCGCCCGCTTTTGCACTCGGCGTTATCGAAGGCGTTTCAGACGGCCTTTCGAGTTTTGCAAAGTTGGCCGGCGGCTGGATTGCTGATCGTCCCAAATGGCGCAAGCCCACTGGCATTGTCGGTTACTTGGCCACTGGCCTTTCTACCTTCGCTTACGCGTTCGCGCAATCCTGGCCGGCCATTCTGGTGATGCGCGCGCTCGGATGGATGGGTCGCGGCAGTCGCGGCCCTTCGCGCGACACACTTCTTTCCGACGCCGTGGCTCCAGAGCAGCAAGGCCGCGCATTCGGATTCGAACGCGCCATGGATACTCTCGGCGCCGTGCTTGGACCACTTTGCGCCACCGCTCTGATCGGCTTGATCGGCGCGCGCGGCGTTCTGAAATTAACTGTAATTCCCGGCGTGGCCGCGGCCGTTGCGTTTACTTTGTTGGCGCCCGCGGCAAAAGGAGTGGAGGCACATCGCGCTCCCAGTTTACCTTCCAGCTTTGGACAGATGCCAAAACCCTACTGGCGTTTTCTCGCCGGAGTTTTTGCGCACGGTATCGGAGATTTCGCGCCCACGCTTCTAATCCTCCGCGCCAGCCAGATTCTTGCTCCGCGTTTCGGCGCCGGGCGCGCCGCAACCATGGCCGTCGCTCTTTACACCTTCTATAACATTGTCAACGCGGCTGCTTCTTATCCCGCCGGCGCGCTCGGCGACCGTATCGGCAAACGCAATCTGCTGGCACTCGGCTATCTCACCGGGACAGCCGCCTACACCGGTTTTATTTTTGTCAGTCCCACAATTCCCGTCCTCGTTGTTTTGTTCGGCCTTGCGGGCGTTCACGGCGCGATGCAAGCATCGCTCGAAAAATCGATGGCCGCCGAATTGCTTCCGCAGCAAGTGCGCGGCTCGGGCTTTGGAGTACTCGCTACCGTAAACGGTATTGGTGATCTGGTCTCGAGCATAACCGTGGGCGTTCTTTGGTCCAGTGTCAGTCCGAATGCAGGATTTCTCTACGCAGGAATTTTCACCTTAGTCGGAGCCGCCTTAGTTTATTTCTTTGCGCCGCGCAAGGATTAACGGCGTTTGTTCACCACGTTTGCTCAGAGGCAGCTCTTCGAAGATTTAAATGTAGCGCCGCGGCCTTCCGCGCGGCACTCCGGGCCGCCGAAGCTCTCTCGGAGCCCGTTGGCAGAATGGACAAAAGTAACTACTGCGCCCCGCCACAATCATCCGCCGAATCTTCTTGCCGCAGCGCGAACATTTCTTTCCTTCGCGCCCATACGCGCGATGTCGGATCTGAAATTCTCCAGGCCGCCCTTCCGCATCCACATAATCCGAAATCGACGAACCGCCCAGCCGAATCGCTTCATTCAACACGCGCCGCACCACGTTGTGAAGTCTGTGCACTTCGCCATCGCTCAAATTTGCGCCGAGCCGCCGAGGATGGATGCGCGCCCGCCACAAACTCTCGTCCGTATAGATATTGCCCATGCCTCGCAACACACTCTGATCCAGTAGCAACGCTTTGATGTGCGCGCGCCGAGAACGAATTCTCGTGCGAAATCCCTCCTCCGTCGCTTCCAGCGGGTCTAGCCCCAACTTGCCCAGCACGCTTTCGTGCGCCGCGCTCGCGAGCATTCCCATCCGCCCGAACCGGCGAATATCCGTGTAGCGAAGTTCGCGCCCGTCATCGAGTCCGAGAAAGACATGGGTATGCGGCGCCACAGGAACGTCCGCTGGACAAGTCACGATCTGCCCAGTCATACCCAGATGAATCAGAAGTGATGATTCATGCTGGCGTCCGTTCGCGGCTTCCAGTTCCACCACAATAAATTTCCCGTGGCGCCGCACCGCCACCACTTTACTTCCGGGCAACTGCAATTCCAGCGCTGCAGGATCGTCGATGAAATCTGTTTTCCCCAGCCGCACATTCAAGATGCGTCTGCCGGGCAAAACTGCGCGCAGCCCGCGCACCACCGTCTCTACTTCAGGAAGTTCCGGCATATTTCCATTCTACGCTGGAGCAAGCCGCGCGGAAACGCGAACGGTCCAGGACTCCTCGCGAAACATAAAATCTAAGTTTAAAATTTGGAATTGCCGAGCTGAACGTCAGGGCAAAGGAATGCCGGGCGATGCCACGATCCCAGCCATGCGTAAAATTTCAGAATATTCTTCGTCGGTGAGCGGACATATCGAAAGCCGCGTATTCTTCAAAAATTTAATTTTGCGCAACAATTTATTTTCGCGCAGCTCAGCCAAGGTTACTTGACGAGGCAATCGCTCTATCGCGCGCAAATCCATTACCATTTTCTTCGAGTCGTGATCGTGCGGATCAGGATACGGATCGCGGCTTACTTCCGCCAGCGCGTACACTGCATGCTCTGCTTTGCCGTGATAGCAAAGCGCGCGGTCGCCTCGTTGCACCTGCTTCAGTTGGCGAAGCGCATCGGGACGGTTCCCAGCATGCCGCCACATTTCCTTGCCCTTCACAAAGAGAGTATCCCAGTGATATACGCGAGGGTCCACAGCCAGCAGCCACCGCTTAGGTTTGGAGGGAGGTTGCGTCATCCGTCAAAAAGTGTCGCGCGCACTATACACGGAATGGATTGCAAAATGACCAACTTTGTTGCTGGAATCTTGGCGGGAAGGGCAAAACTAGTAAAGTCGTTGCTCGAACCACACTGAATCGAAGCTGCTAAGTCCAGTCTTATCCTACATCTACAAAGATGTCATCCCCTCGAATTTCCACCGCATAGGTCTCGCATCCCACTGCCGAATTCGTTACCAGCTTGCCCGTGGTCACGTCGTATTGCCACCCGTGCCAGGGACAGGTAACCACATTTCCTTTCAATTCTCCCTGACCCAGCGGGCCTCCGCGATGCAAGCATAAGTTATTGATGGCATAAAGTTTGCCGTCAACGTTCGACACCGCAAACGTATTGCCATCAATCTGAAATTCGCGAATCGTCCCGGGCGGTACTTCATTCTTCTTCGTCACACGCAGAAACGCCATTCATTGGCCTCTTGTTTACCGCGGTTGCGGCGACTGCGCCACCATCACACCGCTCTTGAATTCCTCAACCATCTCAGGCTTCAGCCTCACTTCCGTGGGCCGCTTGGCCAGCGACATCAGGTCGATCTTGTCCTGCAGCTTCAGCAGCGCATAGAACAGCGCCTCCGGTCTCGGCGGACACCCAATCACGTATACATCCACTGGAACGATCCGGTCCACACCCTGCAGCACTGAGTACACATTGAACGGCCCGCCTACGCTGGAACACGCGCCCATCGAAATGCACCACTTCGGCTCGGGCATCTGGTCCCACACGCGCTTCAGCACCGGCGACATTTTCAGCGTCACCGTCCCTGCCACAATCATCAGGTCCGCTTGCCGCGGCGAAGGCCGAAAAACTTCCGCGCCGAACCGCGCAATGTCGAATCGCGAGGTAGTTGACGCGATCATTTCGATCGCGCAACAAGCCAGCCCAAACGTCAGCGGCCATATCGCGCTCTTCCGCGCCCAATTGAAAACGTAATCTACAGTGGAAAGGACGTAACTGCGCTCAAAGCGGTTGTCGAGAACTCCCATTCCGCTATTCTACCTCACCAATCCGCCCTACAAAGACGCGAAGTATATCCACGCCACTCAGTTCAGTCAAACCGCAGCCTTCCCATAGCCTTCCCATAGTCAACGTCGTTCGTGAACATCGCGAATTCATGGAATCTCGATGAGAACGAGCGACATATCATCGGCGGCAGGCCCATTCCGCCACGCTGCGACTCGCTCCAGAATCTGCTGCTTCATTTCAGGCAATGACAGCTTCGAAGTTTCTCGCACAATTTCCGCGAAGCCCTCGACGCCGAGCATGTCTCGGTCTGAGTTGAAAGTTTCCGTAAAGCCATCCGTGTAAATCACCACGCGATC
>Ga0209009_1000155_pt1 | contig 27825 bp, 21 predicted proteins | sample BlaSpr_A8_OM3_M2_FD_187979 | JGI IMG/M metagenome (GOLD analysis project Ga0209009, IMG submission 187979) | Forest soil microbial communities from Thunder Bay, Ontario, Canada - Black Spruce, Ontario site 2_A8_OM3_M2 (SPAdes) (version 2) | ecosystem: Environmental > Terrestrial > Soil > Boreal... | reverse complement strand
CCAGGTGTCGCCCAACCGGCCATTCAGCAAGGCCACTACGTGGGGAAAGTAATTCGGGCGCGCCTGCAGAACAAGAAATTGTCGCCGTTTCACTACTTCGATAAGGGAAATCTGGCAACTATCGGTCGAGGCGCTGCGGTGGCAGATTTAAACTGGCTCCAAATTTCGGGGCTGCCTGCGTGGCTGATTTGGATCTTCATCCATCTGTTATACATTGTACAATTTCAGAACCGTCTGCTAGTTTTGCTTCAGTGGGCTTGGCTTTACATTACCTTCGATCGCTCCGCGCGTTTAATCACGGGTGAAAACCCGCTTCCCCTAGATCTGTGAATCGGTTTTTCAGACGTTAGGATCCTCGCTGGCGCGTAGTCGTCCCGATTTAATCGCTTTCACCAGGACTTCATGATCGCGCTCGGTCTGCTCTGCGTAGGTAATCGCAAATTTTGCGATGGCGCGATCGAGCGTATCTTTCTTTCCGGCATATCCTCCAATTTTCGCCGCATCGCCAGTACGCGCGTGCCCTCGCGCAAGCACCCATCCGCAAACTTCCACATATTCCTGCCAGCATGTCTTCGTAATCCGCTCGAGCGGAACTGACATCTTCATGTCGCGAAGCTGCCTGAAATAATAGTCATGACCTTCGTCGTCGCGCGTCCAGCCCAGAAATACATCGCTTGCTGATTGCAGCATGCGTTGCCCAGTCACCACTCGCTCGCCCTGATTCAGATACCGGCTCTTCGCGGTGTAAGGCTGCAGCACCGAAGCATGCGCTTCTTTGAATTGGAGAAATAACGGATCGTTCTTTTCCGCCATCATCAACATCACTGCGCAACGTGTTCCCACACTTCCCACACCCACCACTTTGCGCGCAATATCGATGATTTTGTAGCGGTCCAGAATCACACGCCGCTCTTCGGGCAGCGTCAGTCTATAACGGTGAAACATATCGCGCACATGTCTAGTGGCTTTGCCGTAGTTGCGCGGATGATACATCAAGGGCGGCTTATCGATAATTCGTATGCGACCTTTTTCTAGCTCTGTGATTCTCGGAAAAATGTGTTCGGCCGTTTGCAAACGCGCCTCTTGCTCGATTTCCTCCCAACGTTTTTTGTCGCGCTCGGTCTTTGCGTCATACACCAAAATCTCGGCATCGATGTGCGAGTACCACGCATCGATCGCGCGCATCCGCGCATACACCCGCATATGCTTGCGATAAGAAGCCACCATTTGACGTACAGTGTCAGAGCATTGACGGCTACTCTCGCCTCTGTCTCCGCCCGCCAGGACAATACTCGCTGCCAGTCGTTTCAAGTCCCATTCCCACGGAGCTGGAAGCGTCTCGTCGAAATCATTGATATCGAAAACGAGCCGGCGTTCGGGCGAACCGAATCCCCCAAAATTAAGGACGTGGCAATCGCCGCAAGCCTGCACACGGATACCTGTCACGGGTGTTCGCGCCAGGTCAAACGCCATCAAGGCCGCCGCGCCGCGGAAAAACCCAAATGGCGAACGCCGCATTCGAGCATAGCGAATTGGTATTAGCTCCGGCAGTCGTCCCCGGTCCGACTCCTTTAATAGCTCTATAGGGTCGGGGCGATTCGGTGTGGGTTTCCATTTCGCATGGGAGGTTCGCGGAACTTTTTCGCGCAAAGCTCTGCCCGCCGCCATGCGCTGCTTTACAGTCGGACCCACTAAGCTCGATCTGGCTCGATCGTTGGCCGCATCCCTCTTTCGTTCGGATTCTGTTTTGATGTCGTTGGTGTTTTTCACGGATCCTGGCTGCCAGTTGTTTGCTTATCCGCGGTTGCCGTTCCGGCCATCCTGGGAGGCGAGCGCAATTCTCCGCTTGAACGTGCGCGCGCGTCAAGGTTAGTCGCGACCTTCTGAATTTCCTCGTGGAATGAAGAAAGAATACTCGAACGCGAGAGATCAGAGGGCTAAGAAGAGACGATAACTGGCAAATCCCAGCGCCGCGCCAATGGCCGAACCGGCCAGCACATCGCTGAGGAAATGCATACCCAGGATGATCCGCGATGAAGCGATTAGAAAAGCTACGGCCAGCAAAGGAGCCTGTAGGTCAGGATAAAAAAGTCCGATTGACAGCGCTACCGCGAATGCTGTGATGGAATGTCCGGAGGGAAAAGAATATTTGTCCGGAGGCAGGATCGAGGCCCAGCAGTGCGGTTCGATTTCGCACGGTCGTTGGCGGCGGTTGGAACGTTTGATCGTGCGAAAGAGGAAAATTCCCAACGCGGCAGACAATGCTCCGGCGCCCAGAGCCAAGAAACGTCTATCCCCACCATACAGCAATAGAATCAAACCCAGCGCATACCAAAGCCAGCCATCTCCCATTCGCGTGGTTACGATCATAAATATGCGGAACCAGCGCGGTGCCCGCCATCGATGCACGCGGCGCATCAGCCGATGATCGTTCGATTGAATCTGGTTCCAGACAGCCTTGGCTACGGTCATATGAACTCCTCCGTGGCAGGCTGGGGCGCCGGCAACCAACGGGATTTCTTTTGCACTTCCGATTCGCCAAGAATTTCTTTCGCCCAGTGACGTCCGAATCTCTTCTCATGGTAATAGTTCAAGCAGGTAATCCCGGGGATCAGGACGCCCAAGGGCGCCAACAAAGCGGTCCAAGATTTTTCGCGCATCATTTCACCGGCAATCAGAAGCACGTCGCGAGTGAGCTTTCGAAAACTGCCGGATTCTCCGGCCACGCGTCCGATCCCGTTGCGCAAGCCAGCGAAGAATTCCTCTTTGTCCCGTGCGCCAGGCACCTCGGTGTAAGCTGTTCCAGCAGACGGCAGGGCGTGCGCGTCGCTTCCACCAATCGAGATTTTGTTCCAGCGTCTCGCCAGTTGCGCAGCGTATTGGTTGGCGCTTTCTAGCATTGTGCTGTTCCGCGCTTCCACTGCTGGAAAATATTCCTGGAACCATTCGAAGTCCTCCGCCGCGCGCTTTCCCGTGACGCCTGAAAAGACGTGATTGATGCTGAAGAAAATTCTTCGCTCGGTCAGATACATCAGCAGCGAAAGCAGATCGCCGCGTCTTCGCAGCAGTTGGTTATGTTGTCGCTCGCTCACGTCGTAAACGCCGATGTGAGCTTCTGTCCCGCTGGGCATCTTGCAGGTGAGTTCCGCGCTGACGAAGAAATCCGGCAGGTGGCGGAATTTTTCCGAACCTTCTATCGAGTCATGGTCCGTAAAGGTGAACAAATTCATTCCGCGCCGGCGAAGTTGCGCGTACAACTCTCCCGGATCGCTGTAACACTCTCGGCAGAAATTTTTGACAAAGGGGGTGGTGCAGGCCCCGGAAAAGTATGAATGGACGTGAAGATCGCACTTCACAACGACAAGAGTAGAAGATGGAGGTTACGGGGATGTGACATTCCTGCTAATCTTATGATAATTAACCTATTTAACTATTTGGACACCCGTCGCGGAACTTTAACATTCCAGTAGCAAAATGGAGCAAATCGACTGGAAGACTAGCCGGATGGAGAGAATTGAGTTCTGCTTTTTCGACGCCGGCGGAGGCCACCGCGCCGCAGCCACGGCACTTGAAATGTCCATCCGATCCCAGGGTCTTTCATGGGATGTTCGCCTCACCAACCTGCAAGAACTACTCGATGAACTGGATATCCTGAAGAAATCCACGGGGATACGTATCCAAGATTGTTACAACAATATGTTGCGAACAGGCTGGACCCTCGGCAGCACCCAGCTTATGGGGGTGCTTCAACTTACCATCCGTGCCTATCATTCTGCGACACTGCGCCTGCTGGAGCGTCACTGGAAAGAGACCAATCCAAACCTGGTGGTCTCCTTCGTCCCACATTTTAATCGCGCGCTGTATGAGAGTTTTCACCGTGCATTTCTGGGACGTCCATTCGTAACGGTAATAACTGACGTAGCCGACTATCCCGAACATTTCTGGATCGAACGCAATCAAGAACAATATTTTGTGTGCGGGTCCGAGCGCGCCGTCGCCCAGGCGCATGAACGCGGTCACGCCGACGATCGCATTTTTCGCGCATCCGGAATGATTCTTCATCCGCGCTTTTACGAACAGCCTATCGAGGATCGGATTGAGGAACGCAAGCGTTTGGGGCTGCGCCCCGATCTGCCCACGGGTTTGATTCTTTTCGGCGGACACGGCTCCAAAGAAATGCTGAAAATCGCGGAGCGATTGAATCGCGCGGCGCTCCACCTTCAGTTGATCATTATCTGCGGAAAAAATGAAAAACTTGCCGCGGCTTTGCGCGCCCGAAACTTTCGTTTCCCCGTTTTCATTGAAGGCTTCACCAGCCGCGTGAATTTCTACATGCAGCTCGCTGACTTTTTTATTGGTAAGCCCGGCCCTGGCAGTCTAAGCGAAGCCTTGGCTATGCACCTTCCTGTGGTTGTCGAACGAAATGCGTGGACGCTCCCCCAAGAGCGTTACAACGCGGATTGGGTGCTCGAAAACGAAGTCGGCCTCGTGCTTCCCAATTTTCGAAATATCGATAAAGCCGTTGCGCTCCTGATCGAACCGGAAACCTTGGCTCGTTATCGCAGAAACGCTGCGGCAATGAAAAACCAAGCTGTGTTCGAGATACCCGCTTTTCTCAAGAAAATTCTCGAACAGGGATCCGCGGCGACTAGGCAGCCCGTTCGGCCTGCAATTCTGGTTTCGGAATAATTTTCCTTCACCCTTACGGGCGTCGGTAGAAATAAGAAAACGGGCGCCCGCTCGACCGCAATCGCGCATTATGGCAACATAGAGATTCGGCAGACTAAACCAAGGAGTTAAACTGATGGCCAAGGCTACATTCGCGGCGGGATGCTTTTGGGGTGTCGAAGATGCGATCCGTCAAGTTCCCGGCGTTACTTCCGTCACCGTTGGTTACACCGGTGGAACGATGAAGAATCCCACCTATAAGGACGTTTGTGCAGGGCGCACCGGCCACGCCGAAGCGGTGCAGGTAGAATTCGATCCCGCGCGAGTTTCTTACCTCGAGCTTCTCGCTGTATTCTGGAAGAGTCACGACCCCACGACTCTCAACCGCCAGGGACCGGATGTAGGCTCGCAATATCGTTCAGCTATCTTTTTTCATGATCCCCAGCAGGAAGCAGCCGCCCGCGCTTCCAAGGATGTCCTCATCAAGGAAGGAGTCTTCAAGAGACCGATCGTGACCGAGATTACCCCGGCTTCGGAATTTTACCGGGCCGAGGAATACCATCAGCAATACTTCGAAAAACAGGGAATTAAATCCTGCCACATTCAATAACCCGAGACGGCATCACACGTCACCTTCTCGAGCCGTCAAAAGCCCATTTCGCTCAGTCGATCTTTAGAACGGCAGTACACCTAGGCGCATCCATTCTTTGGTAGCGATACCGGGACTCGAACCCGGATTTGAGCCTTGAGAGGGCTCCGTCCTAACCTTTAGACGATATCGCCACGGATGGGAAACGTCCGCAATTTTCGCACGACTGAACTGCCCGTGCAAGTAAACGCGAGGACATAGCCTCCTGCACTTTTTGGTCCTCCTCCCCGCTAGATTTCTTATGAACCATTCCTTGCAAATGGGTAAAAATAGCCAAAACAGTATGTAACCTACAATTAACATTCCTGTCACAGAGCATTCAAATAGGACGAATAAGGTTCATGCGCCACTGGGTACCGGTATTGTTGTAACAATTGCCGGAAGCCCATAACAGCGCGTTTGATAGAGACAGCAATTCTTGAGTTTAAGTTCGCTGCTGAGGTGAAGCCAGATCCTAGAAGGGAACGGTTTCGCAGGTTTGGGTTAGAACCCAGCCCTCAAATTCTGTAGTCGGATCACCTTTCGGCAATCCAAAAACGGACTGGCAGTCAAAAACTAAGGAGGAAGGAATGCGAGTATTTGTAACGTGGCTTTTAGCGCTCGGCATGATCGTATCGCCGGCGATGGCAGGTACAGATAAACCGGGAGACGGCAAGGACACAACTACATCCAAAGCCACCGACACTTCCGCCACTACGGTAAAAGACAAGACTGCAGATGCGACCGCAAACGCAGCGAACTCGTCAAAAACAAACGCGACCCCTGCGGCGCCTTCCAGTCTAGAAAATGAAATACAACAGCTCCGCGAGCTTATCGAATCTCAATCCAAACTTTTGCAAGCCCAGAGCGAACAGCTGAAAGAACAACAGCACAGAATGCAGCTGCTGGAAAGCGAAGTCAGTTCCAGTTCCAGCTCGAATAATTCTTCGGATGCTTATGCCGCCTCCGCGAATGGTTACTCGCCGGATAGCCACACGGCCGGTGTTGCTTCCGTGCCGGTGGCTGGCGTCCCGACTTCCAGCGGCAGAGCCGAAGGTCAGGCCGGCGGTGAATCACCAATAGCAATTCACTTCAAAGGCATTACCATTACTCCGGGCGGATTCCTGGCGGCTGAAACGGTTTTCCGCAACAAAGCGATCGGTGCGGATATCAACACTCCGTTCAATAGCGTTCCATTCCCAGGCAATTCGGGAGGCCAGACAACGGAATTCAACGCCAGCGCTCGCCAGTCGCGGCTCAGTATGTTAGCGGAAGGAAGACTCGCCACCGTGAAACTCAGCGGCTACGTCGAGACTGACTTCCTCTCGTCCGGGATTACTTCGAATGACAATGAGAGCAACAGCTACACCCTCCGCCTTCGTCAGGGATGGGGCCAAGCCAGGTTTGATGATGGCTGGACTATTACCGGCGGTCAGATGTGGAGTCTAATCACCGAAACGAAGAAGGCTGTGGATAACCGTACGGAAGCTACGCCTCTGACCATAGACCCCGCATATACCGTGGGCTTTAGCTGGGCGCGGCAGTACGGATTCCGTGTAGCCAAGACTTTTGCTGATAAATTCACCCTGGCAGCTTCGGTGGAGGAATCCGCAACGACGGTGACGGTCCATGGAAATCCAACAATTACTACTCTTAGCACAACGAATGCGAACGTGGGTGGTGTTACCACTTCGACCTTGACCACTTCAACCTTTAACAATTTTCTGGTTGGCGCTCCGGGCGTGAGCGGTGGAGTTTACAATCCGACCGGTACTTACGCTTACAACAAGACGCCGGACTTTGTGTTTAAGGCTGCCTTAGATCCAGGCTGGGGACACTACGAACTCTTCGGATTGGTTTCCACTTTCCGAGATCGTATCTTCCCCTGCTACTATGCCAATGGCGGATTCACCTTCCCAACATTGCCTGGCGAAGATCCCGCGAATCCACCGGCTGCGATCCCAGCCACAACGTGTGCACTTACAGGTTCCACAAGCCCCACTTCGGCCGCCTTTAACAATGGCAGAACCGGTGGTGGCATTGGCGCCAACGCGCGCGTGCCGCTGTTTAAAAAGAAGCTCGACGCCGGTGTCCACTTCCTCGGTGGAAGCGGAATCGGTCGATACGGCACCGGCCAACTGCCGGACTCAACCGTGCGTCCCGACGGTACGCTTGCGCTGCTCAGGAGCTATCAGGCGCTCGGCTTGCTCGAATTTCACGCCACACCGAAGTTGGATATTTACATGTACGCAGGGGGAGAATATGCCAGCCGCGCGTCTTATGCCTTCACCAACCTCGTTACTACCAAGGGTGGAACGGCGGGCTATGGGTCCCCCGCTTTCAGAAACGATGGCTGCTCCGTCGAAACACTTCCCATCGCGCCGCCAGGCGGCACCATCAATACCACCGCCGTGCTCGGCTCCAATGGATTTATACCTGGGGCGCTCGCGAACTGCGCTGGCGACACTCGGGTCCTCATCGAAGGCACCATTGGGTTCTGGTATCGAGTTTACAGCGGAGAAAAGGGCCGCATCCAGTGGGGTCCCCAGTATTCTTACATAACCCGGAATGCTTGGTCCGGCGCTAGCGGCACCTCCGGCGTTTCCTCCACGCCACACGGAATCGACAATATGATCTTCACGTCGTTCCGTTATTACCTGCCTTAGAATCAAGAAAGCGGGGGGGGTGTAAAACCGCCTTCCCGCGTTTTTTCATCGCCATCTTACGCCGTGGATCGCTTTCTCAAGAGACCATAGTGCAAAGATATTTGCGAAAGTATGCAAAGTCTTTCTCCCGCCGATCCGCAGACATCGCTCGGAAGCGAATGTCTGATACCTTAGAAACCGGTTAGCGCCGTAAACCTTTCCACTTCATATAGTTGAAAGGTTCACAGCAAATCTTTCCTACAGCCTAAGAAATGATTCAGCTGGCATGTTGCGTGCAATGTAATTGGGAAAGTCTACTAAACCTATAGACATTATGGGCGTAATGGACTTACTGGGCTTTAACGGCCGAGGCACGTATGAACTTAAGTTCAGACTTCGTCGCGCAGCTTGATCTGTCTAGGGAAGAACGGGACCTGATCCGCGATTTGCTGGAGGCCCTTCGAACGATTCGGTACGGCTCAATTGTTCTGACCATTCATGACAGCAAACTTATCGAAATTCAAAAGACAGAAAAAATTCGCCGCAAAACTTGAATTGCAAAAATATTTTCATCCCGACCCCTTTCCCGGGGAGGTGACGGCTCGATTTCGGCCAGCTGACCAGTCTTCTGGAAGTTGAAGCCAAAAAATAGAGGAGAATCTTGATGTCAAAAATAAGGACGGCGGTTACTGCCGCCATAGTGTTGTTGATGTTTTTGGCGTTCTCGAGCACTCAATCTGCGTGGGCGGGCGACGACAAAGCAGCAGGTGACAAAACTGCCGACACAGCAAACAAAGATAGCGACACTGCCAAAAAAGATGGCGACAAAACGCCCTCCTCACCGGAAGTTTCGAAGGCAACACCCGCACCTGCTTCAGCGGTGGAAGGCGAAATTCAACAACTGAGGGAAGCGCTCAGCGAGCAGCAGGCGCTTCTTCAAACGCAACAAGCTAGAATTGCGCAGCTCGAGAGCCAATTGCACGTCGGCCAAGGGCAGCCAGTAGCGTTGGCAACCGGCTCTGGATCCGGCGCCATCTCGGTTGGCGGATCAGCTACCGGAACCCTTGCTGATGCATCTTCGAGCTCGGCGCAACCTATCTCTGCCGCAATGGCCTCGCCAAATCCGCCTCAGTCGGGGGGTACGCAGAAACCTGGCGAGCAGCTGCCTTCTCCGTTGTCCTGGAGAATAGGCGCGGCTGAATTTACCCCCGGAGGCTGGGCCGACATTACCGGCATTTTCCGAACCAGCGATATCGGCAGCGGAACCGGAACCACCTTCGGATCTATTCCATTTAACAACCAGGAACCGCAAGCCGGCTTAACTGAATTCCGCGCTACGGCACAAACATCTCGCCTAAACATGAAAGTTGAAGCAAACGTCAACGACTCCACACGCGTGCTGGGCTACGTAGAATCCGATTTCAACGGCTTCCAACCCCCTAACGCTTATACCAGCACAAACAGCGGTACCTTCCGTTTGCGTTTGGCCTTTGCCGATATTAAGCATGGCAACTGGGAAGTGATCGGCGGTCAGACATGGTCGCTATTGACGCCAAACCGCGTTGGACTTTCGTCTATGCCATCGGATGTTTTCACCGGATACCGCTTAGATACAAACTACGTTGCCGGCCTGGTGTACTCACGTCAGGCGGCTTTCCGCGTCATCTATCATCCGACTGATTGGTGGTCCTTCGCTGTGGCTCTTGAAAATCCGCAACAATACGCACCGACCTCTGTCGTTTTTCCGAGCACGTTCCTCTCAGGGCAATTCGACAACGGCAGTGGCGCGTCCAACGGAACAGGCGCAGCGTCCAATCCCGCGATTCCCAACTTGCACCCCGACATTATCGTGAAGAGTGCATTCGACTGGAAGCTCCACGATCACGCGTTGCATCTAGAAGCCGCCGGGCTGATTCGTAGTTTCAAGGTGTTCAACAACCTTGCAACACCCTCTGATACGAACTCCATAACGGAAGGTTCTGGTTCGCTGAATGCCAGTTTTGAGGCGTTTCACAACTTTCGCTTGATTGCCAACACCTTTTACGGCGCCGGCAACGGCCGTTACATCGGAGCTCTCGGCCCTGATGCCATCGTCAAAGCCGACGGCGAGCTTTCACCAATTCATTCCGGGTCGGGAGTCGCTGGATTCGAATATCAGATGACACCCCGCTTCGAGTTTGACGCTTACTACAGCGGCGCGTACTTCCAGCGTAATTTCGGCGGCGCTGTCGCAACCACCGCGACACCGGCTCCTTCTTGCCTCGGCGTGTCCGGCTTTTTCTGCACCGGTTTTGGATTCCCGGGCTCGGCCAACACCAACAACAAATCGTTTCAGGAAGCCACCTTTGGGATTACCAAGACGATCTGGGGAACTCCGAACCACGGGAAGCTGCAATTCATCACGCAGTCTTCCTGGGTGGAGCGTACGCCCTGGTCCGTGTCGGGTTCGGTTCCCAGAAACGCTCACGCATTTCTCCAATATATAGATCTTCGCTACGTCCTTCCCTAAGCGCACGGAGGGAAACGTGAATCGAAGACGCGGGACGCCTATTGCAACGGGCGTCCCGTTTTTTTTTGTGCTGTTGCTTTCAATTCCGGGCCCGGACATAATTGGGGAGTAGGCATCTTAAGCAGCGTGTGTTTGCAGGCAGGGTTGCTCAGCCGATGAGAAGTAAGTTAGTCAAACTCAGCCTTTTAAATGCATCAGTCTTGATACTACTGTTTGCGGTAGCAGCGTTATCGACGCTTGCCAAAAATAGCCAATATTTTCCCAAATCAAATCCAACGCACTATGTAAATATTGCCACCAAGATGAAGGCCGCTCCGTCTCGTGTCGTCGTTCAGCGCGAACGCCTGTCTCCCGTCGCAAAAGTACCGCCGCCAAAATCTGAGGGTCTTAATAGACACGCCGTAAGAGAAGAAGCGGACCTACCCTTTCCCTCGGTGGGGGTCACGATTTCTATCCAGCATCGCTCCCCTCCATCCCCATTCTGTTAGAAGAAGTACGTTCGCTTCTAAACCCAAACTAATTGTTAAGTTACCCCGGGTGCCTTTAGGCCAAGTTCATCGTGGTCTATTTCTGCGAGAGGAGTTGCCATGAATCCGGAACCTATTTCTCCCGAACTGCTGGGCGAGTTCCGCAAGCTGAGCACATGTGTGGTTGCAAGCGCTATTGAAACATTCGATGTCCGTTTGCGAAACACGGGGTTTGCAAACTCCAGCGTCCGTTCTATGTTTCCAGACTTTCCGCCGTTAGTTGGCTACGCTGCTACTGCCAGAATTCGAACGGCTGATCCGCCGATGGAAGGGCATAGTTATTATGCCCGGCCTGATTGGTGGCAGTATATCCGCACGATTCCCGAACCTCGGGTCATAGTCATCCAGGATACGGATTCCCACCCGGGCTTGGGAGCCTTCGTGGGAGAGGTTCACGCGAACATCCTGCTCGCCCTGGGATGTGCTGGTCTCGTAACGAACGGCGCCGTACGCGATCTTCCTGCCGTGCATGCCTCTGGATTTCAAATGTTTGCAGGCAATGTATCGGTATCACATGGTTACGCCCACGTCTTTGATTTCGGAGGTAGTGTCGAGCTGGGGGGACTAAAGATCGACCCGGGCGACTTGATTCAAGGAGACCTGCACGGGGTTCAAACCATGCCAGGTGAGATTGCCACTCGCGTCGCTTCAGTCGCGCACGACATCTTACTGAAGAGGAAGGCCCTCATCGAACTATGCCACTCCAAGGATTTCACCGTCGCAAAACTGAATGAAACGCTCCGGAGCATGGAGTCTAATTCAACGAAATTACCACACAATGAAACTCCAAATATCTTCGAGTGAAGAATATGAAAAAAAGTGAAAGACGTTTTCGCGCGGCGCTGCTTGTTACCGCAGGACTTTTCGCGATCCTGGTATCCGGTTGCGGCGGCGACCGCAAAGCGGAAGCCGAAGATAGCGCGCACGCTCCTACCGCTCCTGTGGTGAAAGTCGTTCGTCGTGATCTGAATAACGAGCTTGAGATCGCTTCCGAGTTCCAGCCCCTGCAGGAAATTGAAGTCTACGCAAAAGTTTCCGGGTATATCAAAAAGCTCTATGTGGATTGGGGCACCCACGTCAAGGAAGGCCAAATCCTCGCTGAGCTCGAAATCCCTGAATTACAACAACAGCTGCAGCAGGATGAGGCCAGCGCCCGCCGAAGTGATCAGGATCTTTCGCGCGCTCGCGAAGAACTCAATCGGGCAGAATCCGCTTACAAAGTCGCGCACTTGACTTATACACGGCTTGCCGATGTGCAGAAGTCGCGCCCCGAGCTTGTAGCCCAGGAAGAGATCGACGCGGCGCAAGGCAAAGATTTGGAAGCCAACGCCGGCGTTTCTTCCGCGAAAGACGCTGTCTCCGCTGCCGAGCAAGAATTGCTGGCGGCTAAAGCCGCGCTCGGAAAAGATCAAGCGATGTTTGCGTACTCCCGCATAACCGCGCCGTTCGACGGTGTCGTCACCCAGATTTACGCTTACACCGGCGCTCTGCTTCCGGCCGGCACTTCTTCCAATAAGGGCGATCTCGCTCTGTGCCAGCTTTCGCAGAACAATATTTTGCGCCTGGTAATTCCGTTGCCGGAAAGGGCTGTCCCCGACGTTCATGTGGGAGACACCGTGGACATCAACGTGTCCGGCGCCAAAGATACTTTCACCGGAAAAATTGTGCGATTGTCCGGTCAGATTGAGACGCAAACTCGCACCATGCATACCGAGGTTCAAGTTCCCAATCCAGATTACCGCCTGGTTCCCGGAATGTATGCGTCCGTAAAAATTCCGCTCCGGTCCGCCTCACAAGCTCTCAGCCTCCCCGTCCAAGCCGTTCAATCTTCGGGCAACGGCCAAGGCATCGTGCTCGTGGTGAATTCTTCAAATCGTGTCGAAAAACGCGAAATCAAATTGGGCATTGAAACCGCCACGCAAGCCGAAGTTTTGTCCGGTCTGAACGAAAACGAAATAGTTATTTTTGGCGAACAAAACCAATACAAGGCGGGCCAGCTTGTGTCACCCCAAATCGTCACTGCTCCCGCAGGAATGGACTAAATATCCATGCCAACTTTTTCTCTTCGACATCCGTACTTTATTATCGTTCTTTGCCTTTTTGTTTGCGTGCTCGGTCTTACTGCCTTGGTTCAGATGCCCGTGGATATGTTTCCACCCATCGACATTCCCGTGGTGCTGGTAGCCACGTTTTACAACGGTATGCCTCCCGAGCAAATCGAAGCCGACATCACAGATACCTTCGAACGCTTTTTCACTCTGGGCAGCGGCATTGACCACATGGAATCGCGCTCCATGGCCGGGGTTAGCCTTATCAAAATTTATTTTCAGCCAGGCACTGACGCCAACGCAGACGTTACTCAAATTTCAAATCTCGCCATGGCTGACCTCCGCCGCTTGCCCCAAGGAACTCTGCCGCCAGTAGTCATGAAGGTCGATGCTTCGAGTCTTCCCGTTTGTTTGTTGACTGTCGAAGGCCAGGGCTTGAGCGAAACACAGCTCCACGATTATTTGCAGTTTACTATTCGCAATCAGATTGCAAACGTGCCGGGCGCCACCGTCCCTCCGCCTTACGGAGGCCGTTATCGGCAAATCATGGTCAACGTGGACCCGCTGAAACTGCAGGCCCACGAACTCAGTCCCATGGACGTTGTCCGCGCGATCGACCAATCGAATCTGATTCTCCCCGCTGGTGACGTGCGCATTGGCCCCTTGGATTACAACATCTATACCAATGCGCAAGTGCCCAACGCGGCGGCCATCAACAATATTCCGTTGAAAACGGAAGGCCAAAATTCGGTTTTCGTTTCAGATGTCGGCAAAGCCGTTGATAGCTCCTTCTTTCAGTACAACATCGTGCGCGTCGACGGGCAGAAATCTGTTTACGTCCCCATCCTCAAGCAAGGCGGTGACACCAATACCATCGCCGTAGTGGATGGAATCAAAAAAGCCATCAAAACTCTTCGCGATATCCCACCTCAACTCAAGAGCCACGTCGTCTTTGACCAGTCGCTCTTCGTAAAGGGTGCGATCTCCACCGTTCTGCGCGAAGGCGGAATCGGTATTTTCCTTACCGCCATAATGATTTGGATTTTCCTGGGAAGTTTTCGGGCCACAGCAGCCGTCTTTCTTTCTATTCCGCTTTCCGTGATGATCACGTTTTTCGTCCTGCACTCGGCGAACAAAACTATTAACAGCATGGTTCTGAGCGGACTTGCCCTGGCTTTTTCGCGTTTAATCGACGATTCCGTGGTGGTTCTGGAGAATATTTATCGTCACATCGAGACGGGCGAAGATCCGAAAATCGCCGCGGTGAACGGCGCAAATGAAGTTGCGCTTCCTGTTTTGGCCATCATGCTCGTTGCAGTTGTCGTCTTTTTTCCTGTAACTCTTCTATTCGGAGTCAGCAAATATTTGTTCTCAGCGCTGGCCCTCGCGGTCGTCCTCGCTCTATTTGCCTCTTATTTCGATGCCGTAACCGTCGTCCCCCTTTTCTGTGCGTATTTTCTGAAGGCAGTTCATGGACATGGAGAAGGTTCGAAAACGGCGAAGAAATCCTGGAGCGATCGCTTCCACCAAAACTTCAATGCCCGGTTCGAGCAAATGCTCAACTTTTACGAACGATGGGTTCGCCGCGCCCTGGATCGTCCACGGCTCGTAGTCTGGGGTTTCGTCGGATTTTTCTTGCTCTGCTTTCTCCTGGTTCCTCTTATCGGAGTTGCGTTTTTCCCGCGTTCAGATGCCGGCCAATTCGTCATCAACGTAAAGGCGCCCACCGGGACTCGCATTGAAGTAACGGAAGGCTATATCAAACAAGTTGAAGACATCGTCCACCAAGTCGTAAAGCCCGGGGATTTGAGCACGATCGTCTCGAACATCGGCGTGTTTCCCGATCTTTCCGCTTTATTCACTCCCAATTCCGGCATGCACACTGCCACTGTTCAAGTCGGTCTGACAGAAGATCATTCGATAAACAGTCTCGTTTATATGGACCAGGTCCGCGAACGCATCGCAAAGCAACTACCGCAACTGCGCACGTACTTCCAATCAGGTGGCCTTGTGGACGCAGTTCTAAATCAAGGCATGCCCGCGCCGATTGACGTTCAAGTTAGCGGGATGGATTTGGACAGCGCTAACAATATCGCTCAGAACCTGGCGCGTGAGATTAAAGCTGTGCCGAGCGTTTCCGATGTCTACATCCCGCAGGACTTGGATTATCCTGCCCTGCAATTGAATGTCAATCGCGAACGCGCTAGTCAACTTGGCCTAAGTCCAAAGGAAGTGGTGGACAATGTGATCACTGCTCTTACTTCCGACGTGATGATCGCGCCGAGCTACTGGGTCGATCCAAAAACCGGAAACAACTATTTCGTCAGCGTGCAGTACCCCGAGAATCAAGTGAAGTCGATCGAAGATCTGAAGGCCATGCCTCTGCGCGCTCCGAACCTGAAAATGCCAACCTATTTGAACCAGGTTGCTGACATAACACAGATTCAAACTCCCACCGAAGTGGACCACTATCAATTGCAGCGGACCTTCGATCTGTACGTAGCTTCTACAGGAGAGGACATCGGTGCTCCCGCCAAGGCAATTTCAAAGATTATCGCCAATACGAAATTGCCAGCCAACATACGCGTTAACGTCAGAGGTCTCGTGGTCACCATGGAGTCTTCTTTTAAGAGCTTCGGCATAGGGCTTCTGCTAGCCGTCTTACTGGTTTATCTGATACTTGTCGCCCAGTTTGCTTCTTTCATTGATCCATTTCTGATTGTCCTAGCGGTTCCCACCGGACTCGTCGGCGTGATTTTCACCCTTGCATTCACTGGGACTACCCTCAACATTCAATCGCTCATGGGAATCGTCATGCTGCAAGGCATGGTTGTGTCCAACAGCATTCTCATTGTTGATTTCGCAAACGTTCTTCGCTCACAGGGGCACTCGCTCGTCGAAGCAGTGGCGCACTCCTGCCGCATTCGCCTTCGTCCAATTCTGATGACTTCGCTGGCCACGGTCGTCGGTCTTCTGCCTATGGCCTTCAAACTCGAAACTGGGAGCGAAGCCTACGCTCCACTCGCGCGCGTAATCATTGGCGGATTGATTACTTCTATTATTCTTACCATCTTCGTCGTTCCCGCAGCGTACCTGCTGATTTATCAGAGACGCGCTGTCCCAAGTATGGCCGTTATGCCGGAGGAGGCTCACTAATGACCTCGCGTTTCTTATATTCCTTTTTTTTTCTTTTGGCCCTGTGTTCGATTCCGTGTCTCGCGCAAACGCCCACAAGTCTCACGCTGGCAGACGCCGAAAAAATTGCCATCCAGAATCATCCACAAATTCAAGCCGCGCAATACACAGCGAGTGCCGCCAAGGCGCAAGTCACCCAAGCTCGTTCGGCATACTATCCGCAGGCATTCGGAAGCCTAACCGGAGTTAAATCTGAGACAGACAGCCGGGTCGCTGCCGGTTCCTTGAGCAATTCGATCATTTACGACAGGTATTCGAACGGCATCACTGTAGGCCAGCTCGTCACCGACTTTGGGCGCACGCACGAGTTCGTGAAGAGTGCAAGTCTGCACGCGCAAGCGCAGGAAGAAAACGTCGTCACGTCGCGTGCAGACGTCTTGCTAGCAGTGGATCAAGCCTATTACGCGGTTCTGAAAGCGCAAGCTGTCTTGAAAGTGGCGCAGGAGACGGTCAAGGATCGCCAGCTCGTCTCCGATCAAATAACTGAGCTGGAAAAAAATAAATTAAAATCGGGGCTGGACGTAAGCTTCGCAAATGTGGATTTGGCCCAGGCGCAACTACTTCTCATCCAGGCACAAAATAATTTACAGGCTTCTTACGCGGACTTATCCGTTGCCCTGGGCTATTCCGATCAAAAAGACTTCATCCTCTCGGACGAGTCCGTGCCCGCCGCTCCGCCCGCGGACATCACGCAGCTAACTTCCCAAGCCTTGCAGAACCGCCCGGAATTAATCGGAGGGCGCTTGGGTGTCAGCTCGGCCCAAAGTTACGCAACCGCGGAGCGCGACCTTTGGTTTCCCACAATTTCAGCAGTCGGTGTGGCCGGACTGACGCCGGTGCGTGAGGAGCCTTTGGGAAGCCGCTATGCCGCGGCTGGCTTCAACGTCAATATTCCTATCTTCAATGGTCGCCAGTTTAATGCTTTGCACGCCGAAGCTACCGCAGAAGCGCACGCACAAGAGCAATATCTTCGCGACTTGCAGAATCGCGTCACGCGTGACGTTCGCCGGGCCTGGCTCGACGCCAATTCAGCCTTTCAACGTTTGTCGGTAACGCAGCAGCTCCTAAACCAGGCTACCCAAGCTCTCGATCTCGCCCAGCAGCGTTATAAACTCGGTCTCAGTTCCATCATCGAGTTAAGCCAGGCGCAATTGAATATGACGCAGGCGGAAATCACGCAAACCAGCGCCAAGTATGATTACGCGGCCGCGATTTCAGCTCTGAGGTTTCAAATCGGAGACATTCACTGACGTGAAGGTCCGATGTTGAAAGATGCAGCGTTTCTCGTCGGAACTATTTAAAAGGAAGGATCGATCTATCCTGCAACTTGACGTTCAGCGCCCGCTGAGATCATCGATGGTCGTATGCGTCTGAAAAATCGCACGCTGAAAAATCTTTCGCGGCAAGGATCGCAACGGTAGGCCGGAAATCGTAGTCTTCGCTTCAAGCTAAGCAAAGTTCCATCCTCCACACGCTCCCGGGAGATGTGCTCTAAGTCGAAATTCCCGCACTTCGGACAGTGCACAAATCGCTCAAAAGCTACCGCCACACGCCAGGCATAAAAACGGTTATCGCAAGTGTGGCAGCGCCACGGCCGCAGACTAAATATGCTTAATGCGTAATCGAGGGCGCCGTCGCGGTGAGATCGAAAAACATTGGTGCTACGGCACTGCGGACAAATCATCGGGCCAGTTTGCTCCTGTTTTCGCTCGCAGAATACATAAAAGCTTCACGCGGAGCAAGGTTGTGAAGTGGAGCTGTTCAGAAATTCCGCTCCGCGCCGCTGCCCGTGTAGAATGTTCTCTGAAAGGATCTTTGATGCCCGATTACACTGCCGCTCATGCCCGTGCCGGGATCGCTGCCAAGCTTCCCAAGTTGGAAACCTGGCCCAATCATTTTCCGGCTTACGAAATCACTATTCGATTCCCCGAGTACACTTCCGTTTGCCCCAAGACCGGCTTGCCCGACTACGGCACGATTACCATCCAATACGAGCCCAAAAAGCTCTGCCTGGAACTGAAGTCGATTAAAATGTATTTGCTGGCCTACCGTGATCTTGGAATTTTTTACGAAAATGCGGTGAACCGCATGTTGCGGGATTTCGTGGCTGCCGTGCATCCGGCTCGGTTCCGTGTGACCGGGGAATTCACGCCCCGCGGCGGTTTAACCACTACCGTGCAGGCTGACTGGCCTGCACCAGAAAGAAACAAGCGACCGCGCCGGGCATAGACTTCCGGCACAGCGTCAGCCATAATTCCGTGCCATGTGGAGCAGCCGGGGCCGCTCTGATCCAAGGAGGCTCGATGAGTTCGAATCCGAATACGCCCGTTGAAGTAACCCAAGTGAGCGAAGCGGGACTGCCGCGCTGGGTCACGCTGCTGTTCGTCGTCGCTTTCGCGCTGGTTGGTTATTTGCTCTACGCGGGATACGCGGCGCGTCAGAATTTCCGCAAAGGTTTGGACGACGCCGACCGCAAGACCCAAGCGCTGGCCGCCCAAATCGATAAGACGAATTCGCGCGTGGCCGACTTGAAAGGCCAGCTCGATGTAACTTCGCAAAAACTCGGATTAACTCAAGATGAACTCGCGCGCGCTCGCAGTCTCGCGCAATCAATCAAGAAGGATCAGCAGAAGAGCGACGCAGAACTTCATCAGCAAATCGGTGCAGTGCAAGCTGACACTTCCACAAAATTTGGGCAGGTAGCTACCGAACTGAGTGGAACCAAGACCGAGGTGGATGCAACCAAAGCAGACCTGGAAAGCACCAAAAGCAAACTGCAGAGCACCATTGGCGATTTAGGCGTGCAAAGCGGTTTGATCGCGCGTAATCATGACGAAGTGGAAGAGCTCAAGCGTCTCGGCGAGCGCGACATCTTTGAATTTAGCCTCAATAAAAATTCCAAGGGACCCGAGCACGTTGGGCCCATCCAAGTACTCCTCCGCAAGGTTGATACCAAGCGTTTCAAGTACACGCTTAATGTCGTGGCTGACGACAAGAGCATCGAGAAGAAAGACAAGACCGTTGGTGAACCTATTCAGTTTTACGTTCGCGGCGCTCGCGCCCCTTACGAAATCGTTGTGTTCGATCTATCTAAGGATCAAGCCAAGGGATATTTGAGCACTCCCAAGTCAGCGCGATCTGCTCCACCGGCCGCCACGCCAGCAGGTTCGTCTTCCAGTGCGCCGCCGGGGAAATAAGATCGACAATCGATAAGTTGTCGCCGTGCTTCGCCGTAATCTACGCAAAATGGGGGATCGTCGCGTGAATGCGAAAAGATTCAGTTTTATTGGAAGGTGGCGTGCCCCTCTAGCGCGTCTCTGTGACTATTCGATTGGTCGTGCATTCGCTGGCGTGTTTCTTCTTTGCCTTTTTGCCGTAAGTCCGCTATTCGCGCAAACTCCTGCCATTTCCGAGCGGTTGCCCCAGAACACTCTGTTTTATATGCAATGGCGCGGCAAATCATTTCTCGGAGACGCCGATAAGAAAAATCATGTTCTTCAGCTCCTCGAAGATCCCGATTTCGAACCAGTTCGCCAGGCGCTGGCAAAAAACTTTCTTCAGTGGGAGCAAAAGAACAGTTCCACCGCGCCCGCGTTGAAACTCGCCGACCTCATTTCGTTACTGGATAACCCTGCTGCATTCGGCTTCATAGCAAGTCCGCAAGCTTCCGGTGTAGGCCCCGGTAACCCAGCGCACCTGGCCAGCCTGTTTTTCGTGTACGACGCCACCGGAAAAGCCGATCTAGTCCTGAAGTTGAAAGTTTTGGCGCAAGCAAGCAGCAAAACCAAGCCGGCAATTTCCACATATACCTTCGGCGGCAGCACCATCGAAGTCAGAACCGAAAATCCGAACGACGCTTCGAACCCAAACACCACCTACAGCACGCGCGCTAGAAATTATTTTCTGGCCACGACCCAGAAGGATGCCATCGAGGATCTGGTAACTCGCTTCGGTTCCTCCGCGAAACCAAACTCATCGGTCATGGACCTGCCGGAATATCAGGCCATCCGTCCTTACATCGGAAAAGATGCAGCCGTGGAATATTTTGTCCACCTGCCCGATCCGGATAAATGGATCCCAGCGGACCAGAGAGATCAGCCGATGGCGAAGTTCATCCGCAGCGTGCACCTGGAGAAAATTCATGTGGCTGGCGGAGGCGTCAGCTTCGCCGGCGACGCAACGCGCGCTCACGGCGCGATCCTCGGAGACACTTCTGCCGGAAGCTTCTTCGATATCGCCGGAGCAAGCACCACGACATTCCAGACTCAACCAACTGTCGGCGCCGGCCCGTATTTCAGTATTTCCAAATTTGACTTTGGTGCGCTATATCAAACGATTCGCACAGGTGCGGTTGCAGCTATGACTCCGCAGCAGTCGGCGGGACTGCTCGGCGCCGAAGCCATGGCCCAAGGATTCCTTGGGATGTCCATCTCCGATGCGTTGCAGCTTTTTACCGGAGAGTTTGGCAATCGCATTTCGTTCGCGGAAGATGGCGAATCGCAACAACTCTATTCGTTCACCATTCAGAAGCCGCAGGATGCGCTACGGCTCCTGCGGGCCGCTTTTGCGAAAATGATCGCGGCAGAGGACACTTCGGGGGACACCACTTATTTGGATTTTTCCTATCCCTTTAAGGATCCCGAAACTGGGCAGCAGCGCCGTAGTCTTTATTATGTCGCGGTAACTCCGCAATTCATCATCATGGGGCTGCGGAAAGCAATGGTTCGTGACGCTGTGGCACGAATTAGCGGCAAAACTTCTGGCGGAACATCTTCAGCGAATTCTGTTGTTACCGATCCCGAATTCGTCCGCTTGCGATCGCTGCTTCCGGAAAAGCTCTCCGGTATCGGGGGCTCCGACCTCGCGAGGATTCCGTGGGATAAAATTATCGCTCGTTTTATCGAGCAGATGGAATCGGCTAAACAATCGAACCAGAACAATCCTCCCAGCGCGGAATTGCTGCGCCTCATAAAACCCGGATTAGTCAATCGCCATCTGAAAGCAAGTGCGAATGGGTGGTGGAAAGATTCGGGCGGAATTTACTTTGATTATTATCTTCAGTAGCCGGTCTTGCGGGCCGCAGAACACTCAACGACAGGGAAATTGAATGCGCCGCCACGCATTTCTGATAGTTTTCATCTTCGCCACCTTTATCTTCGCTCTTCAGGCCTCGTCGCCGGGCCAATCGCCCGCACCGGCTGCACAAGAAAATACCGCTCCAGCTCGGTTCGCCTATGGCGGCAATGCCGCGCAAAACCCCGCCGCATTTATTGGCGATCTCATTTTTGTGCCCGTTAGAATTGATCAGGGCAAACCCTTGCTTTTCGAATTGGATTCTAGCGCTACCACGACATCGGTTGACCCAAGCTCCGCGCCCAACGCATCAGCTTCTGCTAACGCCGGAGCCTCCGTACCAAATTGTGTCCTCGCTCTTCCGGGTGTGGAGCTCCCCATGCGCGTGCTTTCTGTACTCGGCAAAAAAGATTTCGGCGTGCAGATGGGCATACCGTATTACGGAACTCTCGGGGCGGATTTTTTCAACCGTCTCGTAGTGGTGGTCAATTATCTTCGGCAGACCGTTCAGCTATACGATCCCGCAACTTTTACGTATTCCGGTCCGGGCAAAACTTTCCCGCTAACGTTTGCCGGCGCCACACCGCTGATTCGGGCAAAGTTCGAACTTTCCGGCCATAAATCGTTGGAAGCCAATTTTGAAGTGAACACCGCGCTCGATGCCGCTATCGTGTTTTTCAGTGCCTACACCGAAGCTCACCGTTTTTCTTCAGTACATTTCAAAACTGTTGCCCGCTCGTATCCGGATCTCGATGGCGGCGCAAAAATCTTTCTGGGCCGCTTGAAGATATTTCAGCTCGGCCCCTACGTGGTGGAGGAACCGGTAGCGGCCTTTTCTCAAGCGAGCCCAGCCAAGGGTAGTGACCCAAATCTTGCGGGTACCATTGGCGCTGGGTTCCTTCGACGGTTTACGGTGGTTTTTGATCTTCCACATCAACGCATGATTCTCGAGCCAAATTTGGAATTCAATAAATTTGCAGAAGAAGACATGAGCGGTCTGTCCATTGTCGCAAAAGGCACAAACCTCAGGACCTTCGAAATCGTGCGCGTTCAGCTTGGCAGTCCTGGCGCTGCGGCGGGAATCCACGAGGGTGACATCATCGCTGGAATCGATGGAGAGCCAGCCGCCGACATCACGCTGAGTGCTGTGCGCGATCTGTTTCGCCAAGTTGGCCATAAATACAAACTGGTGATCGAGCGAAACGGGAAAACTCAGGAAGTGGTGATTGAAATGAAGCGATTGGTCTAACCTGCAGAATTCAAATTCTTAATTTGTAATCGTCGCGTGGGTTTGTCGTTAGTGGAATTTCCGCATGGCATGGGCTATCGCGTGTAACCGGGAATCTACCTTGCCAAATACGCTCCCGGGTCCAAATTTTCCGCCAGATTTCCGCTTGCCCGCATCCACGCCTGTAAGTATTTCGATGCCTTGCTCGACGGTTCCCACCGGATAGATATGAAACTGTCCCTTGGACACAGCTTCGATTACCTCGTCACGCAACATTAAATCGTCCACATTCTCCGCCGGAATGAGCACTCCTTGCTTTCCAGTCAAACCTTTCAATTTGCAGACATCGTAAAATCCTTCGATTTTCTGATTCACGCCTCCAATTGGTTGAATGTCGCCATGTTGATTTACCGAGCCGGTCACGGCCAGCTCCTGTCTAATTGGAAGTTCCGCCAACGCAGACAGCAAAGCATAAACCTCAGCCGAACTCGCGCTGTCCCCATCTACACCTGAATAAGATTGCTCGAAGCAAAGGCTCGCAGAAAGCGACAGCGGTTTATCCTGCGCGAAGGTGCGCCGCAGATAGCCGGAGATAATCTGCACGCCCTTATCGTGGAAGCGACCGCTCAAATTCGACTCGCGCTCGATGTTGACAATCCCCGCTTTACCGAGCGATGCCGTGGCAGTAATCCGTACAGGTTTGCCAAACGGATAACCCCCGATTTCGATCACGCTCAATCCATTCACCTGTCCCACGCGAGTTCCTGTTGTATCGATGAACAGCAAATTCTGGTCGATCATTTCGCGGATTTTCGTTTCGGTCAGATTGTGCCGCTCCACTTTGGCGTTCAGCGCTTTGCGCACATGTTCCGCGGTAACCACCGACTGCTTTTCATTTCGCGCCACATAACAAGCCTCGCGAGCTAAGTCCGCGAGGTCGAAAAAGCGCGCGGTGATTTTTCCTCTGCGGCCCGCCAGCCGAACGCCGTGCTCCAGAATCGACGCAAAGGCGGTGCGGTCGAACGGGTAAAGGCCTTCATCGTTGCAAATCTTGCGCAGCCGCCCGGCATACTCGCGAATGATTTCATCGCTCCAGACCATTTCTTCGTCGAATTCCACGCGCACTTTGAAAATCTTGCGGAAGTCTTCTTCGAAATCGTAAAGCAGCTCGTACATATCGCGGTCGCCGATCAAAATGATCTTCACATGTATGTCGATCGGCTCTGGCTTCAGAGCTGCCGTGCTGAAGGGAAAAAATACGTCCACTGGCTGGATCTCAAGTTTTCCATGATTGAGCGTCCGTTTCAGAGTGCGCCAGACGCCCGTCTCCGTGAGCGCATCCAACGCGTACATCACTAGATAACCGCCGTCCGCTCGCAGCAACGAACCGCCCCGCAGGTCCATGAAGTCCGAACTCCATCCGCCGCGAGTATCGTAGCTGCGATGAATGGTTCCAAACAGATTTGCGTAAGTCGGAATCGTCTCGAAAACTACCGGACATTTCTCGCTTTCGCCGTGCGCCAGAATCACATTTACGCCATACACGCGAAACGGGTCGCGGTCCGTGCGTTCCACGCGTGCCCCACCGCCGCCCTCCGAGGGAGGTTGCTCTTCCTCACCTTCGCGCTCCTTGAAGGGTTCTAGATTATCCAGAATGTGATGGCGCACTTCTTCCAGATACTCGGAAATCTGGGTACTCGGATATTTCTCCTTTAGCTCCTCGATCACGCCATCAACCAGAACGGACGCGGCTTCTTGTTCCAGATAACTCATTTCGCTTGCCAGTTCGCGCGAAAGCGAAAGCGTTTTGCGATAGACCACCGTGAACTCTTGACGGAACTGGTCGTACTTGCGCTCCAGTTCTTCCGCGGCCGGGCTCTCGAGCTTTCCATCCTGCACTAGCTTGGGAATTTCCTCGATGGGCACCATGGCGCCTTCGATCACGGGAAAAATCTCTGGCAGCGCAACAGCGCCGACCTGCATGCGCCCCAGCGCAAACTGCTCCCGCGCGATGCGGCGAGTGAAATCGTCCATCAACTCTTTTTCACGCAAAGTAAAACGCTCCACAATCCGCGTTTTCTGACGCTGGAACGGTTCGCCCTCGAACACCTGTGGAATGCGGCGCCGCAAAAAATCGATGCCGGTTTCCACTTCCTTCTTGAATGCGTTTGCTTGTCCCCGAGATAAGGTCAGCAGGCGTGGACGATCATTGTTTTTGAAATTGTTTACGTAGCAGCGGTCCGGAGCGATCTCGCTCTTGGGATGCATATCCTCAATTAAGCGCACAATCATTCCGCCGCGGCTCGTGCCGGAAAGCCCACAGACAAAAAGATTGTAGCCCGGCGCGGTGAGCTCCACGCCCATGCGCAGGGCGCGCAACGCGCGGTTCTGCCCTGTATCCCCGGTGGAGGGCTCTACTTCCACCGTAGTCTCAAACGGAATTCGCGCCGGATCGCAATGCCATCGCAATTTTTCCGGCGGCAAACTCGCGTGTTTTGGATTGGAATTTTTCTTCATCCCGTTTCCGAAGGCCGCTACTCTAACACGCCGTCTGATTTGTTCCCACCCGGTTTGGGTTTCGTGTTTCTAACAACAGCGCCCGGCGCATAGAGGTCCAGCATACTAGCCCCCGCCGCAACCACAATCGGCCCGAGCACCACTCCGAGCATTCCAAAGACGCTGATCCCGCCCAGAACGCTGATAAACACCACCAAGCCGCCCATCTGCGCGCGGCCGCTGATCATCCATGGACGAATAATGTTGTCGACCAGTCCTACGATCACGCCGCAAAAAATCATCAGAACGATTCCCATTCCAACATGTCCGTTCGCCATCAAGCTGATCGCCGCCGGCACCCATATCAGAGCCGAGCCGACCACCGGGACCAGGGAGAAAAACCCCATCATCACGCCCCAGAAGATCGGAGCGTGAATTCCGGTTAATCCAAAGGCCAGTCCACCCAATACGCCGTGCGCGACCGCCGCAACCAAGCTGGAGGTAACGCTCGCAAAAATTAATTCTCGCGCGTCGTCAATCATCCGATCGCGATGGGCTTTCTCGAACGGAAGTACCTGGCGCAAACGCGCCACGATCGCGTCGCCGTCGCGAAAGAAATAGAACATAGATAGAATGATGACGGTCAGATCGAACAAAAACACCGCCGTGTTGCGCAACACCGTTCCCACGCGGGTAGCAAGATAGGCAGCGCCCGCGTCCGCATAACGATGGATTACCGTGGTCAGATCGCTTGGGTTCGCGTCTGGAAACTTCTCTTGAATGCGGAGCCACAAATCGTTCACCCAGGCGAAATGTCCACTCTGAATTTGCTGTTGCACTACTTGGACGGCTTCCACGCCTTGCCGTATAAACGCGCCGGTTACAAGTATCGTGGGTACGATGATGATTAATGTCACGCCTAAGGTGCTTACCGTAGCGGCCATCATGGGCCCCCACTTCCGAGCCAGCCGTGCATAAACCGGATACGCCACCACTGCCATCACCATGGCCCAGGCGAGGGAAGCTAGAAATGGCTGAAAGACCAGATAGACCAGGTAGGCGAGTATGATCAGAATTCCGTAAAACAGCGCCATTCCCAGTCGCTTCTGAGTTGTGCTCAGTTCCACTGTCACTTGCGCCTCGCTACACGCAATTGCAAACAGACTGATAGTGTCAAACGGCTTGTTTGTCAACTCTAGCACCGCCTCCGCTAGAGCCTTTGTCTCTTATGACGCTTTTTCTCAGTGTGCATACCTCCATCGTCCTGAAGACTTGCGTCCCACTCCCCAATTTTATTGCCCAGGATGTATAATCGAGTTAGCTTTTCTCGGTATTGTGATGCCAGATCCCGCTTGCCAGCACAAACGCACCCAGCTCATCGCTAAAGATGACGACACGCAGTATGTCGAGTGCCTCGATTGTGGAGAAATCTTCGAAGTTGGCGAACTGAATGACGGCTTGGGCTCCGGCGAATCTCTCTCCGACGCCTGATTTCCACATCGCTTTCCTCGCACACCGCCAAAAACATCGCCTTTCTTGTTCATGGTTTCAGGGAGTAGAATGCCGGCAATGCGTCCTTTTGCAGAAGTTGTAGGAGGCTCCCATGCGAAAAACTTTGTGTGTTTCGTCGATGTTGCTCTTAGCAGTTGTGTCTGCCTCCGCGCAAGAATCGAAACCCGCTGCTCCCGCCGCTGAATACAAAATTCCGCCGGAAGCGGCAAAAACGGCCAATCCTGTAAAACCCACCGCTGCCTCAATCGCCCAAGGCAAAAAGATGTATGAGATCGATTGTGAGATGTGCCACGGAAAAGACGGCGATGGTAAGGGCGACCTCGCTGCAGATATGAAGGTTAAGCTTGCCGATTACCACGACCCCGCGGCGCTGAAAGATCACACGGATGGCGAGCTTTTCTACATCATCAAGAACGGCAAAGGCGAAATGCCTTCAGAAGGTGATCGCGCGAAGCCTGACGCAATCTGGAATCTGGTGAATTACATTCGCTCGCTCGCCAAAAAAGAACCGTCCACCAAATAAAGGTATGGCCCGTCACAATTCTCGTTATCAGCGGATATTAAGCTTCTCAATGATACGAGTTACTTCGTTGGCGGGAACGTCGTAAAGAGCGTGTTCGTCTTCCTGCTCCAGCCTTCCTCGCAGATATTCAGCCGCAATGTAACTCGCTTCGCGGTCGGAAAGATTTCTTCCCACGCGCGCCCGGAATTCCACGAAACCCGGATGCGCCAGTCCCAGCACCACGCCACGGCCGTCCACTAAAAATTTACAATCCATCGTGTCTGCATGCCGCGTCGCGATTCCGTTCCAGCAATGTGAAAACCGGCACTTATAGACGTAGTCCGTCACTTTCGAAGGCACGTCAAACGCGCCGATGAAGTCGCTCATCGCGCCAGTATTTGGGATAGTGGGATAGGAAGTTTTCGCCATGTCGAATTTTCTGAGCGCTTACTTTCGCGTCCCAACGGCTACTTGTTGCCCGGACGCTTGGTAGCTCCGGATGGCGGCTGCCACACCTGCTCCGGCCGGCAGGCGGCGTCCTTGATCTAGCAGCACTTTTTCCAACGCCGCTAGAAATAGCAACACATTCGTATTCTGCGAAGAATAACCCATCAGCCCGATCCGCCAGATCTGTCCCTTGGTCTTGCCGATGCCACCGGCAATCTCTATGTTGAATTCATCCAGAAGTTGCTGCCGCACCTTTCTATCTTCCAGCTCAGCAGGAATTTTCACCGCCGTGACGGTAACCAGCCGGTCGGCAGGATCGGAGACGAACAGTTCAAGTCCCATCGCTT
>Ga0209009_1000154_pt1 | contig 28268 bp, 25 predicted proteins | sample BlaSpr_A8_OM3_M2_FD_187979 | JGI IMG/M metagenome (GOLD analysis project Ga0209009, IMG submission 187979) | Forest soil microbial communities from Thunder Bay, Ontario, Canada - Black Spruce, Ontario site 2_A8_OM3_M2 (SPAdes) (version 2) | ecosystem: Environmental > Terrestrial > Soil > Boreal... | reverse complement strand
TCCCCGCCGGAGCTGGCTCGTTTGCCTGATGCTGAAGATACAAGGGGCGGGCCTTGGCCCGCCCGCCTCTGACGATTTCACCATCACGTCGAGACTGCATACTCCCCCCACGCCACCCCTCCACGAGGTGCCCTCGGGAGCGTGATCGGGAGAGCCCGCGTCGCGTTCACGGTGCGTGACTTTCCCGCCGACTCAGCTCATCCGGCAGGGGCGGGAGGGGCAAGCCCCTCCCCTACGGCGCGGGGGGCGCGATCGGGAGACCTCGCGGCGTGACCGCGGTGGGTGACTTTCCCGCCGACTCAGCTCATTCAGCAGGGGCGGGAGGGGCAAGCCCCTCCCCTGCGGCACCCCCGGAGGCGTCCGCGGACGCGCTACGGGAGCGCGGCGAGGAGCGATTCCGCGACCCGCTCCACCTCGCCGTCGGTCATCTCGGCGAAGATAGGCAGAGCGAGGACTTCCTTCGCCGCTTTCTCGGACTCGGGGAAGGAGCCTTCGCGGTATCCCAGGCCCGCGAAGCATTCCTGCAGGTGGAGCGGGACCGGATAGAAGACCGCGGTCGCGATCCCTTCCGCCGACATCCTTTCCTTCACCCGGTCGCGATCCGAAACGCGGACGACGTACTGGTGGTAAACGTGACGGCGGCCGGGGACCTCAGACGGCAGCGTGACGCGGCCCGATAACGCCGCCTCCGCCAGAAGCTCCCCGTAGCGCGCCGCGATCGCGCGCCGGCGCTCGTTCCAGGATCTCAGGTGCGGCAGCTTCGCGAGCAGAACGGCAGCCTGGATGGCGTCCATGCGAAAGTTCCCGCCCACCAGGGCGTGATGGTAGCGCGACGTCTCGCCGTGCAGCCGCAGGTTCCGGAGGAGATGCGCGGTCCCCTCGTCGTTCGTCGTGACTGCCCCCGCGTCCCCCGCTCCCCCGAGGTTCTTGGTGGGATAGAACGAGAAGGCGGCCATCGAACCAAGTGTTCCGGCGGCCCGCCCCCGGTCGGCCGCCCCGATCGCCTGGCATGCGTCCTCGACGACGGGCACGCCGCGGCGCCCGGCAATCTCCAGGATCGGCTCCATGTCCGCGCACTGGCCGTAGAGATGGACGGGCTGGATCGCCTTCGTTCGTCCGGTCACGGCGGCTTCGAGCCGCTCTGGGTCGAGATTGAAGGACTCCGGCTCGATGTCCACGAAGACGGGCGTGGCGTTCAAGCGTGAGACCTCGCCGGCGGAGGCGAAGAAGGTGAAAGGGCTCGTGATCACCTCGTCTCCCGGGCCGACGCCGAGCGCCATCAGGGAGACGAGAAGCGCGTCCGTCCCGGAGGAAACCGCGACCGCGTGGGCGGCACCCACTTCGCTAGCGAAGGCGGTCTCAAACTCTTCGTGGACGGGCCCCATCACGAATCGGCCGGTCGCGAAGATCTCCTCCACGCGGCGAGCGATCTCGCGCTTCAAGTCGGGGTCCTGGCGGGTCAGGTCGAGCAGGGGAACGGGTTTGCGCGCGTCCATGCAGCTCCGGGCATTCTATCCGGGAGGGGTTTCAGGTTTCAGGATTCTGGGATTGCGCTCAGGAGTTCTTCCGGCGCAGCAGGTGCGCCGTGAACCCGTCGTTGGCGATATCCGGGAGAATGCGGAAGAGATTTCCGACAACGAAGGCGTCGAGGGCTCCGGGCGCGCGGATCGGCGCGGGCTCCAGGTCCTTGCGGAGGGCAAGAACGCGCTCGACCACACGCTCGTTTTCCTCCTCTTCGAGGCTGCAGGTCGAGTAGAGGAGAAACCCGCCGGGAGCAAGCAGGTCCGCCGCGGCGTGGAGGCCCTCCTCCTGCCCGCGCGCCAGACGCGCGATCGCCTCCGGCGTCACGCGATAGCGGATCTCGGGATTCTTGCGAAGCGTGCCCGTCCCGCTGCAGGGCGCGTCGAAGAGCACGCGTTCCATGCTCCCGGCCGACAGAGGCGCCGCCAGAAAATTGCCCGCGGCGGGAAGGACCTCGAGGACGCCGAGGCGGGCTCGGTTTTCCAGGACGAGGCTCAGTCTCTCGACAGACCGGTCGAGCGCGAAGGCGAGTCTCGCCTGCCCGTGCAGGACTGCCGAGAAGGACTTCCCTCCGGGCGCCGACGCGAGATCGAGGAGGGTCTCGCCGGGCGGCAGCAGGAGCGGAAGGGCGGCAGACGCGGCGTCCGCGACGGTGAAATGGCCCGCGGCGAAGAGAGGCGACAGGAACGGGTTTCCCGAGAGGACGGTCAGGGCGAGAGGGGAAAGAAGCGACGGTTTGGTCGAAATGCCTTCGGCCAGGAGCGCGGCCGCGAGCAAATCGCGATCCGTCCTGCGCGTGTTGGTCATGAGGTCCACGCCCGAGGGAGAGTTGTCGGCTTCGAGGACTCGACGGGTCGCCGTTTCGCCGAAACGCTCGAGCCAGCGGCGGATGAGGAATTCGGGGTGGGAGAAGCGCACGGCCAGGGCGTCGGCCCGGGTTCCGTCCCCCGGCGGGAGAGGGGACTGGCGGAGGAGGTTTCGGAGGATGGCATTGACGAGGCCGGCGGCGCCGGCGCCTCCGCTCGTTTTCGCGTGAGAGACGGCTTCGTCCACGGCGGCGTAGGCCGGCACGCGGTCGAGAGAGCGGACCTGGTAGAGGGCGACTTCCAGGATCTCGCGCAGGTTCGGCGCCAGGTGCGGCAGCGGGATGCGCGAGACGGCCGAGAGATCGGCATCGAGGCGAGCGCGATTGCGCAGGACGCCGAGCACGATCTCGCGCAGGAGATCGCCGTCCTTCGGGGACAGGCCGCGCGAGGCCCGGGCCAGGAGGGCGGTCGCCCGGCCGCCGCGCTCGAGCACTTCCCGGAGCACCCCGACGGCGGCGACGCGGGCGGACTGTGGCATGGCCGAGAGTATGGCTAACGGCCGAAACGGCGCGGGGGCTTGACCGCCAGGGCGAAGTCCGGGCCGCTGACCGGCTTTCGCCCCGCCCGCTGGAGCTGTCCGAGCTCGATGGAGCTCCCGCCCCCCGCGGCGGCGAAGAGACGGCCGTTCTCGGTCCAGAAGACGCCGGGCGCTTCTGTCCGGCCGCCGGGGCCCGTTTCCGCCGCGAGGATCTTGACTCTCTCGTCTCCCAGGAAGGTGTAGAGCCCGGGCCAGGGCGTGTAGGCCCGCAGGCGCCTCTCGATGGCGACGGCCGGGAGAGCCCAATCGACCTCGCCATCCTCCCGCCGGACCGGCCGGCAGAAGGAGGGTTCCCCCCTCTGCGGCACGGCGGAGATGCTTCCCGCCTCGAGACCGCGAAGCGTCTCGACCAGGAGCACTCCTCCCGCGGCCGCAAGCCTTGCCGAAAGAGAATCCGCCCGCTCCCGCTCGCCGATCGCGACGCGCCGCTCGAGGTAGATCGGACCGGCATCCAGCTCCTCGACGACCCGCATCGTCACGATGCCGGTCTCCCGATCGCCGGCGAGGATCGCTGCCTGGATCGGAGAGGCGCCCCGGTACTTCGGCAGGAGGGAGGCGTGCACGTTGATGAAGGAGAGGCGGGGCAGATCGAGCAGGGGCGTGGGAAGGAGCTTGCCGTACGCCACGACGACGCCGACGTCCGGCGCGACCTCCGCGATTTGCGCGAGGAGCTCCGAGTTGCCGCGCAGCCGCTCGGGCTTCGCCAGCGCGATCCTCCGGGCCGCGGCCGCGCCCGCCACGGCGGAAGGATGCGGCGCGGCGTGCCGTCCCACGGGCCGGTCGGGCTGCGTGACGACGAGGGCAACATCCACGCCGGATTCGAGAAGGGCGGAAAGCGAGGGAACTGCGAAATCCGGAGTTCCAAAGAAGACGGCGCGCAGCGTCACGAAGCGCTCAGCGGGAGGCTCTCACTCTCGGGCCGCCTTCGGTCAGGACTCGGGGCCGCGCGCCGATGCGGAGGGAGCCTCCGGGACGTTCGGGTGGCGCAGCCTCCACAGAGCGATTGCCGACCAGACCCCGACCGCGGCGCAGACGGCGAAGACGAGGCCCGTGGCGATGCCGAAGAGGATCCACGCCTTCGGCCAGCTCTTTTCGAACCCGACGAACAGGGCCTGCAGGAAGAGGAGGAGCGAGTAGAGGGCCACGACGATCGTGCGCCGGTACTCGTGCTGCTTGTCCGCGGGCGGCTCCAGGAACCCGAAGCCGCGGGCGAGCCGGTAAATGAGGAAGGCCGCCGCGGGTGCCGCGCAGACCGCCAGCAGCACCGTGAGGAGGGACCGGCTCATCGCGGCTGGCGGTCCACTTCTTCGAAATAGTCCTCCGGAACCAGGGTCTCACGGGGCTTCGAGCCCCGTTGCGGCCCGAGCAGGCCGTCGCGCGTCATCAGGTCTATCAGTTTGCCGGCCCGCGAGAATCCGACGCCCATGCGGCGCTGCAGGAACGAGATCGAAGCCGTTCTCTCCTTGACGACCAGCCGCGCCGCCTCGTCGTAGAGCGGATCCGTCTCGTCCCCGGAATCGTCCCGCTGCGCGACATCGATCTGCTCCTTCGTGATGGCCTCGTCGTACTCCGGCTTCCCCTGCTGGCGGAGGAACTTGACCAGCCGCGCCGTCTCCTGGATCGACACGAAGGCGCCGTGCACGCGCCTCAACCGGGAGGTGCCGGGGGCGAGGAAGAGCATGTCGCCCCGGCCGAGGAGCCTTTCCGCGCCGTTCCCGTCGAGGATGACTCTGGAATCGGTCTTGGAAGAGACCTTGAAGGCGATCCGGGCCGGCATGTTGGCCTTGATCACGCCCGTCAGGACGTCCACGGAGGGGCGCTGCGTCGCGACGACCAGGTGGATCCCGACCGCCCGCGCCTTCTGGGCGAGACGCACGACCGACTCTTCCACTTCCTTCGGCGCTGTCATCATCAGGTCGGCCAGCTCGTCGATCACGATCACGATCAGCGGCATCGGCTCGAGCTTCAGTTCCGGATCGTCCGGGTGCTCGTCCCGGACGCGCCTGACGATCTCGGGGTCGAGGATCGCGGCGTTGTACTGCTCGGCGTTCCTCACCTGGCCGACGTCCGAGAGCGTCTGGAACCGGTCCTCCATCACGCCCACAGCCCACTTCAGGGCGTTGGCGGCCTTCTTCGGGTCGATGATGATCGGCGTGATCAGGTGCGGAAGGTGCTCGTAGACCTCGAGCTCCACCATCTTCGGGTCGATCAGGATCAGTTTGACCTGGTCGTGACGCGCCTTGAAGAGGATCGAGGTCAGGAGCGCGTTGATCCCGACGCTCTTGCCCGAGCCGGTCGTCCCGGCGATCAGGAGATGAGGCATCCCGCGCAGGTCGTCCACGACCGGCTCGCCGTGGATGTCCTTGCCGAGGGCGAGCGTCAGGAGCGAAGGAGACCGCCGGAACCTGTCCGATTCGATGACGTCGCGCAGCGAGATGATCTCTCCGCCTCCCGGGTTCGGGACCTCGATGCCCACGCTCGCGCGGCCGGGCAGTCTCTCGATCAGGATGGATTCCGCCGAGAGGGAGAGAGCCAGGTCCTCGGAGAGGCTCATGACCTGGTTGACCTTGATCCCCGCCGCCGGCCGGAACTCGTACGTCGTGACGACGGGGCCCGGATGGTATTCGATGATCTCTCCCTCGACGCCGAACTCCGCGCACTTGGCGGCGATGGACTTTCCCGTCTCCGCCAGCGCCTTTCTGTCGACAACGCCCGTGACGTCCCGCCTGTCGAGCAGCGAGACGTCCGGATAGGGATAGCCGTCGAGACCCGTGAGCGGCAGGCTCTGCTGCGGCTCCTTCCTGCGCGTCCGGGCCGGCGCGGCCGGTGAAGCAGGGGCCGGAACGGGCGTGAGTGCCGTTGTCTTGCGGATCGAGAACTTCCCCTCGCCCGGGACTTCGCGCAGGACGGGCGACCCCTCGTCGGCGACGAAGGGCACCTCGCCCAGGGTCACGGGCTCGCGCCGGGCCTTCTCCAGGTGCTTGGCCACGACGGCCCGCCGCAGGCGCTCCTTGGTCCTCCGGTCGCGCCGACGCGCCCACCCGACCGTCAGGCGGCCGAACAGACCGGCGAAGCGGACCCGCTGCCCCGCGAAGACCTCCGCGAGCGACACCTGCGTCGACAGGGGCACGGCGATGAGTAAGAATGCGACGGCGAGGAGCGCCGCACCGGTCGTCCCGAGGCGGCCGCGGGCGGCTTCCGCGATCGCGCGGCCGATGACTCCGCCCGATTCCGCTTCCTCGCCGAAGAGCGGCCGCCGCCCTAGGCCGAGCGAGAGGAGCGTCGGGATCGAGAGGAACAGCAGGGCGATGCCCGCCGCCTTCGTCGCGGGGTTCTCGACGGGGCGCTGCCAGAACACCCGCCACCCCCAGAGCAGCAGCAGAATGGGAATGCCCCAGGCGGCAAACCCGACGACCGTGTAGAGAGCGGCGGAGAGCGAGGCGCCGAAACCACCGATCCAGTTAGTGGGGGAGGCCGCTTCCCCGCCCCTGGTGATCGAAAAGAGGGTCGGGTCCCGCGGATCGTACGAAAAAAGCGACAGCGCCGCCAGGACTCCGGCGAGGACGAAGAGAACCCCCAGAGCCTCGCTCGCGATCCGGCCGCGCCAGAAAGTTCCTTGCGCCAATCCTATCCATTATCGGACCTAAGAAGTCCAAAGTCCAAAGTCCAATGTCCAAAGTAGAGGCGACGAGCGAGAACGGCGGCCGTGCTACCTTGGACCCTGGACCTTGGACAAGACCATGGATCAGTCGAGAATAAAGATCCTCTTCCTGTGCACCGGCAACGCCGCGCGAAGCCAGATGGCCGAGGCGCTGGCGCGGCTCGACCACGGCGACGTTCTCGATCCTGTTTCCGCCGGATCCCGACCCGCGTTCGGCGTGCACTCCCTGGCGGTGGACGTCATCGCGGAGCTCGGCGCCGATATCGCCGGGGCGCGCTCCAAGTCCACCGACGAGTTCCGAGACATGGGCTTCGACGTGGTCGTGACCGTCTGCGATTCGGCTGCGCAGGACTGCCCGCATTGGCCCAACGCGAAGCGCATCGAGCACTGGTCGATCGAGGATCCTTCCTTCGAGCGCGACCCCGCGTTGCGCCACGAGAAGTTCATCGAGACGCGCGATGATTTGAGGAAGAGGATCGACCTTCTTGTGGAGTCGTTAAGTTCCGACGAGACCTGACGACGGGAGGCGGGCGGGGCGAGCCCCGCCTCTACGGCCCGAGGTAACCGCCTGGGCCCGCGGTCGTTTTCGGTGCCGTAGGGGCGGCCCTTGGGCCGCCCGCCTCCCGTCGTTGTCGGGCGTATGTTGTCGCGGGCGGGGCGAGCCCCGCCTCTACGACGCCGACGGAACGACCGGGGACATCAGGAAGACCGGGCTTTTCAACGGGCGTTCACTTCGTCGTAGGCCGACCCGGCATTCGTCTTGAACCGGTCCTTGTATCCGTTGAAGTCCTTGTAGGCCGGCAGATCCACGTCCTTCACGAAGTCTTCCTTCGACTTGCCCGCCGCCTTCGCCTTCTGCGCGGCGTCGAGGAGGTCCGCGATGTACTGCCGGAACGCCTTGATCCCCGCGACGTCCGTCACCTCGCCGTGCCCCGGGATGACGGCGACGTCTGCGGGGACCCGCGCAATGACCTTGTCGAGCGCCGCGAGGTAGCCCTTGACCGATCCGCCGCTCTTGACGTCGATGAACGGGATGACCGAGTTGAAGAGGTCGTCCCCCATGTGCAGCACCTTCGCCTTTTCGAAATAGACGACGCTGTCGCCGTCGGTGTGGGCCGGGGGCAAGTGCCAGACCTGGATCGTCTCGTCTCCCATGGAGATCCGGAGCTCCGAGTCGAAGGTCATGACGGGGGCGGCGATCTCCTCGACCTTGACCTTTTTCGCCCACTCGATCTGGTCCGAGAGCATCTTGACCATCTGCTCGTTGCCCGTCTTCTTCGCGTTCTCGAGCATCGCCGGGTAGTCGCGCTGTATGTCGGCCGGCGAGGCGAGCATGCGCTTGCGGACGTTGTCGTGCGCCACGATCATGGCGAACTGCTTGAAGACCTCGTTGCCCCCGACATGATCGCCGTGGTGATGTGTGTTCAGGAGGAACTTGATCGGCTTGTCGGAGACCTTCCGGATCTCGCCGACGATGCCGGGCGCGATGTCCTTGAACTGGGAATCCACGACGAGGACGGAGTCGGGACCGACGAAGAAACCGATGTTCCCCCCGCGCCCGTAGAGCGCGTAGACGTTGCCGGAAAGGGGCTTGACCCGGAAGATGTCCTGCGGCTGGCGGTCATGATGTTCCGCTGCGGCCGGCGAAGGCGCCGCCTTCGGCGCGGGAGTGGCCTGCCTCGCGGCCATCGGCCAGGAAAGCAACGCCGCCGCGCACAGCGCTAGCGCCGCGGTCAACCTCGGTGTCTTCATCTCTCCTCCTCTTTCTGGTGGTCGAGACTCTATCGCAACCGTCGCTGGAGACCGGCAACTCGTAAAACGTAAAACGTAAAACGTAAAAAGGAAGCCCGGACACGTTTCACGTTTTACGTTTTACGCTTTACGGCTCCGGTCCCGGCTAGAATGCCCTCCTCATGAGCCCGCGCCGCACCCGGATCCTGTCGGGCGTCCAGCCGTCGGGGAAGCTGCATCTGGGCAACTACTTCGGCGCGATCCGCCAGCACATCGCGCTCCAGGACGACGGGGAATGCTTCTTCTTCATCGCGGACTTCCACGCGCTGACGACGATCCAGGACCGCCGGCACCTCGCAGAGAACGTGCGCGCCGTCGCGCTCGACTACCTGGCTCTCGGCCTCGATCCGGATCGGACCGCGTTCTTCCGCCAATCGGACATCCCGGAGGTGACGGAGCTCGCCTGGATCCTCTCGACCGTGACCGGAGTGGGGCTCCTCGAGCGCGCTCACTCCTACAAGGACAAGCTCGCGCGCGGCATCTCGCCCTCCGCCGGCCTCTTCCTCTACCCGGTGCTCATGGCGGCCGACATCCTGATCTACCGCTCGAACCTCGTGCCGGTTGGACAGGACCAGGTGCAGCACATCGAGATGACCCGCGACATGGCCGGCTCCTTCAACCAGGTCTACGGCCGGGTCTTTCCGCTCCCCGAGGCGCGGCTCGACCGCGCGCCGACCGTCCCCGGCACCGACGGCAAGAAGATGAGCAAGTCCTACGGCAACACGATCGAGATCTTCGCCGAGGGATCGGCCTTGAAGAACTCCGTCATGCGGATCGTGACCGACTCGACGCCGGTCGAGGCGCCGAAAGACCCGGCGAAAGACAACCTCTTCGCCCTCTACGGCCTCTTCGCCACCGACAGCGAGAGGGAGGCTCTCGCGGCGCGCTACCGGTCAGGCGGTCTCGGCTACGGCGAGGTCAAGAAAATGCTGATCCAGAAGATCGACGCCCACTTCGCGCCGGCGCGCGCAAAGCGCAAGGAGCTGGAAAGGCACCCGAGCGTCGTCGAAGCCGCCCTTCGCAAGGGCGCCGAAAGGGCCGGCGCCGAGGCGAAGGACACGATGCGCCTGGTACGGGAGGCTGTCGGCCTGCGCTAGGAATCGGCGGGCGCTGATTCCTGGTGGGCGAAGAGGGACAGGAGGAAGAAATGACGTTCCGCCGGCCCGGCACTCAGCGGGACCTGTTCGGCCCGGGGCGCTGACCTGGCCTTCGGCCGCTGAATACTTTGTATCAGAAAGTACTTGACATAGTTCGCGATTCGGCCTTATTTTTCCGTCGTGGAACGTCCCCCGATCAGAGCCGTTTCGGATCCGGCCGCCCTCGGATCGCGCGCCATCGACAACCTCCGCTTCATCCGCGAGACGATGGAGAGGGCGTCGTCGTTCACGGCGGTTCCGGGCCGGGGAGGCGTCGCGATGGGGGGAAGCGCTCTCGTCGCGGCGGTTGTCTCGACCCGCGCGCGAACTCCGGAGGAATGGCTCGGGATCTGGCTCGCGGAGGCGTTCGTGGCGCTCGCGATCGGAGTCTGGGCGATCACCGTCAAGGCGCGGCGGGTGAACATCCCGCTCTTCGCGGGGCCGGCGCGCCGGTTCCTTCTGACGCTCTCCCCTCCGCTCGCCGCCGGGGCTCTCGTCACGCTGGCGCTGCAACGCGCGGGCATGACGGCGCTGCTGCCGGGGACCTGGCTTCTCCTCTACGGGACAGCGGTCGTGACGGGAGGAGCATTTTCCGTCCGGATCGTTCCGGTGATGGGCGTGGGCTTCATGCTTCTCGGCACGATCGCGCTCTTCTGCCCGCCGGCGTGGGGCACGGCCTTCCTCGCAGCCGGGTTCGGCGGCCTGCAGATCATCTTCGGGATCCTGATCGCGAAGAGGTACGGGGGGTAGGGCGGAACGAAGATGGCTCGCCATTCTCCGCGTCCCCGCGTCTCTGCGTCCCCGCGTCCGACTTCAAGACGCGGAGAAGGGGTGACACGGAGACGCGGAGAGTCGGAGTTGGGGGCCCTGCCGGAGTTGGATCGGGTGATCCACGAGAGGATGCGGCTGGCGATCGTTTCGTCGCTGGCGGCGAACAAGTCGCTCTCCTTCCACGACTTGAAGAACCTGCTCGGAACGACGGACGGGAACCTCTCGGTCCACGCCCGCCGGCTCGAAGAGGCGGGCTACGTGGCTTTCTCCAAGACCTTTCACCGGCGGATGCCCCGGACCGTCTACCGGCTGACTCCCGAAGGACGCCGCGCCTTCGAGCGCTACCTCCGCCACCTCGAGGCCCTCGTGCATGGCGCGCGGCGGCCGTAAAAAAATTTGGGGGTTTACTTTATGGCACAAAGTATATTCATGCCCGAGTCCGCTCCGCTCGTCTTGCTGGCCTTCCTTGGGACGGGGCTGACCCTCTTCCTGCTCTTCCTGGGCGTCGTGTTCGCTCTCGCCACGCGACGGCGAGTCCTGGCGAATTGGCTCGCGGGCGCGGCCGTCGCGGGCGCCGGGGCATACCTCGGCGCGCTCCTCCTCTTCTCCTTTACGAGCCGCGAGGAAAGCCTCCGAAAGGGAGACTTGAAATACTTCTGCGAGATCGACTGTCATCTCGCCTATTCGCTGGAAGAGGCTTCGCGGACCAGGGTCCCGGGGGTGTCGCCGCAAACCGTCGTGGCCGGCGGCTCCTACTACGTCGTGGCGGTCAAGACGTGGTTCGATCCGAGAACCATCGCTTCGCTCCGGGGGAACGGGCCCCTGACGCCCAATCCGCGGGCCGTGTTCCTCGTGGACGAGTCCGGCCGCCGGTATGGGGTCTCCCCCGCGGGCCAGAAGGCTCTCGAGGAATCACGCGGGCCGTCGACGCCGCTGACCCGCATCCTGCGCCCGGGAGAGTCGTACACGACGACGTTCGCCTTCGACCTTCCGGACGGCATCCGCCGGCCCCGCCTGTTTCTCGGCGACGCTCCCGGGATCGAGACGTTCCTGATCGGCCACGAAAACAGCCTCTTCCACAAGAAGATCTACTTCGAGCTGCCCCCGGCGTGACGCCCCACGCCGGGCTCCTTTCGCGCCGAATCGCTGTTGCCCGCGCGCCCAGCCGACGGCAGAATGCGGGCGTGGCGATCCTGGGAATGACTCCTCGCCGGTGGATCGAATACACGGCCGCGATCCTGGCGGGAAACGCGATCTACTTCCTGGTGCTCTTTCCCGACCTGGCCCCCAAACTCCAGCACCAGCCGTGGCGCTTCGACTTCGGCCTCTCGCTCGATTTCCTCTGCTGCGTCGTCGTTTACGGCGTCATCCGCCTGGGCGTGACGCAGGCACACAGGATGAACGCCGGCGAGTAGTCCTGTCGAGAGTCAAGAGTCGAAAGTCGGGGCCCGGTGCCTTAACTCTCAACCCTCAACTCTCAACCCTCAACGTTTCCCTTAAGGTTTCTCCACGATATCCGCCTTGAGGCTCGACGCGATCACCAGCAGCTCGTCTTTCTCCTTCTGGGGAACCTTGAACTTGTCCTAGGCTCGCCACCAGGGCCTTCACTGAGAGGTCCCAATCACTTCCGGTGATCCCGAGGCCCTTGTGAGAGGTCTTCATGTCTCGCCCGATGTAGACACAGGGCCCGCCCGTGGCCTGGCAGAGCAGGTCCACCACGAGCTGCCGGAGGTGCGCCTTCGAATTGTCGCTTATGCCCACCAGGAAGCGGGCGAGCTGCTTGTCCGCAGCCAGCCGCGCGATGAAGTCATCGGACACCGCCGCGATCGCGTCATATCCCCCCAACCTCGTGTACAGGCTGGGACCCGCGGCGGCCGCCTTCGTCTGCGAGAAGGCTGGTGCCGCCACAAACACGAGAGCCAGCAAACCGAGAAGCGAGCGTTTTCCTCATAAATCTTCCTCCTTCAATTGAAGTTCCGACTCGAACTGTCGCCTGTTCCCGAAAGAAGAGGGCGAAACTCCAGCATCCCTTACGGAACCCGGGGCGATTTCGGATTTCCGGTTCCGGACCTCTCGGCTCTCGGCTCTCGACTCTCGACTCTCGACTCTCGACTCTCGACTAGACGATCACCGGCACGATGACCGGCCGGATATCAAAGGCGCGCCGGCACGCGCGCCGTGCTGCCAGCGCTATCTCCGCCCGCAGCCACTCCGGGTCGTTGCGCTCTTCCGGCGTGGCGCGCGCGAGCACGGCGCGGGCGGCGCGGCGAACCTCGCCGGCGATGTCGGCCTCGGCCCCGGCGACGCCCCGGGAGACCACCGTGATCTCGGCCTCGCGTGTGTCCGCCGGGGCGAAGACGACCACAAAGCCTTCCTCGGCGAGCTGTCTGCGGTCGTGCACGACCGCGGCCTCGACAGGCTCGGGGCGCGAGTCGAAGTAGACGCGCCCCGCCGGCACGGCGCCCGGTTCGACCGCGATCCCCGACGCCGAGAGCGTCAGGCGGTCGCCGTTGTCGAGAAGGTAGGTGCGCTCCCGGGCGACGCCGGCTTCCCCGGAGGCCTCGGCGGCGGCGGCGAGCATGCGGCGCTCGCCGTGCACGGGCACGACAGCCTTCGGCCGCGTCAGACGCAGCCAGTCCACGATGTCCTCCCGGTGCGCGTGGCCGGAGACGTGCACCGGGGGGTCGGCTTCGCGCACCACCCGCGCGCCCCGCCGCACGAGGTGGTCCGTCACCCGGTTGACCGAGCGTTCGTGGCCGGGAATGGTGCGGGCGGAGAAGATGACGAGGTCTTCCGGGCCGAGCTTCAACTCCGAGTGCTCGTCCAGGGCGAGGCGGTAGAGGGCCGAAAACGGCTCGCCCTGGCTCCCCGAGGCCAGGCAGAGGAGGCGCTCGGGGGGAGAGTCGGCAAGGTCCGCGGGCGCGATGAGAGAACCGGAGGGAATCGAGAGGCGGCGCAGCCGTTGGGCGATCTCCGCGACGGTGCGCATGCTGCGGCCGAGCAGCGCGACGCGGCGGCGCAGGAAGAGCGCCGAGTCCACGGCCTGTGAGACGCGGGCCACGTGGCTGGAAAACGTGGTCAGGATGATCCGGCGCGGCGCTCCGGCGAACGCCGCCGCGAGACCCTGGCCTGCCACCCTCTCGGACAGGGCCCTGCCGGGCCGCTCGGCGTTGGTGGAATCTACGAGCGCGAGATCCACGCCTTCACCGACCGCCGCGGCGATCCCCTCGCGGTCGGTCGTCTCTCCGTCCGGCGGATCCGGGTCGAGCTTGAAGTCGCCGGAGTGGAAGATCCGCAGGCCCCCAGCCTCTATCAGGATGGCCGCCGAGTCGGGCACCGAGTGCGACACGCGGAAGAACGTGAACGCGAACTCCCCCGCGCGCAACTTCTCGCGCGGCCGCGCTTCGACCAGGCCTTCGAGCATGCCGTCCGCTTCTTCCAGCCGCCGCCGCGCGAGCGCGAGGGTGAAGGGAAAGCCATAAACCGGCGCCCGCGTCGTCTCCCGCAGGAGAGGGAGCGCGCCGATGTGGTCCTCGTGCCCGTGCGTCAGGAGAACCGCGTCGATCCGGACGCCGGACAGTGCGGAAAGGTCCGGCGCGATCCGATCGATCCCCGGAAACGTCTCGTCCGGGAAGGAGACGCCGATGTCCACGAGGATGCTGGAAGCTCCGCAGCGCAGCCACAGGACGTTTCTCCCGAACTCCCCCAGTCCCCCGAGCGGGACGATCTCGACCGGTGCGGTCATGGAACGCACTGGAGCCGGCGCGCGGTGTGCCGTGTGTGGTGTGCGTCCCTTCGATGCCAAGGGCACGACGGGGAACCTGCGGTCACCTTCGTTTCGTAGGGGCGTGCCCTGGCCCGCTCGCCTCCCGTCGGAGTCAACGGTTCGTTGTCGCGGGAGGGGCGTACCGAGCGTCGTCGACCGCGGAAGCGGTCGAGGGACGCGACATGCGGCGGGTCCGCCCGCCGCAAACCTCCTCCCCTACGGCGCGAGGGGCACGACGGGGAGCCCGAGGTCGCCAGCCGGTTCGCGCGCCGCTTACCGCACACCGCACACCGACGCCTCACGGCGTCATCTCCGCGAGCTTGAGGTAGTCCTCGAGGGACAACTCCTCGGCCCTGACGCGCGGCTCTTTCCCGATCGCGGCGAGGGCGCGCTCCCAATCCGCGCGGGCGCCCGCCGGCGAGAGCGCGTTGACGAGGGTCTTGCGCCGGGCGCGGAACCCGAGCGACGCCAGGCCGATCGCCCGTTCCCGCAATCCCGCCTCGATCGCGGGAGACCGCGGCACCAGCTCCACCACGCTCGAAGTGACTCTCGGGCGGGGCCGGAACGCGCCGGGCGGCAGTTCGAAAAGGATCCGCGCCCGGGCGAAGGCCGCCGCGCGCACCGAAAGGTATCCGTAGGCGTCAGACCCGGGCCGGGCGCAGAGACGCCGCCCGACCTCCCGCTGGACCGTCACGACCGCGCGCGTGATCGTGTCCGGCTCCCGGAGGGCCGCGAGCAGGATCGGCGTCGCGGCGTTGTACGGGAGGTTCGCGACGAAGACCGCCGGCCCTTCCCACCCGGCCAGAGCGAGCCACGACTCAAACGGCCGCTCGAGCGCATCGCCGCGAACGATCCGGACGCGGGGATCTGACGCGAACTCCTCCTCGAGAGCGGCGGAGCGCCAGGGATCGATCTCGATCGCGAGCACCCGCCGGGCAAGCGCCGCGGCCGGACGAGTGAGGGCCCCGTCGCCCGGTCCCACCTCCAGGACGGTGTCGGAGGAGGTCAGACGCGCCGCGGCAACGATGCGCTCGGCGGTTTCTCCTCGCGCAAGGAAGTGCTGCCCCCAGCGCTTCCTGGCCGGGATCACCGAATCCTCGGTAGCAGCGGAAGCTCGCCGGGCTTAAACCGTTGGGCCCGACAGACTTCCTCCGGCTCCACGAAAAAAGAGGTTATCAGATGGTAAACTCCTTAATTCTTGCAAGGAAATCGCTTGTTGCCTGTCCACACACTCGACAACCGCCGCCTCGAGAACTTCCTCGAACGCCACAAGGCGTACTACGCGTATTCCGGCGAGATCGACATCGACATCTTCCTGGGGGAAATACTGCAGAAGGCCAACGAGTTCGTCCCTTCGGAAGCGGGTTCCATCCTCCTGGACGACCCCTTGACCAAGAACACCGAAGACCGGATGGAGAACGAGCTCGTCTTCATCGCCACCTTCGGGGCCGACGCCGAGACGCGGCTGGCGCGGCGCATCAAGGCCCGGGTCGGAATCGCCGGCCACGTCTATTCGACGGGTGTCACCTACATGACCGAGGATGTGATCGAGGACCCGTACTTCTACCCGACGTTCGATCCGGCGGGCGGCTTCGAGACGAGATCGGCCCTCTGCGTCCCCATCCGCATCGAGTCCGCGGTCTGCGGAGTCCTCGAGCTCGTCAACCGCACCGGCTCGCAGTCCTTCCAGGACAAGGACCGGCGGCTGCTCGAGATCTTCGCCGACTACGCCGCGATCTCGATCCAGAACCTGCTCGACGCGCGCCGCGCGTACGAAGTGGCGAAGCGCGACGGCCTGACCGGCCTCTTCAACGAGCGCTACCTGCACCTGCGGCTGACGCAGGAGCTCTCGCGGATCTCCCGGGACGGCGGCGACCTGAGCTTGATCTTCCTCGACCTCGACTACCTGAAGTCCGTCAACGACCGCCACGGGCACCTCGCGGGCAGCCAGGTCCTGCGCGAGGTGGGATACGTCTTGAAACGGACGGTCACCGACGAACGGGCGACCCTGACGCGATACGGAGGAGACGAGTTCGTCCTGATCCTGCCGGGGCACTCGCTGCGCGAGGGAATGGAAGTGGCCGAGGCGGTGCGCCACGCGATTCGCACGACCACGTTCGTGCCGCGCCCGTACGGATTCAACAACCCGGCCTTGAACCTTCAGGGAGTGATCACGGCCTCGCTCGGCGTTTCCGCGATCCGCGCCAACGCGACGCCGGCGGCGTCCGTCGAACAGCAGAAGAACGAGCTCCTGCGCACGGCCGACGCGGCCCTCTATAAGGCCAAGGAGCGCGGCAAGGACCGCTGTCTCGCCGCCGGAGTGCAGATCGTGCCCGACTCCGCCGCTGGGAATTGAAGATTGACGATTGATGATTGAAGGAATTGAAGATTGAAAGATTGAAAGATTGAAAGATTGAAACTCGGGCGCTCTCAATCTCCAATCCTCTAATCCTTCAATCGACAATCATCAATCGACAATCGAAAGGGGTTTCCACGCATGTCCTCGATGACCGGTACGCATCTGTCGCCCGAGCAGGTACTCGACGTCCTGTCCCGCCACATGCTGGTGGACGGCTACCACGTGGTGATGGATCTCGAGAAGAGCCGCGGCTCCTACCTGTTCGACGCTCGCAGCGGCCGTCCGATGCTTGACTTCTTTGCGAATTTCGCGACCTGCCCGATCGGTTACAACCACCCGGGGATGCGGGACCCCGAGTTCCGGGAACGGCTCCTCCGGGCGGCGCTCCTCAAACCGGCCAACAGCGATATCTACACGAGCGACTACGCGGAGTTCGTGGACACGTTCACGCGCCTGGCGATCCCTCGCAACCACGCCTCTCACGTCTTCTTCGTCGAGGGGGGAGCCGCGGGAGTCGAAAACGCGCTGAAGACCGCCTTCGACTGGAAGGTCCGCGAGAACCTCGCGCGCGGGGCCGGCGAGAAGGGAAAGAAGATCCTCCATTTCCGCCACGCGTTTCACGGGCGCACCGGCTACGCGCTCTCGCTGACGAACACGGCGGATCCCCGCAAGACGCAGTATTTCCCGATCTTCGACTGGCCGCGCCTTTCCTGCCCGAAGCTTCGGTTCCCGGCCACGCCGGATGTCCTGCGCGAAACCGCGGCCGCCGAGGAGGAGGTCGAGCGCGAGATCCGCGAGGCCTGCGCCGAATCTCCCGGCGACATCGCCGCGCTCATCCTCGAGCCGATCCAGGGAGAAGGGGGCGACAACCACTTCCGGCCGGAATTCTTCCGGCGCCTGCGCTCGCTCGCCGACGAGCTCGAGTTTCTCCTCATTTTCGACGAGGTGCAGACCGGCGTCGGGCAGACCGGCTCGATGTGGTGCTGGCAGCAGTTCGGCGTCGAGCCGGACCTCTTCGTCTTCGGCAAGAAGACTCAGGTCTGCGGCTTCGCGTCGAACGGCCGCATCGACGGCGTGGACAACGTCTTCAAGATCTCCTCGCGCATCAATTCGACGTGGGGCGGAAACCTCGTAGACATGGTCCGGTGCGCGCAATACCTGGAGATCATCGAAGAAGAAGGCCTCGCGGCCAACGCGCGCGCCGTCGGCGAGCACCTGCTCGCGGGGCTTGCCGAACTGGAGGAGGAGTTCCCGGGAGCCGTTTCGAACGTGCGGGGCCGGGGCCTCTTCCTCGCGCTCGATCTTCCGGACAAGGCCATGCGGGACCGCGTGCTCGCGGCCTGCCTGGAAAACGGACTGATCGCGATGGCCTCCGGCGCTTGCGCCGTACGGTTCCGCCCCGCGCTGACACTGTCGCGCGAGGAGGCGGAGGAAGGCGTCCGGAAGTTCCGACGGGCCCTCGCGGACGCGCGGGGGTAGGAAAACAAGGTTTCAGGTTCAGAATTGATTCAGCGTTCGGACGCATGGAACCTACGATGCGGCCATTCTCGACTCAGTCGAAAGACTCGTCTGGTCGAATGTCGAAGAGTTCAAGGTCGAAGGTTCTGAGTCCCAACTTTCGACCTTCGACCTTCGACGTTCGACGTTCGACGTTCTAGGTTGGGTTAAGCCGAGTCGAAGTTGGACGTCGCATCCGACGCTTCGCCGGAACCCTCTCGGCGAAAGACGCGGCTGGCTCTTCGGGTCCTGATCGCTTCCCTCGCCGGCGCGTGTTTTGCCGTCGTCGTCTTCTTCGCGACGCTTCCGGACGTGTCGCCGTTGAAGACCGGGTTTCCGAAGACGACGGCCTTCATGGAGCGGCGCAAAACCGCGCTTGCCCGCGCGGGGGAGAACACGCGGCTCGAATGGGTGCCGGTGCCCCTGTCGCGGATCTCGCCCCGCCTCGCCCGCGCCGTCGTCGTGGCGGAGGACGCCAGGTTCTACGAGCACGGCGGGGTGGACTGGGAGGCTGTCCGCGGCGCCCTGGAAAAGGACTGGGGCGGAAAGAACCTGCGTCACGGCGCCTCGACAATCACACAGCAACTCGCCAAGAACCTGTATCTCTCTCCCCGGCGGACGCCCTGGAGAAAGCTGCGCGAGTGGGCGATCGCCCGAAGGCTCGAAGGCGCCCTGCCGAAACGGCGGATTCTGGAGCTTTACCTGAACGTCGTCGAGCTCGGCCTCCGGACCTTCGGCGCGGAGGCGGCGTCCCGCCGCTATTTCGGCAAGCCCGCCTCTGGCCTGTCCAATCTCGAGGCGGCGACCCTGGCGGCCGTGATCCCGTCTCCGCGCCTCTATGACCCCGTCCGGCACCCTCAGCGAGTCGCGCGCCGCGCCCGGCAGATCCTGCGATTCATGGGAAGGGAGCCATAAGTGTTCAAAGTCCTGCTATTCTCATAGACAGTTCCTGGCCGGAGGTATTGAAGGGATGCGACGTTATCTGTGGGGGACTGTTGTGCTCGCGCTCGCCGCGGCTTGCTCGAGCAAGCCTGCCGCAATTGAAGTCTCTCCCCGGCCGGTGAAGATCTTCGGCCTCCAGCGTATCCAACGGCTGACGGGACGCCTCGTGGACAAGAAGGGGCGTCCGCTGGCCGCCGGAGGCCTCCAGTGGTCGTCCTCCAAGAGTGATGTCGTCACCGTGGACGGCTCGGGAAAGCTGCAGGCGAAGGGGGCGGGAACGGCCGTCGTCACCGCGACCTTCGAGAAGCTGTCCGTCCAGGTCCCGGTCGAAGTCGTGGACGTGAATACGATCGATCTCGCTCCGAACTCCGCGAACCTCGTGGGTCCAGCCGGCTCGACGATCGCTGTGACGGCGGCCGTCAAGAACTCGAGCGGCAAACCGATCTTGCGGCCCGTCACCTGGACCTCGTCGAAATCCGCAGTCGCGAAGATCTCCGCGGACGGCGTGGTCACATCGGTCGGGTCCGGCACGGCGACGATCGTCGCCAGGATCGGCGACGTGCAGGGAGCGTCGGAAGTCATCGTCACAGTGGGTGACATCGTCCGGCTGGAGATCCACCCGACGACGGCGCTCGTGCGGGTCGGCGATTCCCAGAGGTTCGAGATCGTCGCCTACGCGCCGTCCGGGAAGGCGTACGAAGCGTGCGCGGCCATTTTCAGCTCTTCCGATCCCGCCGTCGCGACCGTGGACGCGGGCGGCGCGGCCTCCGGCATCGCTCCCGGCACGGCCACGATCAAGGCCAGCGTTGCCGGCGTCACGACCGAAGCCACCCTCCTGGTCAATTAGCCCGGACCCCCAAACGAGGCCGTCAAACGTGAAGCGTAAAACGTAAAACGAAGCCGGAGAAGACTCTGGATCTCCGTTTTACGTTTTACGTTTTACGATCCGTTCATGGCGATTCGCCCTCCGGCTGTTGCGGGGATGTTCTACGAGGCGCGTCCGGATCGCCTCGAGAAGGACGTGCGATCGCACCTGGCGGCGGGCGGCGGCGAGGAGCCCCGGCCGGTCTTCGGCGCCATCGTCCCCCACGCCGGCTATGTCTATTCGGGGCCGGTCGCCGGGGCCGTCTACGCGCGCGTCGTGATCCCGCCGGTCGCCGTCATCCTCTGCCCCAATCACACGGGGCGCGGCTCCCCCGCTTCGCTGGAGCCTTCGGATGCCTGGCGCACTCCGCTCGGCGATGTCACGGTCAACCGCCGTCTCTCGCGCCGGCTGCTGGACCTGGCGCCGTCGCTCGAGCCCGACGCGGCCGCGCACGCGCGCGAGCACTCCCTCGAGGTCCAGCTCCCCTTTCTCCAGACGCTCCGCCCGGACATCGAGATCGTTCCCGTCTGTCTCGGCGCGCACGATCTCGATCTCTGCCGCGAAGTGGGCGAGGCTCTCGCCGCGATCCGCTCGGAGGAGCAGGAGCCGCCGCTCCTCCTGGCCTCTTCCGACATGAACCATTACGAGCCGCGCGCCGTCGGCCGCCGCAAGGACGAGCGGGCCCTCGAGCGGATCGCGGCCGTCGACCCGGAGGGTCTCTACACGACCGTCCTTTCCGAAGGGATCACCATGTGCGGGTTCCTGCCGGCGACCGCCCTCCTCTTCGCCGCCCGCATCGCCGGCGTCTCCAGGGCCCGCGTCGTCGCCCGCCGCGACAGCGGAGACGAGACCGGCGATGTGTCCTCGGTCGTCGGCTATGCCGGCGTCATCCTGGAGGGTCTTGAGTTGTGAGTTGTGAGTTGTGAGTGGGGCACCGGGGCCCGACTCTCGACTCTTAACTCTCGACTCTCGACTCCCGTCAGGCGTCGAGCTTCGCCCACGCGCGAAAGCGCCGGGTCAGATCCGGTCTTCCGGGGCGATGGACGAGGCGGCGCGGAGGATCCCGTCGGCCACGCCGGGCGAGCCGGCGATGACGTTGCCGCTCTCCCAGAAGCGCGTCCCGCCCGAAAAATCCGTGAGCTTGCCGCCGGCCTCCTCGATGAGCAGCGCGCCGGCGGCGATGTCCCAGACCGACAGGCGGAACTCGAAGAACCCGTCATAGACGCCGGCGGCGACCATCGCCAGGTCCAGGGCGGCCGAGCCCGCGCGCCGGATGGCGCGGGCATGCAGGAAGATCTCGCGGAAAACCGAGAGGTAGAGGTCGATCCGTTCCCGCGACCGAAAGGGAAACCCCGTCGCGAGGAAGGCTCCGTCGAGACTTTCGCGTCCGGTCACGCGGATCGGCGCGCCGTTGCGGAAGGCACCGGAGCCGCGCTCCGCGGCGTACAGTTCCTCCCGGAGAGGATCCCAGACCACGCCCGCCACGATCTCCTCCCCTTCGCGCGCCGCGACGGAAACGCTCCAGAAGGGGAAACCCGCGATGAAGTTGGATGTCCCGTCGATCGGGTCGATGATCCAGCTGCGCGCCCCTGCCTCCGTCCCGCGCCGGCCTCCTTCTTCGCCGAGGAAGCTGTCCCCGGGGAAGCTCTCCCGGATGCGGTCAACAATCCGTTCCTCGCTCTCACGGTCGGCGCTCGTCACGAAGTCGTTCTTCTTCTTCTCAGCGACCTCGCCGACGGACAGATTCCGCCAGCTCCGGAGAGCGACCGCGCCACCGGCTTTCGCCGCGGCGACCGCCGTCTCGATGAGGGACTCGGTCATGCCTGCGTCAGTCGAGAGTCGAAAGGAATTGAAGATTGCCGATTGACGATTGACCGGGTGCCCCAATCCTCAATCTTCAATCTTCAATCTTCAATCTTCAATCATCCAACAAACTCTCAACGCTCCCTATCGCTTCAGCCGCGCGAAGCCCTCGGCGATCGCCTTCTCGGAGGGGGTGCCGAGGACGTTGTAGCCGCGGTCGTCGGGCCGCGCGCCCTGGCCGCTCGAGAACGCCTTCCACCAGTACACGCCCTTCCACCAGCTCTTCCCGTCCAAGGCACGGAATACCGCCGCCACGGCCCGGCTGGCGTCTCCCGGCGCGAGCGGCCCGCCTGTCTTCTCGTCGTGCGGGGCCATCCAGGCTCCCTTGACCGGCGGATAGCCCACCTCGGCGAACAGGACGGGCTTCCGGGCCGCGCGCGCGAGCTTTTCGAGAGGGAGAACCGCGGCGAGGGCTCCCGCCTCGAGCGCCGCGTCGCTCGCGTCCGGGTCCCGGGACAGCGGATCGTAGAAATCCACTCCGATCGCGTCGAGCGCGTCCCAGAAGTGGACTCGCGGGGCGCCGGCCGCCCAATTGGACGCGTAGGTCAGGGGAGCGCCGGTCGCGAGGCGCACGGCGGCGATCGTGTCGCGCCATTGCGTCACGCGCCCCTCGGTCCCGATGAGCTCCGTCCCGAGGCAGAAGATCCCGGCTCCGGCCGCCTCGGAAACGACCGCGTGATGCACGATGAACCGGCGGTAGGCATCGAAGAAGCGGGACCAGTCCTCTTCGCTCCGCATCGCGGCCTCGCCGACGAACTGGCCGCTTCCGATCCAGATCTGAGGCTTGACCATCGCCGACATGTTCGAATCCCGCGCGTCGGAGACGGCCCGAACCGTGCCCTCATCGGTCTCGCCCCCGGGGCTCCGGTGGATGAAGGAGATCGCCGGGGCGTGGGCATCGCGCATGAACGCGAACGGCATGATGGAGATCGAGTCCGCGGACATTTTCGCCAGGCGCCAGATCGTCTCGCGCGACCGCGGAGAAGCGTACGAGCCGTCGACCGAGTTGGACATCGCGTAGGAGATGCCCCGCAGGAATCCCTGCGGCAGGGCCCGGCGCGCCGGCGCGGCAGCCTTGCGGGTCGAGGCCCGGGCCGACCAACGCTTCAGCACGGCCTCCAGCGCGGCATCCCCTCCCTCGAGCGCCCGCAGCATCGCCGCCTCGCCATCCTTCTCGGCGCCCGCGTCGAGCCAGGCGGCCGCGGCGCCGACGGCGAGGACCGGCGAGATCTCCGGATCGGAAGAAACGACCTGGGCCTCCGTCGGCTCGACGCCCGCCTGCCGGGTAAACGCGCCGAAGGTCGCGACGTCGCGGCCCCACCAGCGGCGGCAGGCGCGGGCGCCGAGAGCGGAGAGGAGCACCGGCCGCGCGAGAAGACGCTTGTCCCTCGCCGCGAAGGCGGCGGAGGCGAGGACGGGCGTGATCGAGTCGGGCTCCCGGGGCGCCGAGACGTCGATGTCCACCAGGATGTCGTTCCCGCTCTGCGAGAGATCGGCCGGGCGCGAAGAGCCCGTGTACCTCCCCTTCGTGGCCGGATCCGGAAAGAGCCGGACGACGAGAGGCCCGCGCGGCCCCGAGCCGGAAAGCCGCGAGAGCTCGGTCTCCCACCGGGCGATCGCCGCCCGCTCGGAATCGCGGAACCTCCAGCGCACGCCGTTTCGCTTCTCTTCCTTCAGTGCCCGGAAGAAACCCTCGCGGGACGCGATCTCGTCCCTGTCCGAGGAGCGGTCGATCGCGAGCGAAGTCCCGTTGCGAGCGAAGCGCCCGCTTTTCGTGAGGTCTCCCGAGACGACGCGGTAGTCCTCCACCCGCTCCTCTTCCCGCCAGAAGAGACGGCGCGCCAGCAGGCGCAACGCCGCCTGGCGAGCGACCCCGACGACGAAGGTCTCGCCGCGAGCGCCGTCCGTCACCGCGATCGCGTCGCCGGGCTGGCCGTACGGCCGGCCGTCGAAAACGAACTCCTTCTCGGAGAGCCGGAGCGGAAACCTCGCGACGAGCCGCCGGAAACTCTCGGAGGCAGGCAGCACAGCCAACCGCGCCGCCTCCCAACCAGCCGGCACCGGGGATGACTCGGAGGCGACTTCGACCTCCACGCCCTCACGCCGGGCCCACCCCGAAAACCGCTCGAATTCGTGCCCCAGAGAAAACCCCTCCGGCACTCTTATCGCGATCCTCCGCGTGCCTGTCGCCCCCGCGCCGGCGGCGGTCGCGAAGAGCATCGCAACAGCGATCACACCGCTCAGACCCTCGACCTTCGACCTTCGACCTTCGACCCTCACGTCTCCTTCGACCCTCACGTCTCCCTCTTCCACACCACTCGACCCTCGACGATCGTCGCGGCCGGCGCCCCGGTGAGATCCCATCCCGCGAACGGCGTGTTGCGGGACAGCGATTCGAAGCGCGAGGCGTCCACGCGCCAGGGGCGCTCGGGATCGAAGAGCGTCAGGTTGGCCGGAGACCCCGGCGCGAGCGTCCCCCCCGGAAGGCCCAGGGCCCTCGCCGGCCCGGCCGAGAAGACTTCCGCGAATCGCGCGAGGGAGAGCTTGCCGGTTCGCACCAGCCTGTCGTACACAACCGCGGCCGCTGTCTCGAGACCCACGACTCCGAAGGGAGCCGTCTCGAAGTCGAGCGCCTTTTCGTCCTCGTGGTGCGGCGCGTGGTCGGTCGCAATGGCGTCGACCGTACCGTCTTCCAGCCCGGCGGCGAGCGCATCGCAATCCGCCGGCTCCCGCAGCGGCGGGTTCATCTTGAAATTCGTCGAGAACGAGGAACGCGCGATCTCCTCGTCTGTCAGGGTCAGATGGTGCGGCGTCACTTCGCACGTGACGGGGAGACCGCGAGCCCGGGCCTCCCGCACGAGCTCGAGGGCGCGCGCTGTCGAGAGATGCGCCACGTGGAGCCGGCCCCCCGAGATCTCCGCCACCAGGAGGTCCCGCGCCACGGCGGCGGCCTCGGCGATCGCGGGCTGGCCGGGCAGGCCCAACCGCGTCGAGACCGCCCCTTCGTGCATCGGCGCGCCGCCCGAGAGGCTCGGGTCCTCGCAGTGCTGGATGACCGGGAGCCCGACGAGGCGCGCGTGCTCGAACGCCCGGCGCAGAAGGGCGCCGTCCGCGAGCCACTTGCCGTCGTCGGAGACCGCGACCGCGCCGGCGATCCGCATCTCGCCGAACTCTGCCAGCTCCTGCCCGAGCTGCCCCCGCGTCACCGCCCCGATCGGGTAGAGCCGCGGACCGGCCGCCCCGCGCGCCTTCGACACGAGGTACTCCGAGATGGCCCGGTTGTCGTTGACCGGATCGGTGTTGGGCATGGCGCACACGGCAGTGAAACCGCCCGCCGCCGCGGCCTTGAGGCCCGTCGCGACCGTCTCGGCCTGCTCCCGTCCGGGCTCGCGCAAGTGCGCGTGGAGATCGATGAAGCCGGGAAAGACGATGAGCCCCGTCGCGTCGAGGACCCTCGCACCTGCGGCGGCGAGATTCGAACCGACCTCTGCGACGACGCCGTCCCGGAGAAGCAGATCGAAGGCCCCGTCCCGCCCGGCGGCCGGGTCCACGAGCCGCCCGCCCGCCACGAGCAACAGCCCGCTCACGCCGTCTCCCCCTCCCAAGTGTGGCCGGTCAGAAGAAGGTACAGAACCGCCATCCGCACCGCAACCCCGTTGGAGACCTGCTCCAGGATGAGCGATCGCGCCGAGTCGGCCACGTCGGACGCGATCTCAACCCCCCGGTTCATGGGACCGGGGTGCATGACGACGGCGTCCGGTTTCGCGAGCGCGAGGCGCGCCGCCGTCAGGCCGTAGCGCTTGAAGTACTCGCGGGCGGAGGGAAAGAGGGAGGCGCCCTGTCTCTCGAGCTGCATCCGCAACATCATCACGACGTCGGCGCCCTCGAGAGCCGCGTCGAAGTCGGTCGTCGCGGAGACGCCCATCTCCTCGATCCGGGGCGGCAGGAGCGTCGGCGGCGCGCAGGCGACGACGCTCGCTCCCATTCTCGTCAGGAGCCATATGTTGGACCGCGCCACGCGCGAGTGCGTGATGTCGCCGGCGATGGTGACGCGCAATCCCTCGAGACGCCCGAACCGCCGCCGGATCGTCAGAGCGTCGAGCAGCGCCTGCGTCGGGTGCTCGTGCGCGCCGTCGCCCGCGTTGACGACGCCGGCGCGAAGGTTGCGCGCGAGAAAGTGGGGGACGCCGGGACACGAATGCCGGATCACGATCAGGTCGGGAGACATCGCCTGCAGGTTGCGCGCGGTATCGAGGAGCGACTCCCCTTTCTCGACCGAGCTTCCCTTGGCCGCGAATGAGAGCCCGTCCGCCGAGAGCCACTTCTCCGCTGTCTCGAAGGAGAACCGCGTGCGCGTCGAAGCCTCGAAGAAGAGGTTCACGACCATCCGGCCGCGCAGCGCCGGGACCTTCTTGATCTGTCTCTCTCCGATGGGCCGCAGGGCCTCCGCCGTGTCGAGGATGAGAGTGATCTCCTCGGCGGACAGGCCCTCCGTGCCGAGGAGATCCTTCGAACGCAGGCAGGAAACAGTCATGCTCGGTTTGAAACCTGAAACCTGAAACCTGAAACTTGGAACTCGTCTTTTTTCAGGCCGGCTTCTCCAGGATCCAGACTTCGTCGGCGCCGTCCGTTTCTTCGAACATCACCTTGATCACCTCGCGCGCGGCAGTCGGTACGCTCTTGCCGACGTAGTTGCCCTCGATCGGGATCTCCCGGTGTCCCCGGTCGATCAGGACCGCCAGCCTCACGGCGCGCGGGCGGCCGAGGTCGATCAGGCCGTCCAGCGCCGCCCGGACCGTGCGCCCCGTATAGAGCACGTCGTCGCAGAGAACGACGGCCCGGCCGTTCAGATCGAAATCGATCTCGGTCTTCTTGAGTAGCGGCTGCGGGGCGACGAGCGTGAGGTCGTCGCGGTAGAGGGTGATGTCGAGCGTCCCGACCGGGAACGGCTTTTTCAGCAGGTCGCCGAGACGGGACGCCAGGCGCGTGGCCAGGGGGACGCCCCGCGTTCGAATACCGATGAAGGTCAACTCCGGCAGGTCCTTGTGGCGTTCCGCGATCTCGTGCGCCATCCGGTCGATCATCCGCCGAATGCGATCCGCATCCAGGATGCGCGTTTTCTTGATCAGTCCTTCGGCCAATGTGCGGCGAGTCTATGGGCTGTCTTCGTCGCGCGTCAAGGACGAGCTAACCTCGTCTTTCGACGATTTGCACGGGTTTCGGCCGGGTGTCCGTGAAATATCCGGGCTAGAATTGCGCGAAACATGGTTCTCTACAACGCCGCGACGAAGGAGCTGACCGCCAAGATCGTGTACTACGGTCCCGGTCTCGGCGGAAAGACCACGAACCTCCAGCTCCTGCACGACCGGCTCGATCCGAGCACCGTCGGCAAGCTCGTCACGCTTTCGACCCAGACGGACAGGACGATCTATTTCGACATGCTGCCGGTCGAGCTCGGCGAGATCAAGGGCTACAAGATCCGCTTCCAGCTCGCGACCGTGCCGGGTCAGACCGCTTTCAACGCGACGCGCAAGGTCGTACTGCGCGGCGCCGACGGCATCGTCTTCGTCGCTGACTCGCGCTGGGTGATGCTCCCCAAGAACCTGGAGAGCTGGCAGAACCTGAAAGACAACCTGAAGGAAAACGGGGCCTCCTTCGAGACGATCCCGATCGTCGTCCAGTACAACAAGAGGGACCTGACCGACGTCCTCTCCGTCGAGGCGATGCAGGAGGCTCTGGGGCTCTCCTTCTACCCCTTCGTCGAGGCCGTGGCGAGCGCCGGTCGCGGGATTACTGAGACCTTCCGGCTCGTCTCGAAGCTGACGTTCGTCGACCTGCTTCGCCGCCTTCAGGGACGAAAGCCCGAAGAGGCGGCCGCGGTTCCGGCCAGGCGTCCGCTGACGCTCGTCGCTCCGCCAGCGGAGGGGAGGCCGAGCGAGGCGGGTCCCGGCGCCTCCCCGGCGCCTTCGGACACACCCCCGGCGGCGACCGAGGACAGCACGCAGTCCGTCGCGGCCGCCCCGCAGGGGGCTGAGCGGTGGACAGGCCTGGAGAACAGACTGGCGGAGGTCTCCGAGCTTCTGGCCCGCGAGACTGAGGAGAGGACGCGCCTCGCGCAGGCGGTCGAGGGATCGAAGGAGCGGGTCGCGGCACTCGAAAGCAGGCTCGAAGCCGAGGCAGAGGCGCGGCGCGCCGAGGAAAAGGCCACGGAGGCGGCGCTCGCCAGCCTTTCGGCCCGCGCCGAGAAGCTCTACCAGGAGATCGCCGGAGTCGTCCGGCAGGTCTCGTCCCTGGAAGCCGCTCTCGACGAGAAGACCGCGCAGGGACTGCGCGAGTCCGAGGACATCCGCGCGCAGATAGCCCCGCTGCTGGAAGCGCGGGACGAGGGCGGAGCCAGCGAGCAAAGGAGTCTGGCCGAGTTCGACCGCCTCCGCGAATCCCTGGCCGACTCCCTCGCCGAGATCGCCGACCGCCTCCGCCGCGCCGTCCGCAGCCTCTGACTCTCGAAAGTTCAGGGTTGAGAGTTCAGAGTTGAGAGTTCAGGCACCGAGCCCTGAACTCTCGACTCTCGACTCTGGACTCTCGACTGCTTTCCCCTAGGAGCCTGTCCGAGTAATGCCAAAAATCGAAATCTCGGGTGTACTGGAACCCCTCGGCGCGTGACGATCGGGCGTTAGAAGCCAACTGTGGCG
>Ga0209009_1000152_pt1 | contig 28277 bp, 31 predicted proteins | sample BlaSpr_A8_OM3_M2_FD_187979 | JGI IMG/M metagenome (GOLD analysis project Ga0209009, IMG submission 187979) | Forest soil microbial communities from Thunder Bay, Ontario, Canada - Black Spruce, Ontario site 2_A8_OM3_M2 (SPAdes) (version 2) | ecosystem: Environmental > Terrestrial > Soil > Boreal... | reverse complement strand
CGCGCCTGCGCTGCCGCCTGAGTACAAGAGAACGAAATTCGCCATGTCTGGACTCTCCTTCTGAGTGGTGTCCCGGATTGCGGGCTCATTGACACGACGAACGGACGGTGCCCAATTTCGACAGGCTTATCAAATCCATACCAGGCTCTTATATATCTGGTGACGTGAACGGCTCCCGGATTCTGGTGGTTGAGGACGATGCGCGCGTGGCCGCGACCCTGGGACGGGTGCTGACCGCCGAGGGGCACCAGGTCGAGCTCGTGGGAGACGGCACTGAGGCGCTCCGGCATGCGAGTCGGCAGCCCTTCGACCTTGTCGTGCTCGACGTCATGCTGCCGGGCCTCGACGGGGTCGCGGTGTGCCGCCGGCTCCGGGCCACGGCACAGGTCCCGATCCTCATGCTCACGGCCCTCAGTGGCACCGACGAGCGCGTGCGGGGCCTCGACGCCGGGGCCGACGACTATCTGGTCAAGCCGTTCGCGTACGAGGAGCTCCTCGCCCGCGTTCGAGCCCTGCTGCGTCGAGCAGGCCCTCAAGACCATCTTCGATTCGCCGACCTGCTGCTGGAACCGCCAAGCCGCGGCGCGTGGCGCGGCGCGAGATCGATGAGCCTCACGGCGACCGAGTTCGATCTCCTGCAGCACTTCATGCGACACCCCCGCCAGGTCCTGACGCGCGAACAGCTGCTGGAGGCGGTCTGGAAAGGCGAGCCGGAAAACGACAACGTCGTAGCGGTCTACGTCGGGTACCTCAGGCAGAAGCTCGAGGAGGGCGGCGAGCCGCGGCTGCTGCACACGGTGCGCGGCGCCGGCTACGCCCTGCGCCAGTAGTGTCATTACGGGACCGGCTCGCGTGGTTCGGCGCCGCGGTCGTCGCGCTGACGCTCGTCGTGTTTGGCGCCCTGCTGTACGCGCTGCTGGCGCACGGGGCGACGACCAACCAGGACGACGCCCTGCGCGGCCGGGCGCTCGCGGCCGCTTCATCGATGCACACCCTGGCCGGCATCACGGCCCGCGCGCCGGTGGCCCCGGCGGACCTACGAACCAGCACCGACATTTTTCTCGAGGTGTTCGATCCGAGCTGGACGGCCATTTACTCGACGGCACAGATGAATGGTTCCCCCCCGATCCCCTCGGCGCAGCTTCGCGCCACCGCGGCTCAAGGTGACAGCGGGTATTTCGAAACGGACCAAGGGCTGCGTTTCTTCGCGCTGCCTTTGGAGGGCGGCTACCTGGTCACAGGGCAGTCGACCAGAGCGGTGCAGTCAAATCAGTCGGGGGTGCTCGTGTTTCTAATCATTTCGGGAGCCCCTACCCTGCTCGCCGCGCTCATCGCATCCTGGCTCGTGGCCGGTCGCGCCCTCAAGCCGTTGAAAGACGTCGCCGGCACCGCCGATGACATCGGCCGTGCGCGCGACTTCGGACGGAGGCTGCCGCAGCGCCGGAGTCGTGACGAGGTCGCTCTGCTTTCCACGAGCTTCAACCGGATGCTCGACCGGCTCCAGGATTCGTACGAGGGGCAGCGGCGGTTTGTCGCCGACGCCTCCCACGAGCTGCGAACCCCTCTGACCACGATCCAGGGCAACGCGGGCCTCCTCGCCCGTGGACCGGCCGTCTCCGATGAGGTGCGTCGCGCGGCGGCGGCGGACATCGCGGCCGAAACCGCGCGCATGACGCGCCTGGTCGATCGGATGCTGACCCTCGCCAGGGCCGACTCCGGGCTCCAGCTGGAGCTTGCCCCAGTCGAGCTGGCCATGATCGTGGGCGAGGTCTGCCGCCAGGCTCAGAGGGTTCACCCCGAACGCGAGCTGGTGAGCAGCAGAGCCGGTGTGGCCGTGGCAGGCGACGAAGATGCGATCCGGCAGCTGATCTGGATCCTCCTGGACAACGCGATGAGACATGCGCGGTCGCGAGTATCGGTGACCCTCACGCGCGAAGGGGAGTGGGCGCGCCTGACGGTGGCGGACGATGGACCCGGCATCCCGCCCGAGGAGCGCGAACACGTCTTCGAGCGCTTCTACCGCTCCGACCGCTCACGCACGGGCCATGGTGCGGGGCTGGGACTGTCAATCGCGCGCTGGATCGTCGAACAGCACCGCGGCCGGATCCTCGCCGGCGAGGGAGCGGATGGCGGAGCGGCCATGTACGTGGACCTGCCTTCCTTACGTCGTTCTTAGGTGCGGTCACGACGCTGATGTCATGTTCGACATCGCTCCGGATCACGCGATCGGCCTCTACGCAGGACTTCTCGCGCTGCCTCTGGCGCTGATTGCTATCAGGCTCCGACCCGGTCGCCGCGGCGTGGCCGTAACCGTCCTCGGCGCGTCAGTCCTGATGGCGATGGCCGGGGCGATTCACCTCGCACTCATCAGCACCCATCGCAGCGAGCCCCTCACGGCGCTGCTTTTCCTTGCGAACGGCGCCGGCTACATCGCCCTTTCGTTCGCGTTCACATGGCGGTTGTGGCGCCTGGCGTCGGCGACGCTGCTCATCGCGACCCTGCTCGGGTACGTGATCTGGATCGCGATCGGCCTCGACTCGCCGGACCAGGTCGCGCTGGCCGCCAAGCTCCTGGAGCTCACTGCGCTGGGCCTGGTGCTCGTGCCGGCGCGGGGGGAACGCGTAAAACATCGCTCGTGGCGATGGGCTGTGCTGGGCGTAGCCCTGCCGCTGCTGACCTTGATCGCGACCTCGACGATCTGGATCGTCGACCTGGCGCGTCCGGACGCGCAGCACTCGCACGCGGGCGCTGTGCTCCAGGCGACGAACGACGTCGCGACACCGCAGCAGGTCGCCGCCGCCGCACAGCTCTACTCCGACACCAGGTCCGCCATCCTGCCCTACGAGGACTGGCACGAGGCCTGGGCCGCCGGCTATCGACCGGGTGGCAACCTCGGGGGATCGACGCACTGGGTGAACCAGCGCTACGTGGACGCGGGCTACGTGATGGACCCACACCGTCCGCAGGGCCTGGTGTACGCCAACACCAAGCACGGTCCGGTGCTCATCGGAGCCATGTTCCAGATGAAGCACATCGGCCAGTTCGGTCCGGACCCGGGCGGCCCGCTCACCGCGTGGCATCAGCACGAGAACATCTGCGTCAGCCCGATCTTCCTCGAGTTCAGCCTCATGACCCCGTTCGCGACGTGTCCGCTCGGCGCGATCGACATCAGCGTGTCACCAATGCTTCACGTCTGGATCGTCGACAACCCCAAGGGCGGGCCGTTCGCGGTGGACATCGACCCAGAGGTGGTGAAGGCAATTGATCGCGCCTAAAGCCCTGATGGATTCCTCGAGCCGGCCAGAGGGCGCGTTCGTGCTGCTTCTCATGCAGGCGTTGCTCTGGACCATCGCCGGCATTTCGGCGCTACCGTTCGCCATCGCGGGGGAGGTGTTCATGCTCGGGCTCGGCCTCGCTTCGCTCCTGCTGGCGCTCGCCACCTGCCTGCTGGCGATCGGCATCCTGTGGCGGCGGAACCGCGCGCGACGCTGGGCCATGAGATTGGAGATCGCGTGTCTCGCCGGCTCTCTGCTTCTCCTGGCGGTGCCGGTCGGAGCCAATCACGGCCCGGTCGCCTGGATGACGAACGTCGCTCTGCCGGTCGCGGTGATCGTCCTCCTTCGCAAGCCTCGGGAGGCGTTCAGCTAGCCCCGCGAAGCGAGGCGTGGCCTGCGTATCAGGGCTTCGTCCGCGTCTTCGGTCGTCACGACCCGGCGCCGGAAGTTCCTCAGCGCGAAGCGATCGCATGCGGTCTCGGCCGCCGAGCCCTTTCTGAGCACCTCGTGCAGGTACCAGTGCATCCACTCGTGGCAGTAGAGGAACCGCAGGACGTCGCGCCGCCCGCCAAAGCGAACCGTCTCGGAAGCCCAGGCAAACCGCATTCCCTCGCCTCGCTTGCGCCGTGCGGCAAAGATCACCGGCTCTTTGAAGGGCCGGAAAGGGACAGGAACCTGCAGCACGATCCGGCGCTCCTCGAACTCGCAGCGGGCGGCGAGGTGGGGGTGTGTCCTGTAGCGCAGAGGCTTGATCACGACCTCGTAATCGCACCGCGGGAGACCCTCCAGCGCACGCCTGGCCTCGGCGTCGCTGTACCCGGCGAGCTCGCTCCGGATTGCCATGGCCGGACAGGGTACGCGCTCGCGGACGCGGGTAACTCTCTTGAGAAGCACGTTGACTGTTGGGAAGCCTGGCTTGCAAGGGCCGGGCTCGGATCGACTGCGGCACTGGCCTCCGGCCTTAGGATGGATCGGTCTCTACCTGGCGCTTGGCAAATCTGAAGGAGAATAAGAAATGGGCCCCTCAGAGGATGAGATCGGCCGTCAGACAAGAGAAACCCGCGAGCCCGGTGACGAGTACCTCGGCGTGCCTGAGCAGCGCACGGAGTCGGACGCTGTGCGCTATGCAAAGATCGCGGTCGTCGTGGTCGGCGCCGTAGCCGTTGCGACCGCGGGGGTGTTGATTTATCGGCGGTTCAGGCGTCCGGCACGCCGCGAGCAGCTGCGGAGGAGGCTGGTCGAAGCGCTCGAGGATCTGCCTGACACGGTCCGTGACCTGCCGGACGAGGTCGCAAGAAAGATCAAGAGGCCGCTGCCGTCGATCAAGGTCGTCGTCAACCCTGAAGCGGGGGCGAAGGCGCGAGAAGCCCTCGAGAGCATGGTTCGCCGAGTTGCGCCCGCGATGGCCGGCACCGCATCGAGCGCTTTCAACAGGCGCTTCCGGCGATCGTCCGAATCGGCCGAAACCGATCCCGCGCACGACTGACCGCGTGTCTTGGGTCCGGCACCTGGCGGACCGCGCTCAAAAGACGCTTCTGATTCAGGTCGTCACCGCCTATGGCGAGAGCAAGGCGAGCAATTACGCCGCCGCGCTGGCGTTCGCCGCATTTCTCTCGATGTTCCCGATGATTTTGGGAGCCTTGTCGGTCATCGGCCTCGCGATCCGCGACCCGGCCACCGAGGCTCGATTTCAGAGCCTCATCCTGCAGCTGTTTCCAGGCAATGCCCAGCCAGAGCTCCAGAGCGCAATTCACGGCGTGAGGCAATCGGCGGGCTGGTTCGGGCTCGTCTCCCTGGCCGGCCTTGTGTGGAGCGCAAGCGGAATCTTCGCCACGATGGAATTTGCGCTGACACAGATCTTCGGCACCAAGCAGCGCGGCCTGCTCCGGCAGAAGCTCATGGGCCTGGTGATGATGATGTTGCTCGTGGTCGCGCTCGGCATCACGGTGGGCGCGAACGCCGCGGCGGGCTACCTCTCGCCGTACTTTCCCTACGCATGGGTGCTGAGCTTCGTGATCGGCGCCGCTGTGATGGTGGCGCTGCTCGTCCTGCTGTACCGCTTCGTCCCGAACCACACGTTCAGCCTGCTCCAGGTGCTGCCTGGCGCTGTGCTGGCGGGCGTGTTGATTGAAGCCCTATCGCTCGGGTTTCCCCTTTATGCGCGGTTCGCCGGCAGCTTCAACACATATGGAGCTCAGTTCGGCCTCTTCTTCCTGCTTGCGACCTGGTTGTACTTGCTGAGCCAGCTGTTGCTGCTCGGAGCTGTATACAACCAGTTCCGGCTCAGCCAGCCAGGGGCCGAAAGCCTGATCGCAAATCCCGCCGGCGAGTCGCGGACGGCCGAGCAACCGGCGGCTGTCGTCAAGCGCAAGAAAACACGGGGGGTGACCAGCTAGAAGGGCCACGCACTAAGGTTGCGTGTGGCGTGTTGAGGAGCCTGCTTCTGTGGTGCGCTCAGAATCCCTGGCTGTCAACTCACGTTCCGCGCTGGGGTTTCGCCAAGCGGGCGGTCCGGCGCTTCATGCCTGGGGAGGAGTTGGAAGCGGCCTTGAAGGCGGCCGTCGAATTCAAGGCGCAAGGCATCGGGTCGCTTCTCACTCGCCTCGGCGAGAACGTGAAGAACCTCGATGAAGCCGGCGAGGTGGTCGAACACTACGAAACCGTGTTCGCCAGGGTGGCCGAGGCCGGCCTGAACGCTGAGATCTCGGTCAAGCCGACCCAGCTCGGACTGGACATCGACCCGACCGCCGCGTTCTCGAACCTCGAGCGCCTGGCCCGAGCCGCCGAAAAGGCGAAGTCCTTCTTGTGGGTCGACATGGAGGGGAGCGCCTACACCGAGGCGACGCTGGATCTCTATCGCAGGCTGCGAGCCGATCACGCGCGGACGGGCATCGCACTGCAGGCCTACCTCCACCGGACGGTCGACGACGTCGTCAAATTGATGCCTTTGAAGCCCGCCATCAGGCTCGTCAAGGGTGCTTACGCGGAGCCGAGCACGATCGCGTTCGCAGCCAAAAAGGACCTGGACGCGAACTACCTGGCGCTCTGCTCGCTCATGCTGCCGCAGGTCAAGCAGGGCAAGCTGCGGCTGGTCCTCGCCACGCATGACGTAGAGCTGATCGCGCGGATCTCTCGCTTCGCGTACGCGTTGGAGTTGGAGCGGGCCCAGCTGGAGGTGGCCATGCTCTACGGGATCCGCACCGACCAGCAGCTGCTGCTGGCCAAAGAGGGCTATGCCGTCAAAGACCTCATCTCCTACGGCGACTCCTGGTACGCGTGGTACATCCGCCGGCTCGCGGAGCGGCCGGCCAACGTGCTTTTTGTGGCCCGCCAACTCTTCTAGGTCCTCGTCAGGAAGAGGTCGAACTCGACGGTCGCCGTCGGGTCGACGGTGGTGAAGGGGACCTGCGGAGGCGACACGCCGTACTCGGTCATGTTGATCGCCGCGCTGCCAGCGATCTCGATCTTGTCTCCGACGACCTGCGCTTTGGCGGTGGCCGTCACGTCCATGGTCACGCCATGGATCGTGAGCTTGCCGGGCACCGTGACGTCAACCGGAGCCGTCGCTACCGCTCCCGGGACCGAGGCGGATGTCGCGGTGAACGTTGCTTTCGGAAATTGCTGCACCTCGAGCTGGCGGCTCACGATGCCGTCGCGCTGGCTCACGTTGCGGCCCGCCACCGTGTCGATGCTGTGAAGGCTGGTGACGTCCGCGGCCACGGTGATGGCGCTCACCTGGTACCCGGTCGCGTCGCCGGTCACCGTCATCGTCCCGGTCACGCTCGATGTTTGAGCCACGGCGTCGTGCTTGGCGGTCTCGCCCACGAACAGCTCCTTCACCCGGTAGCGGGCTTGCGAGCCGGTGGACACCGTCCAGGTTCCGGCCAGGCTGGTCAAAGACGTGGCCGTGCTGGCGGTTGGGCTCGCGCTCAACGCCAGGCTCGCCGGTGAGCTGCGCAGGTTGGAGAAGAAATACACGTAGCCGCCCACGGCGACCAGGACGATTGCTACGGTCGCTGCAGCGGCAGCCAGGACCAGGTTTCTTCTCACCTCACGTGACCTCCCCAAGCAGGAGGGCCGGCATTTCACCGACCGCTCCCGCAATGGTCCTCTGACCCAACGTCACGCTACGGAACCGTTGGCACCTGGCCGGCGCTTTCCTGCGCTTCGCGGGCCGCGCTCTCGGTGGCCTCGTGAGCCGCGGTTTCGTTCGGCACGAATGTGCCGGACGATCCCGACGCCGGCGTGGTCGGGCTCGGGCTGGCGGCGGTGGTCGCCGCCGACACGGCGATGGTCGTCGCGCCGTACATAACAGCGCCTACGACGCCTCCGATGAGCATCGACCCCGCAATCGCAGCTGCTGCTATCGACTTGCGAACTCCGTTCACGGTTTCTCCTCCTTCGATGAGTAATCGCTCGCTGCGAGCGTCGGGTCGAAGGCTGATGGCGCCGCCTCAGCGCGCCTTGTGAGTGACCTGTGAGTTTGCCGAGGCAACGATCCGAAGCGGGTCGCCCTGCGTATCGATAGCCAGGCACCGTCCGAGTTGAGGAGTCTCAACGCGTCGAGCTAGGCGGCTGTGATGCGGTGGCGGTTCGCGCTCAGGATCGTGTGGGTGCCCGCAGACGTGATGACGGTGAAAGCGACCGAGTAGTCGCCATAGCTGGAGCCTGAGCTCGGGACCTTGCCATTCGTGCAGGCGCTCGGGATGGCCACCTCCAGAGTGGCCGTGTTGCCGGCGCCGACCGTGTCAGGCGATACCGTGAGGCCGCTCACGTCGAATTTGTCGCCAACACGTTCAAGCCAGCCCCCCTTGACCGCGGCCAGCGTCATCACGACCGCGACCGACTGGATGGTCACGCTGGTCGAGGTGCCATTGCGGACGGCGATCGTGGCGTGGATGTTGTAAGGCAGGTTGTTGGCGGACGTCGGACAGACAAACGACTGGTCGACCGCTGCGCCGTTCAGCGTGAAGGTCGATGGGGCGCCGATCGCACAACCGCCTGCGATGCCGATGATCAGCAGCAAAGTCGCGACTTTGGCCTGCCTCAAGACTTCATCCTTCCTTCTATATAAGCTGCTCGCGATGGGTCATCTTGACTCCCAGCGCTCGCTTCCGGTGTTTGGAAACGACGAGACCGGTTTCAGCTCCATGGCGAAGAAGATTAGGCTCGCGGCGGGCCAAAGAGTCGCGGTGTTGAACGCGCCGGAGGGCTACGCGGATCTGCTGAAACCTGGTCCGGCGGAGATCGGCACCCGGCTTCAGCCGGCACAGGCGTACGACGTGGTACAGCTGTTCGTGAACAGCGCCGACGAGTTGCGCCGCCTCGGTCCAGACGCGATTCGGGCAGTCAAGCCGGACGGACTGCTCTGGATCACCTACCCGAAAGGGGCCAGACGCGCGGCGCCACCGACCTGCCGGCCACCCCGTGGTGGACCAAGCGTGACGTGCTGGGAGAGATCACGTCTGTGACGGGCTACAAGCCGGTGGCGTTTGTCGCGATCGACGACAACTACACCGCTTTGCGATTCAAGCGAGCGTAAGTCCCGGTTGCAGACCCTGACCCTGGCGGGCCTCGCGCGGCGCCAGCTCGCCGCGCGATGGATCTCGTTCCTGCCGACGGCCATTGGTCTTGGCGCCGCGCTGGCGCTGGCGGCGGCCGTCACCCTGACGCAGTCGAGGACGGAGGAGGCGGGCCTTCTGCAGACGGTCGCCGGCCTCGGCGCGCACGGCTTCGTCGGCGTTCGCGAGACGGGCGTCGCGAACCAGAACCAGTACGAACAGCTCAAAGCCGAGGTCCGGCGAGCCGCCCGCGATGACATGGGCGGGCTCGTTGCCCTTCGCGAGACCGGCCTGATTTCCGGCGCGTACGTACAGCAGACGGTCAATGGAAATAAACCGGCCGGCGAGAACTTCAGGATCGCGGCATATGAGGACCTCTCGGCTCACTCCGTGCTGCTCTCGGGAAGGTGGCCGTCAGTCACGCCAGGCGACACAGTCGAGGCAACACTCCCCGCACAGTTCACGGGCTTAGTCCACCTGGCGGTCGGCAACGTCGCGTGCGCCAAGGTCCAGGACGGGGACGACATCGTGTGCGTGCGGATCGTTGGGACGTGGCTTCCAGCGCAGCCGCTGGAGGCGTTCTGGGGTCAAACCCAGGTGCCTGAGGTTGCGGCGTACATCGACGTTCCCGAATACTTCGCGATGCTCGGCAAGCAGACGAACCCCACCACCGGCGCTCTGCACACCTCGGTTATTTCGGTCGCCTCGGCAGTCCTGTCACCGGACCTCGCCGTGGTCCGCGCTGCCGGAGCGAAGGCGACCCTCGATCGCATTCAGCTGCTGCGAGGACACTTCGGCATCCAGCGTGCGGACGTCGTTGTTCTCAGCACCCTGCCCAATGCGCTTGCGTCGTACATCGGCGACGAGCAGGTTGCCGCTTTCGCCGTGTTGCTGGTTGCGATCCAGCTTCTCCTCATCGCGCTCTACTGCGTGTGGTTCATGGCCGGCAACCTGCTGTCACACCTGCGCCCGACCATCGCCGTCTGGCGCACACGCGGCTGGTCCTGGCCAGGCGTTGCGCTTCTACTGTGGATCGAGCTCGCCGTCGTCGCCGTGATAGCCGCGCCGATCGGGATCGCCGCCGGCTGGGCCGCGTCTGAGGCTGTGGCGCGATGGGCGTACGCAGGCAGTTCGATTCCTGCCTTCCATTTCGACCCGGTCAAGCTCGTCCCTCCAGTGGTCGCGGTCTTCGCTCTGGAGCTGGCGCTGATTGGCGGGCAAGCCGTCCTGGCGAGCCGCCATGGAGTGCTGCAGACGCGCGCCGGCGCTTCGCGGCCCACCGTGTCGTGGTGGCGGCAGCGTCACATCGACCTCGCGCTGGCACTGCTCGCGATACCCATGCTGGCCGAGGCCCGCCTGCTGGGCAGCGCCCAGGTCCGCTTATCGGGCGCCGCCGACAACCCGCTCAACCTGATCCTGCCCGGCATCGGGATCGCCTTGATCGCGCTGGCCGGGCTACGTTTGCTCCCGCCGGCGGCCCGGCTGCTGCTCCGCGTGCGGCGAACCGTGTCCGTTCAGCTTGCCGCTACGCAGCTGATTCGCGCACCAGGCCAGCACGCGGCGCTTGCGGTCCTGCTCATGCTCGCCATCGCCCTGGGCGTGTTCGCCACGACCTACGCGACGACCTCGGAGCGGAACGGCGCGGACCGCGCCGGGTACGCGGTCGGCGCTGACGTGCGCGGCGTGCTGCAGCCAGGGGTCGGCGTGCCGCCCTACGCGATTCACGTTTCCGGCGCCGCCTCGCGCAGCGACGTCTTCCGCGGCTACTCGCGGCAGGCAAGCGAAGACGTGCCTGCGCTGGGCGTCGATCCGTACACCTTCAAGTCGGTGATGTGGACGCGACCCGACCTTGCCGCATCTCCGCTGCCCGACCTCGTGCAGAGCCTCGCCGACCACGAGTCCGGCGGCCTGCTGATGCCAACGCATGCTCGATCACTTTCCATCTGGGTTTACGGCGCGTCGACCGGCGGGAGGCTGACGATCGACCTGTCCGACGTGCACGGGCGCCCGGTCCACGGTGACTTCGGGACGCTCGACTTCGCCGGGTGGAAGCAATTGAGCGCCACGCTCGTCGCCGACGCTGGAGCAGAAACGGAGCCGCTTCGCTTTCGCGATCTCGCGATATCAACTGTCACCAAGCCCGACCTCATCTCGCTGAGCTCCCTGGCCGTGGATGGAAAGGTCATCGAGAGCTTCTCCGAGCAGATCCCCGGGCCGGGCGACCGTTTCTTTCCTGGACTGTGGTGGCGAACGGACGCCGAATCGGGCACGGCCTATGAGGTCCTCCCGCCGACGACGGACCTCTTGCGGGACGGCAGCGCCACGGCGGACTTTCGCATCGGAACCGGGCCGTACCCCACCTACATCCGCCCCGTCTTCAGCGGGCAGGTGCCTCAGTTCGGACCGCCTGGGCCGGATCCCATTCCTGCGCTGGTCCCCTCCCAGATGATGTCCCGGTTCGGGCTTGCGATCGGCAAGCAGCTGCAGGTTGAGATCGATGGAGTCGGGCTAACGGCGAGGATCGTCGGGGTCGCCGACCACTTTCCGACTCTCTATCCGGAGTTCGGCGATTTCATCGTTCTCGATCGCGATCCTCTGCTGATCGCCCTGGCATTCTTTGGTCACCAGAGCCCATGGCCGAACGAGATCTGGGTGAAAGCCGCACCCGGCGGGGCGGGCGCGGTCGTTTCCTCGTTGCAGGGGGCGCCCGGCCTGATCGAGGTCCTCGATCAACGTTCCAGCGCCGCCAGCACCGCGCACTCTCCCCAGCAGCTCGGCCTTGAATCGAACTTGCTGCTTGGTTTTGCGGCGGCTCTCGGCCTGGCCCTCCTCGCCTTCGCCTTCCATTTCCTGATGCTGGCTCGCGGCCGGCTCTCCGAGTACGCGGTCCTGGAGGCTAACGGCATGTCTCCGCCACACGTGCGCAGAAGCCTGGTTTGGGAAGAGCTCACCCTCGTCGGGTTTTGCACCGGGTGCGGCGCAGTCCTCGGCGCGCTGGCGGCCATCGTGCTCCTGCCGGCGCTGCAGCTTGGCGCCAGCGTGCCGGACATAGTGCCGGCGACCATAGTCACGTTCGATCCGTTCCGCCTGGTGGAAGCGCTGGTCCTGGTGGCCGCAGGCGCCATGCTCGCTGGTCCGGCGCTGTCGTTCTTGATTGAGCGACCGCGCGTCATGTCGGAGCTGAGGGCGCAGGGATGAGCGCCGTCGAATGCAGGTCGCTCGTCCACATCTACAAGACGGCCGACCTCGAGGTATTCGCCCTGCAGGGCCTGGACATGTCGGTCGAGGAGGGTGAGGTCGTCGCCATCGTGGGAGCAAGCGGGAGCGGCAAGACCACGCTGATGAACGTGCTGGCCGCGGTCGACAAGCCGAGCGCCGGCCAGGCCGTGGTTGCGGGCTGCGATCTGGGGTCCCTTTCGGATCGCTCACGCGACGTATACCGTCGCGACGTCATCGGTTACGTGTGGCAGAACTCGACGCTGAACCTCACGCCCGACCTGACCGCATCCGAGAACCTTCAGCTGCCGCAGATGCTCGCGCGCCGCTCGCGAAAGGAGCGGCGCGAACGAGCTTTCGAGCTGCTCGAAACGCTCGGCCTTACGGAACTTCGCGATCGTTTACCGGCGCAGCTCTCAGGCGGCGAGCAGCAGCGACTGGCGCTGGGGGTCGCGATCGCCAACCGGCCCAAGGTGCTGCTGGCGGACGAGCCCACCGCGGAGCTGGACCGCACATCAGCGCGCCGCATGCTGGAAGACCTCGGCCGGCTGAGAGACCGGGACGGAACGACGATCATCATGGTCACGCACGACCACGAGGTCGAGCGGCACGTCGACCGTGTTCTGCGCATTCGCGACGGACGGACGTCGACTGAGACCCGTGCCGGCACAGGAGAGCTCCTGATTCTCGACCCGGTGGGACGCCTGCAGCTGCCGCGGTCGGTACGCCAGGAGGCCAACCTTGGGTCCCGAGTTCGGGTTCGCGCGGAGAACGGGCGCGTGATCATCGAGCGTGCGGATGACGCCTGAACCGCTCGTCAGGCTGCGGGGCGTGCAGCGAAAGTACGCGGCAGGCGGCGCCATCACGCCTGCCTTGCAGGGCGTCGACCTCGATGTCGCCGACGGGGAGCTGCTGGCGGTGATCGGACCGTCAGGCTCGGGCAAGACGACGCTCATGGGCGTGATTGGCGGCCTCGATCTCGCGGATGGGGGTTCGGTAGTCGTAGGCGGGACCGACGTCACGGCGCTGAGAGGCGAGGCTCTTGCCGGTTACCGCCTCCGGACGGTCGGCTTTGTGTTCCAGGCACCGGGCCTCATGCCTCTCATGACCGCGCTGGAGAACGTGGCCCTCCCGCTCCAACTGATGGGCAAGCACGCGCCCGAGGTTGAAGCGTTGGCGCGCGAGGCGCTCGGCGCGGTCGGCCTGGAGGCGCGGGGCCGCCACCGAGCTTTCGAGCTCTCAGGCGGCGAGCAGCAGCGTGTCGCGCTGGCCCGAGCCCTGGCCAAAGGACCACGTCTTCTCCTTGCGGACGAGCCGACCGGCCAGCTGGACAGCGAAACCTCGGTCGCGATCGTCGAACTGATCCGTTCCTTCCGCGGCCGGACGACGATCATCGTGGCCACCCACGACGACGCCGTCGCGGCGATGGCCGACCGCACGGTCCGAATCGAGGACGGCAAGCTCATCGCAGCATCGATTGCGCGGCCAGGTGAATAGAATGCGGCCGGTGTCCACAGTCCCGGAAGCCGGCCCGCGCTCGCATGGCAGCTTCTCGCAGCAGGTCGCTGTCATCGTCGGAGGAGGCAGCGGGCTGGGTCGCGCAGTGGCCAAGGCGCTTGCCCACCAGGGCGCGAACATCGTGGTCGCGGACTTTGACGGACCGCGCATGGACCGGACGGTCGAGGAGGTGCTGGGACTCAGGACGTCCGAAGCCGCGATCGCGCTTTCCACCGACGTAAGGAGCGACTCGTCGGTGCGCTCTCTGGCCCGCGACGCGCTCAAGTCGATGGGGCGGGTCGATGTCATCGTCAATGCCGCCGGCGTGCTGCTCCAGGGCAAGCTGGAAAAGATCTCCGGCGACGACTGGGCCTGGATGCTGGAGACGAACCTGGTCGGAGCGGTGCGGACGTCGAACGCGTTCGTACCGCACATGACGGCGCGCGGCTCAGGGCACATCGTCAACGTCGTGTCGTATGGCGGGCTGTTCCAGTCCGATCCCAACTCGCTGCCCTACGACACCGGTCACGCCGCACTGGCAGTTTTCACAGAAGGTCTCGCGCAGCAGCTCCAGGGCACTGGAGTGAGCGCCTCGATCTTCTGCCCTGGAGCCAAGGGCCCGCGCGTCGGCCAGAACACGAGGTCGCGCGGCGTGGGCCGCCTCTTCAGCGGTCCAGACAGAGGCGCCGACACCTCCGCAGCCCTCGAGCAGCTGGCCTCCAACCTGATCGAGGGCATGCAGCACCGGCGCTTCCTGATTCTCGGCGACCCGTCCGAGGCATCGGTGTTCGAGGGAAGGTGGGACCATCTCGACACCGGGAAGGTGGGCAGGTGAACGCTCCCACCGGCCTGCTGGCGAGCATCGGCATCTGCGTCGGCGCCGCGGCACTGCTGGCCCTTGTGGGCTGGCGCTTCCGCCAGCCGTTGATCCTCGCCTACCTTGTGACCGGGGTCGTGATCGGTCCGCACGGCCTGAACTTCGTGACCGACCAGGCGAGCATCGCCACCGTGGCGGAGATCGGATTGATCCTGCTGCTCTTCATCATCGGCCTCGAGATCGACATCAAGAAGCTCGCTTCGGCCGGCCCCGCGGTGCTGCTCACCGGCGCGCTGCAGGTGCCTATCTGCATCGGGCTCGGCCTCGCCTTCTTCTACGCGATCGGCATCCGCAACACCAGCGGCGACTACGCACTGATCTACCTCGCCGCCTGCATGAGCCTGTCCAGCACGCTCGTGGTCGTCAAGCTCCTCAACGACAAGTACGAGCTCGACACATTGCCGGGACGCATCACCCTGGGCGTGCTGGTGATCCAGGACATGTGGGCGGTGGCCATGCTCGCAGTGCAGCCGAACCTCCTGAACCCCAACCTGCTACCGCTTGCGTTCTCGATCTGGCGCGGCGCGCTCCTCGTCGTGGGCGGTTTCGCCATCTCGAAATACATCCTGCCCCACCTGTTCCGCGCTGTCGCGAAGGCTCCCGAGCTCGTCCTCGTGAGCGCCCTCGCGTGGTGCTTCTTCCTCGCCGGCGCGGCCAGCGTCATCGGTCTATCGCGGGAGATGGGAGCTCTCATCGCGGGCGTGAGCCTCTCGACCTTCCCCTACAACCTCGACGTGATGGCCAAGGCGGTGAGCCTCCGCGACTTTTTCGTCACCTTGTTCTTCGTCGCGCTGGGCATGCAGATCGAGATCCCGAGCCTTCGTGTGGTCGAGATCGCGCTGGCTGCCTCAGCTTTCGTGATCGTCAGCCGGCTTTCTGTCGTGCCCATCCTCTACGCCCTCAGGCTGGGCCATCGCGCGAGTCTGCTGCCCGCGATCAACCTCGCCCAGGTGAGCGAGTTCTCCATCGTGATCGCGTCCCTGGGCCGGTCGTTTGCGAAACCCCAGATCGGCAGCGACGTCGTGACAATCGTGATCATGACCTTCGCGATCACCTCGGTCGTCTCGACCTACATGATCAACTCGAGCCACGCGGTGCAGCGCGTGCTGAGCAAGGGGCTCAAGTTGCTCCATGTCAGGGATCTCGATGTGGGAGAAGCCGCCCCGGCGCGCAAGGAGTCGCGCTCGGAGACGGTGGTTTTCCTCGGTTTCTTCCGCGATGCCAGCTCGATCCTCTTCGAGCTCGAGAATTCCGGGTCGGCGGTCGAAGGCCAGGTCCTGCTCGACAAGGTCCTGGTGATCGATTTCAACCCCAAGGTCATGGCCGAGCTTCGCCGGCGCGGGATCAGCTGCGTCTACGGTGACGTCGCCCACGCGGACACGCTTCGTCACGCAGGCATCGATGACGCCGAGCTGGTCGTGTGCAGCATCACAGATGACGTGCTCCGCGGCACCAGCAACCTTCGGATGCTGCGAAACGCGCGCGCGACCTGTCCGGCCGCGAAGGTGATGCTGACAACCGAGCACATCCCACATGCTCTCGAGCTCTACCAGGCGGGCGCCGATTTCGTCTACATTCCGAGGCTTCACTCAGCCTCCGACATCGCTCGCATCCTGAGGGAGGGTCTTGCCGAGGGCTTCGAGGCAGCCCGCGCCACCGAGGTCGCGCGGCTGTCCACGAGAAAAGAGATCCTCGCCTGAGGATCCTTGCGGTCGCGGACGAGGTAGACGACTTTCTGTACGGGGACAAGCTTCAAGCTCTTAGGCCTGACTTCGCCGTCTCCTGCGGCGACCTTCCGTTCGACTACCTCGAGTTCCTGGTCACCAGCCTCAACGTGCCTCTTCTCTACGTGCCGGGTAACCACGATCCAAACGTGAGGCCTGCCGATACGACATTTCTGCCCCTCGACCATCGGGTTCCGATACCCGGGCCTGAAGGTTGCGACAACGTCGACGGTCGAGTCATGGAGGTGAATGGGCTGCGCGTCGCGGGGCTGGGCGGCAGCCTGCGCTACAGGGACGGGCCCAACCAGTACACGCAGGCCCAGATGCGGTGGCGGGCCGTCAACCTCGAGTTCAGGACCCGCCTGAAACGCGCCACGTCAGGGCATCGCAAGCTCGACGTCCTGATCACGCACGCGCCCCCGTTCGGCGTCGCCCCGGCGGAGGACGCCGCGCACGTCGGATTTGTCGCATTTCACAGGATCATCCAGAGCCTGCACCCGGTGCTGCTCGTGCACGGCCACCTGCATCCGTATGGGAGGACTCAGCCGGAGCGCCGCGCCGGCGGCACGCGCATCGTCAACGCGATTCCCTCACGCCTGGTCGAGCTCTAAAGCGACAGCGAGATCCCGATCCCGTCGGCCCGCGCCCGGTCGTAGACCAGCCGCGCCGCTGCGGCGTCCTCGACCGCATGGCCAGTGGACTTGTAGACGGTGATCTCCTCTGACGACTGACGGCCGGGCCTTGTGCCGGCGAGCACTTCGCCGACCTCGGTGAGGCTTGACGCATCGAGGCCTTGCAGCTCGATGGCGCCTGCAGGCGGAGGTGTGGTCGCGGCGCCGCGCCACTCGACGAACACCCGGGCGGCGGCAATCGTCTCGGCGTCGAGCTCCGGTCCCCACGTCCCTCCGACCGAGCTCACGTGGACGCCGGGCTTCAGCCATTCGCGCCGCAGGATGGGCTCGCGCGCATCGGTGCAGCACGCGACCACGTCGGCCCCGCGTACCGCGGCTTCGAATGACCCAGCGACCACTGCACGCTCGTGCCGCGCAGCCAGCTCCTTCGCTTTCCCTGCGTCGCGCGAGGCAACGCGGATCTCCTTGAAATCGCGGATGCGAGGGAATGTCTCGAGGTGCGAGTGGCCCTGTACGCCGGCGCCCAGGATCGCGAGGATCGAGGCGTCTTTTCGAGCGAGCACTCGCGCCGCGACGGCCGCCGTGCCTCCGGTCCTGATCGCGGTTATGTACGTGCCGTCCATGACGGCAAGCGGAGCGCCTGTGTCCTCGTCGAAGATCGCGATCAGCCCCTGGTGGGACGGCAGTCCATGGGCATGGTTGCCCGGGAACACCGACACGAGCTTCACCTCGAGCGCGATGCCAGGCACGTAGCCCGGCATGGCGCCCATGATCCCGCGGTCGCCGACTCGTGCGCCGGCCCGCGGCGGGACAGAGGTTATGCCGGACGAGAAGACGACCAGCACATTGCCCAACGCATCGAGCATCGCGTCAACGTCGAGGAGCCGCTCGACGTCCGCGCGGCTCAGATAAAGGAGCTCGCCCACCGCGGGCGATGATAGCTCGCGGGCTGGATTTCAATGAGACGCGCTCATCAATTTTCAGGATGGCGGCCACTGGGGGTGGGCGGTAGCCTCGGACGGTATGACCGTCTACGACGGAGCCGTAAGGATCCAGGGCAAGGATGGCCGCCAGTTGCACCCCTGGCGCGTCGTCTACCACCGACCTGGTTTCGGGCTCAGTTACACGACGGTCACGGCCGCGGATGGAGTCAGTGCCGCTGACCGGGCGCTGGCTCTGTCCGACCGGCGGCGCACCGGAGAAAGCCACTTCTAACCCCTAAGTCGTGGCTTTTAGGCCGGATTTACTCCGGCCGTCCCATGCGCGTTTTACTGCCACCGCGCGTAGCTTTGAGTGACTACTAGGTCAAGTCCCATCGATATACCGGAATGGGAGCAGCCACGCGCGTAGCGCCTGGCGATGAGGGAAAACCATTCCGGGTTTTCCCTCATATTCGTCGGGTGAGGGACTTTCTCCGGGACGGAAAGCTGCTGACGCTGATGCTCGGCCACTTGACCGTCGACACGTACGCGGGCGTGATCCCAGTCCTTTATCCGATCTTGATCGGGAGGTTCCGGCTCAGCCTGGCCACGGTCGGGCTCGTCAGTCTTGCTTATAGCGGCATGGCGGCGGTGTCGCAGCCTCTGTTCGGGGTCCTCGCCGATCGGTTCGGGACACGATTCACCGGCGTCGCGCTGTGCTGGACCGCGCTGACCTTCTCATTGGTCGGCTTCGTGACGAGCTTTCCGCTCCTTCTCCTGCTTGCATTTGCCTCGGGACTTGGGTCGGGCGCATTCCATCCCATGGGCGCGCTCGACGTTCGGGCGCTGCTGCCCAGGCTGCGGCGCAGCGCCGGAATGTCCGTCTATGTCACCGCCGGCACCGTCGGTGTCGCGATCGGCCCGCTCATCGGGATCCTGGTGTTCGGTGCCTTCGGAATCCACGGCACCGGAGTGCTGATCGTCCCCGGTCTGATCACCGGCGGCTACCTCCTGTGGCGGATGCGCGGCGCGGTGGAATCAGCCACCGGCTCGCTGCGACGCGTCTCCAGTGCCGGATCGCGGGTGCCGGTCTTTGCGCTTGCCGTCGTGATCGGGGTGATGATGTCTCGCAGCTGGACGGTCAACGTCTTCCAGGCTTTCACGCCGACCTGGTACAAGCAGCTCGGCTACGGCCCAGAGTTCTACGGTCCTCTTGCGACAACGCTTGTGCTCGCCAGCGCGGTCGGCACGGTGGGGTGTGGCACCCTCGCGGACCGCTATGGGAGACGCAACGTCATCCTCGCCACGCTCGTGCTCAGCGTGCCCGCCATCCTTCTCTACACGGCATTTCCCGGGCCGTGGGCATTCGCGAGCGCGATTCTGATCGGCGTTCTCGCCGCATCGACCGCGCCGTTGATGCTCTTGATGGCGCAGCAGCTCATGGCTGACCGAGCGGGTCTTGCGTCAGGCCTGGTGATGGGACTCGGCTTTGTCACCGGCGCGATCGGAATTCCCATCAACGGTGCGATCGCCGACTCGATTGGGTTGCAGAAGTCGCTGATGACCCACGTTGCGCTCGTCATAGTGACGATCGCGATCGCGTGGTTTCTCCCGAGCGAGGATCGGATGGAGCGCCTCGCGCCACATGTGGAGGCTATGCGAGCGCGACCCGAGGCCGGCGTTCCGTGAGCCGCGATGCGCACAATTTGTGCTGAGTAAGAGGCTCGAGTGGACCTGACGACCGGCGACCAGATCGAGATCGACGTCCGCGACGACGCGGCGGCGATGACCAACCTGTTGACGCTGCCGGCGCCGGCACGCATGGACGCGCTCGCCGCCATGCGCGGGATCTCTGCGTTCGACGAGGAGCCCATGAAGCTGCTCAAGCAGGTTCACGAGCATGGCGACGGCTTTCGCGTCAACGTCGAGGATGCGCGTTATCCCGGCGCGCTGCAGCGACTGATCGCTGCGGACGCCTGGGGCCAGCTCCGCCGCGAGCTGGCGCGCGCCTGGGAGTATCAGCGTTCTGTCCTGCCGGGCATCCGGCACCCCGACCGGGTTGAGGTGGTGCTTACGCTGGGCAATCCAGACGACCCGATCTTCATCGAGCGGACGCTCGGCTACTACGGAATGGGCGCGACGCCGGGCACCATCTGGCTGGTGGCGTGGCCCACCGATTACAACATCACGCGGATCGGGGCCTGCGGCGTGCACGAGTTCGCGCACAACCTGCGGACTCCGAACGTTGAGACGCAGTTCAACCTTGCCGAGTGGGTGATCCATGAGGGCCTGGCCGAGCTGTTCACCGTCGAGGTCTGCGGCGCGGATTCGACGGGCGCCTGGTATGCGGGCGTGACCGGGCCGGCTCTAGACGCTGCCTACGAAAAGGTCACCGGGGCCTTCGGCAGCGGGAGCTCGTTCGCCGACTGGACCGGCTACGTGCTCGGCGACGACGTGGCCGGCCGGATGGGGCAGAGGCCGGTGGGAATTCCGCACATGGGCGGATACGCGGTGGGTCAGCGCATCGTCGAGCGCTACCTGGACAAGACCGGCCTCAAGGCCGCGCAGGCGATCGTGCGGCCGACGGCCGAGATCCTTGCCGGCGCCGGGATCGCGTCAGGCTGACGCGGCGGAGGGGCGGCCGGTCACATACAGGCCGGTGGCATATGAAACGACCGCGAACGCGAAAAAGCTCGCCATCAGCATCGAGCTGTAATCCTGGTTGTAGTTGAGGAAGCTGCCTCCGTTGAAGCCGGCCGCGAGGACGCCGAAGGCGCCGAACAACGCGACGATGATGAGATCCCTGGAGCGCGTTCTGATTGCGGTCACCAGCAGCCCGAACGCGACGTTTCCCGGGAACTGGTCGCGCATTCGCTGGCGGGCCATCTCGGTGGGCGCGGTTATTGGCCCGTAGGATCGGTGCGTGCTGAATCGCAGCGTCTATGAGCTGGCGGGCGGTGAGAAGACCTTCAGGCTCCTCGTCGAGCGGTTCTACGCGCGGGTCGCCCAGGATGCGGTGCTGCGGGCCGTCTACCCCGAGGAGGACATGTCCGGCGCGACCGAGCGGCTGTCGCTCTTCCTGGTCCAGTACTGGGGTGGCCCCCAAACCTACAGCGAGCTCCGCGGCCACCCGCGCCTGCGCCTTCGCCACCAGCCGTTTGCAATCGGCCCGAAAGAGCGCGACGCCTGGCTCGGTCTCATGACGGCGGCGACCGATTCGCTCGACCTCGCGCCTGCCGTGCGCAAGGCTTTGCTCGACTACTTCGAGACAGCTTCGACCGCGATGATCAATCGGCCGGCTCCGCGGTAGCGGCCGGCGCCGGCGCCGCGCTAGGCCCCGGTTTCACAAGGTCAGGCGGGACGATGGCGACCTCTTCCAGCTCGAGCACGAGCCCGTTCCCGATTCCCTTTGCCCGGCGCAGCGCCGCCCGCAAACGTGGGATCTCGGCTCGCAGGGGCTGCTCGACCCAGTCGAAGGCGATCACGCGCTCGTTGACCTCCCAGAAAAGACCGTTCTGCATGGATTCCATCCGATCGAGGGCGGCATCCACGAAGTCGGGCGGCGCGGCTGCGATGCCTTCTACCAGCACGCGGGCGATGTCTTTCTGCTCGGCCGCCATCGCCCAGAAAGTCAGCTTGGCGACGCCTTTGAACATCCCGTTGAGCCCGATCGGGCGGGCGTTCGGGGTCAGGTCGAGGAGGTTGCGTACGAGCAGGCGCGCCAGCCGCAGGGAAACCTGCGGGTCTCGAGCCCTCGCCTCGATCGCGAGGTCGGCGACGTCTTCCGCAGCCGCCCCGAGGGTTGCCGGCATGCCCGCCTCCTCGAAATGGCGGCCGTAGCGGAGCAGGTGCGCCGCCGCTTCCACCGACAGGTCGGGACGCCACTCCAGCGCGCCGATCGCGAACCTGCGGTACTCGTTCATGATCCCCGACGCGAAGGTGGGCGCGGAGCGGTTGATGGACGCGCGGAGGTACGTGTTGAAGAATCGCATGCTGAGCTCGGCGACCTCTGAGTCGCCGGCCCGGATCGCGGCGATGCCGGCGTCGCGAGTGGCAACCGCGATCGCATGCACGGCTTCCTTGCGGTGCACCGGCGTGAGTCCGACCATGTCGACGAAGCTCGACATGATTGTGTAGGCGAACCATGTCTGCGCCCGATTCACCTCAGCCACGATCTGGTCCGATGCGCCCGGCATCTCAGCGTGGCTGACCTGGAACCATTCAAGAGGAAATCCTTTCTTGATCGAGAGGTAGTCCTCCGCGACGAAGCGCCCCAACACATCGATCGTGAGGACGCATACCGGCAAATCTCCAAGCTGGATCGAGCCGAATGCGATGTCCGTCACTTGCGCGATCGACGTCATCAGGGCGTTTCGATGCCGGCGCGCGTGGCGGCTGTTGATGGCGGCTCGCAGCTCTCGCTTGGCCCGCCTCATGATGCTCTCGACGAGCGTCTCGGCCCTCATCACCTCGAAGATGTAGCTGACGTACGGAAGGAGGATCGCGAAGTTGATCAGGGCGAGCACCTCGGCCACGACGACGCTCAACATCGGCGTGTAGTTGGCCTTCACCTCGCTGCGGACCAGGAACGTATAGAGGATCGAAGCGAGGGCGAAGCTGAGCACGAGCGCGTTCAGAGGATTCCGCGTGAAGATGCCGATGATGCGTGGCGAGTACCTGGAGGACGTTGTCTGGATGCCGAAGACGACCGCGACGATGACGATGCTCAGAACCACGCCTTCGGCGCCGCCGACCAGTCCGAGCAGCCCACCCGCGGCGACAGGGTCGGGCGTGAAGAAATCTCGTAACGAGATGTAGTGGATAGCGTCGAGCACGCCGAACAGGAGAAACAGCATCACGGCCACCGACACCAGTGCTAGGCCCGGCAGCACCGCTCCGATCCAGCCGGTGACGGTTCCGCGTTCCGCCTGGCGCGGGCTCGGCTTATGCGTTTCTTCAGGCACCGGACATCCTCATGGACACGACCACGGCGATCCTAAGCCGTTGGCACCTTGATGGCTACATTTAGTCGGTTGATCCGCGCCCTGGTCTTCGATTTCGACGGCTTGATCCTCGACACCGAGGAGCCTGTCTACCGGTCCTGGCTCGAGGTTTACCAGGCGCACGGCGAGGAGCTGCCGTTCGATCGCTGGGTGGAGATCGTCGGGTCGACCACCGCGGGCTTCCATCCCCAGCACCACCTCGAGGAGCGACTGGGCCGGTCTCTGCCGAAGGAGGTCCTGGATCGCCGCATCGGGCGCCGGACGGAGATGATCCTCGCGCAGAAGGTTTTGCCGGGAGTGGTGCGGCACCTCGACGAAGCGAAGGCGATGGGCTTGAAGGTCGGCCTGGCGTCGAGCTCCACGAGCGATTGGGTGAGCGGCCATCTCGCTCGCTTGGGGATCCTCGAGAGCTTCGACTGCATGCGATGCCGCGACCAGGTGGCCAACGCCAAACCCGAGCCGGACTTATACGTAGCCGTCCTGGAATGCCTGGGCGTGAGCGCCTCTGAGGCGATCGCCATCGAGGATTCGCCCAATGGAGTCCTGGCCGCCAAGCGCGCCGGCCTGCGGTGCGTCGCCATCCCCAACTCGATCACCGCCCGCCTGGACCTGGGCCAGGCCGATCTGCTGTTGGGATCGCTCGCGGAGGTGACGCTGGCCGACCTTCTGAGAAAGCTGACTCCAGCCTGAGCGAGAGCCGGGACGCTTTAACCTATCCGCGTGCGTATCGGGATCCTCACCGGCGGCGGCGACGCGCCCGGGCTCAACGCAGCGATCAGAGCAGTTGCTCGCCGCTCGTTCCAGCTTGGCCACCAGGTGAGCGGTGTGCAGAACGGATGGGCGGGCTGCATCGAAGAGGGATTGATCGACGAGTTGACCCCTGCGAGCGTGCGCGGAATCCTTCCGCTGGGGGGCACCATCCTGGGCACGTCGCGTACGAATCCGTTAAAAGAGAAAGACGGCATCGCGCGCGTGATCAAAGCGCTGCGCCGGAGCGGAATCAACGCACTCGTTACGATCGGCGGCGATGACACGTTGAGCGTCGCAGCGGCGCTGCACGACGCCGGGTTCCCAACGGTGGGAGTGCCGAAGACGATCGACAACGACCTTTCAGTGACGGAGTTCTGTATTGGATTCGACACCGCCGTGGGGGTCGTCACCGAGGCGCTCGACCGGCTGCACACGACCGCCTCCGCGCACCATCGCGTGATGGTGGTCGAGGTGATGGGCCGCGACGCGGGTTGGGTCGGGATGATGGGGGGCGTCGCCGGCGGCGCCGACCTGATTCTCATCCCCGAGTTCGAGGTCACGCTCAAGGAGGTTGTGGCACACCTCTACCGGCGGCGCGGGGACGGCAAGCTGTTCAGCATCATCGTCGTCGCCGAGGGCGCGAGGATCCCGGAGCTGGAGGCGGAGGGTGGTGGCCAGGCCGAGGCAGACGCCTTCGGCCACGTCCGGCTTTCCAAGCGCGGAATCGGCGACCTGCTCGCGGGAAACGTGGAGCGCGAAACCGGTTTTGAGACGCGCGTGACGGTCCTCGGGCACCTGCAGCGAGGCGGATCGCCCTCGCCGACGGACAGGATCTGGGCGACGCGCCTCGGGGTGGCTGCGGTGGAGCTGATCGTCGCCGGGAAAAGCGGTGTGATCCCCATCCGGCGGAATGGCGACGTCGAGGTCGTACCGCTCGCTGATGTGGTCAAAGAAACGCGCCGCGTCCCCAGGGAGCTTTACGAGCTGAGCCGGGTCTTCGAGTAGGCGAGCAAATGCCGGCCCGCAAGAAGAAGATGCTCGAGCTTGCTGGGTCGGGCGACGACGGCTCGACCGGATTGCTCGGCGGCGGTCGAGCGAGCAAAGATGATCCGCGAATCGAGGCTTACGGAACTGTCGACGAGGCGTCGAGCGCGGTCGGCCTCGCGAAATCGCTTAGCCCGCACGATCACGTCCGCTCGATCTGCGAGGAGGTTCAGCGGGGGCTCTATGCGCTAGGCGCCGAGCTGGCCACCAACCCCGGTTCGGGCACGTTCTTTGCGCACACGACCGAAGACGCGGTGAAGCGTCTCGATGCGCTGATCGCCGAGCTCGAACAGGCGGTGACCATGCCGGATGGATTCATCCTCCCAGGCGCGACACCCGCCTCCGGAGCGCTGGATCTCGCCCGCGCGATCACCCGCCGGGCCGAACGGCGCTGCGTGGCGCTTGAGCGGGCCGGGGGGCTGAAGAACCAGCAGGTGCGCCGATGGCTTAACCGCCTCAGCCTCCTGCTCTTCGTGCTCGGCCGTTACGAGGAAGCACTCGCCGGGAGCACCGCGGTGCCGGCCAAGCCGGCCCCCCGTCGCTAGACTTCGAATCAGGTGAGTCCGATGAACTACGTGGCTCTCATCGGCGCGGGGTTGCTCGTCCTGTACGTCGCCCTGTCCTACGCGGTGTACCGGCGCGCCTTCGTACCGGACCGGCCGACGTTCCTCGACGATTTCACTTTCACGCCATTCGAGTTCCAGGCCGACTACGAGGAGGTCGAGCTCGTCACTGCGGACGGCCTGAGCTTTGGCGCGTGGCATTTCCGGCAGCCCGGTTCGCCGCAGACGGTCATCGTTTCCGGGGGGCACAAAGGTCAGCGCCAGAACTGCCTCGGCATCTCGGTCGCCCTCTGGCGCAAGGGATTCAACGTGATCCTCTATTCGTACCGCGGCATGCCCGGCAGCGACCGCGCGCCGATCACGTTCGGGATCAAGGAGGTGCTCGAGCTCCAGGCCGTGATCGCGTTTGCCCGCAAGCGGATCGCGAAGACCAGGATCGGTCTGCTTGGTTACTCGATGGGAGCGGTCGTGTCCCTCCTCGGCGCCGCCGGCGAGCCGGGGGTGCAGGCGCTGGTGCTCGACAGCCCCTTCAGCGATCTGCGCACCCTGCTGATCGAGAACGTGCGCCGCGCCGCGAAGCTCCCAGGTTCGCCGTTCGTCTGGCTGGCGGGTGTGATGCTGCGCCTGCGCACGCGAAGCCGGATCTCGGAGTGCAGTCCCAAGGACGTGCTCAGCTCGCTCGAACCCCGCCCTCTGTTCTTCATCCATGGCGGCGCCGACGACATCACCTCCGTCAGTCACAGCAGGCGCCTCTACGACGCGTATCGGGGGCCGCGGGAGATCTGGATCGTCCAGGGCGCTCCTCACGCCGGCGCGTACTTCGCCGACCGGCCTCTCTACGTCGAGCGGGTTGCGGGCTTTTTCGCGCGACACCTAGGCCTGGACGTCAGCGGCCACCTCCGCTTGCTGGAGGAAGAAGAAGTCAGCTAAAGAGCTTCGCATAACTCAGTGACAATTTGGTCATAAAGAAAGACCGGTCTGGCTGAGGAAGCCGAAGAGGAGCTGCTGGTTGCTGCGGACGCGGCTGATGCCGTGCTCCGCAGCGGCCACGGTGTCAGCGATCTCCAGATCGCAACGGTTGGCCAGCTCGGTGCCCTTGAGGTTGGCCCACAAACCCTCGACGGGGTTGAGATCGGGTGCGTAACCGGGCAAGCGCTCGACGCTGAGCCAGGCGCTCTGGCGCTCGAGATGCTCGCGCATGAGCAAGCTGCGATGGCAGGTGAGGCCATCCCAGATCAGCAGCACCTTCTGGCCGCGGAAGTGTCGCCGGAGATCCTTGAGAACCGCGATCAAGCTTTCCTCGTTGTTGGTGCCGGCTCGGAGATGGACGTAGAGCCGGGCGCGGCGGCCATCCCAGCGGTAGCAGAGCAGTGCTGCAGCCGAGATTCGCTGCCAGTTGCGGTGCCGGTGGACCAGGACGGGGGTTTTGCCCTTGGGGGCCCAGGTCTTGCGCACGCTGGGGGTTAGCGAGAAACCGCTTTCGTCCTCGAAGACGATCCAGGCTCGCTCTCGCTGGGCCCCCTTTTTAAATCCGGCCAGCGTTCCTTGACCCAAGCCTCGATGGCATCAGGGTTGCGCTCGGCGGCCTGTCGAGCCGGCTTCTGCCGGCTCCAGCCGAGGCCGCGCAGAAGGCGCCAGACGTGGCCCTGGTGATAAGCCACTCCGGTGGTTCGTTCGATGACCTCGGCCACTCGACGAAGCGTCCACAACTCGGTTGAGTAGCCCTGCGCCCGCGCTCCTTGGAGTAGTGCGCGCTCGACTTGGCGCAGTTGAGCCGGGGTCAGGCGTGCCGGCCGACCGGTTCTGGGACTCCTCTTCAGAGCCCGCGAGCCGCCCTGTCGCCACTGCTCGAACCAGCGGCTCACGCTCTGGCGCGAGACTCGCAGAAAGCGACTCACATCGGCCTGGCTGAGCCCCGCTTTGAACAATTTTGCCGCCTGCCCGCGGCGAGCCTCTAACGCCACTCGGTCGCGCCGCAAACCACCACTTCGCGCAGGCTGGGATTTAGTGCTGGGACGTGAGCTGGAGTGCATGCGGGCATGGTCGCACAATCATCCCCCGCTTGTCACCCTCTTATGCGAAGCTCTTTAGCTGCAACAAATCGCCCCGCGGGCGACAGGAATAGGTGAGACATGCAGCAGGTGGCAGAGGTCAAGCATTCTGGGAGCAGCGCGATCGGCGAGCAGACCTTCGCCGATCTGCTGACTCCGCTGATCGAACCGGGCTTCCGCCTTGCACTCGCGATGCTTCACGATCCGCAGGCGGCTGAGGATGCCGTACAAGAGGCCTCCTTCACGGCGTGGCGGAAGGTTGCTCGGATGCAGGACCAAGGAAGGCTCCGGCCCTGGTTCCTTGGAGTTGTAGCCAACAAATGCCGCAACGCCCGCCGCCAAAAGTGGGTCGCCGGCGTGAGTCTCGGATTGCCTGACCAGTTATCCGTCGTTTCACCTGAAGACCGGATGCTGCGCGGCGCCGACTTGCGCCGCGCCATCTCACGGCTGCGCCATGACGACCGTTTGGTGGTCGTCCTCTATTTCTACCTCGACATGCCACTCGAGGACGTCGCGGCTGTTGCGGGCAGTTCGGTGGGTGCGACTCGAGCGCGTCTCTATCGCTCGATACGAAAGCTGCGCCCGGATCTCGATCTCCAGGAGGCACTCACGTGAGCCTGCGCACTCAGATTCATTCAGCGTTTGACGAAGTTGCGCCGCCGAGCCTCGGTCTGCCTGAGCGTGTCGTGCAAACGGTATTGGCGGAAAACCACAGCCGTCGGAGGAGGGAGCGATTGATGCTTCGCTTGCGCGTCCCGTTGTCTCTCGTGGCGGTGTTCGTGCTGGTCGCCCTGGTGGTCGGCGTCCTGATCGGCGGCCGGTTGATGCAGGACTGGAACTCGTTCCACAATTCGGCGCCGGCCGGCGGCGTCTCACAGTCAGCGCTGGCCGAGCTCGAAGCCAAGCCGTTGAACCTGCCCAAGTTGCAGGCTGGCGACAGCTGCCCATCCACCCCCGGAAATTCTGTCGGCTTCGACTATGGCACCGGGCCGGTGTATGTCATGGGCGGGCCAGAGACCCAGACTCCGTGGGGATACTACTTCGACGTCACCTGGGTTACAGCGCCGGACCTTTCCGGACCCGTACTGGTCCGAGGACGCGACCTGATGAGCAATCGGATCGGGGTTTTCGTCGGCACCTATTCGGCGGGACCGGTGGTCGGCA
>Ga0209009_1000151_pt1 | contig 28312 bp, 21 predicted proteins | sample BlaSpr_A8_OM3_M2_FD_187979 | JGI IMG/M metagenome (GOLD analysis project Ga0209009, IMG submission 187979) | Forest soil microbial communities from Thunder Bay, Ontario, Canada - Black Spruce, Ontario site 2_A8_OM3_M2 (SPAdes) (version 2) | ecosystem: Environmental > Terrestrial > Soil > Boreal... | reverse complement strand
TCGGACGCAGGCCGGAGCGTTAACTTTAAGCGCGGCGAGGTTCCAGGGTCAAGGTTACCGCAAACCGCGTGTGCTTCGTTGACAAACCATAGGCCACGCGGCAATATGGTTGGGCCTCGTTGTTTTGCCGCAAGAAATGCCCAAGTGGCGGAATTGGCAGACGCGCTAGCTTCAGGAGCTAGTTCCCGCAAGGGAGTGGAGGTTCGAGTCCTCTCTTGGGCACCAAAGTTCGTGACCGCATCTACCTCAAATTGGGCCGTTTCTCGTCATACGCGGTTTTAACCGCAACCTTTGACTCTCTAGATCAGCAACTGTTCCATGCGGATGGGGAGGTTGCGTACGCGTACGCCGGTAGCGTGATAGACGGCGGAGGCAAGCGCAGAGGCAACGCCGGTGAGGCCGATCTCACCCACTCCGCGCGCGCCATATTCGTTTAGCACCGTGTCTGGATAATCCAGGAATATGCAGTCCATCTCCGGAATGTCCGCATTTACCGGGACAATATAGTCCGCGAAATTGTTGTTGATGGGATGGCCGTTGCGGGTGTCGTAGATAGTGGCTTCGAACAGGCCCATGCCGATTCCCATCACTACGCCGCCTAGAATCTGATTTCTGGCTGTTTTGGCGTTCATCATGCGGCCGCCATCGATCACGGTCAGCCAACGCGTTATACGCAGGCGAGCGATGCCTGGATCGAATGAAATTTCGCAGAAGTGAGCTCCGAAAGAATGCGTGGAGAACTTCTTCACATTCGGATCAGCGTCCGTCTTTGCGTGGCCGTCCAGGCCGACGAGGTTGCGCAAAGCCAGGATGTCTTGAAAGGGAACGCCTGTATCGGGAGACTTATCCTGGGCATGAATGCGTCCCTGAGTCATTTTCAATGTTTTGGCGTCTACGTTTTGAAAAGGCGAATTGGGAGTACGCACTGCCACTTGGATTACAGCGTCAACGGCTTTCTGCGTGGCTTCAACGATAGCCGGGAGCACCGTGGAGGTCACCGACGAGCCGCCAGAAGTAGGGCCAGGAGGCAAAGCGCTGTCACCCAGCACCACCTGAATTTTGTCCAACGGCAAACCGGTTTTGTCGGATACGACCTGAGCGAACACTGTGTATGTGCCGGTGCCGATATCTTGCGTGGCGCAGGACGCGCGAGCGGTTCCGTCGGCGAGGAGCCTAACGCGAACTTCAGCAGCGTGGCGACCGGCGGGCCATGTGCAGGTGGCCATACCCCACCCCAGAATTAGGTCGCCGTTGCGCATCGAACCGACTTTTGGATTGCGCTTGGACCAACCGAAACGTTCCGCCCCCGTCTGATAGGCTTCGCGAAGATGTTTGCTGGACCATGGAAGGTTGGAAGCCTCGTCGGTTTCCGCATAATTTTTCAGGCGAAGCTCGAGAGCATCCATATTCAGCTTAATCGCCAGTTCATCCATAGCCGATTCAATGGCGAAAAGTGCCGGAGTTCTTCCGGGGCCACGCATCGGTGTGGGCGTTCCGACGTTGAGGTGAGCCAAATGTTGTATCGCAGTGTTATTGGGAGAGCTATAGAGCAGCGACGATACCTGCGTGCAGTCTTCCACGTAATCATCCACCAAGGATGTGTGCTGAAGAATGTCATTTTGGAATGACACAAGCTTGCCATCCTGCGTCGCGCCTAAACGCATGCGTTGTTGCGTAGCGGGACGGTGGCCTACGGTAGTGAACATCAAAGTTCGCGGAACAGAGACTTTTACCGGGCGTCCGAGCTTGCGCGCCGCCACCGCCGCGAGCAGCGAATGAGGCCAGGGAAAGAGTTTGCCGCCGAATCCTGAGCCGATGAATTTTGAAATCACTTCGATATTTTCCAATGGAATGCCGAGCATCTCCGACATTACGTTGTGATGATTCACCACGCCTTGCGACGATTCGTATAGCGTGACTTTGTCTTTATTCCACACGGCAATCGTGGCGTGCATTTCCATCGGATTGTGGGTTTCGGTCGGCGTGGTGTAAGTCTGGTCCAACTGTACCGGAGCTTTCGGAAAGGCTGAATCCGCATCGCCTCGGGAATACTTGTGGGCCAGTGTGGTGTTCGAAGTTGTCGCTTGATTCAACAAAACTAGTGGGGCCTTCTCGTCGTAAGTCACATGAACATTCGCCGCTGCATCCTGGGCTTGCTGAAAAGTATCAGCAACGACCAGGGCTACGAATTGGCCGTAGTAGTAGATATTTCCATCCTCGAACGGAGGGCGGCTTTCTCCAGGGCGGCTTAGTTCCTCAAAGGCGCCAGCGGGACGGTAGAGCTTGTCGAAATTACCGTGATGAAAAACTGCCAGCACACCGGGCATTTTTTCGGCCTTGACGGAATCGATTCGTGCAATTTTCCCATTGGCAATCGTGCTCGGGACTGCCACGCCGTAGGCGAGTTTTTCAATAGGATAGTCTGCGGCATATTTAGCGCCGCCGGTGACTTTCAGCTTTCCATCTATGCGTGTGATTGGTCCCCCAATTACTGAGGTGCTCATCCGTTCTCTCCTGCGCAATTCTGAAAACCATTCGTGTTAGGCGGACTGCGTAACGTTTTTGAGCGTGCGAGTAAGGCAGCGCTTGGCTAACTCAACTTTGAAGGCGTTATCGTGTCTAGGCTTGGCCTCCTTCAGGGCCGCTTCGGCGGCAGCTCGAAAATTGTTTTCGCTGGCCTGGCGGCCTTCCAGGGCCTGCTCTGCCTCCATGGATCTCCATGGCTTGGTTCCCACGCCACCTAAAGCAATACGAACTCGCTGAATGCGATTGCCGCTTAGCAAAGCGACCACGGCGGCAGAAGACAGCGCAAATTCATACGAGGCGCGGTCTCGAAGCTTCAAATAGTGAGAGCGCGTGCCATTCGGCAGCGAAGGCAATGTCACGTAAGTGATCAAATCGCCCAGCGCCAACACGTTTTCGCGATTGGGCGTGGATCCGGGCAGCAGGTAAAAATCATTTAACGGAACGCTACGCTCTCCATCGGCGCCTTGTATATGCACAACGGCTTCGAGCGCCATCATGGCCACGGCCATATCCGAGGGATGCGTTGCGATGCAATGTTCGCTTGTTCCAAGAATGGCGTGGATCCTGTTAAAGCCATCGATCGCGGGGCATCCCGAGCCGGGCTCGCGTTTGTTGCAGGGATAGGCGGTATCGCGAAAATAGTAACAACGTGAGCGTTGAAGCAGATTGCCGCCGGTGGTGGCCATGTTTCGAAGTTGCGGCGAAGCTCCGGAGAGAAGCGCTTCGGAAAGAACCGTGTAACGTTGTTGGACCGTTTCATCGTGTGCTAAATCACTATTTCGGACCAAAGCGCCAATTTTCAATCCGCCATCGGCTGTGGATTCGATTTGGGTGAGAGGCAGGGAATTAATGTCCACAACCTTTTTCGGTATTTCGACATTCAACTTCATCAGATCGACCAGCGTGGTGCCGCCAGCCACAAACTTTGCTTCCGTTTGCGAGCGCACTGCCTCGAGCGCGGAACTTACCGTCTTGGCTTGGTTGAATTGAAAAGCTTCCATTGAATTGTTTCCTCAGGTACAAAATCTCGGACGTGAAATGAACTTATTACGCGCCGCGTCGCGCGCTTTGAACTGCGGCGACGATGTTGTCGTAAGCACCGCAGCGGCAGATGTTTCCGCTCATACATTCGCGGACGGCAGCGTCGTCCTGGCCGCAAGGTTCTTTGAGCAGCGCGGCAGCGGACATGATCTGGCCGGAGGTGCAATAGCCACACTGAAATCCGTCATGCTCCAGGAAAGCGGCTTGAACGGGATGCAATTCGCCATCTTGAGCCAAGCCCTCGATAGTGGTGATCTTGTCGCCTTGGTGCATGATGGCAAACGTCAGGCAAGAATTTACGCGCCGTCCGTTTATGTGCAGCGTGCATGCGCCGCACTGGCCGTGGTCGCAACCTTTCTTCGTGCCGGGAAGTTGAAGGTTTTCGCGCAGCGCATCAAGGAGGGTGACGCGAGGCTCCAAGGCAATATGGTGCTCTTTCCCATTGATGTTGAGCACCATGGGCACCGCGCCCGGAACTTCGGCGCCCGGGATTACTTCGGTGGCCGGCTCAGGCTCTTGTACCGGAGCGGAGTGGAGCAACGGCACGGTTGTGACGGCTAAGCTCGCCGTACCGAGTTGCGTGAGGAAAGAACGCCTGGTAAAGCGGCCTGACGTTTCCGATTGCTTGAGCTGTTCTTCTTCGGCAATCTCGATTATCGATTTATCTTTTTTTGCCATGGTTGCGCCTTAGAAGAGGTTGGGCTTGAGAACTAAATTCTACATTCGACTTGATGCGTTCGGGGTTGGCCAAGGCGCATGATACTTCGTGCGAAAAGATAAGCGATACAGGGAATACCTTAGCAGGGGTAGGGAAATCCCGTTAGTCGCGGAGACACTTAACGCGCGAGCAGCTTGTCCACACGTTCGGTAAGACTTTTTGCATCGAAGGGGGCACGCACTTTCACATCGTTGTCGAAATAAACGAACACGTCGCGGGCCGGAAGCTTCGCGCCGCATTCCTTAACTACACGCTCAGCGTCATCTGGTTCTGTTCCCCGCGCCCAGGAGCAAACGCGGCCGGTCCATTGTTCCAGCGCTTCATTGGTGTAGCCGCTGGCATAAAGAATCTCCGAGCCGTGCAAACGGCAATACATGAAATCGGAAGTCACGTCCATCAGCCTGGGCCACTCCACTGTATCGGCGCAAACGAGTGCAACATTATAATTGCGCAACATTTCGATAAATTCCGGCGTGGCAAAACTTGTATGCCGAATCTCAATCGCATGCCGTAAGGGACGAGCTGCATCCGGCTTCATGGCAGCTCGACCCTTCATCCATTTGTCGTGCTTTTTCGCGAGAGCAGCGGCGGATTCGCTATCGTGAGGCAGGAGTTTCAGGAATTCTTCGAGTCTTTCTGCATCGTACTTAAAATTGGGCGGTAGCTGCCATAGAATCGGACCTAGCTTCGGCCCCAGACGAAAAAGCCCCGACGCCAGAAAATTCGCCAGCGGTGTTTTGGCGTCTCGCAAACGGCGTATGTGAGTTATGAAACGTGGCGCCTTTACGGAAAAAACGAAATCGTCGGGCGTTTCGCCGGCCCAAGCCTCGAAATACTCCGGGCGCTGTAGGGAATAGAACGTGCCGTTGATTTCAATGGATCGAAAAATACTGGAGGCATAGGCTAGTTCTTTTTTCTGAGACAATTTTTCGGGATAGAAAACGCCGCGCCACGGAATGTATCTCCAGCCTGAAATGCCGATGCGAACTTCGCCTGCGGGAGCCGCGTCTGCCGATTTCTTGCTCATTTAATAGCGTTTGCGGTGAAAGTCGCTGGTCCGGTCTTACACCGCAATCGAGTCGGTAAATTGCGCGGCGGAATCATCCGTTTCCAGCGGGACTCCATCGCGGAATGTGACAGTTTTTCCGGAGACCGAAGAAACACGATCGCCCGGCAATAGAATGCCGACCAGATTCAAAGGATCGGCGGCAGAAATCGTTACAGTTTCGCCGCTAGGCTCAATCTTGCGCATAGCGCGCAGGGATTCGACGGCCATTGGCAGGGCGAATTGCTCTCCCATAAACCCGCTGACGAACCGCCCGCCGCGCACTTCACCACGATCTTCCAAGCGACGGAATGCAATCAGCAGTTCACGCCAGAGCGGAACAATCGTCTCGCGCGCGATCACTTCGCGGAAGACGATGCCGTAGCGTTTCAGCAACATCCAGCAGGTGGCATCAGCGATCCGGGCGCGATCGGGAGTTTCGTGTGCGTACAGCAGCGACCATCGTCCAACGCTATGGCGCGGGCGCGAATTGTGGCCACGCCCCTGTCCGGAACGTCGCTTCGGATCGATCAACGCGCGAATATTATCGAAGCCGTCCGCGGTAACCATTCCCGCGGTAACCAGCTCCCACAGCGCGGTTTCCATTTCCGATTTCAGCTTTCCCGTGCCGCGCACGAGATCTGCGAAGAAAGAAGCGCCTCGCTGGCGCAGATAGCTGAGAGCATCGCGAGCGTTCTGGCTGAGGCCGCGCGGATCCTGCGTATCTCCATCCGCATGTTGCGATATCATCCAGTCCGAATCTTCGCGCACGAAAAACGCGATGGGCGCCACGCTGGTTGGAATCACGCGACGGCCAATGCTATTTTGATCTTCGTAAGTTGCCGGGTGTGGTGAAAGTCGACCCCAGCCCACGGCACCCGTGAGGCAAAGACGATCGAGCGCTTGCGGATCGTAATCCGCAATTCGTCTTCTGAGAATTTGGCGCTCCCAAGCATTGGCTGGCGCTTCGTATCCTTGCAATTGTTGCAGCACTTCCAAAGTGCCGCGCTCGCCGAGCACTTCGCTGCTGGGCGCCACATGTTGCCAGCGCAGTAACCAACGCATGAATTGAGCCCCGGTAGCCGGCTGAATCTGGCTGCGCAAAGTTCCCAGCGTCATGCGATGGACGCGCGCGAGCAAACGGCGTTCGCACCATTCCGTTTCTTGGCTGGAGCCGCCGGTGAAGTGGCCGCGCAAAATGGCACCGCTTGCTTCCAAACGCAGGAATGTCTTGTCCACATCGTTGACGGCAAGTCCCAGGAAGTCGCTTAGCGTTGCAGCTGAAACCGGCCCGAGGTGCCCCATCCATCCAGTGACGCATGCAAACAGCGCATCTTCTCGCGATGTAACAGGAGCTTCGATTTTAGGGAGAGCGGAATCAAAATGTGCTTCAGGAAACGCCGCAGAAAAAGTTGCCGCTTTTTCTGTTGCGACCCAATAGCCCTGTTCGGCGACGGTTGCTCTAGCCGCTCGGCGAGCTTCACTCAACTGCGAAAAATATTCCGCCCACTCTTCAACAGAATTAGCCGCACGTTGCTGCAGTTCCAGCGCCCCGCCCGCTACATTTAGCTCCAACGAGTTCGGGTTTGAATTGTGAGGCAGCGGAAACGCGATCAATGTCTGCAGCACATCATGGAGTTCGTCGCCGTCGCGCACGTCAGGCCACGCCTGTTCACGAACCTGCGAGATTGCAGCAGGATCCAGGCGGCCAATTTCAGAAAGTACCGCATCAGGCAGCATGCGACGCATCTCTACAGCGCGGGCGCGGCGTTCTTCGAGCGGCGCGTCGTCAAGATATGCATACGGATTTGCGTTTAGAATTTCGTGCGAAAACTGCGACGGAACCGGTGTCTCCACCGCGATGCAGCGAATACTGCCCGAAGCTATGCGATCCAAAACATTCTTCAGGCCTTCGATATCCATAGCCTCCGTCAGCGCATCCTTCATGGTCTCGCGAGTTAACGGATGATCCGGAATCTTAATTTCGCCTTCGATATTTTCCTGGCATGCCAGCGCCTCCGGAAACACCGCCGCGAGCAAATCTTCAGAGCGCATTCGCTGAATTTGCGGCGGGACCTTTTTCCCGCCCATAAATCGCAGAAGCGCAAGCGCGCGCCCGGCTACCCAGCGCCAGCGGGTATTGAAAATCGGCGACGCCAACACAGCTTGTTCCAGCAGATGTTCCACGCTGGCGGATTGCAGAAAGTTAAAAACATCGCCCAGCGGGAAGCTGTGTTGGTCGCTTAGCGAAATATTCAGGCCGTTGTCGGTTGCGGCGGCTTGCAGTTCGAAATTGAAAGAGCGGCAGAATCGTTTTCGCAGCGCCAGTCCCCACGCTTTGTTGATGCGGCCTCCGAAGGGCGCGTGAATGACGAGTTGCATTCCGCCGCCTTCGTCAAAAAAACGCTCCGCGATCACGGTGTCCTGGGTGGGAACGGCGCGCAACACCGCGCGGCCGGTTACGATATATTCCACTGCTTGTTCGGCGCCAGATTGGTCGAGCCCACATTCCTGCTTTAGCCACTCCACCGCAGCCGCAGTTTCGGGCAGAGCGCCACGAACGTACCCCGGTGAAACGCTTTCGGTGAGCGAATTAATTTTCTCTCGCACCGCGGCAATTTCCTCGGAGAGTTCCATCGTGCGCGAGGGAGCTTCACCAAGCCAAAAAGGAATGCTGGGAGCAGCTCCTTTGGCATCTTCCACGGAAACGGAGCCGGATTGCACGCGGCGAATGCGCCACGAAGTGTTCCCAAGCAAAATAATATCGCCGCGCAAACTCTCCACCGCGAAGTCTTCATCCACGGTTCCAACTACGATGTGTTCCGGCTCCGCGATTACGGTGTACAGCGAATTATCTGGAATGGCGCCGCCGCTGGTGATGGCCGCGAGTCTGGCGCCGCGGCGTCCATGCAATCGATTGTTCACTTGATCGCGATGCAGATACGCCCCGTAACGGCCCCGGCGGGCCGCGATTCCGTTTGAAAGCATCTCGATGATTTCGTCAAAATCTTTTCGCGCAAGATTGCGATATGGATAGGCGCGGCGAACGAGCGCGAATAGATCGTCTTCCAGCCAATCCTCTGCCGCGCAAGCCGCCACGATTTGCTGGGCGAGAATGTCGAGCGGACATTCTGGAATCATGATGCGATCCAGCTCCAGGCGATTGATCGCGCGAACCAATGCGGCGCATTCGATCAGTTCGTCGCGCGTAGTGGCGAACAATCGGCCCTTGGGCACAGCGCCGCGCCAATGGCCTGCGCGTCCGATGCGCTGCAATGCGACTGCGATCGAGCGAGGCGAACCAATCTGGCAGACAAGATCAACGGTTCCGATATCGATACCTAGTTCCAGCGAAGCAGTAGCGACTAATGCGCGTATTTCGCCGGATTTTAATTTTCCTTCTACCGACAATCGTCGAGCGCGCGACAGGCTGCCATGATGCGAAGCGACTGCATCTTGTCCAAGTATTGCCGTGAGATGATGTCCCACGCGTTCCGCTAGACGGCGGGTGTTGACAAAAATCAGCGTGGAACGATTGGCCAGCACCAAATCAGCGATGCGTTTGTAAATTTCTTCCCACATTTCGTTCGAGGCAATCGGCCCAAGCTCGCTAGCTGGCACTTCGATAGCCAAATCCAGATGGCGGCGCTGCGAGATCTGGACAATTGCAGGATCATTTCCGTCATTCCCCGCCAGGAAATTTGCGATCAGCTCGATCGGTTTTTGCGTGGCGGAAAGGCCGATGCGCGTAGAGCGGTTTCCGGTGAGAGCGTCAACGCGTTCGAGCGAAAGTGAAAGATGCGACCCGCGTTTGTCGTCCGCAATGGCGTGGATCTCGTCTACGATCACAGTTTTTACCGTACGCAGGATTTCACGGCTCTTCGCGGCGGTAAGCAGAATGTATAGGGATTCCGGAGTTGTCACCAGAATGTGTGGCGGACGCTTCTGCATGGCTCGGCGTTCGTGCATCAACGTGTCGCCGGTTCTCACAGCCGTGCGAATTTCCGGCATTAAAAAACCGCGTTGTTGCGCAAGTTGCAGGATTTCACCGAGCGGCGTATCCAGATTTTTCTGAATGTCATTGCCCAGCGCCTTCAGCGGCGAGACGTACAAAACTTCCGTCTTATCTTCCAATTCGCCCGCCAGCGCTTTGCGAACCAGCCGGTCGATGCAAGCCAGAAACGCCGCCAGCGTTTTTCCGGAACCCGTGGGAGCACAAATCAGCGTGGTTTTATCGCCAAGAATATGCGGCCAACCCTGCTCCTGCGGTTCAGTGGGAGTGCCGAACTTGTTGACGAACCACTCCTGAACCAATGGGTGCGCCCATGCGAGGCCGGTCGGAAGTGAAACAGTGCAAGCGGTCTGACTCACGATATGCCTGGGAAAAGAGAAAGGTCTTTAAACCGAGTACATATATATTGTGCCCGAAAACCCGCTCGTTTGCAAAATCGCTGCAAAGGCCTACTTTTCAACTGCTGCGGCCTGTCTAGTGAACCTGCGTGATCTTTTTCAAATCTACAATGAATTTTTTCATTTCGTCCTCGCGCGTGGCTTCATCCGGCGCGCGCAATATCGAGGAAGGATGCACTGTTGCCATCACGTGTGGAGCAAGAGTGGATTTTACGAACTCGCCGCGATGTTGCGTGATGCGAAAATCGCGGCCTAATAAGGCCTGCGCCGCCGTGGCTCCCAGACAAACAATTATTTTTGGACGCAGCGCTGCGATTTCAGCATCGAGCCACGGCCGGCACGCCGCAATTTCCACGGCATTCGGTTTTTTGTGAATGCGGCGCTTCCCGCGCGGCTCCCATTTAAAATGTTTCACGGCGTTGGTCACGTAAACTTTTTTTCGATCGATCCCGGCTTCCTCCAGTGCGGCGTCCAATAACTTTCCCGCTGGTCCGACGAACGGCTTGCCTTCGAGGTCTTCTTGATTGCCTGGCTGCTCGCCCACCAGCATGATTTTCGCAGTCGGCAACCCTTCGCCAAACACGGTCTGCGTCCCAAGTTTCCACAGATCGCAGGCCTTGCAGGTTTTGGAAGCCTCTCGCAATTCGTCCAAAGAGGCATGCAAGGGAAACAAAGTTTTTTCGGAATCACGTGGAATACGTTTTGCCATGTTTCTTAGATGCAAGACGGATTCTCGCTGGCGCATATTGCGAACTTCACTGAATGCGAGCCGTTGACAACGGAAGGGAATTCGTAGAGAATTTCGACTAGGCGAAGAAAAAGCGAAGATATTAACCCCTTCTCTTTCTCCTCCCCGGGCCTATTATGGCTGTAAATCTCGCTACTTTGCGCTCCAACGTCGAACTTGCCCTGGCAGGGCGTGTCGCCGCTCCATTTTCGTATCGCGACCGCCATGCAGTTGAAACCGTTTCCACCGGCATCGCGGAAATCGATTCATTGGCGGTAGGTTTGCCGCGCGGAGCGTTGACTGAAATTTTTGGTCCAGCTTGTTCCGGCCGGACAACTCTTTTGCTCTCCGCTTTGGCTGCAAGGACTGCTCATGCAGAAGCCTGCGCGTTGATCGACGGATGCGATGCTTTCGATCCCCACTCCGCGGAAGCTGCCGGCGTAGAACTAAAACAATTGCTGTGGGTGCGCTGCCGCAACATTGAACAAACTCTGCGCGCTACAGATTTGCTTTTGCAAGGCGGCGGATTCGGTTTCATCGCGCTCGACTTGGGTGACATGCGTGCGGACGTGCTACGTCACGTTCCGCTGGAATCCTGGTTTCGTTTTCGGCGCGCAGTGGAGGATACGCCTACCGTCCTCATGGTTTTGGAGCCAGAGTCCAATGCCAAAACGTGCGCCTCGCTGGTCCTGCGCATGGAAGCGGAACCAGCGCGATGGTCAACCACGCTGGAAGCTCACGCCACGGATTTTTTCAGGTATCCGCCTTCCTGGTTGTTGGAAGGCTTCGGCATTCGTGCGGAATTGCTTCGTTCCCGCATGCAGCCGATTGCGACAAACAGTTTTCAAAAACCGTTCGCTTCAGCGGGCCGCTCAGAACTCTTCGAAACAAACGTCCTGCGAAGTTATCTCAGTGTTGTGCGAATGGAACCAGCACCGAAGTGAAGCGGGAATTGCAGAGAAACTTATTGCTGCTCCTGAAACCGAAATCTTATGGCATTCGCTTCCATCCACGTTCCCAATTTCCCGGTGCAAGCCGTGGTGCGCGCGGAACCCAGCTTATGCAATAAGGCCGTCGCGCTGGTGGATGGAGCTCCTCCAATCTGGAACGTAATCGCGGCCAACGAAGTAGCTTTGTTAGCTGGCATCGAATTGGGCATGGCGAAATCGCAAGCAGTGCAATTTCACGCCGTGGAAATTCGCAACCGTTCTCGCGTGCAGGAAAAATCAGCTCATGCAGCTTTGCTTGATCTAGGAGCCTCTGTTTCTCCACGCATGGAAGACACGGCGCCAGACACAATTATTCTGGACATTTCCGGCCTCACTTTCTTATTTGGGAGTGATGAAAATATTTACAGGCAATTGATGCAACGTGCATCCAGCATGGGTTTGCTCGTGCACGTTGCAGTTTCTTCTAATTTGGAAGTTGCTCTGCAGGCCGCGCGCGGTTTTTCCGGCATTACTGTGATTCCCCCGGGTGAAGAAGCGAAATGCCTGGGCAAACTGTCTGTGCGCGCGCTTTTGCCCTCCGCCGAAATTCTGGAAACCCTGGAGCGTTGGGGTGTGCGCGACTGCGCCGCTCTGGCGGCTCTTCCCGTGCTGCAATTGTCGGAGCGATTGGGCCAGGAAGGAGTTCGCCTTCACGAGTTGGCGCGCGGCGCGTGTTTACGTTCGCTTGTGCTGGCAAAGCCCGGAGTGCGCTTCGAAGAAGAAATGGCCTTGGACTTCGCCGTTGCCGAGCTCGAGCCGCTCGCGTTTCTGCTAGGCCGGTTACTCGATCAATTGTGCGCGCGGCTGGAAGCGCGTGCACTGGCAGCCTGTGCGATTCGCACGCACTTTGATTTAGAAGATTCCTTCGAAAAGGATTTCCAAGTCCTCAGCGAGAATTCTCCTCCCAAGCTCGCTCCAAAAACTTATGAAAAGGTTCTGAGTTTGCCCGTGCCTACACGAAATTCGAAAATGCTTTTGAAACTGTTGCGTTTGCAATTGCAGGCGGACCCTCCGCACGCAGCCATTGTGAAAATTATTCTCTCTGCCGAGCCGGCTCGTCCGCGCGCGGCGCAAGGCGGACTATTTCTTCCCAGTTGCCCGGATCCCGAAAAATTAGAGCTAACCATCGGACGATTGGCGAATCTAGTGGGACATGCGAACGTTGGCTCGCCCGAATTGATCGACACGCATCGTCCCGGCGATTTTCGAATGGCCCGTTTCGCGCCGGCGAGCGACGAATCGACAATCCCGCAAAAGAATGCAACTGCTTTCACCCATGGTTCTAGAGAAACTCCCCTAACTGCATTCCGCGTTTTCAGGCCGGAAATACAAGTAAATGTTGAACCGCAACAAAACGATCCCACGCGTATTTATTTTCGCGGCATGCGCGGAAATATCATTGCAGCTTCCGGGCCCTGGCGAACTTCCGGAGATTGGTGGCGGGAAGACACCTGGCAGCAGGATGAATGGGACGTCGAAGTCCGCTTTGATTCCGTGAGCGGGCAAAGCCAGAAAATCTCCAGCCCGCGCACGCAGAACGGAATTTATCGCATCTATTACGACTCGCTCCGCGCCGCCTGGTTCGCGCGCGGCCGCTACGACTGATGTATACAGAATTTCACGCTCGCTCCGCTTTCAGTTTTCTCGAAGGCGCATCTTTGCCTGAAGAATTGGCGGCGGTGTGCGCCGAATATGGAATGCAGTCGATGGCTTTGCTCGATCGCGATGGAGTTTACGGCGCTCCTCGTTTTTATCTGGCCGCGGATAAAAGTCAGATTCGCGCTCACATTGGCGCAGAAGTCACTTCCGCCGCCGGCTGGCGTTACCCCTTGCTCGTGGAATCGCGCGAAGGCTATCAGAATCTTTGCCGCTTGATCACGAAAATGAAATTGCGCGCGCCGAAAGGCAAAGGAGATGTTTCGGGCAGGGAAGTAGTCCAATACGCCCGCGGACTTGTATGCCTCTCCGGAGGTGAAGAAGGGCCTCTGGCGCATGCTTTAGCAAATGGCGGAATTGAAAGCGGAATGAAATGCGTTCAGCAGCTATGCGAACTATTCGGCAAACAGAATGTTTATGTCGAGCTACAGCGGCATTTTCTGCGCGAAGAAGAAGCACGAAATCATGCCGCCATCGAAATTGCGGAGAAATTAGGCCTTCCGTTGCTCGCTACGAATGGTGTGCGCCATGCCGTTCCAGAGCGCCGCGAGGTGCTGGACGTCTTCACCTGCATTCGGAATCATCGCACGTTGGCTACGGCTGGCCGTCTACTGGCGCGCAATTCCGAGCTGCATATGAAAACGCCTGCGGAAATGGCGCAACTTTTCGCGGATGTTCCCGAAGCGATCGCGAATACACAGGTGCTTTCTTCGCGCCTGCAATTCACTTTGAAAGATCTAGGTTATCGGTTTCCGAAATATCCGGTTCCCGACGGCAAACCGGAAATCCATTTTTTGCGTCAACGAGCGCACGACGGCATGGTCTCGCGCTATGGATTGAATAATAAACGTGCGCAGGCGCAAATCGGACGCGAGCTTGACCTGATCGAAAAGTTGGACTTGGCAGGCTACTTCCTTATCGTTTGGGACATCGTTCGTTTTTGTCGCGAGCAGAATATTCTGGTGCAGGGGCGCGGCTCCGCTGCGAATAGCGCGGTCTGTTACGCGCTGGGCATCACCGCCGTCGACCCCGTAAGAATGGACCTTCTCTTCGAGCGGTTTCTTTCTGAAGAGCGCGGAGAATGGCCGGACATCGATCTCGATCTTCCCAGCGGAGACCAGCGCGAGCGCGCGATTCAATATGTATACGAACGCTATGGAAAATTGGGCGCAGCCATGACCGCCAACGTGATCACCTATCGCGGCCGCTCCGCCGCGCGTGAAATCGGCAAGGCGCTGTCTTTTAATCCTGAAACTTTGAGCCGTTTGACCAGCCTAGTAAGCGCGTGGGAATACAAGGATGCAAATGACACTCTGGCGCGGCAATTTCGTGACGCCGGATTCGACATGCAGCATCCGCAAATCCGTAAATTCTTCGAACTTTGCCTGCAATTTCAAGATTTGCCGCGCCATCTCGGCCAGCATTCCGGAGGCTTGGTGGTGTGCCAGGATCAATTGGATTCGATCGTTCCTCTGGAACCGGCCAGCATGCCCGGCCGCGTCGTCGTGCAGTGGGACAAAGATGATTGTGCCGACATGAAAATTGTGAAAGTGGATCTTCTGGGTCTGGGAATGATGGCCGTCTTGGAAGATTGCCTTCAAATCATCCAGAAAGATTACGGCGAAGAAATAGATTTAGGAAGGTTGCCCGCAAACGATCCGGTAGTTTACGACACGCTGCAAAAAGCGGACACCATCGGAATGTTCCAGGTGGAAAGTCATGCGCAAATGGCTTGTCTGCCGCGCCTGCGGCCCGAATGTTTTTACGACATCGTCGTGCAGGTAGCCATCATCCGGCCCGGACCAATCGTTGGAAAAATGGTCAATCCTTTTTTGAAACGTCGCCAGGGCCGCGAGGCGGTCGATTATCTTCATCCTTCGCTCAAACCGGTCCTTGAACGCACTCTGGGTGTGCCTTTATTTCAAGAACAGCTGTTGCGCATGGCCATGATCGCCGCCGGATTCAGCGGTGGGGAAGCAGAGGAATTACGCCGCGCATTCGGATTTAAACGCTCCGAACGAAGAATGAAAGAAATAGAGAAAAAGCTTCGCTCAGGAATGGATAGGAATGAAATCTCATCCGAGGCCCAGGAAAAGATTATTTTGGCCATCACTTCTTTTGCTTTATATGGATTTCCTGAATCCCACGCCGCAAGCTTCGCGCTGCTTGCCTATGCCAGCGCTTTTTTGAAATGCCGTTACCTGGCTGCTTTCACCGCTGCCATTTTGAATAACCAGCCCATGGGGTTCTATCAGCCCGACACGCTGGTACGCGACGCACAGCGCCACGGCCTGAAAGTGAAACCTATCGATGTGACCTGCTCGGACTGGCTTTGCCAGCTTGAAAAAAGTGGCCAGACTTTTTGCGTGCGCCTGGGGATGCGCTTTGTGAAAGGCTTGCGAGGTGATGTAGCTTTGAAAATTGTAAGTGAGCGCGCCATTCGCCCATTTTCTTCCATCGACGATTTAAAGCTTCGCGTCCCCATGATTCAGAAAACGGAACTTGCAACCCTCGCGGAAATCGGCGCGTTGAATTTTATTGGCGCAAAGAAAGTCCATCGCCGCGATGCCTTGTGGCAAATCGAACGTGCCTCTAGGCGCCCAGGTCCGTTGCTGGAAAATGTGGAAGAAAAGGGAATGGAAATAAAAGACAAAACCGTAGAACTGGAAGCCGCTCCGGCTTCCTCCGCAATACTTTCTCCTCTGGCGGCGATGACCGGGGAAGAAAGATTAGTCGCAGATTTTCGCGGCACAGGCTTGACCGTTGGACTTCACCCCATGGGCCACCATCGCGCTGAAATGAAGAGAAGGGGCGTGCGATCAGCCATGGAGCTTCTAAATCTTCCGAATGGCATGCACGTTCGAATTGCCGGAGGAGTGATCACGCGCCAGCGTCCCGGAACAGCGAAAGGTTTTGTGTTTATTAGCCTAGAAGATGAAACAGGAATCTCGAATGCGATCGTCACACCGCAATTATTCGAGAGCAATCATGTGGTGATCGTTCATCAGCAATTTTTAATGATTGAAGGAAAACTGCAGAACCAGGATGGAGTAATTTCGGTGAAAGCGGAAAAGATTGAACCGCTGCGAATCACGCGGGCCGAAACAACTTCACACGATTTTCACTAAGCTCGACGAAAAATTCGAGAAACGCTAGTTTACCCGCGGTTCATCCGTACCCAGAACCGATTTGATGGTATCCAGCAGATTTTTCATGGGCGCCGACTTCACAGCAAGAGCCTGAACGCCAATACGCGCGATCTCATCCTTCATTTGCTGCGATTCATGCATGGTGAAAATAACGATCTTGGCGCTCGGATCCGCCGCGCGAATCAACCGAGCGGCATCCAATCCACCCATCACCGGCATACTAATGTCCAGGATGATCAAATCAGGTTTCAGTTCCGTGGCTTTTGCAACAGCCTCTTTGCCGTTTATTACGTCGGCGCATACTTCCCAACCGGCTGCTGACAGAGCCGCGCGCAAACCTCGCCGCACTGCTTCATGGTCATCAGCAATCAAAATCCTCATTGGTTTCTTTCGAGTGGAAACGCGAGCATCGCTTTCCCCTGGAGAGTCAAGGGCGGTACAGAAAAGGGGAGAAGAACCATTGGCCTTGGGGTCCAAAATAAGTGCCGAACATCGAACCATATTTTCTCCAACGGACGAGAAGATATTTTACCAACGCCGTACCTATTAATTCGAGGGTTCAAAATAGCAGAAGAAATGCGTGGAATGCAAAGTAAAACGAGCTATCCGGCTATGTTTAGATCAATACATACTGCAAAACTTGAAAAGGTTCAGCCTTGCGGCGTGTCCTTAATTCAACGGATGGAAGTATCGGTGTCTCAGGCCCGTCAGGCTTACCGTTAAACGATGTGTCCATCCAAAGAGCGCTGAATCCCTGACAACGACAGGCGTGAGTGGCAGCTCCGCGTTGCTCAAGCCAGATTTCAAAACCGAAATTCGAGCATGGATAAAAGCCTGACGAAGTCCTTCCGCAATTAATAGGCAAACCACGATAGCGAATAAAAGACCGAGATATCCGACGACAAAAATTAAAAACGCGGCAGCAACTTGTAGAGCCGAGTTATAGGTGGTGAGAATATTCATTTTCGCCTCCGCTCAAAAGCTGCTGCCGCTATTTATGTCCACTAAATTCCACTACTGCGATTACGCGCCAGCCTTCTTGCTTTTGTCAGTGTTTTTCGACTTCCGCGGCGCGTCGTCTTCGTCATCCTGCGCTGGAATGCGCCCTGTGGTACGGTCCGGCTCAATCCTGCGGTCGGTGGGCGAAGAGGGGCTCGAACTGTCAACAGGCGTGAGACCCGGCCCGCTGCTGGAATCTTCCGGACGGCGTATGCTCATTGGAGTTGCTCCTTTTAGCGTTTATAAACCTCGAGAAGCGATCGCTTGAATGCTCAGTATCGAAGAAGCTAAAGTTGCGGTCTATCCGGCAAACGCTGTACTTAGGAAAACCAAGCTTTGTAGGAAAAAATCAGCCCGATGCAATTACTGAGGGACTGCTTCGGCCAGCGAAGGCACCTGGTTAATGGCTTCCGACAGGCTATTGACGATCATATCTGCCTCAACGATTCCCAAACGCGTTCGCATTACTTCTAGATTTCCCGCAAATCCCCACAAACTGATGCCGATTCTCGATTTCGGGAAGCGCACGCGTAGTTTCTTGTAGAGCCGGCGCGTATTGTAAACACTGTAAGGCGGCAGAGCAGAAACATAAATCACTTCGCAATGCTGTTCGGAGGCCTCTTCCATCATATCTTCCACTGACGCCGGGACAATTACTTGCGCGTTGTATCCCGCTCGATTAGACAAGTGGCCGAGCATCATGCCCATGATTTCGTCTCCCTCGTCGCGAGCCGGAATACAAGTAATCGCGCAACCGTTTCCATTCGTTTTCTTCGCCTGCGGCGCAGCGAGCCCGGAATCCTCTGTCGTCGCTCCCTCGATTTCCTGGGGATCTGTGTCAGTAACTGGTTTAAGCGTGAGCTCCTCGATAATTTCCTTCAATGTTTGAAATACGAATTGCTCGCGCGCGTCACCCAATCCCACCTCTGCTCGATCCTTCTCGATAAAGATCAATACGGGCGTGATGACACCTTCATACAGTTTTTCGATTGAGCCTTCCTTTAGAAAGGCCTCTACAACTTGACGAGCTCCTTCGGCGTCCACGCGACGCAGCCGTTGATAGAGCCGTACCTCCGTTCCGAGAACACGCTGGTCCCCCAGCAGCACGCTTAGGAATTCCCACTGCGGTATGTAACGGCCAATCACTACGATGCATACTGTTAAGGGCGTCGAAAGCAGCAAGCCAACCGGACCCCACAAAGCAGCCCAAAAAATGGCCGCCACTAAAATCGCCAGGGACGAAACCCCCGTCTGAGCCGCATACAACAGTGGTTCGATCACGTATGACGTGAGAATCTCAATCACCACGAATGATCCAAACGCCAACAGAGGCTTCAACCAGCCGTCAAAAACTGCGAGCGATAACAAAATTGGCATTGCTGCGCCCACCAGAGTTCCCAAATACGGCACGAATCTTAAAAGCCCAGCAAGCACTCCCCATAGAAACGCGTTAGGGACACGGATAAAATAAAGAGCCGTTCCGAAGAGTGCGCCGTAGCCGAGATTCATCACGAATTGAAGGAATAAATACCGCCCCACTCGCTTGGTGGCCTCATCAAACGCCTGCGTGGTGACGTGAAATCTGCTGAGCCCAGCTAGCGTAAACAACCGGTTTCGAAGGTCGTCCCTGCGCAGGAGAATAAACGCGGTAAACACCATCACAATTCCAAGCGTCGCTATCGGGCCCAGGAAGGGACCCAGCAAAGCGCGAACCGAAGCGATCGGGCTGTTCTGCTGAACAACTTCTACCGGAACAGGGTGGGCGATACTCCCGCCGGGAAGCAAAGAACGCTTGCTCCGCGGATTTTGGTCGGCTCCTTCGTCTGGCGAGGGTGTCTCGATCGTCGACGATAACTCTTTTCCCAGTTCTTTTACTGTAGCTTCCGCCTTACCGATTCCATTGTCTTTTACTCCGCGAAAACTCTCGATTTTCCTCGAAATGGTAGTCTTGTAGTTTGGAATTTGAGTGGCCAAACCAATCGCTTGGTTGAAGACCAGATAACCTAGACCCCCTAAAAGTCCGGCGACGAGCAGCACAACCACGATTACCGGCCCGGTTCTGCCAAGACGTGCCTTTTCCAGAAGGTTAACCAGTGGCGCCAGAAGGAAGGCGAGCAGAACGGCCAGCGCGATAGGAACTAAGACTGACCTGGCAAAATAAAGCGCGGCCACGGTTATCACTGCCGTTACAAACGGAGGAAAGTTCCACGGATCTCGGGCTGTTCTGCTTGGCATAGTAGTGACTGAAAACTCAAAAGCGAAGTTACATTTTCTCCGCTCGCCATTCCTTCCAATCCTTGGATACCATTCGCGCCATTTCCTTAGCGCCCACTCTAAGCCAGTTCGCGCGCCGCTCTCGCAGATCTTTTTGAATCAGTTTCACTGAGCGTTTCGATCCTAGATGTACGTTCGCTGCTTCCCAGCCCATTTTATTCAGCATGCGGTCTTCATCCCGTTTTTTGGGTAGCGTTTCAATTTCTACGGGAGAAGAATCGGGCGATAGTCTACTCACACGCCAGTTCTGCTGCGCCCGCACATACGGATCTTGGCAGTGAACAGAATTTTCCATTATTCGCGGGTAGTAAATAGTGTTTTGATTTTTTTCCTGGTTTGCCCACGCGCAAGCCGAGGCGACCAAAGTTTTAGCTTCCAGTGCAATTTTCCCGCCTTCCCAATCGGCGATGGCAACCATGCGCGGATGTCCCAGGCTGCCGGTCCCGGCGGTCCGCTTCAATACGCGATAGGGAAGATTGGGAGCAGGAAACAGTTCCTTCCACATTTTTCTGGGCGTCGCGGGTACGGGATGTCGCAGAGCAGGATTGCTCTCCAGCTTCTTCCAGAAAGAAGGCGGATTATCCAACCGGCTTATCGCAACCGGGGCAAACCACGCGTTCTGATCCTCCAACACTACCGGAGTGCCGCCTTCCTTCAGAGAGTCCCTATATCCTTCCAGGATTGCATCACATGCACTTTTCGTATTGGTTTGAAGATGACCGAGAGAATAAGCCAAGCGCGCGCTGGTCGCTAGACGAACCAAGTCATTCGTGTACGGAAGAAAATAAGCTTCATCGAAGTCGTCGATTCCCCAAACGAGTCTGCCGAACTTGTCTCGCCAAGTTCCAAAACTATTTACATGCAAATCGCCGACAGCCAACACCGATGGCGCGGAGGACAGCTCCTTGTAATGCTTCGGCCACAGCTGAGCCCAGCGATAGAAAGTTCCGCGAAAAAATCGGAATTCATCCTCAGCCATTAATTCGTGTTTTTGATGGAGGTCTGCTTCCACCACGGGAATTCTGGCCCGAAGCCAGCCTTCGAAGCTCGTGGTAGCTTTGAAAATATTCATTGGAATGAGCGTTTCTATCGACTATTCAGAATCTTGACGGGGCCGCGGCAATGCACATCGGCCGGGAAAGCCATTCAAAGCTCAACTTGCTTTGCGCCGAGTCCGTTTTTCGTGAGCGGAAGTTTCTCGAGTCGCACGCAGAGGAGCTTTCCGGCCTTCCGCGGTTCTTTCCAGGCTTTTCTTTAGCGCCGCCATCATGTCAATTACTGGCGCGCGTTCCGGACGAGGAGTGGCCGCAATCTCACGACCCTTCTGTTTCGCCTCGATAAGAGCTTTAAGCCTGGTTTCAAATTCATCATGATATTTCTTCAGATTAAAATGCTCGGACAGATTGTCCACCAGTTGTTCGGCAAGTTTTACTTCCTGAGGTGACAGCTTCACGTTTTCGATTTTTCCGTATCCCGGCGCTTCGCGGATTTCGTTTGCGAAGTACATGCTGTGCAGCGCAATTCCATGGTCGTAGGGACGCAGGAAAACGGTGTACTCGCGCTGATGCATGGTGATCTTGGCGATGGCCACACGGTCTTTGTCTTCCATGGTCTTCAACAGCAACGCATATGCTTTTTTGCCTTCGCCCTCCGGCACCACAAAGTATGACGAATCGAAAAATAGCGGATCGATCTCCGACTCATTCACAAACGCCAGAATTTCCATCGAGCGCGCGGATTCCGGAGTTATCTTCTTGATTTCTTCCGGATCGATCACCACATACTTTCCATCCTCGTATTCGTAACCTTTCACCACTTCCGAGCGTTCCACGATTCGGTTGCACGTCGGGCAAAAAAGAGGTTGGCGCAGCCTGGTCTTGCAAATTTTATGCAACTGGTGGAGTCCTATCCGGGAGCTGCGCGCGGCCGGGAACAATTTGACGGGAATTGAAATCAATCCGAAGGTGATGAAACCTTTCCAAGTGGACGATGCCATAGGCTTTCAGCCCTCCAGTGCAATTTATCCGTATACAGACTTCGCGGCAGCAAGGCCATCGGGCGAAGCCTGTAGCCATCAGTAGAATACGTTGTACTTAAGAATTCAAGTTTTTGCTGCTGAGTCCCAGCCTATAATCGGCCCGATGTCGCTCAAGGAATACAAACGCAAACGACGCTTTGATTCCACGCCGGAGCCTGCTGGCCGGCGCCCGTCACATCGCGGATCTGATTTTGTCGTTCAAGAACATCACGCGCGCCGGCTTCACTACGATTTCCGCCTGGAAGTAAATGGCGCGATGAAATCCTGGGCCGTGCCCAAAGGCCCATCGATGAATCCCGGTGACAAACGCCTCGCAATTCAAACCGAAGATCATCCACTCGAATACGCCAAGTTTCAGGGCGAAATACCGCAGGGCAATTATGGCGCCGGCGATGTGATCATATGGGACAACGGCAGCTTCGAAGTGGAAGGAAATCTCTCGGCGCAACAGCAGCTCGATCGCGGCGAGCTGAAGTTCATTTTGCACGGTAAAAAACTCACCGGAAGTTTTGTGCTGGTCAAAATCCGCAGCCGGGAACCCGGAAAACAAGAGTGGCTGCTGATTAAGCATCGTGATTCATCCTCCAGCGACACCTGGAATATCCAAGAACATGCCGGCTCGGTCCTCCCAGAAACCAAAGGTCCCAAGAAGAAATGGATTTCCAATCGCCCGGCAAGCAGCCAAAAAACCAAAATAGTTGTGAAGAAAGCCGATTTGGATTTTCCGCCGGCCGCGAAGCGTGCGCCGATGCCGGACTGGATACAACCGGCCCTCGCATCCTTGGCTGATTGGCCATTTTCCGATCCTACGTGGCTCTTCGAAATTAAATGGGATGGAGCGCGGATACTCGCTCGCGTTCAAAACGGCAAAGTGCGTCTTTGGTCCCGTTCTCAGCGCGATGTTACCGACGAATATCCGGAAATCTCCGCCGTGGTGCCAAGTGCCGCGGGAGGGCATGACGTTTGGCTGGACGGCGAGATTGTGGCACTGGATAAAGAAGGTCGCAGCGATTTCCAAACTCTTCAACAACGGTTTTCCATCATCAAACCTAGCGCTGAACTGATGCGCCAAATCCCGGTCGTCTATTACTGCTTCGACCTCCTCTATTGTGATGGCTACGATCTGCGTCGAGTCCCTCTTCTGGAACGCAAAACCCTGCTGAAACAGATTCTCCGGCAAGACGCCATGGTCCGTTTTTCAGACCATGAAATGGAGAAGGGCAAAGAACTCTACGACTTGGCTCTCGAGAAGCAACTCGAAGGAATCTTGGGGAAGAGAATCGACAGTATTTATCCAGAAGGGCGCACTACTTCATGGCTGAAATTCAAAGTAATTCGCGAACTGGACGCGGTCGTCGGCGGATGGACCGAACCTCGCGGAACACGCGAGCATTTCGGCGCGCTTCTGTTGGGCCTCTATGACGGCAACAAACTTGAATTTATTTGCGGTGCCGGAAGCGGATTTTCCGACGCTCTTCAAGAACGGGTTGCAGCCCAGTTGGAAGCTCTGCGGGTCGAGAAATGTCGGTTCGCAACCGAGCCGGTTACTCGCGAAAAAGCTCATTGGGTAAAGCCCGAGCTCGTCGCACGAGTGAAGTATGGCGGTTGGACCGAAGGCCGGCACCTCCGCCAACCCACATTTCTGGGATTCCAGGAAGACCACGACCCAAAAGAATGCACTTTTGAAAAGGAAACGGAAGAGGTCAAAGCCAGCCATGCAAAGAAAGAGCCAGGTTCCAGTGAGCCTCCCAAAACGGGGGAAAGCCCCACACCAAAAAAACTGGTTCCAACTGGGTCTCCCGCTGAAGGCGTTACTCTGAAAACAGATAAAGAGCTCGCTGAAGAACTTGATCGGGGTTCTCAAACGGAAGTTTTCGTCGAAATCGACGGAGTGTCCCTTCGCCTCAGCAACCTTAATAAGGTCTATTTTCCGTCGGACGGTTACACCAAAAGAAATTTGTTGGCACATTATTTTTTTATTTCGCCTTTCCTTCAACCTTTTCTGAAAGACAGACCTTTGGTCTTGCGGCGTTATCCAAACGGAATCGAAGGCCAGGCTTTTTTTCAAAAGGATGCAGGCAAAGACGCTCCGGAATGGATTAAAACCGCCACCATTCGGTCAGAAAGCAAATCGAAGCCCATTCAATATTTTCTGGCCAATGATCGAGCCAGTCTGCTGTATCTGACTAATCTCGGATGCATCGACCACAACCCGTGGTCATCCCGCTTCGATGATCCAGAGCATCCCGACTATATTTTTTTTGATTTGGACCCCACGGAGGGAACTTCTTTCACCACGGTCGTCAAGCTCGCGAAAATGCTAACCGCGAAGCTGGAAGAGATAGGCATGAAGGTTTTCTTGAAAACTTCCGGCGCCACCGGACTTCACATCTTCCTTCCCATTGAACGCCTGTACACTTACGAGCAGGTTCGGCAATTCGTTTCGACGATCGCTTCGCTCACCATGCAGCAGCATCCGGGGATAATTACTTTGGATCGAACCGTCGGTCGCCGACCCAAAGGAAGCATCTACATCGATGCGCATCAAAATTCCGAAGCGCAGTCGCTAGCCTCGATCTATTCTGTCCGCGCTTTTCCTCACGCACCGATATCGACGCCGATTCTAGCCGCTGAGCTGACCCCAAAGCTTCGTCCGGAAACTTGGAATTTATCCTCGATACGCTGTCGCATCGACGAAAAAGGTAATCTCTGGTCCAAATTCTGGAAATCCAGACAAAAGCTCGAGCCCGCGGTTGAGCGCCTGGAAAAGAGTCTCAAGCAAGCGATGCGCCGCGGCAATAGCTAGATAGACACTCTACCGGAAGTACTCCTCTCTCCTACAGCGTTACCTCTATTGCGCCCATCCCTTGGACAGGCTTAACCTTCCAGGTCCACACTCGCGTTGCCGATGGCGAAGTGCGCAAGACCGTTCTAGAAAGTACGGTAAACATTCGCACCAGAAGGGGAAGCTTACTTGTTGCTGATGATCTTGGTAGTTGTGCTGCTGCTTGCTCTTTTCGGAAGCCTGCCCAGTTGGCCACACAGTAGAAACTGGGGATATTACCCCAGCGGTGGAATAAGTCTCATTCTGCTTATTCTTTTAATTCTGTTTCTCATGGGCAGGCTTTGAAGCGTCAGGAAATCTGAATGCCACTTGCAATTTTGCTTGTTGATGACGAGAAGATGGTGCGTTCTGCGCTTCAAGACTTCTCAGTGCCCGTTCGGAATGGAAGATTGTGGGGGAAGCAACGGATGGTCGCGACGCCGTATCGAAGGACCGCGATTTGAAGCTTGATGTCATAATCATGGACGTCACCATGCCCGGAATGAATGGCCTGCAAGCAACGCCTGAAATCAAGAAGGAAAATCCCTCAATTGAGATATTGATTTTCACCCAGCATGATTCCAATCAAATCGTGCGGGAAGCCCAAAAAGCCGGGGCCAGCGGTTACCTGTTGAAGTCGCAAGCTCATTGGTTGGCCGCAGCGGTGGACGTCATAAGTCAGCACAAGCCCTTCTTTCAGAGTAAGCAGCTTTAATATCTCAGCGCGATCTGGAGGAACTATGAGGATGGCCGCTATTTGGAGTGTGCCGATTTTGTTACTAGGAGTTCTCTCCCTGCGTGCGCTTGGCCAGCAACCCAACAACACACCCATGTCTTTCACCGGCGAAATCATGGATAACGAGTGCGCTGCCGCAGGATCTCATACCGATATGATGCAGAAAGAAGGATTCAAAACTGCGAAAGATTGCGCGCTGGGTTGCGTGAAGGCGGGAGGGCAATTCGTCCTTTTTGGTTTGAACAAGACTACCTATCAGCTCGACGATCAAGAGAAGCCTGTCGATTACGCGGGCCAGAAGGTCACCATTATCGGCACGTACGATGGCGCCACAAAAACAATTCACGTTCAGTCCATACAAGCGGTTCCCTAGACGTCGAACTTCAAGAATTTTTCCGGGTCACTTCTCACCAAATGCCAACTTCTATTTCTATTTCTCGCCTATACCGCGTACTTTTGAGTGCGCCAAGAAGATAAAGACGCGTTAACTGCGTGGTCTGCCACGATTTGTCTAATCCTTGAATCGAAAGAAGCTACAGGAACACCCGCTCTGAAGTACAGGATGCCGCCGATAGACCCCCCGCTCGAATTTGATTATTTTGTACGGGCATTGGGAGTTGTCCTTCGGGGGATTTGCTTCGTAATGGATCTAATAAGCTACTTATATTCAATCATTTAAATACTGAATTGAGGTGATTCGTGCACGGCAATACTAAAGAAGTCAGCAAGACTCAGTCGCTTTCGAAATGGGAAGATGCAAACTCTCAATATTTGGATGACGAGCTTCATCTGGTGAAGCGCGCGCAGTCAGGTGACAAGAACGCTTTCGCCAGTTTGATCCAGCCTTATATCCGCAAGGCCTATCACGTTGCGTTGAAAATCACGCGCAATCGAGAAGACGCGGAAGACGCATCGCAACAGAGCCTGCTCAATGCTTACGCCCACATTCATCAATTCCGTGGACAGTCTCGGTTCTCGAGCTGGCTCATGCGCATCGCCATGAACGAAGCGCTGATAAAAGTGCGCAAGCGCCGATCTGAGGATCACTACCTGACCTACGACAATAGCAACGCCGATGAGCCGAGTCCGGTGCAGATGTTGAGTGCGGGCGACGCCTACCATCCCGAGAAGCTCTACTCAAAAGCAGAAGATCATCGTGCTCTCCGCGAAGCAATCAATGGGCTGGGAAGCGGTTCGCGCCTTGTAGTGTGGCTCTTGGGCATGCAGGAGTGGCAAGCAAAAGAGGCTGCCTCGGTTTTGAAACTGTCTCAATCCGCAGTGAAGACCAGGTTTTCGCGCGCGCGACAACAACTGCGGGAATGCCTGGCGGAGCGGATGTAAACGATATTCGTTGATTCAATTTCGGAGGGCAAATTTATGTGCACTCACGCAATCTCTGCTAAATCAAATTCGCTCCACCGTAACGCGTCGGAATACTCAGTATTTACCCGCGCCGGCAGTGAGTTTGAGTGTCTACGCGGGTTCCGATCCACTGACACCTTATTTGCAGAGCCGATTCAATCTTTCACTACCCGGGTGGTTGCAGATGACTGGTGCAGCGATGTTAGAAGAAGTCAGGCTGTGCGTTCTTCCCGGCACAACCTCCGCGAAGGGGAAGCTAACCCTGCAATTCTCTGACAAAAGATGAGGTCCAGCCAGCAGTTCTCCACGCACGCTTTCCCGTTGATCGCCACGGTCCGTGGCGTGCCGCTGGATTTTGTTCATCTTATGCGCCATACGCAGCCAATTAAATCCCATGCCTGCAACGTTTTTCGCGAGCCCTTGGGCACTTGACTGTGCGCCGATTACGGAATTAAATGCCAAGTGATGAAGCACCCAGGTGGCACACTTTTGGATGCATGGGCCCGTTGATATTTTTCAAATCCAGGACGGTCGGAGACCAACATGAAAACACTTCGTATTTTGATCGCAGATGACCACGATCTTATGCGACGTGGAGTGAAGGCCCTGCTTCAATCTCGCGCCGGTTGGGAAATAGTCGGCGAGGCGCATACCGGCCGCGAAGCCGTATCAAAAGCAGAAGAGTTGAAGCCGGACGTTGTGATTCTCGACATCAGCATGCCGGATCTCAACGGCGTCGACGCTGCCAAGAGAATCCGAAAAGCTTCGCCGGATACGGAGGTTCTTATCCTGTCCGTACATTATTCGGATCAGCTCATTCGGGACATCCTGGAAGCCGGCGTCCGCGGCTACATTGTGAAGTCCGATTCGGATCGCGATCTGGTAATCGCCGTGGAAACTCTCGCGAATCACAAGCCCTTTTTCACGCCGCGCGCGACCGAAGTGATGCTTACAAATTTTAACGAGGGAAAGACGAAAGCCGATCTCCCCGAGACCATGCGCGACCGTCTTACCTCTCGCGAGCGGGAAATTGTCCAACTCTTGGCCGAAGGCAAGAGCAGCAAGGAAGTTGCCTCTTCTCTGAACATCAGCGTGAAAACTGCTGAGACTCATCGAGCCAATATCATGCGCAAACTTCAATTGCATACCGTCAGCGAATTGGTTCGCTACGCCGTCAGAAATCAAATTATCGAGCCTTAGCACCTTCCGAATTTGGGTTCGCCGGTCGTTTTTCGGACTGCGGCAGCGGAAAATCCCCGCGATCCTCGAGATTTCCCGGCTTTCCGCTCTTCTACAGGAAATTCCCTAGATGTCTAACGAATTGTCTGTATTGATGGAACTCCTTAACTGGCCGACTATTAGTTCGCTAAATTATTGTGGAGTCTGTGTTTACGAGCCACCGCTGAGGAAAGGAATCCTAATATGAAGGTACCGGCCATCAACGAAAAAATTGCAGAGGTGGTGCATTCGGAGGCTAGGGAATTTTACAAACCTGACGCTACAGTGTTAGTTGTTACCAACGACGCAGAAATCCGCAGAGATATGTCCGAGCTTCTCGAATCGTTTCCTCTGAAGACTTTATGGGTTCGAGGCATGGAAGAAGTAAAGAAAACTTTATCTCGAGAGAAGGTCAGCCTTTGTCTGTGCGGTTTCTGGCTTCTGGATGGTACTTACCGCGACGTCGTGAGGTTTTTGCGATTGCAACGCGCGGAAATTCCCGCGGTCATCGTCTGTGCTCCTTCCTGTCCGAACGACTACAGAGATTATCTGGCAGCATTGAATATCAGCGCATTCGATTTTATTTGCCATCCATACAGA
>Ga0209009_1000150_pt1 | contig 28566 bp, 24 predicted proteins | sample BlaSpr_A8_OM3_M2_FD_187979 | JGI IMG/M metagenome (GOLD analysis project Ga0209009, IMG submission 187979) | Forest soil microbial communities from Thunder Bay, Ontario, Canada - Black Spruce, Ontario site 2_A8_OM3_M2 (SPAdes) (version 2) | ecosystem: Environmental > Terrestrial > Soil > Boreal... | reverse complement strand
CGTCGCCTTCGCCTTCCAGAAGCGGCTTCTGTAGCACGTCGCTACGCGCTGGCGTGGGATCCGGGCCTTCGGCCCACCGACGGAGCGGCTCGGCCGGATGCGGCCTCGACCGCTCGCCTGATCCCCCGCCAGCGCTCCGCTCCCGCGGCGCGCGCCTCCTCCCCTCTGGGAGACTACGCGCGCCGCGAGCTTAAGCCCTGACGCCTTGGAACATTCCCAATACCGCGAGCGATTGCTGAGCCAGAACTTGTGGGCCAACCATCGCCCAATAGCTCGCGACGTGAGTAGTCTCCCGAGCGAAGCGAGGGAGGAGGCTCACGCCGCGGGAGCGAGCGGACTGCGAGCGACGTGGTTTCACCAGGAGAATTGGTGCGCCTGCGGGATCGCGCTTCGCGGCGCCTCGCGAGAGGATCTCTCTCAATGTGATGAAAGGAGAGCCCTTGTGAACATAATCCTCCGGCGCTTTTCGCGAGCCCTTTTTTGCCTTGTCGCGGGCCTCATCCTCGCCGACGCGAGGCCGGCCGCGGCCGTTCCGGCCTTCTCCCGCAAGTACCAGACCTCCTGCCAGACCTGCCACGCGATCTTCCCGAAGTTAAACCCCTTCGGCCAGGCGTTCCGCTTGAACGGATACCGCATGCCGCTCGAGACCGCGGAGCAGGTCAAGCAGCAGCCGGTCTCGCTCGGCGCGGAGGCCTACGAGCGGATGTGGCCGGAGATGGTCTGGCCGAGCGATCTTCCCGGCAACGTCCCGTTCGCGTTGAACACGAAGATGGCCAACCTCTACTCCTCCAGCGTGGACGACACCGGGCACCAGGTGGTCCACAACGACTTCCAGTTCCCCCAGGAAGCCAATCTCTTCGCCGCCGGGACTCTCGGCAAGAACTTCAGTTTCTTCGGGGAGTTCACCTGGGCCGAGCGGCCCGACGGCGGCAGCGACACCGAGATCGAGCACGCCCGCCTCGACGTGGTCTCGCCGTTCGGGCCCGAGCACCTCGTGAACTTCCGGATCGGCAAGCTCGCGCCCAACCTCTACGACGGCTTCCAGGAAATGTGGCTCATGACCGACAACGGCGTGGACACCCTCTTCACGTACAACCCGATCGGCTTTCATGGAGGCACCGGCCTCTCGGAGGAGAACGCCGGCGTCAGTCTTCCACAGCGCGCCCGCGCCATCGAGATGTACGGCGTCGCCGCCCACCGGCTCTTCTACACGATCGGTATCGCCAGCCCCATCGGCCCCGGCGGCCCCAACGGGACCTTCGGCAGCAACAGCCAGAAGGACTTCTACGCCCGCGTGGACTACAAGATCGGAGGGATGGGGCTCGACGGTGACACGACGGGCGTTCAACTCCCTCCGGAGAACTGGCGCGAGAAATCGCTGCGCATCGGCGTCCTCGGATACACGGGCAACGGCAAGGACGTCAATTTCGACATCACCGACGAGGAAGGCAACGCGTTCAAGATGCAGGACCGGCGGTATAACCGGGTCGGCCTCTTCGCCTCCTGGTATTTCGGCGACCTGAACGTCCTCGGCGTCGCCCTGCACGGGACCGACAAGCTGGCGCTCCTGGACGACGGAACGCTGGAGGTGATCGAGGAGACCCGGCGCAGCTACGACGCCTGGTTCGCCCAGGCGGACTACGTCATCCGGCCTCCCTTCCAGGTCTCCGTCCGCTACGAGAACCTGCGCGTCGCGGACCCGACGGTCCCCTCGATCCGGACGCTGAACGCCAACTTGAGCGTCCTCATCCGCGCCAACATCAAAGTCATGCTCGAGTATCGCCGCGACCTGCGGCAATCACAGAACTACACGCTCGCGACCGTGTTGCGGTTTGCTCTCTAAGAAAGGAGTCGAAGACATGAAAAGAATCCTTTGCCCGGCGCTCTTCGTCCTGCTCGCGGTTCCGGTCCTGGCGGGAGACCTCCACGGGAAAGTCGCCTGCAAGGGCGTGCGGGACAGCTCCGACGCCGTCGTTTCCATCGCGGCCATTCCGGGAAAGACGTTCCCGGCGCCCAAAGAGCACGCGAAGATCGACCAGGCGAATCTCGTCTTCCATCCGCACGTTCTCCCGGTGCTCGCCGGCACGACGGTCGATTTCCTGAACTCCGACGCCGTCCTGCACAACGTCTTCACCCCGGACGCCTGCGCCGAGAAGTTCAACCTGGGGACGTGGCCCAAGGGCCAGATCAAGAGCTACGAGTTCAAGAAAGAGTGCGTCGCCACGCTCCTCTGCAAGGTCCACCCCGAGATGGAAGCCTTCGTCGTGGCTGTCCCGACCCCGTATTTCGCCGTGACGAAGGCCGACGGCACCTACACCATTCCCGACGTGCCCGACGGGACGTACACGGTCAAGGTCTGGCATCCGAAGCTCAAGGCGGCGCAGAAGTCCGTGACCGTGGCGGGAGCGACCGCCGCGGACTTCGAGATCTCGAAGTAGGCGACCTTGGGCGGGTTCAACGCCGAGTGGCTCGAGCGCAACTTCCCCTGCAAGCAGGCGTGCCCCGTCCACACGGAGGCGGGCAAGTACGTAACGCTCGTGGCCGAGGGCCGGTACCGTGAGGCCTACGCCGTGGCCCGGCGCCCCAATCCGCTCGCCTCGATCTGCGGGCGCATCTGCGCCGCGCCGTGCGAGACCGTCTGCCGCCGGGGTGAACTCGACGCTCCGATCGCCATTCGGGCATTGAAGCGGTTCGTGACAGAGAGGTTCGGCGTCGAGAGCATGATGGACTTCTCCGTCCTGACTGAGATCTACGGAGAGCGGCGCGGCCGCTATTCCGAGCGCATCGCCGTGATCGGGTCCGGACCCGCCGGCCTCGCCTGCGCGCACGACCTGGCCCTCATGGGCTACTCCGCCACGATCTTCGAAGCGTCGTCGGTCGCGGGGGGAATGCTCCGCCTCGGAGTCCCGGAGTACCGCCTCCCGCGCGCCTTGATCCAGCTCGAGGTGAACGCCATTCTCTCTCTGGGCGTCGAGCTGAAGACAAACTCTCGACTCGGCCGCGACTTCACGCTGGCGGACCTGAAAGAACAGGGATTCACGGCGATCTTTCTCGGAGTCGGCGCGATGCGCAGCCGCGACCTGACGATCCCGGGAGTCGAGCTCGACGGAGTGCTGCGCGGGATCGACTACCTGCTCAACATCAACCTCGGCTACAAGGTCGAGATGGGTCAGCACGTCGTCGTCATCGGGGGCGGCAACGTGGCCCTGGACGTCGCGCGCACGGCGGCGCGCGGCGGCGAGCAGGCGAACCTCCAGCGCAACCTGTCGATCGTGGCGGCGCTCGACGTCGCGCGCAGCGCCATCCGGTTCGGCGCCCGGAAAGTGACAGTCTGCTCGCTCGAATCGGAAAGCGAAATGCCCGCCGCCAAAGAGGAGATGGAGGAGGCCGGGAAGGAAGGCATCCGCTTCCTCCACCGCGTGGGCCCCAAGCGGCTGGTGGGCGAGAAGGGAACGGTGACCGGGATCGAGTTCCTCAAGGTTTCACGGGTCTTCGACGAGACGGGCCGCTTCTCTCCGCAGTTCATCGAGGGTTCGGAGACGATTTTCCCGACCGACACCGTCATCATCTCGATCGGCCAGACGGGCGACTTTTCCTTCCTGCGGCCGGAAGATCGCATCGAGACGCGGGGAGGGCGCATCGTGATCGATCCCGACACGCTCGCGACGACCGCTCCGGGTGTCTGGGCCGGGGGCGACGCGGCGTTCGGGCCGCGGATCGCGATCAACGCGATCGCCGACGGGAAGAAGGGGGCGAGGTCCATCGACGAGCACTTCCGCGGCTCTCGGCGTCCCGAAGCGGAGGTCGCCGTCGAGATCGATCTCCACTCCCGGTACGAGCGGGACCTGGACTTCGAGGGCATCCCCCGGCAGAAGCTTCCGACACGACCGATCTCCCGGCGCATCGGAATCGCCGAGGTCGAGGAATGCTTCGGTGAGCGGGAGGCGCGCCTGGAAGGAAAACGGTGCCTGCACTGCTGGACCAACACGATCTTCGAGGAGGACCCGCGGGCCGGGACCGAGTGCATTCTGTGCGGGGGCTGCCAGGACATCTGCCCGGAGGACTGTATCGAGATCTTGCCCGTCGCCCTGGTGAGCGAGCCGCCCCCCGAAGTGTGGGAGCTTGCCCCGATTCTCGAGAACGGAAAACGTGTCGGCTCGATCTTCATCAAGGACGAGGAGACCTGCATCCGCTGCGGGCTCTGCGCGCGGCGCTGCCCGGTGGGCACGATCACCATGCAGAGCTTCCACACGAAGGAGGACGCCGTTGCCTGAAGATCCCGAGGATCTGACCGGGATCGAGGAGGACGAGCCGAGCCGGCGCGATTTCTTCAGCCGCGCCGGCCTGGCCGCCTGCGCCGTGGCGGCGGCCGGGTCCGGGATCGTGACTCTGGACTTCCTGAAGCCCAAGGTCCTGTTCGAGCCGCCGACCCGCTTTCGCGCGGGCAGTCCGCTCGACTACCCCGAGGGTGTGGTGCGGTTCAACAAGCAGCAGAGGGCGTACGTCATCGGCGCCCCCGGGGGCGTCTATGCCCTGTCGGCCGTGTGCACGCATCTGGGATGCATCACCCGCTTCCTGTCCGACGAGAAGTGCATCGCCTGTCCGTGCCACGGGAGCCGATTCGATCTCGAAGGCAACGTCATTCACGGACCAGCCCCGCGCCCTCTCCAATGGCTGGAAATGCAGGTGGACGCGACCGGCACCCTCCTCGTCGACACGAGCGTGACGATCCCCCACGGCAGGATCTTCAAGGCATGAGGGAGCTGTCGCTCAGCTCGCTCGGAAGCCGCCTGCGGGATACGGCTCTGTACCGCTCGATCGTGCGGCACGGCATCGCCGACACGAACCGCAACCGCTCGCTCATCATCTTCGAGAATCTCTTCCTGCACGTCCACCCCGTCAAAGTCCGGAAGAAGACGCTGCGCTTCTCTCACACCTACTGGCTGGGCGGGACCACGCTGGCCTGCGCGCTCGTGCTCATCGCGACCGGAATCCTCCTGATGTTTTACTACCACCCTTCGGTGCCGCAGGCCTACCGGGACATGAAGGAGCTCGCGTTCGTCGTCGAAAACGGCATGTTCCTGCGCAACTTTCATCGCTGGGCGGCGCACCTGATGGTCTTCGCGGCCTTTCTGCACATGCTGCGCGTCTTCTATCACCGCGCGTACCGCCCGCCCCGGCAATTCAACTGGGTCGTGGGCGTCGTCCTTCTGCTCGTGACGCTGCTTCTCTCCTACACCGGCTACCTGCTCCCGTGGGACCAGCTCGCCTTCTGGGGCGTCTCGGTCGGGACGAACATGGCCAGGGAAGCGCCCCTGATCGGCGAGCAGGTCCGGTTCCTCCTGCTCGGCGGGCATGCCGTATCGGAGAACGCTCTCCTGCGCTTCTACGTCCTGCACTGCGTCGTGCTGCCGGTCGCGCTGCTCTTGCTCCTCTCGGTCCACATCTGGAGGGTGCGCAAGGACGGAGGGGTCCAGGGGCCGCCCGAAGAGCCGGAGATTCCGGAGCGAGGAGAGATCCCATGAGTACCCAGCCGCCCATCCATGTCGTCGAGTCGGCCGACCCGCTCGAAACACCGCGCCGGGTCGCGCTCGTGCGGCCGGACATCCGGCCCGCGGTCCGCCGCCGGGAGGAACGCTGGGTGATGACGTTCCCGCACCTGATCGTGCGCGAGGTGATCCTCTTGCAGGTCGTCGTGATCGGGCTCGCGCTGGCCGCGATCTTCTTCGACGCCCCTCTGCTGGGCATCGCGAACCCTCTGGAGACTCCCAACCCCGCCAAGGCTCCGTGGTACTTCCTGGGGCTGCAGGAATTGCTGCACTACTTCCCTCCGGTGGTCGCGGGGGTCCTCATGCCGGCGCTCGTCGTGATCGCGCTCGTCGTGATCCCGTACGCGCGCGTCAACCTGACAGCCGGTCCCCTCTGGGCTTCCCATCCACGAAGAACGGCGGCCGTGGTCGGGGCCGTCACCTTTCTTCTGGCGGCCCTCTTGGCCGCCTTCGCGTGCTGGCCGATCGTCGTTCCCACAATCCTCATCGCGGGGGCGATCTTCACGGCGCGCGGCGGCGAATCCGGCGGCAGGTTGAGGCGGGTCCTGGCGCGCGTGACACTCCCGGAATGGATCATGACCTGGTTCGTGGTGATTGCCACGATCCTGACCGTCATCGGGACCTTCTTCCGCGGGCCCGGCTGGTCTCTCGTCTGGCCGTGGAACGCGGCGGTGTTCGGGTAAGTGAGCTCCTTTCCGCTTCGCCGGCTCTTCGCCGCGACGAGCCTCCTCTTCCTGGCGGTCCTGGCCGTGTCCCCCGCCAAGAGCGCGCTCTCCTCCTACCGATCGGTGCAACGCCGATACCGCAACCTCGGAATGGCCCGGGCGAGGAGCTTGAAGGATGCCCGGGACTACGAGCGCCGGCCGGTCGCCATCCAGCAAGTCTGGCTCCGGGATTTCGAGGACCGCGTGGACCGCTGCACTACCTGTCATCTCGGAGTCGCGGACACGTTGATGAAGGGCGCGGCCGAGCCGCTGCGCTTCCACGTGCAGACCGCCCACACGCCGGAAGCCTTCGACCGGTTTGGGTGCACGTCCTGCCACGGCGGGCAGGGCCCGGCGACGTCCACGGAAGAGGCGCACGGGACGGCGGCCGACGCCGGCCCGCCCATGACGCCCGCGGCCTACCTCGAAGCGGGCTGCGGCCGCTGCCACGCCGCAGAGGCCGTTTCCGAGGCTCCGATCCTCTCTCGCGGCCGGGCCCTCATGGACCTGTCCGGCTGTTTCGCCTGCCACGCCGTCCGCGGCCAGGAGAGCTTCCGTTCGCAGGCGCCCTCCCTGACGACGGTCTCCATGAAGACGGGCGGGATGTGGTTGAAGCTCTGGCTGCGCGGCCCACGGAAGGTGGACGCGAACGCCACGATGCCGAACTTCCATCTCTCCGACAAGGAGATCGAGGAGCTTTCGCACTACCTCTTCAACCAGCCCGTCCCCTGGGGACTGGCCCGGCGAATCCAATCCGCCGGAGAGGAGCCCGCCGGCAACGCCGCCAACGGCAAGAAGCTCTTCTCCGAGTCGCGATGCATCTCCTGCCACACAGTGGAAGGCAAGGGAAACGGCTCGGCGCCCGAGCTCTCCAAGGTCGCTTCCTCGGTGACGCGCGGCTGGCTGCTCGCCTTTCTGCGGGACCCTCAGTCTTTCTATCCACGGACCCGGATGCCCCGCTATCACTTCTCGGAAAGCGAATCGCGCGACGTCGCGGCCTACATCGAGGACGAGCTGCGCGACTTCGACGCTCCCAAGGACCTGCTTACGCCGGTGCGCGTCAATCAGACCCTCGCCGAGAAGGGAGAGAAGGTCTTCCGGCTCGCGGGCTGCGTCGCCTGTCATTCGGAGCCGAGCGGCTCGGAGGAGAAGTTCGGCCCGGAGTTAAACGGCATCGGCGACAAGAAGGCCGCGTCGCTCGATTTCGGCCGCCGGACGGACCTCGACCGCACCCTTCCCGCCTGGCTCGCGGCCAAGATCGACTCGCCTCGCTCCTTCGCGCAGGGACTGAGAATGCCCTCCTACGAGTTCAACGCCGAGGACACCCGGGCCGCCGTCACGGCGCTGCTCTCGCTCGCCTCGCAGCCGGTCCCGGAGCCCTACCGTTTCGCGGCTCCGCGCGCCGCGTCCCTCGTGCCGGGCGGACCCGTCGGGGCGCTCATCGACCGGTATCGGTGCCTCTCCTGCCACCGCATCGGAGAAGAAGGAGGGGATACCTCGACCGCTCCCCTGACCTACGAAGGGAGCAAAGTCCAGCGCGAGTGGCTCATCGACTACCTGACGCTCTCCTATTCGCTGCGCCCGATCCTCGAGGAGCGGATGCCCGTTCTGCGCATGCCGCGAGAGGAGGCAGTCCAACTTGCCGACGCCTTCGAGAGCTTCTCCCTGGATCGCCGGATCCCGGAGGACCCCTTCTCCGGACAACCGACGTCCGACGCCGACACGACCGAGGGGCAGAAGCTCTACGCCAGCCTCGGGTGCCGCGGCTGCCACATCGTCGGGTCCTCGGGCGGCTACTACGGCCCGCCGCTGACGGACACGGGCAAGAGGTTGAAGAGCGGGTGGGTGTACGCGTGGCTGAAGGGGCCGCAACGCTGGAGGGCGGACGTGCGCTGTCCCAACTACGGCCTCACGGACACCGACGCCCTGCGGTTGGCCGCCTACCTCGGGACGCTCCGCTCGGCGCCCGCCCCGGCGCCGGCTGGAGGCGCGCGATGAGAAGGCTTCGCCGGTGGAGCCTGGCCGGCTTCCTCCTGCTGCTGGCAACGGCGGCGTGCTCGAAGAGGACGCCCGCTCCGAAAGCCGTCGCCGCGAAGGCGCCCGTGGACTCCTACGAGCTGAGGCTCGGCAAGGGGATCTACCGCCACTACTGTCAGACCTGCCACGGCGAGACCGGGGCCGGAGACGGCTTCAACGCCTTCAACCTCGATCCCCGTCCCCGCGACCTCTCCGACTCCGCTTTTCAAAAGAGGAAGAGCGACGCGGAGCTGGCCGACACGATCCGCCGCGGCGGATCCGGCGTGGGCCTGTCCGCTCTGATGCCTCCCTGGGGCCACACCCTCTCCGCCCGCCAGATCGACGAAGTGCTTCTGTCCGTGAGAGCGCTGCGAAAAGGAAGCGGACCCGAACCGCCCGCCAGCGGGAGCGCCGGAGCTCGGGAGCGCCCGGCGAAGCCCTAGGGCGCCGGGTCCCCCGGGGCAAGAGACCGCAAAGCCCCGATAGCGGTCCATAATCTCCGCTCGAGCGCTTGATGCGAAGTACGCGCTTGGGGATTGTATGCTCGCTCTGGATCGCCGGGGTCATGGCCGACGCCCAGACGTTCCGAGAGCGCGTCAACGTCGAGCTCGTCCGCGTCGAGCTCCTCGCGACGGACGGCCAGGGACAGTCCGTCCGGGGCCTGCGTCCCGAGCAGATCCATGTCCAAGTGGACGGCCGCGCTGTCTCGCTCGAGAGCTTCGAAGAGCCTTCGGTCCTTCCCGAGCTTCCGGCGGCGCCACCGCGGTCTCTACCGGCCGCGCCACAAACGGCGGCGGCGATCCCGGCCGCCCCCGACGCACCTCTGGCCAACCGCCACCTCTTTTCCATGGCGATTCTGGTCGACGAGACCTCCTCGGAGCAGTCCAACCGCCAGGCCGTGTTACGTGATCTCTTTCAGTTTCTCGAGGCTCCGCTTGCGCCGGACGTCGAGGTGCTCCTGATGCGGTTCGACGGCACACTTCGCGTCGAGTGCCCGTGGACCACCGACGCCGAACGCCTCCGGAGGGCGGCCGCCGCGATCAGCCGGCACCGGGTGGCTTCGGCTCTCGGGATGCCTGGACAGCTATCCGACAATCCGGAACAGGGAGCCTTCAAGCTCGAGTTTGACGCGATGGAAGCGGTGGGTCGCGTGCGGACGTCGCTCGCCGGCCTCTTCGACGCGCTGCGTCAATTCCCCGAGAAGCCGGGCCGCAAGGCGCTCTATTTCGTCACGGATGGCGCCCCCTTCCTGACGCCTTCGGAGATCGCGAGGGATCTGATCGCGACCTCGCCGAGCACGGGCGGTTCGGGCGCCGTGCCCCGCGCTGGGCACGAGGGCGATTACGACAGGGACCTGCTGGTGGACAGCCTTGCCTGGAACAGGACGAAGTCCCAATCTCTCCTGACCGACATCACGCGTCTGGCCCTGCTGCGGGGAATCGAGATCCACCCGGTCCGGTCGGCGCCGCATGATCTGGATGGCCGCGTGCGGACCGACCGAGGCTTCCACGAGCGCGCCACGGTTGCGGGAGGACGCCCGCCCGACCTGCGATCGCTCCGCAACGCGGCGACGGTCCCGACGACCGACATCGCCGCCGGCCAGGGCATGGAGGCGACCGCCGAGGCGACGGGAGGCGAGGCGGTGTTATCCCGCCGGATGTTCGAGGACGATCTGCGCCGCGAAATCTCCAACCGTGCCGCGGCTTACGTGTTGAGCTTCCGCGATCCGTTCGCCGGAGATCATCGCTTCCACCGCATCGAGATCTCTCTCGAGAGAAAGGGCATGGACCTGCGCTACCGGCGCGGATACCGGATCCTCGACACCCGGGAGTCGCTTATCGAGGGAGCCATCAACCGCCTGCACGTCCCGGCGGATCGAAACCCGCTCGGCGTCCGCCTCCAACTCGACAGCGAGGGCGAGGAGAACGGATTGCCGCTGGTGCGGATCACGGTCGCCTACCCCGCGCCTCCCGAAGCCGGCGGCTCAGTCAGTGGCGCCGGCAACGTCAGCATCATCGGCATGTGCGCCGTCCGGGATGGCGCGCTCTCGCAACCCATCGACCTGAGCGGAAAGGCCGACAGGGCTTCTTTGACCGATTCCACGTGGCTCGTCCGCTCAGGAAAGGTCCGCTTGAAGCCGGGCGCCTACCGCTGGAGTTTCGCGATCCGCGACGAGCAGACCGGGATCGCGTCCTACCTGACCTTCGACCGCAAGCTTCCCTAGCGAGTAGAGTTCGAGCGAGAGGAGAGCGTCATGAATGCCCGAGGGGAAGCTCGTTGTCTCGGTTCCCTGCTGGCCGTGTTGGCTTCGACCGGCGGCCTGTTCCTGTTCGCTTCCGAAGCTCGCGCCGCGGAGAAGCCCCCGAAGAATCCCGTCGCGGAGCTCACCCGGATGCTGACGGGAAAGTTTCGGGGATCGAGTCCCGGCAACGACCTGACGCTCGTCTCGACGCCTCTCGGCGGGACGCCCGCTCTCCGGGTCGAAAAGCTCGAGGTCCGGGTCACGGGCAAGTACCAGGGAGACGCCGTCCTTCTGCGCGGGCTCTGGCGGATCTCGTATCAGGGCGACGCCGTATGGCTTGTTTTCATCCCGGGAGTCGACCCGATCGAGGCGGGACGGCGTTTCTCCGACCCGACGTTCTCGCCGACCGAGCTCGACGCCGGGTGCTGGACGACGCTCACGGCCGGGACTGAGGGTAGTTTCGAAGGATCCGTCAAGCCGTTCCCCAATTGCCGCAATGCGCTGCAAGCGGGCGCCGTCCAGAGCGTCGGGAGGGAATGGAGCGCGCGCTTCTCGGCGGACACGATGCGCTTCGAGAACCGGGAGACGGGCGAGATCCTCTCCTTCTCGCGCGCCGCGCGGAAATAGATGTCGCAATCCCCGCCGGGCCGGCCGTTCGGCAAGACGGGAATCGACGTCCCGAGGCTCGGTTACGGGGCCGCGGCGGCGGGTCATCCCGGGCTCTCCGAGGAGGAAGCCGGGGCGCTGCTCAACGGCGCCCTCGACGCCGGGGCGACCTTGATCGACACCGCCCGCAGCTATGGCCTCTCCGAGGAACGGATCGGCCGGCACCTCTCGCACCGGCGTGCGGAGTTCGTCCTCTCGACCAAGGTCGGATATGGGGTGGCCGGCCGCCCCGACTGGACCGGCCCGACAGTCGAGGAAGGCATCGACCTCGCCCTCCGGAAGCTGCGGACAGACGTGATCGACATCGTCCATCTCCACTCCTGCCCGATCGAGGTGCTTCGAAGCGGCGAGGTCGTGGAGGCCCTGGCCCGCGCCCGGGAGGCCGGGAAGATCCGCGTGGCCGCCTACTCCGGGGAGGGCGGCGCGCTCGAGTGGGCGGTCGATTCCGGACGCTTCGGCGGTATCCAGACGTCGATCAACCTCTGCGATCTCGCCTCCGAGGAGAACGGCACCGTGGGCCAAGCGGCCGAGCGGGGCATCGGCGTGCTCGCCAAGCGCCCGCTCGCCAACGCCCCCTGGGCCCGGCCCGCGCCGCCGGCCGACGACGAGGCCGCCGCGGAGTACTTCCATCGCTGGAGTCGGCTCGCCTATGACCTCGGGGGCCTCGATGCGGCGGAGGTTGCCCTGCGCTTCGCCGCGTATGCCCCGGGCGTCGCCGCCGCGATCATCGGGACCCGCTCGCTCGCGCGCCTGCGCGCGCACCTGGCGGCGGTCGCCCGCGGGCCGCTGCCGCGGGACCTGCACCGCTCGCTCCTCGCGCGCTGGGAAGAGCGCGGAAAGGGTTTGCCCGGGATGGTCTGACGGAACCGCCGGCGGGATATAAGTCTCGTTTCATGTTGAGTCGTCGGCCTTCGCCGGTGACAGCGCGACGGAGGCAACCTGTGAGTCGAGCGCGCGCTCCCGGGATCGAGGCGATCGTCGCGCGGATCGTCGGAGAGCTCGCGGAACTTCCGGGCATCGCCGCCGTCGCCGTGGGCGGGTCCCGGGCGCGCGGCGAGGGGGACGCTCACTCCGACATCGACCTGGGGCTCTATTACGACCCGGCGCGGCCCCCGCAGATCCCGCGGTTACGCGCCCTCGCGCGGAAGCTCGGGGCCCGACGGAGCGCGTCCTCCGTGACGGTGCTTGGCGGCTGGGGGCCGTGGATCGACGGGGGCGCCTGGCTCGAGATCGAGGGCCTGCGCGTCGATTGGATCTATCGCGATCTTTCGCGCGTCGAGCGGGCGATCGCCGACGCCCGCCGGGGACAGATCTCCTCGCACTACCAGCCGGGCCACCCGCACGCGTTTCACAGCTACATCTACGCGGGCGAGGTGCACTACGCTCGAATTCTCCACGACCCGCGGCGGCGGCTCGAGGCTCTGCGACAACGCACGCACCCCTACCCTTCCGCTTTACGCCGCGCGATCCGGAACGCGTTTCTGTGGGAGGCGCAGTTCGCCCTGGAAACAGCCGCCCGGTCGGCCCGGCGGGAAGACGCCTTCCACGTCGCCGGCTCGCTCTTTCGAAGCGCCGCCTGCCTCCTCCAGGTGCTCTTCGCGGCCAACAGCCGGTACTTCGTCAACGAGAAGGGGGCCCTCGCCGCGACCGACGCGTTCCGGGTCTGCCCGCCGCGATTCGGCGCCCGCGTGAAGCGAATCCTCTCCCGGCCGGGGGACCGCTCGCAGGAACTCGAGTCGAGCCTGGAGAAGATGGCGGCGCTGGCTCTCGAGGTCCGGGATCTCTGAGCAGCCGATCAGGGCTCTTCGATCCGGCGCCCGACGGCCTCCGCGGCGCGGGAGGGGAAGCCCCGGATCCGCGAGGCGAGCTCGCGGGAAGCGATCTCGAGGAGGCCGAGAGCCGCGGCTCGCGTATCGCGGGAAAGGACGGCGCCGAGTTCTCCGCCGAGCTCCGGATATATGAGCTCGAACCGGCGGAAGGGATCGAGGTCATCGGAGAGGTCCCGGCGGCCCGAGGGGACGTGGCGCGCGAGCAGGATCAGGAGGGGCCGCACGGCATGGCTCGCGACGAGCAGGCGTCCGCTCAAGCGCTCCCCGCGGATGTGGCGGGCGGCGCCCACGAGCAGGCTCGTCAGGAACTGGCCGAGGAGCCACGCGTCGTCGGCGCGCGCCTCCCCCGTCGCGGCCGTCGCGGCCGCCAGGTCCGCCAGACGCCGCTGGAGGTCCGCGCGATCGAGCAGGACCCGGTAGCGGTCGGGCTCGTAGTCCCGGCGGGCCATCGACCCGAGCGCCGCGAGCCCGACGACGCGCGGGTCGGCCTCGAGCCGGGCGCGAAGGGCCTCCGTGAACGCGGCGTTGGCGTCGGGCGTCAAGCTTCCCTCCCCGGACCGGTCCCGGCCGGTCCCCGTATCCTCTTCCACCACAGCCTGAGCTTCGCGAGCGCGCCTTTGCGGGACACGAGCGACAACTCGAAGTGCCGCACGGCCCGCGAGAGGGGAAAAGCCGGCCCGTAGCGCCGCCGCAGGTGATGGAGATGGTCCATCGTAAAGAGATAGAGGTCGGTCTCGGTGCGGTTGGGGAACTGCTGGAGAATCCGGCTGCGCCGAATCGTCTCGATCATCGGCCGGTAGACCGTCTCGTACCAGGACCGCACGGCTTCGTCCCACGAAACGGGGCCCGCGAGCTCGATGCCGCGGTAGTAGCGGTGAACGCCGATGTGATCGAGAAGGCGCTCGTAGCCGTTCGGCGCCGTGACGCGAAACTCGTCCGCGGAGGACGGGGCAAGCCCCGTCGCTTCGAGAAAACGAGCGAGGCCCTCCTTCAGGATCACGTCCTCGATGGACGCGCCCGAATCGAGCGGAACGTCGGTGACGAACTCCTTGACGCGCGCTTCGATGGTCGGCGCGCTCTGAGCCCGCGCAACCGAGACCCGGTGATGGCCGTCGACGACGAAGTCGACGTCGCCGACGCGATAGAGCTCGACGGGAGGAAACCCGCGCGCCCCGAGGGAGAGATCCTCGAGGCCTTCCCACCGCTCCCGCAGCTTTTCCTCGCGCGGCAGGAAGGCCCGGTTGAACTCGCGCTCCCGCTGCACCGTGCCCACGATCCGCCAGAGAGGAACGTCCTGGATTCCCCGGTCGATCACCTGGCGAAGGTGGAGCCGCTCTCGCACCTGATCGAACGGGAGCAGGTCGGCCGGACGCCTCAGGAGGTGCGACAGGAGGTCGCCAACGAGCGCGCTCCGCCGGGCGCTGTCGAACCCGTTCACGGGAGGGCCTCGCGAGCAGCCGCCCGCCCCGGACGATAGAATGGCGTGCGGCCCCCGTGCCCGGGGCCGGAGGAAATATGTCCCGCGCGCGCCTGATCCTCGCAATGCCGTTCGGCCTGGCCCTGCTGATGTGCGCCTCCCAGCGCGCGACACCAGTGGCGAGCCGGCCGGATCGGCCGCCGACGCGCTCCGTGGCCCCGAGGGGCCAGGTCCAGTGGCAGCACGATTGGGCGCGCGGGGCCGTCTTCTACGAGGTCTTTGTGCGGAGCTTCCGCGACTCCGACGGCGACGGCAAGGGCGACCTGAGAGGCTTGATCGAGAAGCTCGATTATCTGAACGACGGCGATCCGGCGACCACGACCGATCTCGGCGTGGACGCGTTGTGGCTGATGCCCGTCTTCGCGTCGCCGAGCTATCACGGCTACGACACGATCGACTACGAGAAAATCAATCCCGACTACGGGACCAACGAGGACTTCGCGCGTCTGGTTTCGGAGGCGCACCGGCGCGGCATCCGGGTCATCCTGGATTTCGTGGTGAACCACACGGGCTCGGGTCACCCGTGGTTCGTCGACTCCGCCTCGTCTCCTTCCTCCACGCATCGAGACTGGTACGTGTGGAGCCCGACTGATCCGGGCTGGACGCAGCCCTGGGGAGGCAGCAACCCGACCTGGCATCCCTTCAACGGCTCCTATTTTTACGGCGTCTTCTGGAGCGGCATGCCGGATCTGAACTTTCGAACTCCGGCCGTGCGCCGGGAGATCGAGCGGCTCGCCAGGCTCTGGTTGGACCGCGGCGCCGACGGGTTCCGGCTCGACGCCGCCCGGCACATCGTGGAGGACGGCGGCGGACAGGCCCAGGTAGACACGCCCGAGACGCACGCCTATTGGAACGAATTCGCCTTCTTCGTCAGGACCTCGAAGCCGGAGGCCGTCCTCGTGGGAGAGAACTGGACGGACACCCCGATCATCGCCTCTTACTTCGGTAAGACGGCGGAGGTCGCCGGCGGCGACGAGCTCCCGATGAACTTCGACTTCCCGCTGGCCGATCGGATTGTCTCCGGCGTGAGCGCCGGCGAGGCGTCGGGCATCGCGGCCAAGCTTGCCGAAATCCAGGCCGCCTATCCGCCGGGGGTCATCGACGCGCCGTTCCTGACCAACCACGACCAGGTCCGCGTGGCGACGCAGGTCGGCTCGAGTCCCGGCAAAATGCGCAACGCGGCGGCCGTCCTCCTGACCCTCCCCGGCGCACCCTTCCTCTACTACGGCGAGGAGATCGGACTGCAGAACGGGACGACCGGCAACGACGAGGCCAAGCGGACGCCCATGCCCTGGGATGGGACGGCCGGCGGAGGCTTCACGGCGGGCACGCCCTGGTTCCCGTTCGCGCCGGGCCAGGACGCCGCCAATGTCGCGGCGCAGACGAAAGATCCCGGCTCGCTCCTCTCCCGCTACCGGACCCTGATCCGCGCCCGAAAGTCTTCGGCGGCGCTTCTGTCGGGGACGCTCCAGCTGCTGACGCCGGCCTCCGGACCGTCGAGGGTGCTCGCGTTCGTGCGCGCGCAAGGGGCCGAGCGCGTCCTGGTTCTCCACAACCTCTCCGACTCCGTCTCGGCCGCCGGACCCTACCCTCTGTCGGTCACGTCTGCCGAGGAGATCTTCGCCGACGCCCACCTCGGCAGTCCGATCGGCCCGGCCGGGACCTGGTCGGTGAGTCTCTCGCCCCGAGGCAGCGGAGTCTGGCGAATACACTAGCAGCGAGTCCGAGTAACCCTTAGTCGTTGTCATCCTGAGGAGCGAAGCGACGAAGGATCTGCCCGAGTTGGATGAGCAGATCCTTCGCTTCGCTCAGGATGACAAGAATAGGCTTCATCCCGGCCAGGTAGGGAGTCAAGGGCCCTCGCCTCGGAGCCTCAACTGACTCTCGACTCTCGACTTCTTACTTCACGTCCTTCGGCACGACGCCCGGCAGTCGGACCGGCTTGCCCTTGAGCACGTCCTCCTGCTTCTTGCCCGGGGGGACGACGATGTCGATCAGAGGCGGCTGGTTCGCGTTGTCTTCGTCGCCGCCGCCGAACCGGTCGGACCAAGTGGAGCCCGGCGCGATTGCGAGAATGTAGAGGCTGTCGGGGACGTCCGCCGTGACGTTCAACAGGCCGCCGACGTCAATCTTCTGGAAGACGTCCGCGCCCGAGACCGCGACGACGTAACTCCATTCCGGTTTCGCCCATCCACCCAGGAAGGAGAGGGGCACGAGGAACCCGATCTTCGAACCCAGGACCCGGATGCGCGTGGGGAAGAAGATCTGCTTATCGAGGTCCCGGCGGATATCCGCGAGGATCTCCTTTCTCTTGATTGTGTCGAGTTTCTCGCCGCGGGCCTTCGCGTCCTTCCAGGCGTAGGCGGCGATCATCCGGCCCACCGCCTGTCGCGCATCGAAGGGGCGGGGCGTCAGGCAGATCGCCTTCTCCCAGGCGTTCGACGGGTCGATCTCGGCCTTGCGGCCCGGAAGCGTATAGGTCAGGCCGGAGCCGGGGAGGCGGTCCGTGTCGATGTAGATGTCGAGGTTCAGGGTGTAGAAGTTGTAGCGCGCAATCTCGTCCAGGGTGCCGCCTCCTCCGTCGATGACCCGCCGGCTGGTCGGCCGGATGGGCCGGGCGAACGTCGCCTCGAACCAGGTCCCCTCGGCCTGGCGGGTCGCGGTCAAAGAGAGCAGGTCGAGATCGCCCGGCCCGAGGTCGTCCCGGCGAGGGTAGACGAGATCGCCGTCGCCGTGGTCATCGCCGCGCACGTCGGTGATCGTGAAGAGACGGGTGTCCTCGGCGGAGGCGGAAAGCGCGAGCGCGAGCGCCAGCGCCACGGCGGCCGCGGCGACGCGGAAGCGGTTTGCTTTGAGCACCGAACTCCTCCTCCCCGGAAGAAAGGCCCGGCGGCGGTCGCCGCCGGGCCTGAAAGATTGCCGAATCCCCGATCAGAAAGCCACTTTCAGGTATGCCTTGAGACGCTGCTGGTCGAAGTTCCGGTCGAGCAGGCTGTTCCATCCGCCGAAGCGTCCGGTGAAGCCGGGCGATCCGACCGGAAAGCCCAGGTTCTTGTTGACGTCCGCCGAAGCGTACTGAACGACGTAACCGCCGCCGAAGTCGGGATGGAAGATGCCCCAGTTGTACTGGTATTCGAGGCCGCACTCTGAGAGCCCGGCGATGTTGTACTTGAAGCGGGCGATGAGCTGGTTCTTCCGATGCTCGCCCGAGGTCATTTCGTGCAGGTTGTAGCCCTGCATGGCCGTGTCACCGTCGAGCAGATTCGCATGGTAGTAGTTGTAGGAGAGCGATCCATAGAGGTCGTTGGTGAGCTGATAGCCGGCTCCGACGTTGATCATCCAGTAGTTGAGCTTCCGGTCGTCGTCCGACAGGCTGTCGAACGGCTTCCACTGATAGCCGGTCTCCTTCTGGCCGGTGACCGGATTGGTCACCGTGATAACCGGAGGGTTGCCGTAGAGATCCGAGGTGGTGTTGCCGGGCGAGTAGGAATTCTTGTTCCCCGCGCAGGCCTTGCCGCCGCCCGCGCAATCCCCCGCCTGATACGGCAGGAACCGCGCGTCGTTCATCCGGTTGTCCGTCTCGTGAATGCCCTTGACCTTGCCGAAGATCTCGATCCCCTTGCCGGCATTGATGGTGTACTTGGCCTTGGCCACTCCGATGTAGGTCTTCTTGTCCTGGAAGGGCGCGAAGGCGCTGCGATAACTGTGGTTGACGCCGGTGTCGAGCTCGGTCGTCGGATAGTCGGTGTTCATGATCGACCGGCTCGCGTCGTTGAAGGCCTGCCAGTTCGTGTCGTACGTGATGTAGGAGGCTTCACCGGAGACCTCGAGCGCCCCTTTCGAGTAGACCGGCACGAACGTCACGCCCTGCCAGCCGATGACCGTCTCGGCCAGGGGCTCGTCGAAGTCGGTGAAGTCGTTGTCCACGTTGATCGTGGCGACCTGCTGCATGGGTCCGTCCCAGCCGCCGTAGCCGATGCGGGTCCGGTTGCCGCCGAAGACGCCGTAGGAGGCGTTGGACGGCCCGGGGAAGGCGAAGGCCGCGTCGTGCCCTTCGGTCAGCAGCACGTCCGACTCCCGCCTTGCCGCGAGCAGCGAAGAGTAGTTGGCGCCGATCCGGAAGCCCTGGAGGTTGAAAGAGAGACCCATGCCGAAGGGATCATTCAAGTCCACGTCGGCCTTCCCCGACCACCCGGTGTGGTGGCCGCCGATGACCGGCGAGTAGCCGCAGCCGGTCAGGCAGAAGTTCGTCGGCGCGAACGCGGCGTTGGTGTCGGTAGAGGAGTAGAAACCCTGCAACCGGACGTCGACGGCCGAGGCGGGATGGATGCCGGCCTTCAAGCCGTAGACGTTGTTGCGGTAGCGCGTCAGGAGATTCAGGCCGTTGTCGAAGTTCTTGTCCGCCGGATCGATCTCGACGTCATGGATCCAGTTGAAGATGCCGCCGATGTCGAACTGCGGGTTCACGATGTACTTCATCTGGGTCGTGTACGCGGCGTCCTGCGCCACGAAGGTGCCCGTCGTGAAGCCGGGGCCCTGATAGATGCGGGCGAGCGAGATCCGGGCGACGTCCCAGGTCAGCTGGCGGTTCGCCGCCGAGCCCTGGAGGAGGATGCCGCCCTGGTTGTCCCGGTCGATGTACCGGATCCGGCCCACGACGAAGGGGTCGAAGTATCCCCAGTCCTGCTGCCCGATGACCGCCGTGTCCATCCAGCTGTAGCCGGGAGTCAACGTCAGCGCCACGCCGCGCAGCTTGACGTACTGGTTGGAGCGCGGATCGTACTCGCCGCAGATGCCACCGATGCACGGGGTTTGCTGGCCGTCGTTCTGGAAGGCCGGGTTGGTTCCCCCGAATCCGCCGTAGTTCGTCCAGAAGTTCTGGTTGAAGCGGCTGTGAATGCGCGCCTGGATCGCCAGCTTCTTGGAGAGCTTGCCGTTGACCAGGAGCTCGATCTCCGTGCCCTGGCCGTTGTCGCCGTAACCTTCCCCCGGGACCGTCGTGAAGTTGTAGAGCGCGCCCTCGTCTCGCTGGTTGCCCCAGAGAAATTTCGTGTAGGTCGTCCCCCCGATCGTGATCTGGGCGGCCAGCGGCGCCGCCGCGACGAGCCCGATCAGGACGATCGCCCCGATGAGGAGTGGTTTCCCCTTTTGCATTTGTTTGCCTCCTTCCCTGGAAGAGAAATCTCGGAATCGTCTACTTGCGCACCATCTTGAGCGTCGCCATCGTCTTGGACGTGCCGTCCGGGTTGCACTCGTAGGCGAGCATCTTGTATTGCTCTTCGATCTCGCTCTTGTCGCCGGTGCCGTGCCCCGCGAGGATGTCCATCACGTGCGGGTCGCAATCGCCGTCGTTGCCGCCGCCGAAGCGGTGCTGTCCCTCGTACTCGTTGACCTTGCGCGTCAGCAGGTCCGTCTTATCGGGGAACCCTTCGTTGGATTGCAGGACGACCTGATAGCCCCACTTGGCCGGATCGCCCGGGCCGATCTCCTTCTTGTTGACCGTCGCCGAGATGGTGCGGCCGGAGCCGCGGACCTGGTTGGGAATGACGATCATCTTCTGGAGAGCTGCCGCTTTGATCTCGACCTCGCCGCGGACGCGCGCCGAAGGCTGCGGCGACAGGATGATGCAGCGGTTCCAGCCGTCGTCGGGCCCGAACTGGATGTTCAAGCCGGGGAGGCCCTTGGTCGTTCTGCCGGCCGTCTCGTCGGTCTGGATGAAGACGAAGATCATCTGGACCGCGAAGCCGACCTTCATCCCCCAGGGGTCCTCGAGACTCGAGTTGACCGTGACGGCGACGTCGGCCTTGTCGCCTTTGACCGTGAACTTGAACTCCGTAAGGTCGAAGGAGCCCGCCTTGTACACGGGGTCGGTCGGGTACGTGTATTTGCCTGGCCCCTTGTCATCGCCGACGGGATCCTTGAAGGCGACCTCCTGCGCGGACGCCGCCGCCACGGCGAAGGCGAAGGCGATCGCCGTGAGCAACGCGAAACGGAAACCGGTTCGATTCATGAGAGTCCTCCTTTCCCTATTCGAATCAGCCCTTGACGCTTCCGGCCGTCAGTCCCGAGATCAGATACCTCTGGAGATAGAAGAAGAGCGCGACGACAGGGATCGAGACGATGATCGCGCCGGCGGCGAAGTAGCCCCACTGCTGCGAGAAACCGCCGACGAAGAAGCCCAGGCCCACGGGGGCGGTGTACATGTCCTCCTTGTCAATGAGAGTGGCCGCGAGGATGAACTCGTTCCATCCCCACATGAACGAGAAGAGCGCGGTGACGGCGATGGCGGGCTTGGCGAGCGGCAGGACGATTCGGAGAAAGATCGTCGGCGCCGAGGCGCCGTCGATCAGCGCCGCCTCCTCGAGGTCCTTCGGGATGGTGTCGAAGTACCCCTTGAGCATCCAGACGCAGAAGGGAATCGACGTCGTGGCGTAGACCAGGACGAGGCCTGTTCGCGTGGAACCGAGCCCGAGCCACTTGACGACGATGATGTAGAGCGGGATGAGCGTCAGCACGCCGGGGAACATCTGGGAGACGAGGAAGGACATCAGGCCCGCGCGGCGCCCGGGGAAGCGAAAGCGCGAGAACGCGTAGCCCGCGGTGCAGGCGAGGAAGACCCCGAGCGCCGTCGTCGCCAACGCCACGATGGCGCTGTTGACGAGCCAGCGGGCGAAGGGCTGGTCCTTCATGACAGACACGAAGTTGGCCATGTTCGGGTGGCCCGGCCACGGCACCACGGCGCGGAGCCGGTCGGCGGTGGTGGGAGTGGCGGGCAGGTCCACGAGCGCCAGGCTCTGCTTGCCCGAGAAGGCGATGGTCAGGACCCAGAGGATCGGGTAGACGGTCACGAGCGTCATCACGATCAGGACCGCGTGGAGGAGCCAGTGAGGAAGGTGTTCTTCCCGTTTCGACCCGGCCATCAGATCGCCTCCGTCGCCTTCGTCGCCCGGTTCTGGATCGTGCCGTAGATGAGCAGGATGAGGAAAATCACGACCGAGTAGGCGGCGGCATAACCGTACCGGTACTTCTGGAAGGCGAACTTGTAGGCCTGCGTGATCAGGATCTCGGTCGACCCCGCCGGCTCGCCGGCCGTGACGAGGTAGATGATGTTGAACATGTTGAAGGTCCAGACGACCGAGATAATGATCGCGGGGATGAGCGCGGGCTTCAGAGACGGCAGCGTGATCGCGCGGAACTGCTGCCAGCGCGTGGCCCCCTCGACGCGGGCGGCCTCGTAGATCTCCTCCGGGATTGACTGCAGGGCGCCGAGCGAAATGACCATCATGAAGGGGAACGAGAGCCAGCCGTTGGTCGCGAGCGCGGTGATAAAGGAGGTGAAGGGCTTCTGGAACCAGGAGATCGGCTGGCCGCCGAAGATCTGGATCATCTGGTTGATGACGCCGAACTGCTGGTGGAACATCCCGCGCCAGATGAGCGCGGTGATGTAGTTGGGCACGGCCCAGGGCAGGATCAGGAGCACCCGGTAGAGCGGTCTCAAAGCCAGACCGGGCGTGTTGAGGATGAGGGCCAGCACCAGCCCGACGCTCACGCCGATCGTGACGTTGCAGACTGTCCAGACGACCGTGAAGAGGAACGTCCAGTAGAAGTTGAGGTAATTGAAGACCAGGGCGCCGTCGGCGGCCCGCCGCGCGATGTGGAAGTCGCCGAGGATCTGGGCGTAGTTCGTCAGCCCCACCCAGATCTCCGACAGGGGCTTGGAGGTCGTGTATATCGTCTGGTCCGTGAAGGAGATCGCGATTCCGTAGAGGAAGGGGAAGAAGACGAGGACGATCATCCCGAGCATGGCCGGCGTGATGTAGGCGTAGGCCTCGCGATTCTTGCGGAGAGTGACCCCGAGGCGAGCGGCGCCGCCAAAGCCGACGAACGCGAGGAGGGCCATCGCTAGGGCCCCGACGCCCGCGATGGCCTTCCGGGCTTCAGCGGCCCGGGAGTCGATCTCCCGGCGAAGCCTCTCCTCATCGAGGCGGCCGTCGGCCCTGACCAGGCTCCTCGGACGCCGAAAGAGGTCGCTGTCCCACGTTTCCGGATGGATCGGGGCAGAAACCGAGACCGCGGAAAGGACGGAGGGAAGCGCCGCGGTCTGGGCCCGGGTCTCTTCGGCCACGGCGGTCTCAAGCTCGCGGCGGTCGGTCTCCAGGACTCTCTGAGAGTGGCGCGCGTAGAAGGCGAGCGCGCCCGCGAGCAGAACCGCGGCGAGCAGCCCCAGAATCCATCTCCGCTCGCCCACGACGCGTGAAAACAGGAGGAAGAGAGCGACCGGCGCGGCGAAGCAGAGAAGCGCGACGGCGGCGTTTGGGCGGATCCGACGGACGGACGCCGGCGTCTCCACCTGAACCATGCCGACGACCGCGCCATCCCTCTCGACCGGCGAAGCGAGGCCGAGGCCGCCCGACGGAGTCTTCGTGACCTCGATCTCCTCCACGCGCGGGGCGCCCTCGGAACGGTTCGTCTCGACCGCCGCGTGAAGACGCGCGGCCTGATCGAAGAGCGGCTTCTCCTCCCGCTCCAACCGCCGGGGCGCCGCCTTGTCGCCGACATCCTGCGGAAACGTCGAGGCTTCCAGGCGGATCCCCTGCGTCGCGACCACGCGCGCCGGCGGGGAGCCGGGCAGACGCGCCTTCCAGGCGATCAGAAGCGGCTGCAGGCCGTTCTCGCTCGGCACCGCGAGCCCCCCGACGGCCTCCGTCAGGGCTCGCACACGAACCACGGCGATCCGCTCGTCCCTGGCCTGCAGGGCCTGCCGGCGCTCGGCCGCGAGCAGCGCGAAGGCGAGGCCGATCGCGAGGGCCGACCCGACCGCCAGGCCAACGCCGAAACGCACCCGCTGAATCAAAGGCCCCTTCACGAATGCTTTCGGAGGCCGGCGATGTCCGCCTCCACTTTCTTCTGCGCGGCGTCCAGGGCCGCCTGCGGCGTGGCCGCTTTCTTCGTGATGGTGTTCATGGCCGTCGTCGCGGGTGACCACACCATCGTCATCTCCGCCAGGTTCGGCATCGGCACGGCCACGTCCACCTGTTTGCGAAAGGCCTGGAGGACCGTGTCCCTGGCGACCTGCGGGTCGCCGTAAACCCCCTTGTTCGACGGCGTCTGCCGGCCTTCGATGGCGAGCACCCTCGCCGCCGGCAGATCCGTCAGGTATTTGGCGAACTCGTACGCGGCGTCCTTGTTCTTCGACGGGGAAGTGACGAAGACGCCTTCGACAGTCATCCAGGGGCGCATCGGCTTGCCGCCGGCTTCATCGAGCGTCGGAAGCAGCGCCAGGCCGTAGTCGACCCCCTTCGCGATCTCGCCCAGAAACCACGGGCCGGAGAAGACGATCGCCGCCTTGCCGCCGTTGAAGAGCGACGTGATCAGGGCCGTGGAAGGCTCGGCCGGCAGGATCCTGTCCTTCTCGAACCACTTCATGAGCAGTTCCATCGCCTGCACGTCTTGCGGGCTGTTCAAGGCCGGCCGGTTCTTCGCGTCGAACACTCCGCCCCCGAAGCCGTTCATCAGGCAGGCGTGGTAGTAGAAATCGGCGTAGGAGTAGGCGAGCCCGAAGCGCCCGGCCTGCTGGTTGGTGAGCTTTTTGGCCACGGCGACGAGCTCCCCCGAAGTCCGTGGGGGCGTCGAGACAAGCTTCTTGTTGTAGACCATCGTGATGACCTTGTAGTTCAGGGGGAGGCCGTAGACCGTGCCCTTGTAGGTCATTGCTTCGAGGGTGGTCGGGATGAAACGGTCCCGGGTGGGTTTGTCCAGGAAGAAGTCGATCGGATCGACCGTGTTGCCGGCTTCGATCCAGCCGCCGAGACGATCCTGCGCGTAGATGAAGATGTCCGGGCCCTTGCCTCGGGGCACGGCGGCGGTGATCTTGTCCGCGAAGGCGTCGTACGGGACCGCCAGGGTCGTGACCCGGTTGCCCTTCGCGGCCGCCGAGGCGTTGTATTGCGCGACGACCTTTTCGAAGGCCTCCTTTTCCTCGGCGCGGTACGCGTGCCAGACGACGATCTCCGCGGCCCCGGCGGCGAGCGCGCCCGTGAGCGCGAGGGCGACGGCGAAGAGCGTGACGCGGAATGGTTTCATGGTCTCCTCCCTTTTCTCGATCAGGCCTCCAGGCGCTTCTCGGTCTCGGCGTCGAAGAGATGCAGGCGGTCGAGCTCGACGGCGATCTCGAGCTTCTGCCCGACGTCCGGCATCAGCCGAGGCTCGACCTTGTAGACGAGCAGGTCGTCCCCGACGCGCGCGTGCACGATGACTTCGTCGCCGAGAGGCTCGATGACCTCGACCTCCGCCTCGAGCTTCGCCTTCTCGCCGCGCGTCGGAATCGAGGGATCGAGGATGTGCTCCGGCCGGATGCCCACCGTGACCTTCCTGCCGTCGTGGGCGGCCGCGACCGGCCGGAGGGACGCGGGCACCGGCAGCGAGAATTTCGAGGCCGCGAGCGTCGCTCCCCCGTCACGGATCGTCGCGTTGATGAAGTTCATCGGTGGCGCGCCGATGAAGTTGGCGACGAAGAAATTCTGGGGGTGGTCGTAGATCTCGAGCGGGGTGCCGACCTGGTAGATCTTCCCGTCCTTCATGACGGCGATCCGGGTCCCCATCGTCATCGCTTCGGTCTGGTCGTGGGTGACGTAAACCGTCGTCGTCTCCAGGCGCCGCTGCAGCTTCTTGATTTCCGCTCGCATCTGGACGCGCAGCTTCGCGTCGAGGTTGGAGAGCGGCTCGTCGAAGAGAAACACGGCCGGCTTGCGGACGATCGCGCGGCCGAGGGCGACGCGCTGGCGCTGGCCGCCCGAAAGCTGCTTGGGCTTGCGGTCGAGCAGTTGGGAGATCTCCAGGATCTCCGCCGTCTCGCCGACGAGCCTGTCAATATCCGGCCGCGGGAGCTTCCGGATCTTCAGGCCGAACTCCAGGTTCTCGCGGACAGTCATGTGAGGGTAGAGCGCGTAGTTCTGGAAGACCATGGCGATGTCGCGGCTCTTGGGGGGGAGATCGTTGACGACCCGGCCGCCGATCTCGATCTTGCCCTCGGAAATCTCCTCGAGCCCGGCGATCATCCGAAGGGCCGTGGACTTGCCGCATCCGGAGGGTCCGACGAGGACCATGAACTCGTGGTCCCGGACGTCCAGGCTCAAGTCGTCGATGACCAGGAACTTGTCGTACCGCTTGGCCACGTGCTCGAATCGGACCTCCGCCATCAGTTCCTCCGTTGCGGCGTCTTCGCGGCGCCGGCTTTTCCGCGGGCGCGCGTCAAGACACGCGCCGACAGGGGCGCGATCGTCGCCTCGATCGTGTCGCCGCTCCTGGCGACAGTGCCGCCGTTCCACGCGTCCTCGGGGTCGTCCCCGCCCCACTCTTCGGGGACGGTCATCTTGAGGGCCGCGGGGGACTTTCCGCGATTGACGGCGACGACGACGGCGTCTTTCGAATCCGCGTCGCGCCGCAGAAAGGCGTAGAGATCTCCGTCCGTTGAGACCGCCGTGTGCGCTCCGCGCGAGAGTGCCGCATGCGCGCGCCGGATGCCGATGAGCTTCTTGTAGTCGGCGCGGAGTGCCTCATCCCGAGGCGCGCCGGCTCCGGGGAGGAGTTTGCGGTCTCCCCACGGCATGTCGCTCCGGTTGTCGGGCCAGTCGCCGCCTGGCCGGGCCACCTCCTCGCCGTAGTAGATCGTCGGGATCCCGGAAGTCGTCAGTTGCAGGAGCGCGGCGAGGCGGAAGAGCCCGACGTCGCCGTTCAAGAGCTTGAGCGCCCCCGTCACGTCGTGAGAGGAAAGGAAGTGCGCGACGAAATGCCCCGGGCGCACCTTGCCGCGCGACTGGAGGTAGCGGTCGAAGGCGACGGTGCGGCCGCGGCCGAGGAGCCACCCCACGACGCTCCCCGCAAACGAGAAATCGACCCCGGCGTCGAGCTCGTCCCCCTCGAACCAGGGATCGAGAACGCTGGCGTCGCCTCCCCACACTTCGCCGAGCAGGAAGAATCCCTTCGAGAGCTCTTCACGGGTCCGCCGACGGTGCTCTTTCCAGAAAGCATGATCGAGGTGCTTGACCGTGTCGAGCCGGAAGCCGTCGACGCCGGAACGTTTCGCCCATCCGATCTGCGCCTTCATCAGGAAGTCGGCGACCTCGGGCAACTCGGTCTTGAAGTCAGGCAGGCCGGCCACGCACGACGTCACGTCGTCCTGACCGCAGGTCCCGGCCGCCTCCGTGCGGAACCAGCCCTTCGTCTTCGGGTCCGTCAGATAGCGGGAGTCGTACCCGGCATGGTTGTAAACGATGTCGAGCAGGACCCGAATGCCGCGCCGGTGGCACGCCTCGACGAGCGACTTCAACTGCGCCTCGGTCCCGAACCGCCGGTCCATGGCGAGGAAGTCGTCAGCCCAGTAACCGTGGTAAGCCCAGTCCGGGAATCCCGCTCCGGTCACGAAACCATCGATGTTCTTGACGATCGGGTTGATCCAGAGGGCCGTTACGCCCAGGTCGGCGATTTCGTCGAGATGCTCGATGAGCCCCTTCAGGTCTCCGCCGTGGAACGCCCCCTTTGACCGGATGTCGACGGCGATGTCGTTGGACGGGTCCCCGTCGGCGAATCGGTCGATGAGAACAAAATAGAGGACGGCGTCCCGCCACTCGACGTTCGAGGAGACCGGCGAGGAGGGAAGATCGGCGGCGGCCGCCGCCAGGGGGGCGAAGAGCAGGAGGGCAGCGGCAACCGACGCGAGGCGCCTGACCGCGGGTCCCGCCCGAAAGCTGCGTTTGATCTGTTTTCTCAAAGCAGGCTGTTTAGGCCGTTTCAATCCTATACTGACCGGCCGCGTCGAAGCTGATCAGATCCTCGGCCTCGTGTCATGATCCGCTTTCACCATAGTTGCCGCGAAATGAGGACCTTCGGGGGAGAAATGACCATGCGCCCGCCATCGCTTCCGCGGCGTCTCTTGAGGAGGGCTCAGATTCCGGCCGTGATCGTCTTGACCGTTGTCCCATTGCTCGCCGCCGAGGCTCCGCCCGTCCTGCTGATCGTGCCACCCGCCAGCGAGGTGATGAAGGTGGAGGCGGCGCGCGCTTCGATCCCTTCTTCCCGCGCGCTGCTGACCGTCGGCGCGGCCGAACGCGTTCCCCTGCGAGAAGGCGTCGAGCTCGTCCTGGACCGCGGCTTCTCGGACGCGCCGCCGTCCGATCTCGTGGTCGTGCTTCCCGGAGAGGCCGCAGGCGAGGAGGAGTTCCTGGTCGCGCGCCGAAAGACGGCGAAGGTCATCCTGTTTCTCGGCGACTCGCCGCTCGTCAAGCGCCTGAAGGGAGACGTCTCGCGGGGGGCCCTCATCCTCGTCGGGGGCCCGGAGGCTCTCAGGACACTCGCAGGAGCGGACCCGAGCGCCGTCCTTCCGGCCGCCGCTCCTGCCTCCGAGAAGCCTCGCTCCCTCGAGACGCCGACTCCATTGCCGGCGGCGGCCCGGCAGCTCACACCGATTCCGGATGAGAGCGCCGTCCAGCGGTACTTCTCCGCGAGGCCGACGCCGACGCCCACGAGAGCGCCGAAGCCGGACCCGCCGCGCTAGCGCCCGTCGCAGCCAGGGGGGGCACGCCATCGCGAACCGCAATCTCCCGCGCCGAGAATCGTCCTTGAAGTCGGAGAGGAAATCCCTGACGCGTAACCTCTGGCTCGGATTCGCCGTAGTAGGGATCGGGTCGGCGGTCGGGGCCGCGGCACAGACCGCCGACGAACTGATCGCGAAGAACGTCGAAGCGCGGGGCGGTCTCGAGAAGATCCGGGCGATCGCATCCATGCGGTTGACGGGCACACTGTCGATCGGAGATGCGAAGATGCCGTCGGTGCTCGAGGTCAAGCGGCCGAACAAGACGCGCTGGGAGTTCACGTTGGACGGCCAGACGGCAGTCCAGGCTTACGACGGGACGACAGCCTGGGCGGTGGCGCCTTTCGCCGGGAAACCCGACCCGGAGCCCATGTCGGCGGAAGACCTGAAAGACATGGAGCTGCAGGCCGACATGGATGGCCCTCTCGTCGATTACCGCGCGAAGGGTCACAAGGTGGAGGTCATGGGTCTCGAGAAGATCGGCGGCCGCGACGC